>Ga0134128_10007715_pt1 | contig 12987 bp, 10 predicted proteins | sample KB31754_FD_96462 | JGI IMG/M metagenome (GOLD analysis project Ga0134128, IMG submission 96462) | Terrestrial soil microbial communities with excess Nitrogen fertilizer from Kellogg Biological Station, Michigan, USA - KB3-175-4 | ecosystem: Environmental > Terrestrial > Soil > Unclassified ... | reverse complement strand
TCGTCCATCGGGATCTGCGCGAAAGCGGCCTCCAGCTCGACCGCCAGGTCGCGGGCGTTGGCGCGGCGCTCCTTGCCGGTGGCGAAGCGCGGATCGTCGATCAGGTCGGGACGGCCGGCCACCTCGAGGAACTTCTGCCAGCCGCCGGAGCCGCCGCGCGGGTTGTGCACGAACCAGCGGCCGTCGGCGCTGCGGAAGTGGTTGGCGACGGCGTTGATCGGGTTGTCGCGCGGGCGGATCGAAGCGACGCGGCCGAGCTTCAGCTGCACGGCCAGGACGGAGCCCCAGAGGTAGACGCCGGTGGCCAGGAGCAAGGTCTGCACCATGCGCCCCACGCCGGTCCGCTCGCGCTCGTAGAGCGCCGCCAGGATCGCCGAGACGGTGGCCAGCGACGTGCAATGGTCGCCCATGCCGGAGGTGCGCATGAACGGCTCCGTCCCCTTGGGCGCGGTCATGTAGCCGATGCCCGAGCGCGCCCAGAAGGCGGTGACGTCGAAGCCGGGCAGGTGGGCGTCGGGGCCCTCCAGGCCGTAGCCGGTGATCACCGCGTAGACGAGCCGCGGATTGGCCTTGCGCAGCGTCGCCTCGTCCAGGCCGTACTTGCGAAGCGACGCGGGCCGGGTGTTGGTGAGGAAGACGTCGGCGCCCTCGGCGAGCCTGGCCAGGGCGTCGCGGCCCTCGGGCTTGGTGATGTCCAGCGCCACGCCGCGCTTGCCGCGGTTGTCGAGCTCGAAAGTCGGGTTGGCGCCGATGTCGGTCTTCAGGTCGGCGAACACGTGGCGCATGGTGTCGCCCTGCGGCCGCTCGACCTTGATCACCTCGGCGCCCCAGTCGCAGAGGATGGCCGCCGCCCCGGGCCCGGCGATGTAGGCGGTGAAATCGACGACCTTCAGGCCCTGCAGCAGCACGTCCGGCGATCCCTCGGCTTCAGGTGAACGCGGCAATCTAGCGGCGCTGTCCGCCCCTGGACAGGGGCGGAGTCTTGCAAGCGTGGAGCCCTTCCCGGCGCGAAGGGCTCGGGCGATTCCGAACCAAATCCTTAATCCACAGATTCGCGCTTAACCCCTCGCTAAGCATAGCGGCCGATCTTCGGACTCGTGGGAGCTTCGCCAGGGGTGGTTCGAAGCTGCCCATGGGGGCGGCGACAAGGGGCCATGTCGACGACGCGGGCGGCGCTGACGGACGGGGATATCCGCACGCTGCTGAAGGGCGCGAGCGCCGACGAGCGCGCGGCCGCCGCCATGAAATTGTGCCACGCCATCCAGTCGCAACCGCTGACCGCCGAAGAGCAGGCGACCGCCGCGGAGATCCTGCGGGTCATGGCCGGCGACGCCGCCGAGCTGGTGCGCCGCGCGATCGCGGTCACCCTGCAGTCCTCGCCGCTGGTGCCGCGCGACGTGGCCATGCGGCTGGCCCGCGACGTCGAGGCGATCTGCGTGCCGATGCTGGGCTGTTCGCCGGCCTTCACCGACGACGACCTGGCCAAGATCGTCCGGCTGGGCGGACCGGTCCGCCAGCTGGCGGTGGCGCGTCGTCCGATCCTGTCGCGCACCGTCACCGACGCCATCGCCGAGCACGCCTCGGAACGGGCGGTGGCCGCAGCCTGCGCCAACGACAACGCCGACTTCGCCGAAGCCGCACTGGGCCAGGTGATCGCCCGCTTCGAGGCCAGCGAGCGGGTGCTGCAAGCCGTCGCCTACCGCAAGGTGCTGCCGCTGTCGGTGACCGAGAAGCTGGTGAGCCTGGTCTCCGACCAGGTGCGCGACCACCTGATGGCCCATCACGCGGTCGCCGCCGAGGTGGCGCTGACCATCGCCACCGGCGCGGCCGAGCGGGCCACCGTCGACCTGGTGGACCAGGCCGGCCACACCGCCGACGTGAAGGGCTTCGTGGCCCGCCTGAACGACGAGAACCGGCTTACCGCCTCCCTGCTGCTGCGCGCGCTGGCGCACGGGCACATGACCTTTTTCGAATGGGGCGTCGCCGAGCTCTCGGGCGTGCCGCACCATCGCACCTGGCTGATGATCCACGACGCCGGGATGCTGGGCCTGCGGGCGATCTACGAGCGCGCCGGGCTGCCGGCGCGCCTGTTCCTGGCCTTCCGCGCCGCGGTGGACACGTTCCATTCCCTGGAGTTCGAGGGCGGCGCGCGCGACCTCGAGCGCTTCCGCCAGGCGATGCTGCAGCGGTTCCTGACCCAGCCCGACACCGCCTCGCGCGAGGACGTCGACTACCTGCTGGACAAGATGGACCAGCTCAGCCGCGGTCCGGCCGGCGCGGCGGCGGCGGACAAGGACGCGGCGCAGACCGCCTAGCTTTCGCCTTTCCGCCTAGTGACGAGCCTCGCCACCGGGGTCCTCCCAGCGGTCCAGGCGGGCCAGGGCCTCGCGGATGTCGGCCAGAGGCACCGGCTCAGGCGTGCCCAGCAGCCAGCGCAGCTGCGGCTCATCGGCCACGGCCGAAGCGTCCGAGGCCCAGGACGCCAGGACAGCGCGCTTCTCCGAATTGTCGAGGAGGGGGTCCTTCAGCACCTCGCGGGGATGGCAGAACCCGACGGCGGGGCGCAGCAGCCGGCTAAGGGCGGCGCCCAGGCCTTGGCGGTGGATGAGGTCTTCAGAAGTCGCAAGCCGCATCTCGCGTATCTCCAGTAATCCAATCCTTTCAACGACGCCGGACAGAGGCCCGGCCGACGGCTGGAGAATCTGGAAAATCCGCGCTCGGTTTCAAGACCCGACGGAGCTTGCGCCGGCGCGCGGCGGCGCCCAAGCTGGCGTCATGAGTGAAGCTCCCCGCGCGCCCGCCGAGGTGAAACCCGCCGCCACCGTCCTCCTGCTGCGCGACGAGCCGCAGTTCGAGGTGCTGATGGTCAAGCGCCACCACCAGATCGACTTCGCCTCCGGCGCGCTGGTGTTCCCGGGCGGCAAGACCCATGCCGGCGACCACGACGCCAACTGGGACGCCCACACGGTCGGCTGGGAGGCCCACGACCGCGAGCAGCGGGCGCTGCGCATCGCGGCCATCCGGGAGGTGTTCGAGGAGGCGGGCGTGCTGATCGCGCGGCGGCGCGACGGCAAGCCGCTTTCCGGCGAGGCGTGCCCGATGGACGTGCGCCAGGCGGTGGATGCGGGCCGCACGCGGTTCATCGACGTGGTGGCCAGCCTGGACGCCTATCTGGACCTGGACGCGCTCACGGTGTTCGCCCGCTGGATCACGCCGGTGATCGTGCCCAAGCGCTTCGACACCTGGTTCTATGCGGTGACCGCGCCGGCCGAGCAGCTGGCCGCCTGCGATGGGCGCGAGACGGTGGACGCCGAGTGGATCGCGCCCGCCGAGGCGCTGCGGCTGGCGGCGCTGGGCGAGCGCAAGGTGATCTTCCCGACGCGGATGAACCTGAAGCTGCTGGCGGAGGCGGCGAGCGGGGCCGACGTGGTCGCCCGGGCCCGGGCCCGCACGCTGGTGCCGGTGCTGCCGCAGGTGAAGCAGACAGCGGGCGGGCGCGTGCTCGCGCTGCCGCCCGACGCAGGCTATGGCGTCGTCGAAGAACCGATGGAAAACGTGATGTCGTGAAAAGGCTTAGGCGGCAGTCTTGACGCGCCGCTCGAGCTCTTCGACCAGCACGCGGCCGACCGGATGGTCGTCGGTCTTGATGTCGTCGCGCACCGCGGCCTTGATCGCGTCGATATGGGCGTCGACCAGGTCGAGCGGGGCCTGGGCGCGCTTTTCCTTGTCGTCGATCAGCCGGCAGAGCGAGCCGGCGATGCGGGTGATCAGCTGGTAGCCGTAGGTGGTGCCCAGGCCCTTCAGGTCGTGGGCGCGCAGGTAGAGGTTCTCCATGGTCTCGATGGTCACGCCCGCGGTCCTGACCTGCTGGCGCGCGGCTTCGAGCTTGGTGATCTCGTCGGCCAGCCATTGGGTGAAGTTGTTGGCCAGGCTTTTCAGCGCAGCCTCGGCCTTGGCGATGGCGGCCGGGTCAATGGCGCCCAGCCGTCCCCCCCCGACCTTCAGCTTCAGCCCGTTCGGCGGCGGGATCATCTGACCGGAATTCTGCTGGCTCACGAGCCGCCCCTCCTAGTGACTTGCGTCCGGAGGCTAGGCTCGATCTGTTAATAACCGGTGATCCAACCCTCGGTTTCTCTTGGCTTTCCCGCGTCCACACGCCGCACAAGCTGAGCTGTGGGTCAGGCCTGGAACTGCTCGGCCAGCACGCGTTCCTCCAGACTGCGGCCCTCGTCGAACAGCATGTGCAGGGCGACTTCGCGGTCCTCGGCGATCAGCACGTCGACCACGTCGCGCACCTCGAAGTTGTCGGCCACGGCGCTGACCGGCCGCTTGCCGGCCTCCAGAATCTCGAAGGTCACCTTGGCGGTGTGCGGCAGCAGCGCGCCGCGCCAGCGGCGGGGTCGAAAGGCGCTGATCGGGGTCAGGGCCAGCACCCGGGCGTCGAGGGGAATGATCGGGCCGTGGGCCGAGAGGTTGTAGGCGGTCGACCCCGCCGGGGTGGACACTAGCGCCCCGTCGCAGGAGAGCTCGGAGAGCCGCACCCGCCCGTCGATGGAGACCCGCAGCTTGGCCGCCTGGCGGGTCTGGCGAAGCAGACTGACCTCGTTGATCGCCAGCGCCACGTGGGCCTGGCCGGCGACGTCGGTGGCGGTCATCCGCAGGGGGTGGATGGTGGCCTTCTCGGCGGCAGCGATGCGCTCCTGCAGGCCGACCTCCGAATAGTCGTTCATCAGGAAGCCGACCGAGCCGCGGTTCATGCCATAGACCGGCAGGCGCGCGTCCATGTGCGCGTGGAAGGTCTCCAGCATGAAGCCGTCGCCGCCCAGGGCGACGATCACCTCGGCCTCCTCGATCGGGGCGTCGCCATAGCGCGAGGCGAGCCGCTGGCGGCCCTCCTGGGCCTCCGGCCGTTCGCTGGCGGTGAAGGCGATGCGCGCCACTTTGACCCCCCGACTGGTCGACCTTATCGCGCGGCCAGGAACCGCCAAGCCCGGCGGCTTGTCAAACCACTCAGAGGACGCCCGCGGCCTGGCGGAAGGCGGCGCCGGCCACCTTGGCGCTCACCGGGCCGAAGGCTCCGACGGCCTTCCTGGCGCCATCCATGCCGCCGCCGGGGCGGGCCTCGTTCAGGCCGCGGACCATCTCCAGGATCGAGGGGAACACCGAGCGGTCGATGCCGACGGCGGCGCAGGCCAGGCCCAGGAGCTCGGGGCGGTCGGAATCCAGCACCCGGCGGATCTGCTCGATGTCGAAGCGGCCAAGGGTGGCCAGGGCCAGGGCGAACAGCGACAGGCGGCCCTCCTGCAGGGCGCGCACGAGATAGCCGGCGCGCAGCTGGCCGGCGGCGTGCAGCTTCTCGATCAGGCGGGCTTCCATGGCCTCGCGCTCGCCGTCGCGCACGCCGGCCTGGCGCGCGCGGGCGGTGGGCGAGCCGGCGTGGGCCTCGGCGACCGATTGGGTGAGGGCGCTGTCCATCAGCTTCGGATCCAGCCGGAAGCGCTGGGCCAGCGACTGGCGCAGCGCCTGGCCCACCCAGGCGTAGAGCTGCAGGGCCAGCTCGCCGGTGAGCCTCGGATGGCGCGCGAGCGGCGAGCGCAGCGAGGCGATCTCGCGGGCCGAGCGGACCAGCTCGGCCATGTGGGCCGGCCCGACTTCGGCCGAGTGGTTGCCGGCGACCGCCGTCAGGACGGCCGGCTCGGCCGCCTTCAGGATGGCGGCCACCACCTCGTGGCCCAGGTTCGGGCGCCGGGCGATCTCGATCTGGTGCTCGACGGTCGCCTCCACGAGCAGGCGGATGAGGTCGGCGTCCTTCAGCACCGGGCTCTGGGCGATGATCGGCCGGGCGATCTCGATCTCGTCGAGCGCCAGCACGTTGATCATGGCCGGCGGCGCCCAGTCGGCGGTGGCGAGCTTGTCGGCCAGCCGCTTCCTGATCTCGCGCTCGGCGCCGGCCACCAGGCCCAGGAAGATGGAGTTCAGCAGCGCCTGGATCTGCGGCGAGGCGGTCACGGAGGCGCCGTCGCCGGCGTCGCACAGCTCGACGATGCCCACGAGCAGCCGCTCCCGGTCGGCCGGGGCCCTGCTCTTGGCGAGTTCAAGCAGGCTTTCGCTGCTCCACGCGACGCTCAAGCCCGACCCCCATTCTGAAGCGGCTGAACGCCCAAATTGCAGAGAGGCCATGAAAACATGCTTAAACGCCGCTGAACCTTGCCCGGAAAGGATGCCGCATGGCCGAACCGCTGCTGCTCGCGCTCGACCAGGGGACCACCAGCACGCGCGCCATCGTCTTCGACGCCAGGGGCAAGGTGCTGGCCGAGGCCGGCCGGCCGCTGCAGCAGTTCTATCCGGCCGACGGCTGGGTGGAGCACGACGCCGAGGAGATCTTCGACGCCTCGGTCGCGGTGCTGCGCGAGGCGCTCGGGCGGTGCGGCCGGCCGGCCGGCGAGGTGGCCGCGCTGGGCATCACCAACCAGCGCGAGACGGTGGTGATCTGGGACAAGGCCAGCGGCAAGCCGATCCACCGCGCCATCGTCTGGCAGGACCGGCGCACGGCCGGCGCCTGCGAGCGCCTGCGCGCCGAGGGTTACGAAGCGCGCGTCACCGAGCTCACCGGGCTGCTGCTCGACCCCTATTTCTCCGGAACCAAGATCGGCTGGCTGCTGGATCAGGTGGAGGGCGCGCGCGAGAGGGCGGCGGCCGGCGAGCTCCTGGCCGGCACCATGGACGCCTGGGTGATCTGGAAGCTGACCGGCGGCCCAGACAACACAAAGGCGGTCCACGCCACCGACGCCACCAACGCCTCGCGCACCCTGGTCTACGACATCTGCCAGCACGCCTGGTCGCCCGAGATGGGCGAGCTGCTGGGCGTGCCGCTTAACATCCTGCCACGGGTGCAGGACTGCGCCGGCGACTTCGGCGAGACGTCGCCCGAGCTGCTCGGCCGGCCGATCCCGATCCGCGGCGTGGCCGGCGACCAGCAGGCGGCGCTGATGGGCCAGGGCTGCATCCGGCCCGGTCAGATGAAGGCCACCTACGGCACCGGCTGCTTCATGCTGGTCAACACCGGCGAGGCCGCCCCCGTCTCCCAGGCCCGGCTGCTGACCACGGTGGCGGCCCAGGTGGCCGGACGAACGACCTATGCGCTGGAAGGCGCGATCTTCATCGCCGGGGCGGCCATCCAGTGGGTCGAGCAGGGCCTGAAGGTGTCCGGCGGCCCGCAGGCCGTCGAGGCGCTGGCGCGCGAGGCCAACGACGAGCTGGGCGTGGTCATGGTCCCGGCCTTCACGGGGCTGGGCGCGCCGTGGTGGGACGCGGGCGCCCGCGGCGCCGTGCTCGGGCTGACGCGCGACGCCGGCCTGGCCGAGATCGCCCGCGCCGCCCTGGACGCCAGCGCCCTGCAGACCCGCGACCTGATCGAGGCCATGCGCTCCGACGCGCCGCAGGCGTTCGGGGGCAAGACCGAGCTGCGCATCGACGGCGGCATGAGCAAGAGCGCCTGGTTCAGCCAGCGGCTGGCCGACCTGACCGGCGTCGCGGTGAGCCGGGCGACCATGCAGGAGACCACCGCGCTCGGCGCAGCGCTGTTCGCCGGGCTGGCCGCCGGCGTCTACGCCAGCCTGGAGGAGGCGGCAGGGTCGCGGCCCGACACGGAGGGATTCGCCCCGGCGCTCGGCGCCCAGGGCCGCGAGGCCGCCTACGCGCGCTGGCTGGACGCCGTGCGGCGGGTCAGGTCCTCGCTCGCCGGCTGAAGGGGCTTGGATGATCGGCCGATAACCGGCAATCTGCGCAGTTACAGTCGCAACCGCCTGGAGATTCCGGCGCCGCGCCGCTGACGGGGGAAAGCCAATGCCATCGACCGCCCATAGCCGCCTCGGCCTGCTGGCCGCCGTCGGGACGCTCAGCGCCATCGCCGCGCCGGCCTCGGCGCTCAACATCGTGACGACCTTCGATTCCAGCATCACCTCGATGGCCAACGCCTCGCAGATCATGACCGCGTTCAACAGCGTGGTGAGCAACTACGCGAGCTCGTTCACGAACCCGGCGACGGTGAACCTGACGGTGAGCTGGGGGTCGGTGGACGGCCAGTCGCTGCCAAGCAACGCGCTCGGCGCCAGCGTCGACCCGCTCTATGGCTACTATTCCTACGCCCAGATCCGCGGCGCGCTCGCCGCGACCGCGGCGGCCAATCCGTCGGACACGGCGCTCACGACGGCGGTGGCGCACCTGCCGGCCAAGGCGCCCTCCGGCGTTGGCCTCTACGCGGTGCCTTCGGCCGAAGCCAAGGCGCTGGGCCTGGTCTCCGGCGACCTGGCGGACCCCGATGGCTTCGTCGGCTTCTCCGGGCCCACCACCAACTACACCTTCTGCCCCGCGCCCTGTTCGGTGACGGCCGGGACCTATGACTTCATGGGGGTGGCGGCCCACGAGATCTCCGAGGTGCTGGGCACCATCAGCGGCCTCTCCGCGCCCAACGCAACCTTCCGCACGCCGTTCGACCTGTTCCGCTACAAGTCCAGGGGCACGATCGGCTTCAACTACAATCAGGCGGCCTACTTTTCGATCGATGGCGGGGCGACCTCGCTGGACACCTTCAACACCTCGGCCTCGGGCGGCGACCGCGGCGACTGGAAGGGCGGCGCCACCACCAGCGACGACCGCGACGCCTTCATGTCCTCCGGCCGCCGCTACCGGATGACCAACGTCGACCTGACGACCCTGGACGTGCTGGGCTGGTTCGGCGCCAACGCCGGCGACACCGGGGCGGGCAATCCCGGCGGGTCGGCCTTCTCGGAGTCGGTGGCCGTGCCGGAACCGGCGGGCTGGGCGCTGATGATCGGTGGGCTGGGGCTGGCGGGCGCGGCCCTGCGCCGCCGGGCGGGCGGGCCGGCGCGCGCTTGACGCCTCCGTCCCGGCGGACGACCCTGCCGACCTGCAGCCACAGGAGAGCGCCATGGCGGACGGATCGGCGGGCGAGGCGATCTCGCTGAAGGGCAAGGTCAGCGCCGAGGAATGGCAGGCCCGCGTGGACCTGGCCGCGCTCTACCGGCTGGTGGCGCTCTACGGCTGGGACGATTTGATCTACACCCACATCTCGGCCCGCATCCCGGGGCCCGAGCACCACTTCCTGATCAACCCCTACGGCATGCTGTTCGAGGAGATCACCGCGTCCTCGCTGGTGAAGGTCGACCTCGAGGGCAACGTGCTGCACGAGACGCCCTACTTCATCAATCCGGCGGGCTTCACGATCCACTCGGCGATCCACGCCAATCGCGAGGACGCCCACTTCGTGATGCACCTGCACTCCGACGACGGCGTGGCGGTGGCCGCCCAGGCCGAAGGGCTGCTGCCGATCTCGCAGCACTCGCTGATCGTGCTGCCCAGGCTCGCCTACCACGACTACGAGGGCATCGCGCTCAATCTCGACGAGCGCGAGCGGCTGGTCGCCGACATCGGCGACAAGACCCTGATGCTGCTGAGGAACCACGGCACGCTGAGCGTCGGCGAGACGGCCGCCAACTGCTGGGTCGGCATGTACTACCTGGAGCGGTCCTGCACCATGCAGGTGCGCGCGCTCTCCGGCGGCCGCGAGAAGGTGCTGATCGCGCCGCAGGGCTCGCAGGACGAGGTGCGGAGCCAGGTCGGCGCCAACATGGGCAACAGCATCAACGGGGCGCTGGCCTGGCCTGCCTGCCTGCGCAAGCTCGACCGCGAGCTGCCCGGCTACGACGCCTGACCCTGGCGGCCAGGCGCAGCGGCGTTTCGCCACGAGGCTGTCGTTATTTCGCGCACCGGGGCGCCGGCGGCCGGCCGGTTACGTTTCGAACTTGTAATTCAAAGCCATCGAACTGTGCTGGACGCCATGTATGCGACGCCCTTAAGAGCGCCCTGACATCTGGCTGAGACGCCCCTGACGCAGGGTGGGGCGGCGGAGTTCATCGGTTTGTTGCGACGGCATTTTTTCCTGACGGCGGCGCTCGCCGTGCTGGCCCTCATGGTGGTCGTGGGCGGCTGGAAGCTGACGCTTGGCAAGGACGCGGCGCAGGCTGGTCCCGGCGGGCCGCCGGCGGCGGTCCAGGCGCGCGCGCAGGGCGGCGGCGCGCCCGGCGGCGGGCGCGGGCGGGGCAGCTCCGGCGGCGGCTTCGGCGGCCCGACCCAGGTCACCGCCGCCGTCGTCCAGCCGCGCATGTTCACCGATGCGATTGAGGTGCTGGGCGTCGCCAAGGGCCGCCAGTCGGTGACGCTGACCGCGGCCACCACCCAGCTCGTCGACAAGGTGCGCTTCACCGACGGCCAGTCCGTGCGCAAGGGCGCGGTGCTCATCGAGCTCAAGAACACCGAGCAGGACGCCGGCCTCGCCCAGGCCGAGGCCCAGGCGTCGGCGGCGGAGCACATCTACCGGCGCTACGAGACCCTGACCCAGGAAGGCTGGGCCTCGAAGTCCCAGCTCGAGCAGTACGAGGGCGCCTACAAGGCCGCCGTGGCCAGCGTCAACGCCGCCAAGGCCCGCCAGGCCGACCGCGAGATCCGCGCCCCGTTCGGCGGCGTGGTGGGCCTTTCCGACGTGGCCCCTGGCGCGCTGGTGAACCCGGGCTCGCCGATCGTCACCCTGGACGACCTGTCGACCATCCGCGTCGATTTCCAGGTGCCGGAGCAGTACCTGTCGCAGATCGCCCAGGGCCAGGCCATCGAAGGCGCCGTCGACGCCTATCCCGGCCAGAGGATCCGCGGCCGCATCGCCAAGCTGGATACTCGCGTGGACGAGCGCACGCGGGCCATCACGGCGCGCGCCGAGTTCCCCAATCCGGGCGCGAAGCTGAAGCCCGGCATGCTGATCCGCGTTTCGATCTCGCGCGGCCAGCGCCAGGCGCTGTCGGTCCCGGAATCGGCGGTCTCGGTGCAAGGCGACTCCGCCTTCGTCTACGCCATCAAGGCGAGCGGCCCGCGCACGGTGGCCGAGCAGCGCCCGATCGTCACCGGCCTGCGCCAGGACAACGCCGTGGAGATCCTGGAAGGCGTGTCGGCCGGCGACCGCGTCGTCGCCGACGGCCTCAACAAGGTGCAGCCGGGACAGCCGGTGCGGGTGATGGCCGGCGGCGGGGATCGTCCCGGGCCGGGCGGCTACGGGCCATCCGCACGCCCCGCGGGTCTCGCCGGGCGGGGCGGCCAAGGTCCCCCGCGGCCGGGCCTGCCGCCGCCGACCACATGACGCTTTCCGACCTCTCCGTCCGCCGGCCGGTCTTCGCGGCTGTGGCCGCGATCATCCTGTGCGTGGTGGGGTTCGCCTCTTTCCTGTCGCTGCCGGTGCGCGAACTGCCCAGCGTCGACCCGCCGGTGGTCTCGATCCAGACCAACTATCGCGGCGCGTCGGCCGAGGTTGTCGAAGAGCGCATCACCCAGGTGATCGAGCGGCAGGTGGCCGGCATCCAGGGCATCGACCGGGTGCAGTCGCAGTCGCGCGACGGCAATTCGCGGATCAACATCTCCTTCACGCTCGACCGCAACCTGGACCAGGCGGCCAACGACGTGCGCGATGCGGTGAGCCGCGTCCAGCAGCAGCTGCCGCTGCAGGCCGACCCGCCGCAGATCTCCAAAGCCAACGCCGACTCCTCGCCGATCGTCTTCCTGTCGATGACGTCCTCGACGCTGAACCGGCTGCAGCTGTCGGACTACGCCAACCGCTACCTGATCGAGCGGCTCTCGACGGTGCCGGGCGTGGGCCAGGTGTTCGTGGCCGGCCAGCAGCTGTTCTCCATGCGCATCTGGCTCGACCCCAACGCCATGGCCGCCCGCGGCGTCACCGTGGCCGACGTCGAGAACGCGCTCAACGCCCAGAACCTGGAGCTGCCGGCCGGCGCGCTGGAGGCGCCGGCCAAGGACTTCACCATCCGGGTCGCGCGCGGCTATTCGACGCCGGCCCAGTTCGCCCAGATGCCGATCGTGCCGGTCAAGACGGCGGCGGCCACGCCCTCGGCGGCGGTGGGCGGGGCGGCCGCCAGCGCCGGCGCGGCGCTGGGCGCGCGGAACACCATGACGACGGCGTCCAACGCCACCGCCTACGTCACCCGGCTGGGCGACATCGCCCGCATCGAGGAAGGCGCCGACGAACGGCGCCGGCTGTTCCGCGCCAACGGCCAGGACCGGGTCGGCATCGCCATCACCCGCCAGTCGCAGGCCAACGACCTGGATATCTCCAAGGGCGTGCGCCAGGCCGTGGCCGAGATCTCGCCCACTCTGCCCAAGGGCACCACGCTGACGATCCCGATCGACTACACCCAGTTCACCCGCCAGGCGATCGAGGAGGTGTGGATCACCATGGGCCTCTCGCTGGTCGTGGTGGCGCTGGTCAACTTCCTGTTCCTGGGGACCTGGCGGGCGGCGGTGATCCCGACGGTGGTGGCGCCGGTCTGCATCCTGTCGACCTTCATCGTGCTGGCCCCGCTGGGCTTCTCGATCAACCTGCTCACCCTTCTGGCCCTGGTGCTGGCCATCGGCCTCGTGGTCGACGACGCCATCGTGGTCGTGGAGAACATCCAGCGAAGGATCGACGAGGGCGAGCCGCCGATCGTGGCGGCCCAGCGCGGCGCGCGGCAGGTGTTCTTCGCCGTGGTGGCCACCACCGTGGTGCTGATCAGCGTCTTCGCGCCCTTGATGTTCATGCCCAGCTACATCGGCCGACTGTTCCGCGAGCTGGCCGTGGCGGTGGCCGCCGCCGTGTTCTTGTCGGCGCTCCTGGCGCTCAGCCTTTCGCCGATGCTGGGCTCGCGCCTGCTGCGCCCGGCGCAGGGCGAAGGCTGGCTGGCGCGCACCGTCGACAACGCCATGCACGCGCTGCGCTCCTCCTACCACGCCTCGCTGGAGGCGCTGCTGGGCCGCCGCGCCGCGACCTTCGCCGCCGCCGGGTTGGTGGTGGCGCTGGGCGCGGCCGCCTTCGGGCTCTTCCAGATCATGCCGCGCGAGCTGGTCCCCAACGAGGATCGCGGCCGCGTC
>Ga0134128_10007714_pt1 | contig 12987 bp, 12 predicted proteins | sample KB31754_FD_96462 | JGI IMG/M metagenome (GOLD analysis project Ga0134128, IMG submission 96462) | Terrestrial soil microbial communities with excess Nitrogen fertilizer from Kellogg Biological Station, Michigan, USA - KB3-175-4 | ecosystem: Environmental > Terrestrial > Soil > Unclassified ... | reverse complement strand
TGCCTTCCGGCTCCAGCCATTCGGTATCGATGTAGCCTTCGACCACGATTTCGGCTTCCGCCGGCACGATCAGGTCCACGGTCTTGGCCTTGCAGACGCGGATCGGCGCGCCGACCAACCCGCCCGCGACCGAAAGTTCGTCGAGATGCTTGGGTAGCTTGTGCACCGAAGCAAACGTGATCGCCGGCGGGGCGCCGAGCATCAGCGCCACCGGCATCTTTTCGCCACGCGCCTTGTACTTGAGAAAGTGCTCGTGGATGCCCTGGTTGAGTTCGATCTCCGGATTCATGCCCATGCGGGTCCGAGACTTCACCATAGCCCGGTAGTTGCCGATGTTTTGCAGCCCGGTATCGGGGTCCTTGGTGATGAACATCGAGCACGACGCGTAGGGCGCATTGTCGAATCCCGGCGTTGAAATCGGGATCGGCAGCGCATCAACGCCCTTGCCGGGTTCGTTCAATTCATCACCCTGCACCACGATCTCCTGGCACGCCGGGTTATCGACGAATACCGGCGGCAGTGGATGCTGCTCGGCGCGTTCCCACTGTTGCTGAATGTTGGCGACATCGCAGCCGATGCCGACGCCGTAAATCTCGCGGCTTGATGCGAGAATGCCTACAGCGACCGGAATGTCGTAGCGGCGGCCGGTGCCGTCCGTGACGTCCTCGAACAGAAACGCCTTACGCTCGCTTTCCGGAATGCCGCCGCGAAATTGCCAACGCACCAGCGGATGCATATCGGTATCCATGTTGATCGGGCGTTGTACGCGGATCAAAAGACCCTTGCGCTGCAGCGCGGCGATGTGCGCGTGCAGGTCTGGGTAGCCGAGATTGTCCATGCTTTCCTCCGGCCTCTGAAGCGGGGCTGTGTGCGCTGTGTGTCCGTTCAATTGCCACGTTATCGACGTGTGGATCAATCCGTGACAGAGTGCCTTCAGCCTATGAAGGGATGCTGCCATGCCGCAGAAGATCACCACGGGATTTCGCGCGCTGGTCGACGCCGCGGAGCGCGAGATCGAAACGCTTTCGATCGACGAGGCGCGCGCGCTGCACGGACAAAACGACGTGGTGTTCGTCGACCTGCGCGATATTCGCGAACTCGAGCGCGAAGGCCGCATGCCCGGGGCATTTCACTGCACGCGTGGCATGCTCGAATTCTGGATCGACCCCGACAGCCCGTACTACAAGCCGGTGTTCGGCGAGGACAAGCGCTTCGTGTTCTTTTGCGCCGGCGGCTGGCGCTCGGCGCTGGCGGCACAGACCGCGCACCGCATGGGACTAAAGCCCGTGGCGCACCTCAAAGGCGGCTTTGGTGAATGGAAAAAGGCAGGGGGCCCAGTCGAGATGCGGGCCGAGAAGGTGAAGCCGGCTTAGTGGTCACGCGGTGCCGACACGGCTTTTTCGCCCGGCCAAAACCCGCTACATTCTGCCGCAGGGTGCGTCTTACGGGGCGCGGTGAGGGAGTGGATTAGCGATGAATTCCAGACATTTCAGCGCGTTGTCGATGCTTGTCGCGGGCGCCGCCCTTGCAACGATCGCGCTTGATGCCGCGGCCGCACAGGCGCCGCCGCCACCGCCCAATCAGGCTGCTCCACCTCCGCCCGCCGCGGCCCAGCCAGCCCCGGCTGCGTCGCCCGCGGGCCCACCGCCGCCGCCCCAGGCAGCGCCGCCGCCTCCGCCGCCCGCCGCCGCACCCCCTCCATCGCCGCCGCCTGATTCAGGGCCGGCGGCGTCCCGCGGAGCGCACGCGATCACGCACGCCAACGTCAACCTGCGCAACGGGCCCGGAACCACTTTCACGATCGTGACTCTGATTCCCGCCGGCTCGCCCGTTGAAGTGAACGGCTGCAAGAGTGGCTGGTGTCAGATCGCGTTTCATGACCAGAACGGCTACATCATCGAAACCAGCATCGCGCCCGGCGCGCCTGGTCCGGTGCGCCGTCCGGGACCGCCCCCTGGCTACGCCGGGCCACCCGGCCCCCCGCCTCCCGGGTATGCCGGTCCGCCACCGCCCGGCTACTATCCGCCTCCACCCGGCTATTACCCGCCACCGGGTTACTATGGCTACGGCCCCTATTATGGACCTGGACCGTACTGGGGTTGGCGACGCGGTTACGGGCGGCGCTGGTAACAGCGGCACGCGAAGCCCCGATCTGAGATTCAATTTCAAGATCGGGGCGTCGACCCGCCAGAGGCCGTCAAAACTGGCGCATGGCGGCGCACCTTCGAATATCTATCTGTTTGGATTCGTCGGCCTGATGATGATCCTCACCCCGGGCCGGCGGTGCCCCGCGTAGTAATAGACGACGCGCGGAGCGCAGTTGCCTCGCCAGTCGCAGACCGGATAGCCGGCAAGTCCGGGACGGACGTATGAGAAATCATAAGGTCCGTAGTCGTGTACATAATCGCAATGCGGAGAGCAGTCTGTCGCCCGGGCGATCCCCGAACCGAGCAAGACCAAGCTCAGCATTGCGACCGGAAAAGCTATCCTCATCTGGCCACCTCCGAACGTGAGAGCGATCCGCGCACCGTTCACCCTATGCGAATGACAATTTTGCCGAAATGCGCGCCCGAAGCCATGTGATGGTAGGCGGCCTGCGCGTCGGCGAAATCGAATACCTTGTCGATTACCGGCTTGATCGCGCTCACGTCGATAGCGCGGTTCATCGCCATGAACATCTGTGTCGAGCCGACCGAGATGCCCTGCACGTTGGCGCGGCGCGCGAAGATCAGCCCGGGATTGAGTTCGCTGGCGCCACCGCTCAAACCGCCGATCAGCGTGATCTTGCCGCCGGCGCGGATGGCATGGAACGAGCGCGTCAGCGTTGCGGCGCCGCCGACTTCGACCACGTGATCGACACCGCGGCCGCCGGTGAATTCCACGGCCGCCTTGTCCCAGTCCGGCGTGGTCTTGTAGTTGATGCCGTGCGTGGCACCGAGTTTTTTGGCACGCGCAAGTTTTTCATCGCTCGATGACGTGATGATGGCGGCAATGCCGAGCGCGTGGGCGAATTGCAGGCCGAAAATCGAAACGCCGCCGGTCCCTTGCAGCAGCACGGTATCACCGGCCTTCAGCTTGGCGTGTTCCATCATCGCGTGCCAGACGGTGACGCCCGCGCACGGCAACGTCGCGCCTTCCTCGAGCGACAGGTGCGACGGGATTTTCACCACGCCGTCCTCTTCCAGCATCGCGTATTCGGCGAGCATCCCGTCGATACCGCCGCCGAGCGCGCTGGTGTGGGTGTCGGCAGCCGCCTCGCCGCCAGGCCAACGCTGAAAGAAATTACCGGCAACGCGGTCCCCGGATTTTACGCGCGTGACCCCGGGGCCAACTTCGACGACTTCGCCGGCGCCATCAGACAGCGGGATGACCTTCTCGCGCACCGGCATGCGGTAGCTCCCGCGGACGATGCCGAGATCGCGGAAATTGAGCGAGCAGGCGCGCACCTTGACCAGCACTTGACGATGGCCGGGCTTTGCCGGATCCGGCCGCTCGACCCGCGTCAACGCTTCGATCCCGGCGCCGTTCTTCGGCAATTCATAGGCTTTCATGGCGTTCTCTCTCTCCGCATCGCAGCGTTGTCCGGTGTTGCCAGGTTTCGCAATGCATTGTCGCAAAAATGCCACCAGATCACCGTGGTTATCGACAACCGCGAAGTCCTCCGGCCAGCCACGCCTGTTGGCCTCGGCGACTGCCGGCCAACCAGGCTGCGGCGAATATACGCAACTTCATCGATTATCCTCCCTGGATTTGCGGCGCGATCGTTGGCCGCAGCCGCAATCCTAGCCGAAACGCACGGGGTGCGAGGGAGAAATCTTGGCCTGCAACCGGGCGGCCGAGGCGGCCCGAACGAAGCACGACACTGGCTTCGGAAGGTTTAGTAAACCATCAGCCGATAAACCGCGGAACGGCTCGCGCCGTTTTCAAGATCAGCGCGTTAGTGCAGCGGCTTCTGTCTACTGCTGAGCGAAAAGCGAACGGCCTCGATCCCGATGGAAGAGGGATCGAGGCCGTTCTCATGCCGGTTGGCGCCCCATCCGCCCCACCCCGACACTGCCTCAATCATGCCGGATCGAGGTTGACCGAAGGTTGACGGGATTTAGCCGACGGGGTGGACCGCTTACTGCAGCGCGGACGAAACCGACGAGAACGTGTTGTTAAGGTTGGTACCAAGCCCCTGGACCACCGCAATGATGGCAACCGAGATGCCCGCGGCGATCAAGCCGTATTCGATCGCGGTGGCACCCTGTTCATCGCGCAGAAATTTCAAAACTAAAGTACGCATGACCCTGTTCCTTTCCATGGAGTCGCCCCGTGCAAAGACGTCGTCACGCGCACATGCCGTGTACGCGCCTAGGTAGACATACGTATGGGGCTGCAACGAACCTTTAATCGCTGCGGCAAAAGTCTAAAGACAATTCGGCGCAAATTCCGTGCAAAACGCCGGGAATTTTCGTGACAGAACCGCGACGGACAACCCAATCACCTCACTGGCGCGCGTGAAAGTTGCTTGTCCTTGAGTTCCGCCAAATAGTCCTGCCAATAGCGCCCGTGGTTCTCGCCAAGCTCGTACAGATAATCCCAGCTGAAAATTCCAGTCGAGTGCAGGTCGTCGAATACCAGGCGCACGGCGTAATTGCCGACCGGATGCACCTCCAGAATTTGCACATTCTCCTTGCCGGCGACGGTGCGGCGCTCACTCGGCGAATGCCCTTGCACTTCAGCGCTCGGACTGCGCACGCGCAGATACTCCGCGGCAAGTTCGAAGCTTCCACCGTCCTCGAATGTCACGGCGAGCGCGCGGCGATCCTTGCGCAAACGCAATTCAGTGGGCCAGGGAGCGGTCATGGTTCAGTCCAACTCAGTCAAGCGTGATATGGGCATCCAGGATGACTTTGCGCCATTTTTCATATTCAGCCTTGGTGAAGGCGACACCTTCCTGCACCGTGGTGCCGCGCGGCACAATGCCGAATTTGGCGAAGGCACCCTTCAACTGGCCGTCCTGCAGCGCCTTGTTGATGCCGCCGTTGAGCGCGGCAAGAACGTCGGGCGGCATCCTCGCCGAGCCATAGACGCCGAGCCAGAGATCGACCTCGTATCCCGGCAGCAATTCCGACACGGTCGGCAGATCGGGATACATCGGCGAGCGTTTGAGGCCGGTGGTGGCGAGTGCAACGAGGCTGCCCTTGGCGATGAACGGCATCGCGGCCGGCAGGCTGGAAAACGCCATCTGCACCTTGCCGCTCATAAGGTCGATGAAGGCCGGGCCGATGCCGCTATAGGGCACATGCGTCGCTTCGATTCCGGTGCGGGACTTCCACAGCTCGGCCGCCAGATGCGGGGTGCTGCCGACACCGGCCGACGCATAATCGAGCTTGCCCGGATTTGCCCTGCCGTACGCGACAAGCGCGGCCTGGGTCTTGATGCCCAGCTGCGGAGCGACGACCAGCACTTCAGGCGCGGTGGCGACGATCGAGATCGGCACCAGATCCTTGAAGATGTCGTAGGGCAAGGACTTGTGAAGCGACGGATTGGTGACGATGGCCGGATCGACCAGCACGATCGTGTAGCCGTCTGGCGCCGCGTGAGCTGTGTAGGTGACGCCGAGGATGCCGCCCGCGCCCGGCCGATCCTCGACAACGACGGGCTCGTGCAGAATATCGCCGAGCTTTTGCGAAACCGTGCGTCCGACAAACTCGATGATGCCTCCCGGCGCGTACGGCAAGATCAAATGAATCGGCCGCGACGGATAGTCCCCGGCTGCAGCGGACGGCGCATCCAGTGCGAACGCCAGCGCTGCAAACAGCAGAATGCGCACCCAGCTCAATCGAGCGTGATGTGCGCGTCCGTAATCACCTTCTTCCATTTCACATATTCGGATCGGGTAAAGGCTGCGCTGTCGGCGAGGCTCGTGCCCCGCGGCGTCAGCCCGAACTTGGCGAAGGCGGCCTTGAGCTCGTCGGCCTGCAGCGCCTTGGCGATGCCGTTATTAAGCTTGGCGAGCACATCCGGCGGCGTCTTGGCGGCGGTGTAAACGCCGAGCCAGAGATCGACATCGAACCCCGGCAAGCCAGCCTCGATCATGGTCGGCACGTTTGGATAGACCGCCGGCCGCTTTTCTCCGGTCGTCGCCAGGGGAATGACGCTGCCTTTGGAGGTGAACGGCAGCGCGCCCGCGATGCTGGAGAATTCCATCTGAATCTTGCCGCTCATCAAATCGAGGTAGGAAGGACCAATTCCCTTGTACGGAACGTGCGTGGCGGCGATGCCGGTGCGCGCCTTCCACATCTCGGCGGCGAGGTGCGGTGCAGTGCCGACGCCGGCGGTCCCGTAATTCAGCTTGCCGGGATTGGCTTTGCCGTAGGCGACAAGGTCCGCATAGGTTTTGATGCCGAGGTTAGGCGTTACGACCAGTACTTCGGGCGAAGAACTGACGATGGAAACCGCCACCATATCTTTGAAGATATCGTAGGGCATCGTCTTTTGCAGGATCGGATTGGCGACGAAACCGGGGTCCATAAGCACGATGTTGTAACCGTCAGGCGCCGCATGCGCGACGTAATCGGTGCCGACGATACCGCCCGCGCCCGGCTTGTTTTCGGCCACCACGGTCTGTCCCATGGCGATCGTGAGCTGCTTCGCGAGCACGCGTCCGGTGAAATCGACGATGCCGCCTGGCTGATAGGGCAGGACGAAATGGATGGGCCGGTTCGGATAGTTTTGCGCTTTTACTGGAGCTGCGGCCACAAAAGCGAGCGCCCCAAAGAGTAGCGCCCGCGCGGCAGTTCGGAAATTGCTCATTTCATCTCCCCCGTTTTGGCCCCGCGGCATCGACTCCATGCGCGGGATGAATCCGACCGATCTATGTTCTCTGTTTTTCCTGCGCGCCTTGTCCGCGCGCGATCAATTCAAGCAATTCGTGCGGCATGATCGGCGTCTGCGCGATATGCACGTTGAACGGCGACAGCGCGTCTTCGATCGCCGAGATCAGCGCCGCGGCAGCAGGAATGACACCGAGTTCGCCCACCCCTTTGACGCCGAGCGGATTGCGCGGTGACAACGTCTCCTTGTACAGCGTCTCGAATCTCGGCATTTCCGTCGCGGTTGGCAGCAGATAATCCGCAAACGTGGTGGTGACGGGCTGACCCGATGCGTCGTAGCCCATCCACTCGAACATGGCGTTGCCGATGCCATGCGCGATGCCGCCGTGAATCTGGCCCTCGACCAGCATCGGGTTGACGCGCCGGCCGGCGTCCTGGATCGCGGCGTACCGACGAACCGTGACGGCGCCGGTCTCGATATCGACCTCGACTTCGGCGACATGGCAAGCGTTTGAATAGGCCAGCTGATCGACGCGGAAGGTGGCGCTTGCCTCAAGGCCGGGATCGAGCCCCGGTGGAAATCCGTAACCCGGCGCGCCTTTGAGGATGCGGGCCAGTTCGCCGAGCTTGACTGATAATTGCGGAGCGCCGACGACACGGACCACGCCATCGGCGATCTCAAGGTCCTCCTCGGCCGCTTCCAGCACATGACTCGCGAGCTTGCGCGCCTTGGCGGCGACGGCCTGGGCCGCGACATGCACGGACGAGCCGGCAGTGACGGTCTGGCGGCTGGCGAAGCCGCCCAGCCCAAGCGGCGCGGCCGCGGTATCGCCGGCAATCACAGTGACATCTTGCGCGCGTACGCCGAAACTCTCGGCACAGATTTGTGCGAGAACAGTGGCGACGCCCTGCCCCATCGCTGCGGCGCCGGTCGAAACCGTGATGCCGCCGGTCGGCGAGACTCGTACCCCGCCGAATTCGAACGGGCCGCGGCCGGTGCCTTTGACGCCGTGCGCCAGACCGATGCCGAGATAACGTCCTTGGGCACGCGCCTCGGCTTGGCGGCGCGGGAAATCGTCCCAGCCCATCGTTTTCAAGATCTCAGCCTGGCAGGCCGGATAGTCGCCGCTGTCGTATTGCACCTGTTCGCCCGCCCGCGTCTTGAGCGGCTTGAGGTAGGGCATTTTTTCCGCCGGAATGAGATTACGGCGGCGCAGTTCGGAGCGCTCGATGTTGAGCTTGTGGGCCAGCGCGTCCAGTAGCCGCTCCATGGCGAAGGCAGCCTGCGGATAGCCGGCCCCGCGCACCGAGGAGACCGGCGTTTTGTTGGTATGGGTTGCGACCACGTCCATCGCCAGCGCCGGAACCATGTAGGGGCCGGTCAGCGTCGTTGCGGAATTGTACGGCAGGTTCACGTCCTGCAACGCATAGGCCCCGACGTCGTGCACGAGGCGGCCGCGCACGCCGCGGACCCGGCCGTCGGCGTCAGCCGCCATCTCGATCGACCAATACTGGTCGCGCTCGTGAACCGCGTTGGTAAAATGTTCGCGGCGGTCCTCGATCCATTTGATCGAGCGGTGCAGCAGCGTCGCCGCGGCGACGACGGCGACATCCTCGGGATAAACGCATAGCTTCGGACCAAACCCGCCGCCGACATCAGGCGTCGCCACGCGCAACCGGTTTTCATCGAGACGAATGTATTCGGCAAACGCGTAGCGCAGATCGTGCGCCTTCTGGGTCGAAGCCCACACTTGGGTTTCGCGATCCAAAATCTCGGCCAAAATCCCGCGGCCTTCGATCGAATGGCCGGCGCCGCGGTGCTGCCACAGGTCCTCGTGCACAACATGGGCCGCATTGGCGAAGGCCGCATCGGTATCGCCGAACGACACTTTGTAGGAGATGATCTTGTTCGAGCTGAGTTCGCGGCGCACCGCGGTCGCGCGCTCGGCATACGCCGTCCGGCAATCGATCGCGGCCGGCAGCACATCGTAATCGACAACGACGAGCGCCGCGGCGTCCTCGGCGATATAGCGATCAGCGGCGATGACGATTGCCACCGGCTCGCCGACAAACGATACTTCGCCGTCCGCCAGCGCGTATGCCCAGCTCTGGTCGAGCCGCGTGCCCGAGTTTGAAATCCGCATCATACGGCGCTGGGCGAGCACCGGCATCAGATCGTCGAGGGTGAGCACCGCGGTGACGCCCGGCAGGGCGCGTGCCGCATCGGCATCGACGCTGCGAATAAGCGCGTGCGGATGCGGACTGCGCACGAAGGCGGCAACGAGCGCGCCCGGCGAGACAATATCGTCGATGTAGCGGCCACCGCCGCAGAGCAGTTTTTGATCTTCGATGCGGGTAACCCGCGCGCCGATCAGCTCGCTCAAGGCCGTCGTCCGCGAAACAGAGACAGTATCTGCTGCCAGATCACGCGTGCCATCAGCGAAAAGCCCGAGATCGGTTTGGCGGCGGGCGGCGGAGGCGTTGCCGGCGCTGCTGGGCTCGGTGTGGCGGGGCGCGGCGCTGCCGAATTCGGCGCGGCTGGGCTCAAGGCAGCCGGTGCCGACGCGGCGGGTTCGAACGATGGCGCGACAGCCGGCGGCGGCTTCGGCGCAGGCGGCGGCTGTTGGGCGAGGTGTTTGCGCAGATTGCCGGCGAACTGGCCGATGATCTGCGCCGCCGTCGCCTGAATCATGCCGACGCCGCGGCCATATTGTGCCACCGCGCCCGACAGCATCAGATCGGTATGGATCATCACCCGCGAGCCCTCCGCGCTGGGCTCGATGTGGAACGTGGCCGTGGCATTGGCGGCCCCGCGACCCTTGGCGTCGCTGCCCTGCGCCTTGATACGGGCGCTGCGACCGGCTTCGTCGATCGAGTCGATTTCGACGCGCCCGGCAAACGCCAGCGCCACGGGGCCGAGCCGCACGGAAATCTTGCCCTTGAAATGCTGCGGATCGACCAGTTCGGTCAGCTCCGCGCCGGGCATGCAGGGCGCGATGCGGGGAATATCCATCAGCACCGACCACGCCTGCTCGGGCGACAGCCGCACGTCAAACGAATTGTCGAATTCCATTCCGTCACTCCGAACTACGAACCGTCACCCTGAGGTGGCCGCGAAGCGGCCCTCGAAGGGCGACAGCCCAAACGCCGCGGCCGATCATCCTTCGAGGCTCGCTGCGCTCGCACCTCAGGATGACGGATGACATCCTACCATCTCCGGCGCGCCGATTTTTTCCCAAATCCACCGCGCACAGGCCAACAAACGATCGTCGTCGTAGCGTTGCCCAACAATCTGGATTCCGACCGGCAGATTATTCGGGCCGCGATAGGTCGGCAGTGTCATGGACGGCGTATGCAGTGCCGTCCAGATCGCCTGCATGTTGGCATCGCCGGTGAATTCCAGACCCTTGGGCGCCTCGCCGGGCACACACGGCACCAGCAGCACATCTACTTGGTCGAAGATCGACGACAACAATGCGCGGCACTCATCGAGCCGCCGGAAGGCCGCTACATATTCTTCGCGAGTAGTTTTCTGGCCGCCCTCGACGTAGCGCCGCATTTGCGGCGAGAGCGCATCGCGGCGATTGTCCCAGAGAAACGCCATGCAGGCGGCGCGTTCGACGAAATTGATCGTGCTGCGCGCCACGCCATGCATGCCCTTGAACGCCGCAGGCAACTCGATCTCGCTCACAGTGGCGCCGGCCTTGGCGAGCGCGGCGGCAGCGCCCTCGACCGCCGCCTTTGTCTCCGGCTGCGCCGTGTCCCAAATCTCAGTACGGCACAATCCGATCCGCGGAGCGCCGTTGAGCTTGGGCTCCGGCTGCGGCGCTTGCATGCGCAGCACTGCGGTGAGGAGTTCGATATCGTCGATCGAGCGCGCATGGAGGCCGACCGTGTCGATGCTGTCGGCCGCTGGCCAGACACCCATTTTGTTGAAGGTATTGTAGGTCGGCTTGAAGCCGAAAATTCCGCAATACGAACTTGGCCGCAGCACCGAGCCGCCAGTCTGGGTGCCGAGGGCCGCAGGCACCATATGGTCGGCCACCGCCGCGGCCGATCCGCTCGACGAACCGCCCGGCGTGTGCGCGGCGTTGTGCGGATTGGTGGTCACGCCCGGCGCCATGCCGGCGAATTCGCAGGTGACGGTCTTGCCAAGAATAACCGCGCCGGCGCGTCGCAACAGCGCAACGCAGGAGGCATCGGCCGGCGGCCGATGGCCGCGATAGATTGGCGAGCCCATCTCGGTCGGCATATCGAACGTATCGATGATATCTTTGATGCCGATCGGCACACCGTGCAGCGGCCCGCGCCGCGGCCCGCGATCGAGCGAGTGCGCCTGCGCGAGCGCCAGTTCCGGCTTGAAATTCACCCAGGCTTTGACAACGTCATCGCGCGCCCCGATGCGCGCGATGCAATCGCGGACTACGGCCTCGCAGGTCGTTTCGCCAGCGGCGATCTGGCCCGCGATCGCGGTCGCGGACAGTTCGTTGAGCGGACGCGTGACCTTGGCGTCCATGGTCAGTTCTTTCCCGCGCGCCCCGCCGAGGTTCCGGCGATCTTGCCGAAGACCGTACCGGACATCAGCCCGGAGCCGCCCGGATAGTTGAAATAGAACAAGCCGCCGACCAGTTCGCCGGCCGCATAGAGGCCGCGGATCGGCTGATAGTCGGTGTTGAGCACTTCGCAATCGGTGTTGATGCGAAGACCGCCGAAGGTGAAAGTCAGGCCGCAGGTCACCGCGTAGCCTTCGAACGGCGGCGTATCGATCGTGTTCGCCCAATTGCTCTTGTTGATGGCGAGTCCGGCGGTGCCGCGGCCATCCTTGACGTTCGGATTGAACGGCACGTCCTTCTTCACCGCGGCATTCCATTCCTTCACGGTCTTGAGGAATTCGGCGGCGTTCACGCCTTCAAGCTTCTGCGCAAACTCTTCAATCGTGTTCGCCGTCACCTTGGTGATCTGGCGGATCTTGTATTCGTCGCGCTGCAGATGCTTCACCTTCTGGTCGAAGATCTGCCAGGCAAACTGGCCCGGCTGCTCCAGCACCACGCGGCCGTATTTGGCGTAGGTATAGTTGCGGAAATCGGCGCCCTCATCGACGAAGCGCTTGCCCGTGGCGTTGATCATGATCGAGAACGGATAGGAGTGCTTCTGGAACTGATCGCCGACCGCGAGATCGCCAAACTCCGGCGCATTCATCTCCCATTGCACGGCATGGCCGCCCGACCAGTTGCCGCACGGGCTCGAGCCGATGTCGAGCGCCATGCGAATGCCGTCGCCGGTGTTGTAGCGGGAGCCGCGCACCTTCGCCATGTCCCAGCCCGGGCCGAAATAGCGCGTGCGCATTTCGGAGTTGGCTTCGAAACCGCCGCAGGCGAGCACCACCGAGCCTGAGTGCAGATCCTCGTATTTGCCGTCGTGCTTGACGCGCACGCCCTCGACGCGGTTGCCGTCGCCGATCAGCTTGACGCCGCGCGTGCCGTAGCGAATCTCGATGCCGCGCTTCGTGGCGGCTGCCGTTTCCATCTGCACGAGACCGGGACCGCCGCCGACGGATTCCACGGTCAGCCCGCCCCAGAACTTGAACTTGCCGTCAATCTTGAACGCCTGCCGGCCGTAGATCGGAATAAGCCGCACGCCTTTCTGGCGCAGCCAGTTCAGTGAATCGAAACTGCGCGTGACCAGAAGCTCGACCAGATCGGGGTCGGCGTGATTTTGCGTAATCCGCGCCATGTCGTCGAAAAATTGGTCCGCCGTGTAGGTGCCGAAATCCGTGGTATCGACCTCCGCTTGGGTCAGGTCGGGCACCAGCGTCTTGATATCGTCGACGCCGTTATAGACGACACGGATCGAACCGGCGGTGAAACGGCTGTTGCCGCCGGACTCATCTTCCGGCGCCGCCTCGAGCATCAACACCTTGGCACCCTGTTCCTGCGCCGCCAGCGCCGCACAAAACGCCGCATTACCGGCGCCGACCACGATCACATCCGCAACTTGATTTGGCATTTCCAACCTCTATCCATTCCGTCACGGCCGGGCTTGTCCGGGCCATCCACGTCTTCCGTCACAATCGCAGGACGTGGATGCCCGGCACAGGGCCGGGCATGACGGCTGCGATGTTGGCGCGCGATTCAGTCATCTACTCCGCCGCCACCGCGGCACCGCC
>Ga0134128_10007711_pt1 | contig 12992 bp, 10 predicted proteins | sample KB31754_FD_96462 | JGI IMG/M metagenome (GOLD analysis project Ga0134128, IMG submission 96462) | Terrestrial soil microbial communities with excess Nitrogen fertilizer from Kellogg Biological Station, Michigan, USA - KB3-175-4 | ecosystem: Environmental > Terrestrial > Soil > Unclassified ... | reverse complement strand
CGACGCGCCGTCGATGGCGATGCCGAACTCGCGGTTGAAGGCGATGACGTTGTAGCTGACGGACGCGTAGGGGTTCGGTCCGACGTACATGCCGCTGGCGCCGTTCGGCAGCGGCGTGTCCGCGTGCGCGGCGACGCCGATGCGGTTTTTGTCAATCCAGAGGTTGCCGTCCAGACCGAAGATGCCGGAGCGGACGTTGCCGGAGATCGTGTTTGCGGTGACGACCGTGCTCTGCGTGCCGATCGTGACGAGGCCGCGCAGGTTCGGCACGGCGGCGGCGCCGGTCGGATCGACGCCGAGGAAATTGCCGCTGACGAATGAGACTCCGCTGTTGCCGCAGCTCTTCGCACTCAAGATGCCGAAGCGGCCGAAGCCGTTGATGGCGAGGTTGGCGATGGTCTGGAAGCAGCCGGCGGCGATGAATCCGTCGCCGTCGACCGTGCCGCCGCCGCTGATCTCGATCGGCGGACCGTCGGGATTGGTCACGCCCGCGAGGCCGGTTTCCGTCGAGCCGTCGACGTGCAGCGACGCCGAGAGGAGCGGCGGCAGCGGCGAGACCACGCGGATCGTCTTCCACGGCCGCGGCGACGGTTCTTCGATGTCGAAGACGATGGCACAGCGGAAGGCGGGCGCGCGGCACTCCGCGTTCGCCGCGTAAATCGCCGAACGCAGCGAGCCGTTGCCGCCGTCGGCCGTCGTCGTCACCACGAACGAGCGCGAGAGCCAAAGCGTTTCGTTGTGTGGCAGGTCCAGAAAGTTCGGCTCGCGCATTCGCACCGACGTCGTCAGCGTGAGCGTCTCGCCGCCGAAGCGCGCCGGCCCGCGGAGATGCAGCGTCAACCGGTCGCGGTCGGGCGGCGTGAAGACGTCGCCGGTGGTGCAGTCGATGCGCGTCGGCACCGGCGCGCTGCAGACCGGCGGCAGCGACACGATGCCCGTTCCTGCGGGCAGCTCGACGCTGCCGACGACGTCGTGCGGGATGGCGACGGCGTCGTATCCGAAGATGAGGTCGACGGTGAACTCCGCGCCGGGATCGATCCAGTCGGGCGCCGTGAGGTACGTCGTCACGAACGGATTCCTCGACAGCTCCACGGCCGCCGAGGCGATGTTGTTCTGCGGGTTCGGATCGGGCGTGCTGCTGGTGAGCTCGCCGCTCCACGACACGACTCCCTCGACGTTCGGCAGCGTGCCCAGCACGGAGAAGTACTTCTGCTGGCCGGGCGCGAGATCGCCGGCGGTGCAGCGGTCGCCGCTGCACGGCGCGTACGGCTGCGCCGGCAACGGCTGTCCGTCGAGGCGGATCGTCAGGACGACGTCGTGCGCCGTGTCGGGGCCGGTGTTCTGGATGAAGACGTCGACGCTCGACCCCTGCCCGGGCCGCTTCGGCGTCACCGAGGAGAGGCGGAGCGTGAGGTCCGCCGAATCAGCAAATGCGGTGGTTGAAACGAGAGCGAACAGCAGCGCTACTGCTCGGACATGAAGTGCCATTGGTTTCCGAAGGGATCCTCCACAGCGCCGCGCCGGCCGTATGGCTGCTTTGCCGGCTTCTCCAGCGCCGTCGCACCCGCTGATACGGCGCGCGCGAACGCTTCGTCGGCGTTGTCGACTGCCACGACGAACATCATCGGGATGGGCTGCCATTCTCCGTGCGCTTCGCCGAGCTCGACGATGGAGCCTCCGACGCGCACCTTCGCATGCACGATTGCCCCGCCCTGCTCGTATTTCTCCAGCACCTCGGCGCCGAGCGCATTCTCGAGGAACGCGACCATCTGCGGCGCGCCGTGCGGGTGGAGATAGGGCATCGCGTCTTTCGTGTTTTTCGGACGGTAGTGCTCGCCGCGCTCGGTGGCGATGTACCACTCGTTGCCCCAGCGGTCGCGCACGGAGCCTTCGCGCGAGCCGTACTCCTGATCGACCAGGCCGGCGCCGAGCGGCGTCGCGCCGGCGGCGACGGCGCGGTGGAACGCCGCGTCGACGTCGGGGACGAAGACGTGCAGCGTGGCGAGATTCGGCCCGTGTGGCAGCTTCATGCCGCCGCCCATCATCACCTTCGAGTCGCCGATGCGGAGCTCGCAGTGCGTCCCGCCGGCGCCGCCCTTCGTGCGCAGCGTTTCCTTCGCGTCGAAGACGGTCTTGGCGAAGTCGATGAGGTCGTCGACGTCCTCGACCACGAGATACGGCGTCACTTCACGAACATCGATTGCGGATGCGGTCATACGTCCTCCCAGTCGTCGTTTGAATTCCGGGTCGGGCAGGTCGCGGAGATCGGCCGCAATCGCCACGAGCTCCTCGAGCTCGCGCGGGATCGCGATCTCCGCCGCGCCGTCGAGGATTTCCTGGATCGCCTGGTCGAGCACGTCGTGCCGCTCAGCCATGCGACCCCCTCACCTGCGCGCGCAGCGCCTCGATGGCGCGCAGTTGTAGTTGTTTCACAGCGCCCTCGCTGCGGCCGAGCTGGCGCGCCACGTCGGCGATGGAGCGCTGCTCGGCGAAGCGCTTGACGAGCACGTCGCGCTGCGCCGGCGGCAGCGTGTCGACGAGGCGGAAGAGGAGAGCGCGGCGCTCGACGTCGTCGTCGACGGCGACGTCGCGATCGTCCAGCGGCGCCTCGCGGCCGGCGTCGCGGGCCCGGTCGTGCAGCACGTTCGCGGCGATCCGGTAGAGCCACGCCACGAACGGAACGCCGTCGCGCTCTTCGTAGCCGCCGATGCCTTTCAACGCTTTGTAGAAAACGTCGGACACGACGTCCTCCGCCTCCGCGCGGTCGCGCACCCGCCTGGCCACGAACGCGTACACGCGCTCGAAGTTCTGCTCGTAGAGCTCGGCGAATCGCGCTCGCTCGTCCACAGTCATTCAGCTTAACTGCGGCGCGGCGGGAAAAGTCACGCGGCGAGTTTTTGGATCGTCTCGATGGCGCGCGCCACCTGCCGCTCGCGCTTCTCGATCTTCTTCGCGCGGCCGATCACGTCCTCGATCAGCGCCCACGTCACGTTCGACGGCTGGTACCGCTCCGGCGACGACTCCGCGACGTGGCGGCCGAGCGCGCCGAGGGCGGTGTGGTAGGGAAGCGGATGCGCGGCGGCGCCGCGGGCGAGCTCGTCGATGTAGCGCGCCACCAACAACCCCACGGCCGACGACTCGACGTAGCCCTCCACGCCGGTGATCTGTCCGGCGAAGAAGACGCGCTCGTCGCGCTTCGTCTGGAACGTGTTGCGGAGGTGCCGCGGCCCGTTGATGAACGTGTTGCGGTGCATCGAGCCGAAGCGCGCAAACGCCGCGTTCCCGAGGCCGGGGATCATCTGGATGACGCGCTTCTGCTCCGGCACCTTCATCTTCGTCTGGAAGCCGACGATGTTGAAGTAGTCGTCCGACAGATCTTCCTTGCGGAGCTGCACGACCGCGTACGGCCGCTCGCCGGTCACCGGATGCTCGAGCCCGACCGGCTTCATCGGACCGAAGCGCAGCGTGTCGGCGCCGCGCGCGGCCATCTCCTCGATCGGCAGGCAGCCTTCGAAGTGCACGGCGTGCTCGAAGTCGTGGAGCGGGTAGAGCTCCGCGGCGAGCAGCGCGGCGATGAAGGCCTCGTACTCGCTCTGCGTCATCGGCGCGTTGAGGTAATCGGTGCCGGAGCCTTTGCCGTAGCGCGACTTCCAATAGAGCTTGGTGAAGTCGAGCGACTCCGCGGCCACGATCGGGGCGATGGCGTCGTAGAAGTACAGGCCGTCGCGGCCGAGGAAGTCGTTGACGGCGTCGAAGAGCGGGTCGGAGGTGAGCGGGCCGGTGGCGACGACGACGAAGTCGTGATCGCCGCGGTCGAGCGAGGTCACTTCCTCGCGCACGATTGCAATCCGCGCCTCACTCTCGATCGCTTTCGTTACCTCGGACGCAAATTTCTCGCGATCGACCGCGAACGCGTCGCCCGCGGGCACGCGCGCGAGCTCCCCGCAGCGGACGACCAGCGAGTCGAGCAGCGCCATTTCCTGCTTGAGCAGCCCGACGGCGTTCGTCGCGGCCGAGGAGCGGAAGGAGTTGGAGCAGACCAGCTCCGCGAGATTCGAGGTCTGGTGCGCCGCGGTCATTTTGTTCGGGCGCATCTCGTGGAGCGTGACGTCGTGGCCGCGGCGGGCCAGGCCGAATGCGCACTCACAGCCGGCCAGGCCGGCGCCGATGATCTTGACTTTGCTCACGTCAGTTCGAGGGCTCGTTCGCCGTGAAAACCGGCGCGCCGTCGAGACGGATTTCCCCGAACTTCGATTCGAAGAGCGAAATGTTGTGGGCCAGCGCCTCCAGGAGCTGTTTGGCGTGGAGCGGGGTCATGATGACGCGGCTGTAGACCTTGACGTCGGTCTTCCCGGGGACGACGCGGCCGAGGTCGATGACGAACTCGCTCGGCGAATGGATGATATTGGCGAAGTTGATGTACTCCCCCTGGGCGACGGCGTCGTCCAGCACGATGCGGATCTGCTGTTGCTGCTGCTGTTCGTCCATCGCGCCAGCATACCTCCTCCCGAGTGAAGCGGCAGAAACGCAGCCATGAGCCGAAATCATGCGTGAGGCTTTGCCAACCAACGCCGCCGGCCGTGCCGGCTCACGTTCCGGCGGCGTTTCTCGTCTTCATGATTGAAACGATCTGAATACGGTCTTCACTACATCCCTAGGCGCACGTCCCAATTCATGATAGAATGCATGAACAATCACCAACCGTCTTTAAATCAGCTTCGAGCGACGGCACCCCGCCGCCGCTGAAGAGGAGGAGCAGCTTGATGCGAATTGCCGGACTCGCATTCGTCGTCTTCCTGGCAGGAGCAGCGCGCATGACGGCGCAGGAGCTTCCCAAGCCGCTCCCCGCCGACGACCCCCATGCCAGGGCCACGGCGGAGAAGAACTACCCGTCCGCCCAGTACTGCGCCAACTGCCATCCCACGCAGTTCGCGCAGTGGCGGGTCTCGTCGCACGCCTACGCGAACGTCTCGCCCATGTTCAACAGGTTCGAGCAGACGATCAACGACATCTCCCGCGGCACGATCAACTATTTCTGCATCCGCTGCCACGCCAGCGTCGGCACGAACCTCGGCGAGCGCCGGGACATCGCCTGGTGGGACCGCCAGGGCGCCTCGCAGGAGGGCATCACCTGCGTGACCTGCCACCGCGTCGGCGAGGGCTACGGCAAAGTCAACGGCGCCCGCCGCATCACGCCCGGCGACATCTTCGAGCCGGTCTTCGGCCCGTTCGACACCACCGGCGTCCTCAACGTGATCAGCAACGCGGAGCGCTACAAAGTCCTCGTCAGCCCCGACCAGCCGGAAAAGCCCGGATACCTCAAGATCCACCAGACCGCCATCCAGTCCGACATCATTCAGAAGTCGCAGCTGTGCGCCCCCTGCCACCAGGTGGCGGTGCACGCCGGAATCAAGCTCGAAACGGTGTGGGAAGAGTGGCGGGCGTCCCCGGCCGCGAAGTTGGGGATCACCTGCCAGGAATGCCACATGAGCGCGTTCCCGGGCAAGCCGGCCGTCACCCGAGGGCCGTACCCGGGCGTCGGCTGGAAGATGGGGCCGGCGGCGGTCGTCAATGGTCTAACTCCGAACGCGAATCGCAAGCTGAGCGACCACGAGTTCGTCGGACCCGGCTACCCGATCAGCCACCCGGGCCTGTTCCCGATCGGTCCGACACCGTTCACGCCGCAGCAGTGGCTGACCTTCGACTATCGCGCGAAGTGGGGCAGCGACGAGTTCGAGTCGACGAAGGCGGCATCGACTAAGTTCCCGCCCGAATGGCAGAAGGCCGACGACCGCAGAACGGCCTGGGCGAAGCTCCAGGACAACCTCAAGGCGTGGCAGGACCGCGCCGATCACCGCCAGAAGCTTCTCGAATACGCATCGAAGCTCGACGGCCCTTACTTCACGAGCGGCGGCCCCGCCGTCGGCAAGACGCTGAAGTTCGAGTACAAGCTCACGAACCTCAATCCCGGCCACAACCTCCCCTCCGGCTCTCTCGGCGCCCAGCCGGAGCTGTGGCTGAACGTCGTGCTGATCGATCCCGACGGAAAGTGGGTCTGGGAATCGGGCTACGTCGACAGCAACGGCGACATCGCCGACCTGCAGTCGAAGGACGTGGCCGCGCACAAGATGCCCTACGACGACCAGCTCTTCAGCATGCAGAGCAAGTTCATCACCACGAACGTCAAGGGCACCGACCGTGAGATGTATCTGCCGATCAACCTCGACAACGACCAGATGCCGTTCATCCGTCCGGGCAACGCGCCGACGTCGCTGTTGAACCATCCGCCGTTCGCGCGCCTGGAGAAGCACAGCATCCCGCCGCTGGTGGCGCGCGTGGCGAAGTACAACGTCCCGGGCAGCAAGATCACCAAGCCCGGCAAATACAAGCTGGCCGTGCGCCTGCGCGGACGGACGGAGCCGATCTACTTCATGAACTTCGTCGCCTCGACGATCGACATGAAGAAATCCGAAAACGAATGGGTCACCGACACCCACAAATACGCGGTCGAATTCGACGTCCGCTGAGAGAGGCGACCATGAACGGAAAAGCGTTGTTCGCCGGACTGCTCGCGCTCGCGCTCACGCTCGTCGCGCCGTGTGCCTTCGCCGAAGATCCGCCGGAACCCACTCACGATATGGATTCCCAGGCGCAGAAGCTGTCGATCCCCTTCCCGGCGGACTGGTTCCTGCCCGATCCGAAGTATCCGGAGCCGTACGACGCGCAGGCGCAGCTCGACATCTACGGCGCCAAGCACATGAACCCGACGGCGTATCCGCCGCTCATGTGGGGGATCCGCCTCTACGACTGGGGCGCCTACACGCCGCGGCCGACGTTCCTCGGTGTCAAGAATCCGATCATGAGCGGGTTGATGATCTTCGGCGACCTTCGATTCGCGGCGGTCGACGGCACGCTCGGCGGCGGCCCGAGCTCGCAGAAGAAGCTCGCCGTGCGGCTCAACCTCGAAGGCGACTGGCAGTTCACGCCGACGGAGCGCATCCACGCCCTGGTACGTCCGCTCGACGCCGGCGGCATCGCCACGAACTACCGCTTCGGCAGCAACGTCTCCGGCGACAAGTTCACGCACGAGGGCAATTTCGGCCTGAAGACGTTCTTCTTCGAAGGCGACCTCGGCGCGATCCGGGCCGGGCTCACCGACGAAGACAACAAACAAGACCGGCCGTTCAGCTTCGGCAGGGTTCCGCTCTTCACCCAGAACGGCATCTGGGCCGACAACCCCATGGACGGTGCGGAGCTGTCCATTTTCACGGCACAGAGCAGCAAGAGGCTGGACATCCCCAATTACGATCTCATCGTCTTTGCCGGTCTCCACCACGTCGCGTCGCCGGCGTTGCCGGCCAGCGACACGGGCGCCAAACTCGCCGGCTTCGCCGGATTCTTCGACGGTTTCGGCGGATATACCGAATACGGCTACGGCTACATCCGGGACTCCGACAATCCCGATCTGAGCTACCACAACGTCACGGCCGCGTACTCGAAGCGGTGGCGGGGCAAGTTCGCCAACAGCTACCGCATCATCGGCAACTTCGGGCAGAAGGCGAACGGCGCCGCGAAGACGGCGGACGGCGTGCTCCTCCTCTTCGAGAGCTCGCTGGTCCGCGGCACTGTGACGACCCTCAATACGCTGACGATGGTCCCCTATCTCAACCTCTTCGCCGGCTTCAAGAAGCCGCAGCCGCTGGTGCGCGCGGCCGACACCGGCGGCGTGCTGAAGAACACCGGCATCAACTTCGAGACCGACGGCATGACCGCGTACCCGACGCTCACCGCCAGCGCCAACGACGCCTACGGCGGCGCGCTCGGGCTCGAGTATCTGTTCAAGCTCGACCAGCAGATCGTCGCCGAGTTGGCGCGGTACCAGCCGCGCGGCGACAACAACCCGCTGGGGGCGCAGACCGGGCTCGGTGTGCGCTATCAGCGCCCGATCACGCACACGTGGATCGTGCGCGCCGACGCCATGAAGGGGTGGCGCAAGGACACGAACGACATCTGGGGAGTACGACTGGAGCTCCGCCGCAAATTCTGAGGAGGATTGCGATGCCTACCTTTCAACTGCACGTCAACGGGGTGATGCGCACCGTCGACGTCGACGGCAACATGCCTCTCCTCTGGGTCCTGCGCGACGTCCTCGGACTCAAAGGGACGAAGTTCGGCTGCGGCGTCGCGCAGTGCGGCGCTTGCACCGTCCACCTCGACGGCCACGCCACCCGCTCCTGCATCACCGATGTGGGCGTGGCCGCGCTCGCGAAGATCACCACGATCGAGGGCCAGTCCCCCCAGATCCAAGCCTGCCAGCAGGCCTGGGTCGACCTCGGCGTCCCCCAGTGCGGCTTCTGCCAGCCCGGCCAGATCATGACCGCCTCGGCGATGCTGAAAGAGCTCGCCAACCCGACCGACGAGCAGATCGACGATTACATGCGGGGCAACATCTGCAGGTGCGGAACCTACCCACGCATCCGCGAGGCCATTCACAAGGCCGCGGGGAACGGGAGCAAGTCATGAGCGCAATCGACCGCAGAGACTTCCTCCGCATCACCGGCGTCGGCACGGGCGCCGTCGTGTTCAGTTGGTACATCTCGCCGGAATTGGCGTTGGGGCAGGAAAAGCAGAGCATCGGATCGATTCTCCATGAAGGCATCAGCCTTCTGAACCCGCTCAAATTCGTCTATCTCGATCCGATCACCGGCAACATGACGATCTGGGCGCATCGGTCGGAGATGGGGCAGGGAATCAAGTCGACCCTCGCCGCCGTGCTCGTCGACGAGATGGAAGCGGACTGGAGCCGCGTCACCGTCAAACAAGCCGACGCGGATGCCGAGGCATTCGGCATTGCATTCCCGTACGCCGCCAGCCTTCCGAAGGAGCTTCCCCTCGATCAGTCCGAGCCGCCGATCGTCCGCGGCGAAGACGCGCAGTTCGCCGACAGCTCGCGCAGCATGGCCGCGTACTTCGACGCCTTCCGCGCATTCGGCGCCGGCGTCCGCATGGCGCTGTCGATGGCAGCGGCGCGGCACTTCAATGTCGATCTCTCCCAGATCGAGGCGCGCCAGCACAAGGTGGGGGTCAAGGGCGGCGGCCGCTCGGTAGATTACGGCGATCCGCGGCTGCTCTTCCACCTCAACAAGCTCAACGAAGAGAAGAAGCTTCCGCCGGATACCGATGCCATCTTCGCTTACCGCAAGCCCCCCTCCGAGTGGCGGTACATCGGCAAGCAGATGCCGTTCATCGACGCTCAGGACATGGTGAACGGCAAGGCCGTCTACGGCGCCGACGTTGAGGTCCCGGGGGGCCTCTTCCGGTCGAAGATGCTCACGGCGATGATCGTGCGCTGCCCGGTCGCGAACGGCTCGCTGAAATCATTCAATCCTGACGAGGCGATGAAGGTGCCGGGCGTCAAGCACGTCGTCGCGGTTCTCCCGAAGGACGTGTTCCCCGGCGGCGTCGGAGCGGCCTTCAACCCGCACGCCGGCGTGGCCGTCATCGCGGAAAACACCTGGGCCGCGTGGCAGGGGCGTCGCGCGCTCGTCAACACGAATAGTATCCAGTGGGACCTCGGCCAGCACGCGACGTACGACTCGGCGGCCTTCCGCGACGAGATGAAGTCTTCGACCTCGCAGGCCGGAAAAGTCATGCGGAACAAGGGCGACGTCGACGCAGCCTTCGGCTCGGCCGCGAAGACCGTCGAGGCGCATTACCACATCCCCCACCTCGCCCAGGCGCCGATGGAGCCGCCTGTGGCCATCTCGCTCTATGACAACGGCACGTGGGACATCTGGGCCCCGAGCCAGGGGCCGGAGCTCCTGCAGCACTACGTCGGCGTCGCGCTCCTCGAGCCGAACGTGGTGAAGCAACTCGTCTGGAACGTCGAAGACCGCTCGGCGTTCACCGCGGCGCAAGTCGCAGCGGGTGACTGGCAGCGGCAGGACGACTTCAACAAAGCGCTCGCGCAAGCGCTCAACGCCGACGAAAAGACGCTGTTCGCCATGCGCGACGATCTGAAAAAGCGAGTGCGCTCCTCCGTGCGTGTGCATGTGCCGCTGCTCGGCGGCGGCTTCGGCCGGAAATCGAAGCCGGATTACGCGATGGAGGCGGCGTTCCTGGCCCGGCAGTTCCCAGGCACGCCGATCCGCGTGCAGTGGACGCGCGAGGACGACATCAAGTTCAGCTACTACAACGCCGCCGCCGGCCAGTACTGGAAGGCCGCGCTGGACGGAGACGGCCGGCCAACCGCGGTGCTGTGGCGCGGCGCCGCCACGTCGTTCTTCGGCACGCTGTTCCCCGCTGCGCCCGATATCTTTCAGAAGGCTCGCCAGGCGTTCCATAACGGCGGCACGGACGGGTATCTTTCGGCCATCGAGCGCGCGCACGGCTTCGAGGACATGCCGTACGACGTGCCGAATATCCGCATCGAGAACTGCGAGGCCAAGAACCACATCCGCACCGGCTGGATGCGATCCGTGGCCAACATCTATCACGCGTTCGCCACGTGCTCGTTCGCGGACGAGATGGCGAATGCGGCCGGCCGCGACTCGAAGGACTATCTCCTCGATCTGATCGGGGAAGGCCACCGCTATCGGCAGAAGGAGTTCGAGGCTCAGGGCGTCAAGGCCTACGACAACAACCTCTTCCCGGTGGAAAAGCGGACGTACCTTCTCAAGGGCGTCGAAAAGCTGATCATCCCGCAATACCCGCCCGACACGCGCCGGCTGCGCGCCGTGGTGAAGCGCGTGGCGCAGGAGTCGGGCTGGAACCAGAAAGTCCAGCAGTACAAAGGGATGAAGGGCCGCGGCCTCGGCATCGCCGCGCACCGCAGTTTCCTGAGCTACGTCGCCATCGTCGCCGACGTGTCGCTCAACGACAAGAATGAGCTGACCGTGAACGAGATCTGGGGCGTGATCGACTGCGGCCGCGCCGTCAACCCCGACCGCGTTGCCGCGCAGATGGAAGGCGGCATTGTCTACGGCTTGAGCTACGCCCTCCTCGGCGAGATCACGTGCAAGAACGGCGCGGTCGAGCAGAACAACTTCGACGACTATCCCGTGGCGCGCATCTACCAGGTGCCGAGGATGATCCACACGATCGTTCAGGATCCGCCGCGTGAGGTCGCCGACGAGTACGACGACAAAGTGGTGCCCCCCACCGGCGTCGGCGAGCCGCCCACCCCGGCGGTCGCACCGGCCATCGCCAACGCCATTGTCGCCGCGGGCGGGCCGCGCATTCGGGAGATTCCGTTCCTCAGGCAGGTGACTGTGCTGTAATCGGCGGCGTGAAACGACTCGCAATCGGCGTCGCGGCGGTGCTCTTCGCCGCCGCGGCGCTCGCCGACGACGAAGTCACGCTCTACGAGCTCCTCCCGCCCGAGACGCACCAGTTCGCGATCACCTACGACGTCACGCAGGCGCGCGAGGGGGCGGAGTTCTTCTTCAATCCGATCCGCGCCGGCTCGACGGCGTCGAAGGAGCGCGTGATCGCGCGCGCCACCGGCAAAGACCTGCCGTTCGAAGTGGTCAGCGGAAAAACGGCCAAGAGCAGTGGACTCGTTTCACCGACCACTCCCGACGACGCGCAGTTCATCCGCGTGAAGCTGCCGGGTCCCGTTCCGAAGGGCGGCGAGACGCGCATCCGCATTCTCAAAACCTACACCGACGCCGTCTCCTACTTCGTCAAGGATGGCCAGCTCGTCTTCACGCGGCCGCTCGGCATCAAGCGCAACATCGTCGTCCTGCCGAAGGCGTGGGAGCTAATCGAATGCGCATCGCCCGGCATCGTCTCGACCGATGCCGACGGCCGCGTGCGCGTCAGCTTCGTGAACGACCGCGACGATCAGTTGCCCGTGAAGATCGTCGCGCGGAGGTTGCCGTGAAGCGCGCGCTCATCGCCCTCGCGTTGCTGGCCATTGCGCAGCAGTCGCTGCACCGCGCGGAGCAGGATCGCGAGATCCGCTACTGGCTCCTCGACCCGTCGACGCATCAGTTCCGCATCTCGCACGACTTCACCGTCACGCGCGCCGGCCAGGCGTCGGTGCACAGCTTCGTGCGCAAAGGCAGCGTCGTCGCGCCCGACGCGGCCATCACCGACCTGGACACCGGCAAAAAGCTGCACACGCACGTCGTGACCGGCAAAGAAGTGAACGCGCTCGGCTACTACTCGGCGCCGGTCGATCCCGACTCGCTCGCCGTGCAGGGCGACCTCGCGGAGCCGATCGCGAAGGAGCACTCGACGCGCGTCCGCGTCGAGGAGACGTACACCGACGCCGCCGGCTACTTCGAAAAGGAGGGCGAGCTGACCTGTACGCGCACGCTCGGCCGGCCGCTCAACTACGTGACGCTTCCGGCCGGCTGGATGCTGACGTCGGTGAACACGCCGGCGACGATCACGCTCGACGAGGAAGGACGCGTCAAGCTGCGCTTCGTGAACATCCGCAACGACGAGCTGGCGATCACGATCAAGGCGCGGCGGTGGCCGCCTCGGCGATGAACAGCGCGTCCGTCCACCCCGCCCGCCCGCGCTGGTAATAGAAGTCGTAGAACGACACGAGCGCGAAGCGGCGGTCGGCGAGGTGCGCGTAGATCTCATCGAAGCGCGGCGAGCCTTTGTACATGTCGGAAAACGTGATCTCCAGGAAGATGAGGCCGATCGCGCCGCGGTCGATCATCCGATGCGCGCCGCGCAGGACATCGAGATCGAATCCCTGCGTGTCGCTCTTGAGGATGTCGATGCGCTCGATTCCGTGCGCGGCGCAGTAGTCGTCGACGGTGGTGACCTCGACGGGATAGCGGTCGGCGATCTCGCCCCACGCATCGACCGACGGCTCGAGAAACGAGCTCATGTCGTCGCGTGTGTTCTGCAGGAACGTCCGCGACTCCGCGCGCGCGCCGAGGGCGACGTTGTTGAGGTGGAGGTCGGGGAGGCCGGCGCAGCGGCGCTGCAGCGCTGCGAACGTGTCGCGCCCCGGCTCGAACGCGTGGATG
>Ga0134128_10007710_pt1 | contig 12993 bp, 7 predicted proteins | sample KB31754_FD_96462 | JGI IMG/M metagenome (GOLD analysis project Ga0134128, IMG submission 96462) | Terrestrial soil microbial communities with excess Nitrogen fertilizer from Kellogg Biological Station, Michigan, USA - KB3-175-4 | ecosystem: Environmental > Terrestrial > Soil > Unclassified ... | reverse complement strand
CTTGGCCAACGCTTCGGTGAACAAGCTGCCGACGCCGGGCCAGGCGAAAACACTCTCCGTGACGACCGCGCCGGATGCCATGATCGACGCATCGAGCAGCACGACAGTGGCGAAGGGCAAGAGCGCGTTCCGCAGCGCATGGCGCGCGGCGAGGCGGGCGTCGCTCACACCGCGCGCGCGGGCAGCGGCGATGAACGGCTGCTCGAGCGCGCCGCGCATCGAACTTCGGAGATATCGAGACCACCCGGCGGCGTGCGCGGCGGCGAGCACGATGACGGGAAGCACCAAGTGCGCGGCGCGGTCGCCCAGACCACCGCCGGCAAACGACGCGCGTCCCGACGACGGCAGCCAGTGCAGCGTGTTGGCGAACAGGAGCTGCAGCACGAGGCCGAGCCAGAACACGGGGAGTGAGATCCCGGCGACCGTGGCGATCGTCGCGGCGCGATCCACACCGCGGCGGACGGCCGATGCCACACCGACGACGAGCGACACGACGACGGCGAGCAGCGTCGAGATCCCGATGAGCTGCAGCGTGGCCGGAACGCGCTCGAGAAGGCGCGCGGCCACCGGCCGTCCGTCGGCGTAACTGAAGCCCCACTCGCCGCGCGCGAACGCCGTTGCCCAGGACACATACTGCGCGACCAGCGACTGATCGAGGCCCATCTGCCGGCGAAGGCGCTCGATGTCCTGAGGACGAACGTTCGGGTTGTCGAGGTAAAGCGAGAGCGGCCCGCCGGGCGCCGCGTGGATCAACCCGAAGACGAGGAGTGAGACAACAATCAGCAACGGGATGATCTGCGCGACGCGGCGGATGACGAACATCGATGGGCTACCGGGCCGGCTGAAGCTCCCATTCGTGGACATTCCAGAATGGGCCGGCGTTGGTGGGATTGCCCTTGAAGTTGCGTAGCGTCGCCGGCACCGCGTCGAGCTTCGACGTGTTGTACAAAAAGATCTCCGGAATCAGTTCGGCGACGCGGCGCTGCGCCTGCTTCAGAAGGTCCGCACGCTTTGCCTGATCGATGGCGCGGTCCGATGCGTACAGCAGCTTGGTGAGCTCGGCGTCCTTGATGTAATCGATGTTTCGACCCGCCGGAGGCGATTTGTCGGCGGCGAAAAACGTCGTGATCTCCGGGTCGGCGCCGGACTGCCACCAGTGCAACATCGCGTCGAAGTCGCCGCTGAACCAGACAGGGCTTATGGCAGTGCCGTCGAGCAGCCTCACCTGCATCTTCACGCCGACATCGGCGAGCTGGCGCTGAATCGCCTGCGCCACGTTCTCGCGAATCGTGAACCCGGCCTGCGTGATCAGCGTGAAGGCGAGCGGCTTTCCGTCCTTCGCACGCGTGCCATCGGGCCCACGCCGCCAGCCCGCCTCGTCGAGGAGTCGATTCGCCGAGTCGGGGCTGAAGGGATAGGTAGCGACGTTCGGCTCGTACGCCCACGACATCGGCTGGATCGGACCGTTCACCGACGAGACGAGTGAGTCGAGAATCGTGCGGATGATGAGGCTGCGGTCGATCGCGTGCGCGAGGGCGCGGCGCACGCGCACGTCGGCGAAGGGCGGGAAATGGCGTTCGTTCAACGTCACATGCTCGTAGCCGTTGCCGAGCACTTGATTGAGGCGCACGTTCGGGAGCGTCTTGATCTCGCGGACCTTGTCCCACGGCACGAGCGCGACGAGGTGAACCTCGCCGGCCTTCAGTTGGTTGATGCGCGTCGTCGCGTTCGTCACGAACCGGAAGAGCAGCCGCTTGATCTTGGGATACTCATCGCCGCGCCAATAGTGCGGCACGCGCTCGAGCAACACATATTCGCCGGTCTGCCATTCGACGACGCGGTAGGGCCCCGTACCGAGCGGACTTCGATTGTAGTCGTTCGCCTTGTCGATATCCCGACCATCGAGTACGTGTTTGGGCAGCGTGCCGCGCAGGAACTGCAGTTGATACGGCGCGTACGGCTCCTTGTAGTGCACGACGGCGGTCAGTGAGTCCGGTGTGTCCACCGATGAAATGCGATCGAAGCCGTCGGTGCTCTCCGGTTTCCAATCGCCCTTGAGAATCGCGTCGGCCGTGAACTTGACGTCGGCGGACGTGTGCGGTCGGCCGTCGTGCCACTTCACGCCGGGTCTGAGCTTCCAGGTGACGTCCATCCCACCGTCGGGACGCATGACCACGCCGCCGTTCGCGACGGTCGGCACCGTAGCCGCCAACACGGGCACGACGTTCATCCGTTCGTCGGTCGTGACGAGCCCCTCGATCACGCAGCTCTGAATGTCCTCGAGGATGTGCGTTGCGTAGCGGTTCATCGTGTCAGGCTCGCGATCATAGCCGACGACGAGAAGGTCGTTCGACGGTCCAAAGTCGGTCCTTCCAACGCAGCCGAGCAGCAGGACGGCGGCAACGACTCTGAGCCTCACGCGGCGCGCTCCGACATCATGCGGGCGATCATCGGCACGGGAATGGATCCGTAGCCGAGAAGCTCGTCGTGAAAATGCCTCATTGAGAAGCTCGCACCGGCCCGCATGCGCGTGGCTTCTCGCAGCTCGAGGATCGAGCGTGTGCCGAGCCAGTACATGACAGGCGTCCCGGGGAACATCGAGCACTTCACGACCTCGGCGGCCGCGACCGACGGCGGGATGCCGGCGCGGTCGACGAACGTTGCGACGGCTTCGTCGAACGACATCTCGCCGGCGTGAAAGGAGAGATCGACAACAGCGCGCGCGAGCTGCCGGACCCGCGAGTGTTGCTCGGCCACCAGCTCGAGCGGCGTGAGCGCGCCGGCCTCGCCCATCAAGCCGGTCGCGTAGCACGCCCAGCCTTCGGCCATCGTCCCGCCGCAGAACATCCCGATGCGACTCGCGCAATCGACGGCGGCAATCCGCCCGATGCGCGATCTCGTTTGGCGATAGGCGTGCGCGTTTTGCACGTGATGTCCGACGCCGCCGTGATGGAAGACGTGATTCAACCGAATGACGCTGCGATTCCAGGCGCGAAGGTGCGGTGTGGCGTCATTAGGCGGGAGGGGCGTGACGGCGTAGACGTATTCGTTTTGCGGATCGAACGGAGCGGGTGAGCGATAAAAGAGGTAGTAGAGAAACGGGGCCGCGTCGCGAGTGAACGCGGGAATCTCGTCGTAGCGGAGCGGCCAGTCGGGCCAGGAGACCATGTTTTCGTCGATGGCGGTCTGCCGGCAGGCGCGCCATTCCGCGTTGAACGTCTCGAGATACTGCTCCGGCGACGGATGGTCGTTTGCCAGCGCGTTCTGCACCTCGGACCACGACCCACACGCCTCGGCGGCCATCTCGTCGAGCCTGCGACATTCGTCGTCGAGTGACGACCGTGCTTGGCGGAGCAACTCGACGCGCGACTGGACGCATTGATGTCCGTCGCGCAGCAGCAGGTCGTAGTGCGTCGTACCGCAGGCCAGGGCCGGCTGCGGCGCGGACGGTCGTGCCGCGATCCAAGCGTTGAAATCTTGGAAAGCTTTGAGCGCGCGATCCGCGGCGGCGAGCGTTACAGCGCGGTCGCCCGCCGACAATGAGCCGGATTCGAGCCAACTCGCGACGCCGCGGCGAAACAAGATCGCGGCGCCGTCGCAGTCCCGCTGTGCCTTCGTGGTCCATGCGGCTGGTAACGGTGCGTCGCCGAGCGTCTCGCGTGCCTGGATGAGAAAACCCGGCAGCGCATTCATGCGGTTCGTCGCTGCCGCGACGCGATCCGCGAGCGGCGCGAAGTCGCGAATCATCAGCGAGATGACGGAGAAGACGCCCTCCCCGGTCCATAGCCCTGGATTTCTACGCGGACCATGAAACCCCGCGTGCTCACTCGCCTGGATCGCGCAGAAGCCGCGAATCAACTCGGCGTCGAGCAGATTGGCGTCGTGTCGGTACGCCGCCGCAATCGATGGAACCGGCTCGCGTTCCGCGAGCCGCGATCTGATGTCGCGCATTTCCGCGTCCGTCGCCGCGAGGCCGCTTGGCGACCAATCCGGCAACTCGCCGTCGTATTCGTGTATGCCGGTGAACGTCGCGTTCACCGGACGCCGACGGTAGTAGTGATCGAAGAAGTCGCCGACGGGATCGATCACCCAGCCGCCGAGTCGCCATCTGCCCGCAAGCGGGCACCCGGCCGAGTCGCCGAGTCGAGTGGAATCGACACCCAGCGCTTCTCGCGGAACGACAGCTCGACGGCGTTGATGAGCTCCTGCACGTGCGCGCCGTCGACGAAATTGCCCGGATTGTCGTCGTCGTCGCTCGTGACTTCGCTGATGAATGAGCTGACGAGGTTCGCGTAGAACGATGAGCGCCACGATTCGGTGCGGCTGCCGCCGGGCGGATACAATCGCGCGGGAACATCGAGCTCACGAAACTCGACCTGGTCCTTGGTGGCGCCCTTGAGTGATTCGCAGATCCCGTTCTCCTCGACGAGCCGGCAGATCAGCGCGCCCTTGCTGCCGTACACCCGGGCCTCGAGGCCAGGATAGTTCCCGACCGTGACGAAGCTCGTCTGGATCGACCCGAACGCGCCGCTGGTGAAATTGCCGATGAAGATGTCGCCGTCGTCGATGTTCATGCGCATCATCGTTCCCGTGGCGCGGACGATGCGCTCGGGAACGAAGTTCGTCATTGTGCCGACGACTTCACTGAACCTGCTGCCCATGAACAGGTGGGCGAGATCCATGATCGGCGCGCCATAGCCTTCGAGCGACGAGACCTGGATCTGCGATTGATCCGCGAGATGATCGACCTGGCGGAGCGGTGTCTGCGGATCCAGCCACTGCGAGTTCTGCTCGTAGCCGTTGAAGATGAATGGTGTACCGACGTAGCCGTCGTCGATCAGCTCCTTCATGTACTGCATCGCCGGGCTGTAGCGAAACGTGAATCCGAGCTTGGTCTTTACGCCCTGCCGGCGCGCCAGCTCGGCCGCGCGAAGGGTGTCCTTATAGTTGTAGGCCACCGGCTTCTCGCAGAGCACGTGCTTCCCCTTCCCCTGCTCGAGCGCCGACCAGGCCAAGTCGAAGTGTGTCGCGCTCGGCGTGCAGACATCCACGAGATCGATGTCGTCCCGCGCGATGAGTGGTTCGTGCGAATCGTACCAGGCGGGGATCCCGAACTTCTCGGCGAACGCCTTGGCGCGTTCGGCAACCGGATCGGCGATCGCGACGAGCTCGCAACGCGGGTCGCGCTTGAATCCGGGCAGGTGCGCGAAGTCCGCCCAGGCGCCGGCGCCGAGCACGCCGACGCGTACTTTGCGGCCACGGACGACTCGACGCGCAGGCATCAGTCGATGACCGGCGACGTGTCGCCGGGGAGCAGCAGCATGCGTTGCGCCTTGATCGGCGCGATGCCGTTCGTCATGAATCGCTCGTGGAAGTCGCGAAGGTTGAACTTCGAGCCAAGACGCGCCGCATAGTCCGTTCGCAGCTTGAGAATGGCGCGCTTGCCGAGAAAGTAGCCGCCGTAGGTCGGATCGTAGGCGGAACGCTCGGCCTCGCGCTTGGCCGCCGGGGCGGCAACGTATGCCTCTTTCTCGAAGCATCGTTGCGCGTCGGCGAGCGTCCAGCTCTTGGTGTGGACCTTGATCCCCGACAGAAGGCGGCAGATGCGTGTGAGTGCGTCGCTCAGTTGGGCGAGTCGAAGTCTTGGGTCGTCATGGTCGTATCCTTCGTCGAGTACTAATTGCTCCGCATAATGGGCCCAGCCGTCCTGGCCCGACGACGGCTGAGGGAATGAATTCAAACCGATCCAGATGCGACGGACCTTGCCCGGCGTCTTGCGCATATAGGTCGAGTGCAGCCAGTGGCCGGGCATCGCTTCGTGCGCGGCAGTGTTCGAGAGCGACGCGTAGTTGTAGCGCTCGAGCCATTCTTCGCGCTGCTGCGCGGGCATGTCGGGACGCGCGTCGGTGATATAGAAGATGCTCTTCACCGGCTTGGGCTCGAGCGGCGGCGACGCGTGCATGGATGCGAAGCCGAGGTCGAACGGCAGCGCGGGGGCGACGACGACGCGCTCGCCGCGCGGGACCGAGGCGATTCCGCGCGACGACACGAAGCTCGTCAGCGAATCGACGATGGCCTGCGTCGCCCCGACTACGCCGCCCATCGGCGGATGGATACGCCGGACTGACACCCAAGTGGCGACAGGATCCTTGCCCGGGGCCAGTCGCTCGGCCGCGGCCCGAAACGCCGCCTGCTGCGCGCGCAGCTCGCGCTTACCGATGGCGACGAGCTGATCGAGCGGTGTGTCGATCATCTCCTCGGCGCGATAGCGTCGCGCGAGATTGACGGCGCCGATCGTAAAGTCGCCCGTCGCGCGCGGCGCCACGTCTCGCTCGAGATAGGTCGCGTACGCATTCACGATCGGGATCACCGCGTCGGCGGCGCGGCGCAGCGAGTCGCGAAGCCGGGCATTCGGTTCGGCAGCGAAGGCGAGGTCGAGGTCTTTGCCCAACATCTCGGCGGCGCCGCGCATCATCGCCGCGCCGCGCTCGGCGAAGAGCCGCGGCGGGTTTTGAATGTTCGCGCGCGCCGCGGCGATGAGCTTCGGGGCGGCTCGCAGCTTGGCGATGATGTACCGCATCCGTACCGGCGCCGGCGCGCTCTCCTTGGTCATCAGATCGTGAATGCCGTCGGCGAGTGCGGAGCCGTACTGCATGGGATTTCTCCGCCAGTTCGCCAGGGTCTGCTGTTCGAGGAGCCAGCCGTCGATGATGCCGAGCAGGATGCGGCGGTCGACGCGCTCGTCGAGCGTGAGGCTCGTCGTATCGATCTTCGCTGAGAGGAAGCCGCGCTCCTCCTCGAGCTTCGTGATTTCGGCGGCGATGGCAGCCGCCGAGAAATCGTCGAGCAGGTCGTCGTGGCCGTGGATGCCGTTCCCGGCGGCGATCGACGGATGGCGGCGCGCGAAGTCGTCGAGATAGTCGTCGACGAACCGGGCGAATGTCTCGGACGCGCTCGGTGCGGACCGGCTCGCCACGAGGACGACGAGGCTGGCGGCGATGGCCGTGATGACGGTCAGAATTCGGACGCGGTGGGTGCCCATGACACGGATGGCGGAGGCGAGACCCGGCTTTATCTTGTCCAACCTACCGGTCCCACCCTCTCGAGGAAATCGTATGACCAGCCGGACGATCGTTGCCAGAGTCCTCGTTGCGTGCGTCCTCTCCATCCCATCGACGCTTTCGGCGCAGACTAAGCCGTTGATCACGCCCAAAGACTACGGGAAATGGGAGCAACTCGGCGCGCCGCGCCTGTCGCCGCGCGGCGACTGGATCGCGGTGCCCGTAGCGCGTCCGAGCGAGGAAAACGAGCTCCGCATCCGCGGCGTCTCACGCGACACGACGATCGTCGTCGCGTACGGAACGGGCGCTGCCTTTTCGCCGGCCGGTCAATGGGTCGCGTACGCGATCGGCGTCTCGCCCAAAGAGCGCGAGCGGCTGACGAAGGACAAGAAGCCGGTGCACAACTCGTTCGAGGCGCGGAACCTCGCGACCGGCGCAACGATCGCAGTGAACGACGTCACGAGCTTCGCGTTCAGCCCCGACGGCCGGTTCATCTCGATGACCCGGTACCCGGCCGAAGGAAAGAAGGTGAGTGAAGTGCTCTTACAGGATCTCGCGAACAACGTTCGCTTGACTTTCGCGAACGTGAGTGACCAAGCGTGGGCCGATGCGGGCTCGCTGCTCGCGCTGACGCTCGACACGGACGGCGGCGCCGGTAACGCGGTTCAGCTGTACGATGGACGTACTGGTGCGATGCGGGTGCTCGAATCATCCAATTCGCAGTACCGCGCGCTCGCCTGGCGGCCGAAGTCGACCGATCTGGCGGTGCTGCGCACGAACATCGACAAGACGTACAAAGACACGGCGCACGTGTTGCTCGCATGGACGAACGTGGGCGGCGGCGAATCGTCGGCGCTTCGCCTCGATCCTGCCGTCGGCAACACTGGTTTCCCGATGGGAACGCGGATCGCCGACTATCGGCGGCCCTTATGGTCGCGCGACGGGCGGATCATCTACTTCGGCGTTCGCAAGCGTGAGCCGGTCGCCGACGCGATCAAGAAGAGCGACGAGAAGGTCTCGGACGTCGAGATCTGGCACACGAACGACGTTCGGCTTCTCCCGCAGCAGAAGTCCGCCGAGAATCAGGATCTGCGCGCGACGATGCTCGCGGCGTGGCGGATCGGCGACAAAAAGGTCATAGCGATCGGAACCGACGTGAACGAGCCGTCGGCGATTCTCGGGGGGGAGAGCGGACAGTACGCGACGGAGATCGACCGCAAGCCGTACGCGTGGGGTTGGAAGTTCGGCCGCGACGACGAAGACGTGTGGGTCGTGGACCTGTCGACGGGCGAACGCAAGAAGGTGCTGGAGAAGGTGCGGCACTATTACGGCGGCGATCCCACCGGTACCAAGCTCGCCTGGTCCGACGGAAAAGATTTTTGGACCGTCGATCTGCCGACCGGAAAGAAGACGAATCTCACGGCGACGCTGACGTCGAGCCGTCGCGCCGATTTCGTCGATCACGACGACGATCACCCGAACAACGTGGCGTCGATCATCAATCCTCCGGGGTGGACGAAGAGCGGCGACGCGTTTCTCGCGTATGACACGTACGACGTGTGGCGTCTCGCGCTCGATGGAAGCGGAGGGTCGAGACTAACTGAGGGCGCGAAAGAGGGCGTAGTTCACCGACTGGCGAGCTTCGTTCCGTTCAACGCGCCGCCGCAAGACCGCGCGTTCGACTTGTCGAAGCCGCAATACATCTCGTTGCGCGGGAAGAAAACCAAGCAGACCGGCATCGCGCGCCTCGGGACTGACGGCAAGGTCGAGCGTCTCGCGTTGGCCGACACCAGCTATGTTCTCGCCGCGCCCGCCGACAGCGCGCCGGTGATCGCGTTCATGCGGCAACGCTACGATACGCCGCCGGTGCTGCGCGTCGGCAAGGACGTCGCCACGGCGAAGACTGTCATCGAGACCAACCCACAGGCCAAGGATTACGCGTGGGGCAAGGTCGAGATGTTCAACTTCAACAGCACGATCGGCGTGCCGCTGCAAGCGCTGCTCTATTATCCGGCGAACTACGATCCGTCGAAGAAGTATCCGATGATCGTCTATACGTACGAGCTGCTCACGCAAGGCCTGCACAACTACATCGTGCCGCGCGAGAACGATTATTACAACGCGACGGTCTTCACGCAGAACGGCTACTTCGTGCTGATGCCGGACATCGTCTTCCGTCCGCGCGAGCCAGGCGTCGGTACGCAGCAATCCGTAGATGCAGCCGTTCGTAGTGTATTGGGGCGAGGCATCGTCGATCCGGCGCGCGTCGGGCACGTCGGCCACTCACAGGGCGGCTACGAAGCGGCGTTCCTGGGCACACACAGCAAGCTGTTCGCAACGACGGTTGTCGGCTCCGGCATCACGGACATGATCAGCTTCGCCGGCCAGCTTCACTGGCAGCCCGGCAGCGCGGAGTTCGACCACTGGGAGACGGGCCAGTTCCGCATGCAGGTCGCGCCGTGGGAGGACATGAAGGCGATGATCGACAACTCGCCGCTGGCGATGGTCGACAAGATGCCGGTGAAGGCGATGTTGCTCGAGGCGGGATCGGACGACGGCACGGTCGATCCGCGCCAGGCGTCACTCTTCTATAACTATGCTCGCCGCGCGGGGAAGAACGTGGTGCTGCTGATGTATCCGGGCGAAGGACACGGGTTGCAGAAGAAAGAGAATCAGCTCGACTACGAGCGCCGAATTCTCCAGTGGTTCGGCCACTATCTCAAGGGTGATCCGGCGCCGGCTTGGATCGCGAACGGCCAGACGGCGCTGGAACGGCGCGCGATTCTCGACGCGAATAAGGATGGTCCGGTACAGGCGGGAGCGCCGGCGGTGGTCCGGCCGTAGAGCTGCTGTCATCCTCGCGAGCGCAGCGAGCGGGGATCTACTACCGACCCGGGACTCTGCCGGTCTGTTTCTAGCTCGAGGATGGTACAGTAGATCCTCCGCGCGCCTCGCGCGCGGAGGATGACAGCTGCTACCGCCCAGCCGCGACGATGCCGTGGAGGGCGTCGACCATTTTGCGCATCGCCGCGGGCATGGTGCCGTCATCGGCGCGGATGGTCTTTGTTCCGCTGTCGAAAATGACGCGGAGTGTGTAGGTGACCATGTCGGCGCCGCCCGGCGTCGCGCCGTAGTCGTCCTCGAGCGTTCCCGGCTGCGCGTTCCAGACGATGTTGAACAGCGAGTCGGAAGCGGTGGTGGAGAGGGTTCCGCTCGCGCTGTCGAGCGGGGCCGGGCAGTTGGCCGAGCAAATGTGCCGGCGAACGAAGGTGAACGCGCGATCGTCGTGACGGACCGTACGCGTTGTGGAAAACGCGGCGATGCCGCCTTCTTCGACCAGCTCGAGACGCGCGCCGTTCAGCGCCGCGACGTTGTCGATTCGTGACGGGGTCGCCGACGTCGGATCACGCCGCGCGCAGGCCGCGACGGCGGCGGCAATCAGAAGGCTGGATACCGTTCTCGTGACTTTCATGGCTTGAATAGATCGGGATTCGTGTCCTGCACACGGCCTAACCGGCTCGCGGCCCGTCTGGTCACACCCTCATACCCCGTAACGCCTCGGTTGTGCTTCGGCTTCGCGGCTCGCATACTCGGGGCCACTCTCGACTCCCATGAAACTGAAACCGGTTCGATCCGAAGACGACATCAAGATCGACGACGCCGACGCGCGCGTCCGACACAGGAAGCGCCTGCCGCACTCGGTGAAAATCGCCGCCGAAAAGGAGGGCGATCGTATCGCTCAGCTCCAACGGCTGCTCTACGCCGACCGGCGATACGCGCTGCTCATCGTGCTGCAGGGACGCGACGCGTCGGGAAAAGATGGCACCATCCGCAAAGTGTTCACCTCCGTGAACCCACAGGGCTGCGCCGTGTCGAGCTTCGGTGTGCCGACGGAGCTCGAGCGGCGCCACGACTTTCTTTGGCGGATTCACTCGCAGGTGCCGGCGCGCGGGATGATCGGCATCTTCAACCGCTCGCACTACGAAGACATCCTCGTCCCCCGTGTTCACGGTCAGCTCAACAAGTCGGAGCTCCGCGATCGTTACCGCCAGATCAACGACTTCGAGCGAATGCTCGTCGAGAACGGCACAGTCATTCTCAAGTTCATGCTGAACGTGTCACGTGACGAGCAGCGCAAACGTCTCGAGGAACGGCTCGTCGACGAAACGAAGAACTGGAAGTTTCGCCTGGGAGATCTGGACGACCGCCAGCACTGGGACGAGTTCTCGAAGGCTTACACCGGCATCCTCAAGAACACGAGCACCGAGCGCGCGCCGTGGTACATCGTGCCCGCGGACGACAAGGACGTGCGCGACTGGCTCGTCGCCCGCACGATCGCGGACGCGCTCGACGACCTCGAGCTGCGATACCCCGCGGTCGATCCGGCCGTGAAAGATGTCAAGATCGAGTAGTCGCATGCGTCTCGCATCGAGAATTCTCCTTTGCGCCACGGCGCTCACCGTCGCCGGATGCGGGCGAGCCGATCACGGCAAACGCCCGGTGATCGGCGTCGTGCAAGTGTCGTCGCTCGTGCCGCTCGATGAAGCGCGTGAAGGCTTCTACAAAGCGCTCGCCGATTCCGGTTTTGTGCGCGACGTCAACGTCACGTTCATCGAGCGCAACGCGCAGGGCGACGTGCCGACGCTGTCGCTCATCATGCGCGACTTCATTCAACAAGGCGTGACGCAGGTCGCCACGCTGTCATCGATCGCCACGCAGACCGCGATCAAATCGATCACCGATCGGCCGATCATCTTCGGTGCCGTCGCCAATCCGTATCTCATCGGCGCCGGCACGAGCGCCACGTCGCACCGGCCGAACGTGACGGGCGCCGAGATCCCGCTTCCGGTCGATTCGACTCTTGCCGTTGCCGTGGCGACCTTCCCGAAAGCGGGCGTGTGGGGCACGCTGTTCGACCCCGCCGATCCGTTCGCCGAGTTCTATCTCGACATGGCGAAGCGGAAGGCCGAGCGGATGGGCGTCCGCTTCGTCGCCATCGCGTGCACGAGCGCGCAGGACATCCCGGCGTCCGTCCAGGCGCTGCGCGCCCAAGGTGTTGGCGGGATCCTGCAGATCCCGAGCATCATGATCGGCGGCGGATTCCCGGCGCTCGTGAAGCAGGCGCGCGAGCTCGGCATGGTCGTCGTCGCGACGAACACCGGATATCCGGGCGCTCCGCTCTCGATCGGCGCGAGCTTCTACGACAACGGCTATGCGCAAGGACTCGTGATGATCCGCGTGTTGCGCGGTGAGAGTCCGGCGAAGATTCCGTTCCAACGTTCGGCGAACCCAAAAGTCGTCGTCGACCTCGGCGCGGCGAACGACTTCGGCGTGACCATTCCGCGCGAGCTCGTCGCTCGAGCCAGCGAAGTGATCTCGGCGACGAAGGATACCTCACGTACAATTCCGGCGAGGGCTCCCACCGCGTCGGCGGCGAGCGACGCATCATCCGCTTGGCGCTTCTGGCTCTCGGCACTCGTGCTTGGCCTCGCCTTCGCGGCGCTCGCATGGGGCGTGTACATCGCGTCGCGGGTGCTCCGTTTCCCGGACATCACGCCTGACGGCAGCTTCCCGCTCGGCGCGGCGGTGGCGGCAACGATGATCGTCGGTGGGGCCGATCCACTCGTCGCGACCATCGTCGCGTTCTTCGCTGGAATGGCCGCGGGTTACGTCACCGGTGTGTTGCACACACGATTGCGCGTGACCGAGCTGCTCGCCGGCATCCTCGTGATGACGGCGCTCTACTCGGTGAACCTGCACGTCATGGGACGCTCGAACGTCTCACTGCTCGACCGCGCCACGCTCGTGACGCGGTTGCACAAGATCGCGCCGGCCACCGCGGCGTGGTCCGGCGACATGGCGTTCGGCGTCGTCTTCCTGGTGCTGGCGCACGTGATCGGCGGATTGATCGCCTGGTTTCTGCGCACGGACT
>Ga0134128_10007709_pt1 | contig 12993 bp, 8 predicted proteins | sample KB31754_FD_96462 | JGI IMG/M metagenome (GOLD analysis project Ga0134128, IMG submission 96462) | Terrestrial soil microbial communities with excess Nitrogen fertilizer from Kellogg Biological Station, Michigan, USA - KB3-175-4 | ecosystem: Environmental > Terrestrial > Soil > Unclassified ... | reverse complement strand
GTTTCCCGATGCGCTCGACGCGCTCGCGCTGCTCGCCCCGCGACCGCGCGTCATCCTCTCGAACGGCACGCTCGCGATGCTTGCGCCGCTCGTCGCCGGATCGACCCTTGCGCCGCACATCGATGACGTTCTGTCCGTCGACGCTGCCGACGTCTACAAGCCCGCGCCCGCGGTCTATCAGCTTGCCGTCGACCATCTGCAGTTGCCGCGCGAGGACATCGCCTTCGTCTCGTCGAACGGCTGGGACGCGTCCGGCGCGAAGGTGTTCGGCTTCACGACGTTCTGGGTCAATCGGCATGGCTTGCCGGTCGAGCGGCACGCGCCCGAGCCCGACTACGTCCTGGGATCACTCGCGAACATTCCGGCGATGCTGGGCCGTTGACCCGCGGTCAAAAGTAGGGTCGGAGACGACTTTCCGCTCCCGCGCAAAAAGCCAGGTCGACGACTTTCCGCTCGCATTGGCGCCGAGATGCGACGAAGCCCCGAAAGTCGTCTCTGATCCTACTTTTTGCTACTTTTTGCGCGCGCCGGCGTCTTCGCGCGGCAACGCGCGACGCTCTCGCGAATCGCGGCGATCGCCGCCGGCCGCGGAAAGCTGCGGCGATACGCGATTGCGATGCGCCGCGACGGGACCGGCTGCGTGAACGGGACGGGGACGACCAGCTGGCTGTGATAGCGCGGCGTCAGCGCGTCGCGCGGCAGGACCGAGACGCCAAGCCCCGACGCGACCATGTTGCGCACGGTCTCGAGCGAGTTGGTCCGCGTGACGTGCGCATCCGACTGGTTGAGCTCCGGACACGCGTCGAGCACCTGGTTGCGAAAGCAGTGGCCGACGTTCAACAGGATCGTGTGCTCGCTCGCCAGCTCGTCGGGCGCAACCGACCGCCGCCGCGTCCACTTGTGACCCTGCGGCACGACGACCTGGAACGGCTCTTCGTACATGAAGTCGGTGACCACGCCCGGCACGTCGAACGGCAACGCGATGATCGCCGCGTCGACGCGGCCCGTGCGCAACCCCGCCTCGAGGTTCTCGGTCAGCGTCTCCTCGATGTCGAGCGGCATCTGCGGCGCCGCCTTGTGCAGCTCCGGAATGAGATCGGGCAGCAGATAGGGCGCGACCGTGTGAATGATACCCAGACGCAGCGTGCCGACGAGCTGGTTGCGTCCGCCGATCGCGATCTCGCGGATGCGCGCCGCCTCCTCCAGTACCTTCTGCGCCTGTTCGACGATGCGCTCGCCGATCGGCGTGATCGTGATCTCGGTCTTGCCGCGCTCGAAGAGCGGTGCACCGAGCTCGTCCTCGAGCTTCTGGATCGCGACCGACAGGGCCGGCTGGCTCACGAAGCACTTCGCCGCGGCGCGTCCGAAGCTTCGCTCCTGCGCGACGGCGACAATGTAACGCAACTCGTTCAGTGTCATCGGTGGCGACCCCGACGCGCCTCACCCGCCTCGCATGCGCTCGGCTCCCTCTCCCCGCCTGCGGGGAGAGGGTTGCGGTGAGGCGACCTTGCGTCGCCGCTCATGTCGGCAATCGCAGGTGCTCGAGATACTGCGCGAAGTCCTGCGCGACCTCGGGATGGCGGAGCGCGAAATCGACGGTCGCCTCGAGGTAGCCGAGCTTGCTGCCGCAGTCGTAGCGACGGCCCTCGAACGCGTACGCAAGCACGCGCTCCTCGTCGAGCAGCCGCGCGATGCCGTCGGTCAACTGGATCTCGCCGCCGGCGCCGGCCGGCATCGTGCGCAGGTGATGGAAGATCCGCGGCGAGAGGACATAACGGCCGACGACGGCGAGCGTCGACGTCGTCGTTCCCGCCTTCGGCTTCTCGATCATCCGCGTGATCCGGCTCACGCGCTCGCCGGCCGGTTCGGGCTCCGATTCGACGATGCCGTAGCTGCCCGTCGCTTCGAGCGGCACCGGCATCACGCCGATCACCGACGCGTTCTCGCGGCCCGCGAGATCGACCATCTGCTGCATGACGGGCGTCGCCGCATGGATCAGGTCGTCGGCGAGCAGCACGGCGAACGGTTCGTCGACGACGACCGGCTCCGCGCACAGCACCGCGTGGCCGAGGCCGAGCGCCTCGGCCTGGCGGATGTACACGCAGTTGATGCCCGGCGGCGTTGCCGCCTGCACCTGTTCGAGCAGCGCGTCCTTGTGGCGCAGCGCGAGCTCGGTTTCGAGCTCGTAGGCCTTGTCGAAATGATCCTCGATCGCCCGCTTGTTGCGGCCGGTGATGAAGATCATGTCGGTGATGCCGGCGGCGGCCGCCTCCTCGACCGCATATTGAATGAGCGGCTTGTCAACGACCGGCAGCATTTCCTTCGGACTCGCCTTCGTTACCGGCAGGAAGCGCGTCCCGAGACCGGCGACGGGAAATACGGCCTTGGTGATTTTCTTCATGGGGAAGAACTCGCTGGTGATTCGAGCAGGGCGCGCATCTGCGCCTCGTCGAGAATGGCGATGCCGAGCGACTGCGCCTTCGCGAGCTTGCCGCCCGCGTCGGCGCCTGCCACGACGTAATCGGTTTTCTTCGAAACGCTGCCGGTCACCGTTGCGCCGGCCGCTTCGAGCATCGACTTCGCTTCGTCGCGCGAAAGGTCTGGCAGCGTGCCCGTCAGCACGAACGTCTTGCCGACGAGCGGGCCGTTGTCGGCGCGCTGCGGCGGTCCTTCCGGAAAGCGCACGCCGGCGTTGCGCAACGCCGTGATCACGCGGCGATTGTGCGGTTCGGCGAGGAAATCGCGAATCGACTCGGCGAGCACCGGGCCGACGTCGCGCACGTCGAGCAGCGCTTCCTCGTCGGCGCCGAGGATCGGGTCGAGCGCGCCGAAATGCGCCGCGAGATCGCGCGCCGTCGCTTCGCCCACGTGGCGAATGCCCAGTGCGTAGATGAAGCGCGAAAGCGTCGTCTCGCGGCTTTTGTCGATCGCCGCCACGACGTTTTGGGCGCTCTTGTCCGCCATCCGCTCGAGCTCGGCTAACTCGTCGGCGTTCAGCGCATAGAGGTCGGCGGCCGTCTTGACGCGGCCGGTGTCGACGAGCTGGTCAATGAGCTTCTCGCCCAGTCCCTCGATGTCCATTGCATGGCGGCTCGCGAAATGGCGCAGCGCCTGCTTGCGTTGCGCCGGACAGACGAGGCCGCCGGTGCAGCGCGCGATCGCTTCGTCGGGCAGACGCTCGACCGCCGAGCCGCATTCGGGGCAGGTCGTCGGCATCACGAACTCGCGCGCATCCGGCGGACGCTGGTCGACGAGAACGCGGACGACTTCGGGAATGACGTCGCCGGCGCGCCGTACGATGACCGTATCGCCGATCCGCACGTCCTTGCGCCGCACCTCGTCCTCGTTGTGCAACGTCGCGTTCGTCACCGTCACGCCGCCGACGAAGACCGGCGTAAGGCGTGCGATCGGCGTGATGGCGCCGGTGCGCCCGACCTGGACGCCGATGTCGAGAAGCTTCGTCGCCTGCTCCTCGGCTGGAAACTTGTGCGCGACCGCCCAGCGCGGCTCGCGCGTCACGAAGCCGAGCTCGCGCTGCAACGCGAGGCTGTCGACCTTGTAGACGACGCCGTCGATGTCGAACGGCAGCTCGTCGCGGATCGCCGTCACGTGCTCGTAGAATGCGACGAGCGCGTCCGCGCCGCGCACGACGCGACGATGATCGTCGACCGGCAGGCCGAAGCGCGCGAGCGTGTCGAGCAATTCGCCGTGCGTTGCCGGCAGCTCGGCGCCGCGTGCCTCGGCGATGCCGTAGGCGAAGAACGTCAGCGGTCTCGCGGCGGTCATCGCCGGGTCGAGCTGGCGCACCGCGCCGGCGGCCGTGTTGCGCGGGTTGATATAAAGACGCAGTCCCGCTTCGCGCTGGCGCGCGTTCAACGCCGCGAAATCGGCACGGGTCATGTAGACCTCGCCGCGCACGTCGAGAATGTCCGGCGGACGCTTCGTCTTCAGCGTGCGCGGGATCGCGTGGATCGTCAGGATGTTGCGCGTGACGTCCTCGCCGACTTCGCCGTCGCCGCGCGTGGCCGCCACGGCCAATCGCCCGTGCTCGTAACGCAGGTTGATCGCGAGCCCGTCGAACTTGAGCTCGGCCATGTACTGCACCGGGGGCGCCTCGGGCGGGAGGCCGAGATCGCGACGGATCCGCGCATCGAACTCGACCGCGCCGGCCGGCGTCGTGTCGGTCTCGGTGCGAATCGACAGCATCCGCACCGCATGGCGCACCGGCGCGAACTCGCTTTGCGGCGCGCCACCGACGCGCTGTGTCGGCGAATCGGGCGTAACGAGCGCCGGATATTGCGTCTCGAGCGATGAAAGCTCGCGAAACAGCACGTCGTACTCGGCGTCGCTCACCGTCGGCCGATCGAGCACGTAGTAGGCGTGGTTGTGCCCGGCGATCGTTTCGCGCAGGTGTGCCGCGCGCGCCACGGCGCTCGACGGTACCGCGGAGGATCGCTTCGGCGATGCCACTCGCGGAAGGAGACTACGCGCTGAAGAGCGCCAGCGCGCGTTGGCTGCCCGGCTCGATGTGCACGGCGCGAAGCGCGTCGGCGGCGCTCTTGACCTGCTCGCGGATCGTCGCGAGCGCCGCATCGTCGAGCGGCCGGCGGTTGTCGTCGACCAGTTCCGCGCCGAGTGTCGTCGCCATCCGTTTCGCGGCGATCTTCATCTGGTCGAAGGTGCGCACCGGATCGGACAGGCGCGCGACGTCGAGCAGGAACACGACGCCGTTCGTTGCCGTGAGCCGGAGCATCTCGGCGCTGAACGCATCAGGCCGGAGGTTTTGCAGCGTGTAGAGCACGGCGCCGGTGTCCTCGTTGACGAACTCGAAGCGGCCCGCGGGCGAAAGACGAAATCCCGCGGCTTCGGCCACCCCGCGAAGCCGCGTGCCGGGAATCGAGGCCGGTTCGGGCATCTGGATGGTGAGTCCGATCTGCACGTCCAACTCGGCACACAGCCGATCGAGCGATTCGGCACGGGTCGCCTCGTGCGCGAGATCGGGCAGCGTGAACGTCGCCCCGAGCGTCGATGCGATTTCGCGAACGACCCGGGCGAACGTGTCGAATTGCGCGCGCGACGCGGCGCCGTTGCGATCGGCGAGCAGCATGCACGCGACGGCGTCCGCGAAGCGGCCCGGCGTTTCGGCCGCGAGCTGCTCCCAGTCAGAACGCGCATCGACGCGGCCAAACCAGCGAACGGGCTTCCCGATTCGCGCATGCAGCCCCGCGGCAAGCGCCCCGACCGCGACCGGTGCGGAAGGCGTCAACGGAATCAGGCACTCGATTTCGTGATCGGGCTGGGGGAGCTTGCGTGCTTCGTGGCCCTGAGGAAGGACGCGACCGGCCGTGCTGGCGATCGGCGGCGCGTTTTCTTCTGCAGCGACGCTCGCATCGACGACCGTCATCGCATCGGCCTCGGCGGGCAGCGGTTCGATCTCGATCGTCTCCGACGGCGCCGGTGGCGCGATCACGTCGACGGGTGGCTCGAACGTCGACTCGCGTGCGGCAGCCGGCCGGAACGCGCTTGCCCCGTCCGACGTCGGCGATGACGCCCGTTGTGCGGCAAGCGTCGGCTCGACGCGCTCGGCGCTGCGCCGCGATGCCTCGCGCGAGGGCTCGACCGCCGGCCGTTCAGGGCTGCGCGGCAACGCGGCGAGGCTGCGCTTGAGACGCCGCTCCTGCCAGATGTTGTAGACGATGACCGCCACGACGAGCACGACGCCGGCGACGATCAATCCGAGCTGCAACGAGCTCATTGGACTCGCTTCCGCGCTGCGCGCTTGGCGGCCGATTCGCGCGCAGGAAGGCCGGCAACGCTCATTGCCGAATTATATCGCCACGCAGCGCGCGATTATGTCGCAAGCTGCGGCTCCGCCGTGAGCTCGAGCGCTTCGGCGATGTCGACGCTCACCACGCGCGACACGCCGGGATCGGGCATCGTGATGCCGACGAGCTGGTTCGCCATCTCCATCGTGATCTTGTTATGCGAGATGAACAGGAACTGCGACTCGCCCGACATCTCCTTCACCATCTGGCAGAAGCGGTGCGTGTTCGACTCGTCGAGCGGCGCGTCGACCTCGTCCATCAGGCAGAACGGTGCCGGATTCAACTGGAACAGCGCGAACACCAGCGCGATCGCGGTCAGCGCCTTTTCGCCGCCCGACAGTTGATGGATCGTCGTATTGCGCTTGCCCGGCGGATGCGCGATCACCTGGACGCCCGAATCGAGGATCTCCTCGCCGGTCAGCAGGAGCTTCGCCTGGCCGCCGCCGAACAGGGCGGGAAAGAGCTTCGCGAAATTCGCGCTGACGACTTCGAACGTCTGCGCGAGAAGCTCGCGCGATTCGCGATCGATCTGGCGGATCGCCGCTTCGAGCGTCGTCATCGCCTCGGTCAGATCCGCCGCCTGCCGGTCGAGGTAGCTCTTGCGCTCCGACGCCTGCGTCAGCTCGTCGAGCGCCGCGAGGTTGACCGCGCCGAGCTCGGCGATCGCGTTCGCGAGCCGCTCGATCTCGCCGGGCAGCGTGCGCGGGTGACCCCAGACCTTGAGCGCCTCCGGCAGAGAAGCGAGATCGGCCTTCGCTTCTGCAAGCTGCTCGCCGAATTGCTGCTCGGACAGCGCCGCGGCCTGCTCCTTGAGCTGCAGCTCCTGGATCTTGGCGCGCGCCGGATCGAGCTTCTGCTCGGCCGCGATGCGGGCCTCGTCGGCGCCGCGCAGCTCGGAGGTCAGCGATTCCTGCCGGTTGCGCGCATCGGCCAGCGCCTGCTCGGCCTCGCCGCGCGCGGCGAGCTGGCGTTGCAGCGCCTCGTCGACCGGCGTCCAGTCGATCGATTGCCGCTCGTTGGCGAGCTGCGCGAGCAACGCCTGCTGCTGCGTGATCTGCGCGACCAGCGATTCGCGCCGCCGGCCGATGTCGGTGAGACGCTCGCGGCAACTGCGCTCGGCGAAGCTCGCCTCCTGCGCCGCGCGCTCGGCGATGCGCAGCTGCTCGCGGCTTCGCGCGAGCGCGACTTCGGCTTCGTTTCGCGCATGGCGCGCAGCCTCGCGCTTCGCCATCTGGTCGTGCAGCTGCGATTGACGATCGGCGATCTCGCGGACGATCGAAGCATGCTCGTCGCTGCCCTGCCCGTGTTGCCCGGCGAGGTCGTCGCTCTCCTGCGCGATCTGCGATCGTCTGCGCGCCGCCGCTTCGGCCGCCTGGCGCAACTGCACGAGCTCGAGCTCGAGACCGTGACAGCGCCGCTGCTGCGATGCGAGGGCCGCGTTTTCCTCGTGCCAGCGTGCCTGCTTGTCCTTCAGGTCGTGCTCGATCGCATCGAGCGCGTTCTTCGCCGCTTGCGCCGCATGCGACGCGGTGTCGATCTCGCCGGCGAGCTCGGTCAGCTCCCGCTGGCGCGCGAGCACGCCATGCAATTCGCTGTCGGGTGCGAAAAGGGCGAGACCCCGACTGCTTACGCGATGGCCCTCGGGCGTCACGAACGTTTCGCCGGCACGCAAGTTTCCACGCTCGGCAATCGCGGCAGCGAGCGTCGGTCGACAGCGCACGCCGTGCAAGCCGTCGGCGAGCACGGCGCGCACGTTCGCGTCGCGCGTGCGTACTTTCGCGAGCAGCGCGTCGTCGTGCGCGTTCGTCGCCTCGCTCGACGGACCGGGCACGTAGGCGGCGAGGCGGCCCGGCGGCTTTGCGTCGGCGATCCAGTCGAGCGCGTCGTCGAGCCGCTCGAGCTCGAGCGCGGCCAGCCGCTCGCGCAGCACCGCCTCGAGCGCATCTTCGTAACCGGGCTCGATCTCGACGCCTTGCCACAGGCGCCGCGCGTACGACAGACCGCGCGTGTCGAGCCAGCCGTCGATGTCCTTGCCGTGGCCGATCTTCGCCTGCAGCGCCGAGAGCGCGTCGGCGCGCGCGGTGAGATCGGCAAGGCGGTGGCTGTCGCGCTGCGAGGCGTCCGCGGCGCCGCGCTGCTGCTCCTGCAACGCCTGCACCGCCGCCTGCAGTTCGTTCGTCAGCGTCTGCTTGCCGGCGAGCTCGGCACTCTCCTGCGCGAGCTGCTCCTCGACTTCGCGCACCGGATCGGTGTCGGGCGCCGCGAGCGCCTCGAGCTCGGCCGTGAGGCGCGTGCGTCGCTCCGCGATGCGCGCAAGTGCCTGCGCCGCGCTGTCGCGCCGCGCTTCGCCGACGCGGACGCCCTGCTCCGTCATCGCGATCTGCTGCTGCAATTCCGACAGGACGCGCGTCGCTTCAGTGACGGCAGCCTCGCGCTCGGGCAGACCCGACTGCGCCTGCGCTTCGTCGGCCCGCGTGCGCTCGCACGCCGCAAGGGCGTCGGTCAGCGCACGCTCGGCGTTCGCCTGCTCGTCGTCGAGCCCGCTCTGCTGACCGCCGAGGGCGCCGACGGCCTCGGTCAGTTGCGCGAGTTGCTCGGTCAGGCGCGTTTCGCTCTCGCGCGCGAACGCAAGCTGCTGCTCGAGGCGCGTCACTTCGGCGTTCGCCGCGTAGAACGCGCCCTGGCGCTCGTGCAGCGCATCGCCGGCCGCGAAGTGCTGGTCGCGCAATTGCACGAGGCGCGCCTCCGCCTGGCGCACGTCGGCCAGCAGCGCTTCGAGGCTCACCGTCGATGCGGCAATGTCCGCCGCCGAACGCTCGCGGGCGCGCATCGCTTCCTGCGCCTTCGCGTGCCACAGCAGATGCTGCGCCTGCCGATGCCGCGCTTCGAGCTCGTGATACTGCGCGGCCACCTTCGCCTGCTCTCCGAGCTTCGCGACCTGATTGCCGAGTTCCTGCCGGATATCCTCGACGCGCGAAAGGTTCTCGCGCGTGTCCGCGAGGCGGCCTTCGGTTTCGCGGCGGCGTTCCTTGTACTTCGACACGCCAGCGGCTTCCTCGAGGAACACGCGAAGCTCCTCGGGCTTCGCCTCGATCACCCGCGAGATCATCCCCTGCTCGATGATCGCGTAGGCACGCGGACCGAGTCCGGTGCCGAGGAAGAGGTCGTGGATGTCGCGACGGCGAACCGGAATGTTGTTGATGTAATACGTCGAGTCGCCGTCGCGCGTCAGCATCCGCTTGATCGACAACTCGGCGTACTGTCCCCATTGGCCGCCGATGCGGCCCTGGCTGTTGTCGAAGTTCAGCTCGACCGACGCGCGGCCGACGGGCTTGCGCTCGCCGGCGCCGTTGAAGATCACGTCCTGCATCGATTCGCCGCGAAGCGCCGACGCCTTCGATTCGCCGAGCACCCAGCGCACGGCGTCGATGACGTTCGATTTGCCGCAGCCGTTCGGGCCGACGATCCCGACGAGTTGGCCGGGCGTTCCAATCGACGTCGGATCGACGAACGACTTGAAGCCCGAAAGCTTGATCTGCGTAAGGCGCAAAGCGGGATTTTTCCTGGCGATGCGACGAAAGCGCGGCGGCGCATTCGTCAGGAGAACGACAGCGGGCGAAAAGGACGCGGAATTATAGCGGGCTATCCGGCTTGCGCACGGCAACCGGCGATCGTCTCGACGTAGTCGATCACCGGCGTCCAGTCGGGGCGCACGGGATCGGCGAATTGGGCGTTGATGTAATAGCGGCGGCACGGTTCGACGTCGAGTTTCATCGTCTTGATCGTGCCGGCAAAGCGGTTGTGTCTCGGCGACTGCACCTGGATCTCGTAAGTTCCGGGCGCGATGCGAAACGGCATCGACGGACTGATCGTCTCGTTGCCCGCGCGGATCAGAATGGCCGCCCGCCGATCGGGATCGACTCTCGTGTACCGCGCGCCGGTCAACTCGCTCCAGGTCGGTCCCCAGGTCTGACAGCCGGAAAGGGCGATCGCCGCGATCGCCAGCGTGAATTTTGCGCAGCTTCCCATCGTGCCTCCTCGTGTTGGAGTGGACACCACCATCAACGAAGCGCGTGCAGCGCCTGCAGCACCGCCACGCGCGCCTGGCCGTACACCATGCCCTTCCACGCATCGCGCTCGTCGTGGAACGCGTCGCGCATCTGGCGCTCGATCGTCGCGCGTAGCGCGGCGCCTTCGTGCGGATGATTGGCGAGCCACTGCTCGGCACGAAGCGCCTGGAACACCTCCTGGTAGGGCTGCGTCCCGAACTCGAGGCCGATGCCGGTGAACTCCGCATGCGGGCAGGATTCGAGTGCCGCGTGAAACGAGACGCCGGTCAGCTTCGCAGACGACGACGAGCCATCGTAGAACGTCGTGACGTCGCCGCCGAACCACGCGCGGTTGCGCGCGATCATCGCTGCATCGTCGGGGCCCGAATGGATCTTTTCGCCGTGTCCCCAGGCCCCGAGCCCGGTGTGGAAATCGATCCACCCCACGCGCTTCCTGCGCTCGCCATGGCGCTTCAGGATGTCGCGCAGGACAATGTTGCTCCATGCGGGCTCGCGGCCCGCGTAGAACAGCCCGTCGGGAAAATCCGATTGCCCCCGGCTGACGGCGGCCTGCAGCGCGAGCACGCCGTGGCGCGCGACGTAATCGAGAATCTCCGCGGTGTTCGCCGCCGGCGGCGGCCAGGCCGCCGGCACCACCATCGAATGCACGGACGCGTAGTCGGCGTTCGGCGCGATCGGCCGCGAAAAATCGCGAAAGTTGCGATTCAGGTCGACGTTGTCTTCATTGACGCGGCGCAGGTGCGAGAACCCGTACGGATTGATCGCGTGACAGAACAGTACGGCCACGCGTGCCTGTGCGATCGCCGCGACGACCGCCTCGTCGCGCAGCAGCGCGACCTGGCAGCCGGACCCGCAGAAGCCTTCGACACCGTGCATGCCCGACAGCAAGACGAGAAGCGACGCCGAATCAGCATCGCCGAGTTGCGCGACATCGATTGCCAGCGCCTCGCCTTCGGCGCCCGTCGCCTTCGGGTGCACGTGCGATTCGAGTTCCGCGCGACGCTCGGTGGCGGCCGCGGCGAACTTGCCCCGCGCCTCGCCATACGTCGATGCGAAGGCCGCGATGACTTGCTCTGCACGCAGCATCGGCGGCGTCGTGCCTGTTTCGCCGCCCGTCACGCCGCGTGCGGCATCGCCTGCTCGGCGAGCGCGGCGAGGTAGCCTGCACCGAGCGCGATCACGCTGTCGTTGAAATCGTACCGGCTGCTGTGCAGGAATCCGCCGCTATCGGCGCCGCCCTGCCCGAGTCGCGCGAAGGCGCCCGGCTTTGCTTGCAGCATGAACGAGAAATCCTCGGCACCCATCGACGGATCGAGATTGCGCACGACGTTGTCGCGGCCGACCAGCGCCTCGGCAACGTCGGCAGCGAACTGCGCATCGGCGTCGTGGTTGATCGTCGGCGGATAGACGCGCTCGTAGGTGAGCGTGGCGCTCGCACCGAACGCCGCGTCGATCGAGCCGACCAGTTCGCGCAGCCGCGCTTCGATCATGTCCTGCGTTTTCGGACGGAACGTGCGCACCGTGCCGACGAGTTTCGCATGCGCCGGGATCACGCTCATCGCGCCCGGGTTGCCGGCCTGCATCGCGCAGAGGCTGATCACCGCGGTGTCAAGCGGGCTCACGTTGCGGCTCACGATCGACTGCACGGCGGTGATGATGTGCCCGGCGACGAGCACCGGATCGACCGCGATGTGCGGATGCGCGCCATGGCCGCCGCGGCCATCGACGACGATCTCGATGCGATCCGCCGCCGCCATCGCGGGTCCCGGCGTGATGCCGATGCGTCCGGGCGGCAATGCCGGCCAGTTGTGCAACGCGAACACGCGCTCGGCCGGGAAGCGCTCGAACAGGCCGTCGTCGATCATCGCCTTCGCACCGGCATGGCCTTCTTCGCCGGGCTGGAAGATCATGAACGCGACGCCGTCGAAGTCGCGCGTCTCGTGCAGGTAGCGCGCGGCGGCGAGCAGCATCGTCGTGTGGCCGTCGTGGCCGCAGCCGTGCATCCGTCCGTCGTAGCGCGACTTGTACGGAACGGCGTTTTCTTCCTGCAGCGGCAGCGCGTCCATGTCGGCGCGCAGTCCGACGCGGCGTCCGCGCCGGTCGCTTCGTCCTTGGATGACGGCGACGATGCCGGTCTTGCCGATACCCGAATGGTGCTCGATGCCGAGCGCGGTCAACTGGTCGCAGACGAGACGCGCGGTGCGGTGCTCCTCGAAACCGAGCTCGGGATGCGCGTGGAGATCGCGGCGGATGCGGGTGAAGTCGTCGGTCCAGCGACGGATGTGTTCGACGGGATTCTTTTTCATGATGATGGGCCGCGATCATGCCGAATGCATGGTGCAGCGTCAATCGCACTCGCCGCCGGCGGCGGCGCGCCGCTTCGCCGCCGATGTACGCTCGGCGTGCTCGCAAGCAGCGCCTTCGTGTACGCATGCTGCGGGTCGTCGAAGATCGCTTCCTTCGGGCCCTGCTCGACGGCCTTCCCCAGGTACATGACGATGACGTCGTCGGCGATCAAGCGCACGACCTGCAGATTGTGCGCGATGAAGAGATAGGCGACGTTGAATTCCTGCTGCAGGTCGGCGAGCAGATTCAGCACCTGCGCCTGCGTCGACACGTCGAGCGCCGAGATCGGCTCGTCGGCGACGACGAGCCGCGGGTTCAGCATCAATGCGCGCGCGACGGCGATCCGCTGCCGCTGCCCGCCCGAGAACATGTGGGGATAGCGCCGGTAGTGCTCGGCGCGCAATCCCACCTTCGCGAGCATCGCGAGTGCGGCGTCGCGGCGCTCGTCGCGCGACCCCCGGCGCTGGATCGCGAGCGGCTCCTCGAGCAGTGCGCCGACGGTGCGCCGCGGATTGAGCGAGGCGAACGGATTCTGAAACACCATCTGCACCTGCGACCGAATTGTCCGGCGCTCGGCACGCGTTGCCCGCGCGACATCGCGACCGTCGAGCAAAAGCTCGCCGGACGTCGGCGTTTCGACCATCGTCACCTGACGCGCGAGCGTCGACTTGCCGCTGCCCGATTCGCCGACGATCGCGAGCGTCCGCCCCTGCTGCAGCGTGAACGACACGCCGTCCAGCGCGCGGACGACC
>Ga0134128_10007708_pt1 | contig 12993 bp, 9 predicted proteins | sample KB31754_FD_96462 | JGI IMG/M metagenome (GOLD analysis project Ga0134128, IMG submission 96462) | Terrestrial soil microbial communities with excess Nitrogen fertilizer from Kellogg Biological Station, Michigan, USA - KB3-175-4 | ecosystem: Environmental > Terrestrial > Soil > Unclassified ... | reverse complement strand
GCGCGCAGCGCGCCCAGATAGATCTCGGTCAGCGTGCGCGGCACGGTCGCGGCGGCCAGCAGCACCAGGATCGGCGCCCCGTACTTCGCGTACCCGGGCCCGAACAGGCCGAGGATCACCGGCGCGAGCAGCGCCAGGCCGATCGAGACCGGCACCAGCAGCATCATCAGGCGGCGCAGCGCCGCCTTGGCGTGCCTGGCCAGCGCGACCGGATCGAACGCGCCCTCGACGGTCAGCGACAGGGCCATGTTGGCGGCGAGCAGGTCCAGCGTGATCCCGATCGTCCAGGCCATATAGAAATAGGCATTCAGGCCGGGCTGCACGAACATCGCGACCAGCACGGGGACGAGGTTGATCGACGCGAGCAGCATCAGCGCGCCGGACACGTCGCCGGCCAGGAACCGGCCGACCTGGCTCCGGGTCGGCGGCGGCGCCGACCCGGTCATGCCCTTGTGCCTGGGCAGCAGCCTGCGGAAGATCAGCCAGTTCACGGCGGGCACGGCCAGCGCGGCCGGCACCATCCAGGACACGTAGAGCCCGGTGTGCGGTATGACCGTAGCCAGCGGCAGCAGCATCGCGATCTTGGCGACGCCGAACAGCGCGTTCTCCAGCGTCACCCAGCTGGCGTTGCGCATCCCGACCAGCGCGCCGTCCTGCAGGGTGAACAGCGACCAGATGATCACGCAGCCGGTGAAGATGATCCCGATCGGCACGCCGGTCAGCTCCGAGTAGGACGAGCCCGGGCGCCCGGAGATCAGCAGGAACACCGCCGAGCCGATGATCGCGGACAGCACGCTGATCCCGTAGCCGAGCCTGATCAGCTTTCCAGTGCCTTGTCCAGACTGGGGGATGAACCTGGCCATCGCGCCGATCAGGCTGAGCGCCGTGATTCCGGCGAGCAGGTTCATCGCCGAGTACGCCGCCGAGGCCCGGCCGACGTCCTGTTCGCTGTAGTGCCGCGCGGCCAGCAGCCAGTAGCCGAGCCCGAGCACGCCAGTGACGACCGTGTTGGCCATCAGCGCGTAGCCGTTGCGGAGCAGCGGCGAACTCCCGCCGAGCGCTTGGCTACGCAGCGCTCGCAGGTTGGTCATCCGGCGGCCCTGGGCTGTGCCAGGCGAGACAGCGTCGAGCGGACCAGCGCCGAGCGTGACAGCGCCGAGCGGGTGAACCGAACCGGTGACCAGCTCGCGGTCATCATCCGCAGCCGGGCGAACTCGGCGGGCAGCTGTTCGGCGGCCACGGTCCTGGCGAAGCTGTGCGGCCGGGTCGACCGGCCGATCGTGAGCCTGGGCAGCGCGAACCTGTCCGCGCCGGTGCTGGCGAGCCGGTTGCCGACCGCGCAGGCGTACTCATAGCCGATAGCGGCGGCGCTGTCTCGCACCGCCTTCGACGAATAGCCGAACGGGTAGGCCAGGCCCGGCACCGGAACACCGAGCAGGTCTTCGAGCGCCTGCTTGCCGCCGACCAGTTCCTGGCGCAGCGAGCCGGCCGAAATCTGGTCGAGCTCCGGGTGGGTCACGCTGTGCGCGCCGATCTCGATCCCGGCGTCGGCGATCTCGCGGATCTGCTCACCGGTCAGCATGCCGGGCGGGCTGTGCTCGCTCAGGTACCCGCCGCTGGCGCCGGTCCAGCCGCTGGTGACGAACAAGGTGCCGGCCAGGCCGAGGCTCTGCATCAGCGGGAGCGCGGTGTAGTAGAAGTCGGCGAAGCCGTCGTCGAAGGTCAGGACGACCGGCTTGGGGGGCAGCGGCGCTTTCCAGGCCAGTGCGTTCGCGAACTGCCCGGCGGTCAGCGTGTGGTAGCCGGCCGCCTTGAGGTAGCCGAGTTGCTGGGCGAAGGTGTCAGGCGGTACTGCCAGCCGGCCGGATAGTACCGGCTCGGCCGTGATCTCGTGATACATGAGGATCGGCACGCACCTGGCCATGTCACCTCCTGGTTAGGCGGCCTTTCGGGGGGCTCGGGGGGTCGTCCCCCCGGAGTTGCCGAGCCCTTTTCGGGGGGCTCGGGGGGTCGTCCCCCCGGAGTTGCCGAGCCCCACCGCATAACCGCCGGTCGCTGCGAACAGGCCGGCGACGATCGCCGCGGCCCGGCCGGGTCCGTACAGATCGCCGCGCGCCAGCGCGGCCAGGTTGCGAGCGAACCCGGCCGGCAAGGTAGCGAATGCCTGCCTGCGTTCGGCCGACAACCCGTCGGCGGAACCGACATGACGGCTCACCGCCGCCTTCGAGACCCCCTCGGCGTAACACCGGGTAAGGAAGTAGCGCACCGTGGTGCGGTCCCGGCCGACCCGGTGCCAGATCACGGCCCGGTCGTCGATCAGCAACGTCGCTTCCGGCAAGGTCTGGCCGATCTTGATGCAGAACTCGGTCTCCTCGCAGCCGAGCGGCAGTTTCTTGTCCGACCGGCCGACGTCGACGGTGAACCCGCCGACCCGATCGAAGATCGAGCGCCTGAAGGCGGCGTTGCCGCCGAGCAGGTTCCTGACCGGCCGGCGCGGCGCCGCCATGCCGAGATAGTTGCAGCCGACCACCCAGTCGAACTCGCGCGGGAACCAGGACGGCCGCCCGGTGTCCCAGTTCGGGAGCGTCAGCCCGCCGACGCCGGTGACCTCGGGCGCGCTGAAGCTGTCGGCGAGGTACTTGAGCCACTTGGAGTCGGCTACCGCGTCGTCATCGAGGAACGCCACGATGTCGCCGGTGGCGTGCCTGACGCCAGTGTTCTTGCCCCCGGACAGGCCCCGCGCCTGCTCGTTGGCCACCACCGTGACCGGAAGCGCCGAGGCGGGATCCCCCGCCAGGTGCGCGGTGAGCTTGCTGAGCAGCTCGTCGTTGTGGTCGACCACGACGATCAGCTCATGCGCAGGCAGACTCTGCGCACGCACCGAGCCGATCGCCGCCAGCATGTCATCCCACCGCCGCATCGTGAACACGCAGATCACGACGGAGAATCTGGCACGGCGGGTCACCGGCGGGCCTGCCCGGCCGAGCCGTTGACGATGCCATCGAGACGGGCCAGGTCAGCCGCGCCCCCTCTTCCGTAGCGGTCATCATGATCACCGTGCTCACCTGGGCCGCCGTCAAACCTGGCGAGGTGCCCCGGTGCCATGAACGGCTTCGGCTTGCCGGTCTTCCGGCGCCTTGCGTCCAGCTTCTCGTGCGTGATCAGCCGCAGGATGCGCCAGCCGTCCTTGATCGCGCTCAGGTTGCTGGCGCCGTGCTTGCGGAGCCGCTCGTGGCTCGGCACCTCGTAGATCTGCAGTCCGGCCTGGGCGGCACGGATGCTCATCAGTGTCTCGATCTCGAAGCCGGGCGAGTCCAGGTCGAGCTTGGGCAGGTGGCGGGCCCAGAAGGCGTTGTAGCCATAGCACAGGTCACTGAAGCTCGTACCGAAAAGGCGGTTGACGGCCACGTTCAGAAACTTGTTGCCATACCGGCGCACGGGCGTGATGTCGTCGCTGCCGCCGGCGCTGTTGAACCGGGAGCCCTTGGCGAAATCGGCCCCGGAGAGCAGAACGCTCACGAACCTGATGATCTCACTGCCGTCGGTCGAGCCATCGCCATCGATTGCAACGATGATGTCGCCGGTCGCGGCCGCAAATCCAGCGGCCAGCGCGTCGCCTTTCCCGACACCGCCCTGCAGGACGACCCGGACGTCCGGGCGCAGTTCCCTGGCCACCTCAATGGTGTCGTCGGTCGACCGGCCGTCGACCAGGACGACCTCATCGACCCACGAGGGCAGCGTCTCGAACACGGCGGGCAGGTTCTTCGCCTCGTTGAGTACTGGCAGCACGACAGTAACCTTCGGCGCGATCGCGATGCCGTCGCCCACCTCCCTGAAGTCCTCCGGTGAGAGCAGGTCTACCCCGGACGCCGCCCGGCGACTGCCGTTCCCCGTCTCGATCGTGCGGTCCAGCGGCGGCCGTGCGGCCGGCAAGGTGGACAGAGACAGGAATGGCGCCGCGTTGGCGCCACTGCGATTGGACTGCATGAGCCCCGGCAGGTTCCGGGATCGGTCAGGCCGTCCCCCGGTCCGTGGACGCGCCCCGAACTTGGCCTGAGCGACCGAGATCATCAGCTCACGGGCGTCAAGCCGGTCCACGCGGCCCTGCTCGGACTCGCGCCTGGCCAACTCCGCGCTGGTGGCATGATCTGGCCTGGCCGTGCGCGGCGGCCTGGTCCGGCCGTCGGCAGCGCCGTTGAGCTTAGCCCGTCGGTGGTGCCGCGCTGGATGGGACCCTCGCAGTTCTGAGTTGTTCTCGAAATGATGCATCTTTCTTCCCCCCGTAATGAATTACGCATCGACCGGCGGCCGGATTTCCCTCAGGAAACGAGGATCAGACCACCGGAATATTTTCTCCTGAGAAGGACTAAATCCGCGATAACGGATAGTCGTGAACCAACCGCAAGATCTGCCATGTCCTCGCGAATTACGAACGACACGAGTCCGTAAATCTCGGCGGTTTAGCTGATTAGACGTCCTGGGCTCTTAACCGGTTCCACAAAATTTAGTGTTCGAACGAGGCGAGAAAATTCCCAGGATTTTTAAATGATCGAATAGAGCCGGGCTACCTTGCCCGGCCAGAGGTCAGGCCCGGCGCGATCCGGCCGGCCGCAAGGCCTGCCGCCACGATCAGGGCGCTCACTTCCGCCACTGCCGCCACGCCAAGGCGCAGCGACCAGGTACCCGAGATGATCATCGCCTCCGCCACTCCGAAATCGACCACAATTGTCGATATCCCCACAATCACCACCGTGGCGAGACGGTCGAGACCTCCAAGAAGACTAGAAACTGCGAGGGCAGGGATCGCCGCGAAGAAGATCAGTACCAGCGGAACTCTCGCCGGGGTCTGGATTCCGGAGATCGCGATCACGGCTCCTGCGATCCCGGCGGCGAGTGCGGTACCCACAACCACGCGCCCGAGGCGCTGACGAGTCAAACCTCGGCCTGCTGTCATGTTCCTCCCCGCTTGCCTCCGATGGCAGCCGGTCCCTTGGGGATCAGTTCACGCAGGCCAGCCAGCCATCATGGTGATAAAGAGAACGCTCGGGATTTGCAGCGGCGATGGGATCGGTGTGGATGCGGGATGAAGACGACGGGATCGATGCGCATGTTGATCGTTTGCGCGTGATGTAGTTGCCTCATGCGCCGTCCACTACTGAACCGCCGTCTGGCTGATCTCGGAACTACGATATTCGCTGAGATGTCCGAACTTGCGGTCGCAACTTCCTCGGTAAATCTCGGTCAGGGATTTCCTGACACCGACGGCCCGGCCGAGGTCGCGCAGGCAGCCGCCGACGCGATCCTGTCCGGCCGGGGCAACCAGTACCCGCCGGGCCCCGGCGTCCCGCCGCTTCGCGCGGCGATCGCCGATCACCAGCGGCGGTTCTACGGGCTTGAGGTCGACCCAGATCGCGAGATCCTGGTCACCGCCGGGGCGACCGAGGCGATCGCCGCCACCCTGCTCGCGCTGGTCGAGCCGGGGGACGAAGTGATCGCGTTCGAGCCGTACTACGACTCCTATGCGGCCTGCATCGCGATGGCCGGAGGCGTGCGGGTGCCCGTGACGCTCACCGCGCCGGACTTCCGGCCCGACCTCGACGCGCTGCGCGCGGCCGTCACCGACCGCACCCGGGTGATCTTGCTGAACTCGCCGCACAACCCGACCGGCTCGGTGTTTACCCGCGCCGAACTGGCGGCGATCGCGGAACTTGCCTGCTCACGTGACCTGCTGGTGATCTCGGACGAGGTGTACGAGCACATGGTGTTCACCGGCGAGCACGTGCCTATAACCACGCTGCCCGGCATGGCGGAGCGCACCGCGACGATCAGTTCGGCGGCCAAGACCTTCTCGTTCACCGGCTGGAAGATCGGCTGGGTGACCGGAACTCCGCAGATGGTGAGCGCAGTGCGGACCGTCAAGCAGTTCCTGACGTTCGTCAGCGGCGGGCCTTTCCAGTACGCGATCGCCCAGGCGCTGGCCCTGCCGGATGAGTATTACCGCTCGATCGCCGCCGACCTGCTGGTCAAGCGCGACCTCATGTGCGACGGGCTGGCTTCGGCCGGGTTTGAGGTGTATCGGCCGGACGGAACGTACTTCATCACGACTAGTATCAAACCGTTCGGGGACGCCGCCGCGAGCGGGCTGGAGTTCTGCCGGGCGCTGCCGAAGACGGCCGGCGTGGTGGCGATCCCGATGCAAGTCTTCTACGATCATCCCGAAGCAGGACAATTCCAAGTGCGCTTTGCGTTCTGCAAAAGGAAAGAAGTGCTGAACGAAGCCATCGCCAGGCTAGGTGTGCTACAGGCCGGGTAGCCGGTGCTTTGTTACCGCCGCGTGACCTTCAGGGTCTGAGCCCGGCGTGACATGGCCGTGCTGGTCCGGTTAGCATGCCGTCACCACCGAATGCGACTTGTGGCATTTCGGTGTTGGAGGCGTCTGCGGTGGCGGCCGTATTTTTGACGTCATAACCGGTCAGGACACTGGCCACTGAAGGGGGCACCAGATGTCCGACATGTCGTGGGAGCACGCATCTGAGGCTCGGGCGGCTCTGAATGCCATCGTCTCCGATCCCGAGCACGGCGTTGCGGCCCTTTCGAATGCTCAGACGATGTCTAACCTGCTCAAGGACTACCTACCGGACGCGCCCAGGGAGAAGAGCATCCTCGTGGCCGCGGCCGAGGCCGGGCTTGCCGACACGCTTCGCGAGCACGTGTCCCAGGGGATGGACGCGAGCACCGCTATCAGGCTCACTGCTTCGTCATTCTCTTCGAGCACGCCTTTCACCCCCGATGCCTGCAACTGGGTGACCGACGAGATTGCCGTTGCGCTCGGTATCAGCCAGGGCCGCAGCCCGGGCAACGATCCATTTGGCGGCGGCGGACAGTTTGACGCTCCGCCTGGATACCCGCCGGCTGGCAACCAGGGCACTCAGATGGCGGGCGGCACGCCTGGATATCCGTCTGGCCAGCCGTCCAACCTCGGCGGCGGCGGTTACCCGCAGTCACCTTCTGGTCAGGGTTTTGGCGGCGCTCCTGGCGGCCCGCAGGAGCAGCCGACCGCGCAGGGCTACCGGCCGGGTTACGGGCCGCAGCAGGGCGGTTTTGGTGGAGTCGGCGCGGTTGGCGGCGCCGGCGGCGTTGGCGGGGCTCCTACTCAGGCTGGGGGCTTTGGCGGCCAGACCGGCCAGCCCGGCCAGCCCGGCGGCGGTTACGGCGCTCAGCCGGCCTACCAGCAGCCTGCCCAGCCTGGCGGCTTCGGCGGCCAGCCTGGCGGTGGCGGCTACCCCGGCCAGCCGGGTTACGGCGGCGCTCAGACGCCCGCCTACGCCGGGCAGCCGGGTCAGCCAGGCTCACCTGGCGGCTGGACGCCAGGTCCGTACGGCGGGGGTCAAGGCGGCGGCTTCGGCGGCCAGCAGCAGAGCTCGGGCGGCGGCCGCAAGGGGCTGTTCATCGGCGGCGGCATCGGGGTTGCGATCGTGATCGTGCTGATCCTGGTGTTCGCGCTCGGCGGTGGCGGCAAGAAGAACAACACCGGCGGTGGTGGCGGCGGAACCCACACGCCGACGGTGACCAAGACGCCGACCCAGACGCCTACGAACACGCCGACCCCGCCGCCGACGACCGGCATCGAGCCGCTGTCGACGATCATGAACCCGTCCGGGTTCAAGCCAGTAGGCACCGAATGCACGGCCGCGCTGCTGTTCGGCCTCGACAAGAAGACGATCAAGACCAGGACCTTCTGCGCGAAGACCACGGGCAAGAACATCGACGTCTGGGGCTACCAGTTCTTCAACAAGACCGGGTACAAGGCCGGAGTCGAGCACATCAACTCCTACACCGGCTTCAGCAAGAGCACGAGCACCTGCCCGCCGGCCGAGGACACCGAAGACGGCGAGACTGGCTGGCACGCCAACTCGAATCCGAGGTACGCGGCCAGGGCGGGGCAGAACATCGAGTGCTTCCTCGACAACGGCAAGCCCGTGCTGATCTGGACCATGCCTACGCAGAACGTCTTCTTCATCGCCCAGTACCACGTGAAGGGCGGCACGCTGACGAACATCGTCGACTGGTGGAAGACTGTGAACTATGGCTGACGACCGCGAAGGCGGCCGCTGAGTAGGGGTAGGGGTCGCCTGCGATGACCGAAACGCTGATGCCAGGGGGCGGTGTCGCGCGACGTCCGCTGCACTTCATCGTGATGGCCGACTGCTCGGGCTCGATGAAGGGCGAGAAGATGCAGGCCCTGAACTACGCGCTCAGGTCCATGCTGCCGCATCTGGTGGACTGGGAGCGCGATCAGCTTCAGGCTCAGCTGCTGATCAGGATTCTCGCCTTCGCGTCCGCCCCGAACTGGTACGTCCCCGATGCTGTGCCGGTCGCCGAGCTGAGCGCCCGGTGGCGCAACCTCGAGTACGTGCCGATGGGCCGGACCAACATGGGCCCGGCGTTCCGGGCCGTGGCCGAGGCGCTCAGTCCTGACCGGCTCGAGCGCCGGGCTCTGCGCCCGGCGATCCTGCTGATCACCGACGGCCTGCCGACCGACCCGCCGGGCGGGTTCGAGCAGGGCCTGGCGGCCCTGCTCGAGACGGCGGCGGGCCGCTCGGCGCTCAGGCTGGCCGTTGCCATCGGCCGGGACGCCAGCTCAGAGCCGCTCGACCGGTTCCGCAGCCAGGACGTGCCCGTGCTGGTTGCCGACGGCACCGACGAGATCGCCGACCGGCTGGTGACCGCCTCGATCGCGGTCTCCCGGATGTCGGAGGTCGGCGTCAACCGCGAGGCCCTCGCCGAGCAACTGCTCCAGGCCGGGGTGCCGCGCAGCTCCGATCCCTCTATGCCCGGCCGGGGCAGCCCGGTCCGCTATGACGACACGATCCTGTGATGACAATTCCAGCCGCCGCTGCTTCAGCGGAGCCTGACCGCCGGCCGGGCTGGATCGCACTGACCGCCTCGGAGCGCGGCGCTTCGCACGTCGCGGTCAAGACCCCGAACCAGGACGCGGTCGCGGTCGAGCCGATCGGGCTGACCGGCCTCGTGGCCGCGGTCGCCGACGGTCACGGACACACCCGGCACCTGCGCAGCGCGCGCGGCTCGCAACTGGCGGTGGAGATCGGCTGCCAGGTCAGCCTGGAGATCGCCGAACTGTTCGAGCCCGGTGATGCTGACGCCTCCTCTCCAGCCAGCGCTGGCAAGCGACTGGCCGAGCTCGCAGAGGAGCTGCTGGTACCCGAGATCGTCGCGCGCTGGCGGGCGGCGGTGCTCGATGACGTGGCGAAGGACCCGTTCTCCGAGGCCGAGCAGGAGCGGCGCCGCAAGGGCGACGACGAGACGATCGCCTACGGCTCGACGCTGCTGCTGTGCATCGCGCTGCCCGACTGGCTAATCCTGGCCCAGATCGGCGACGGCGACGTCATCGGCGTGCGGATCGACGGCACCCTGGAGCTGCCGGTCCCGCTGGACCCCGCGCTGGACGGGCTGGTGACGACCAGCCTGTGCGGCAAGAACCCGATCGCTGACTTCCGGGTAGCCGTGGTCAGCGCCGCGCAGACGCCGCTGCTCGCCCTCATGCTCGCCACCGATGGCTACGGCAACGCGCAGATGCTCGAAGAGTGGCCGACCTCGTTCAGCAAGGACATGGCCTGGCTGCTGCGGGAGCGGGACACCGCCTGGATCGAAGCCCAGCTTCCGACCTGGGCCGCCCGGTGCGCGTCGGCCGACGGCAGCGCGGACGACACCACCGTAGCCCTGCTGATCTCCCCCGCAGGCCTGGCGGCCCGGCCGGCGACCCCGCCGGGGTCCTTCGCGAGCGAGGACGGGGGGCGGTCGGATCCAGATTCAGACGAAATCACGATTCCGGCGGCGATCAGGACAGACACGGTCCCCAGCGGGGTGGCACAGGGACCGGCTGACGACATGACAGCTGAGCAGGGGACACCAGACCAGATGACAGCCGAACTCCAAGCACCAGATACCTCAGATTCCGAAGTCCCGAGTTCGGATAAGTCATGAGCGGTCAGATCTCGCTGCAGGGCCGGAGCCTTCGCATGGTGCGGGCCGGCACGGCAGTGGCCGTAGGCGACCGACTCGGCGAGGGCGGCCAGGGCGTGGTGCACGCCGTGACGATCGGCGGCGCGCCGTACGCCGCGAAGTGGTACCGGTACGCCCCGTCGGGCGAGCTGCGCAAGTCGATCGCCGCGCTAGTGGAACGCGGGCGTCCGCACCGCGCCTTCATCTGGCCGATCGATCTCGTGGTCAGCGATGAGATCTCGGGCTTCGGCTACGTGATGCCGCGGCTGGAGCCGCGGTTCTCCTCCTTTGCCCAGCTTGTATCCAGGCCCGAGCAGCCGCCGTTCCGGGTCGTCATCAACATCGGCCGTCACCTGGTGACCGCATTCGAGGCGCTGCATTCGGCCGGCCTGTGCTACCGCGACATCAGCTTCGGCAACCTGTACGTCGACCCCGACCACGCCGATGTGGCGATCATCGACAATGACAACGTCGGCCTCGATGCCGGCGAGGTCTTCGTCTGGGGAACGCTGCGGTTCATGGCTCCCGAGGTGGTGCGGCGAGAAGCGGCACCATCGAGCCTGACCGACCTGCATTCGCTCGCGGTGTTCTTGTTCTATCTGTTTATGCACGGCCATCCGCTCGAAGGCGTACGCACCGACTCGTCTTACTCCTGGGCGCCGTCAAATCACCACTCAGAGACCGATCTGGCGTTGCGGCACTTTGGCACCGAGCCGGTATTCATCTTCGATCCGACGGATCATTCCAATCCCCCGCGTCCGGGCGATCCGGTCGCGATCTGGTGGCGCCTGTATCCGAAGTTTTTCCGTGCCGTCTTCGAGCGCGCGTTTACCTCGGGCCTGCGGGATCCTTCCGGGCTCGGACGCGTGGCCGAGGGCGTGTGGCGGCGCGCGCTGGTGCGACTGGCCGACTGCGTCTCGGTGTGCTCATGCCAGGCGTCGGTCTTTCACGACCCCGATGACCCCGGCCTGCGCTGCTGGAACTGCAACCAGATCCCGCCCCGGCCGCCGCTGCTTGAACTTCCGGGAGCCACGGTCGTGCTGTCACAGGGTGCCGCCCTGACGGCCCACCATCTCACCAGAAACCGCGATTACGACACGGTGGTCGCTCTTGTAGAGAACCATCCAGTCCGGCCCGGGGAACTCGTACTACGAAATATGAGCACAAGGGCTTGGACGATGACGCCGGTGGGCGAGACGGCCAAGATGGTCGAACCAGACCGAAGGCTCGGCATCCGTCCGATGTCCATTGACTTCGGGTCGGCACATGGCAAGATCATCAGCTAAAAGTCCCGGAAAGAGCACCGCCGATGAGCGAACTACAGGTTTCCTACGATGGCCGACTATATTCGTTTGCGCCAGGGGCCACCGTAAAGGTTGGCCGCAGCTCTGAGAACGATGTCGTGATAAATGACCCGACCGTCTCCAGGCGACATGCGCAACTGGCTTTCGAGGCCAACGGATGGGTCTGGCAGAACGCCGGGCAGGCCCCGACGTTCCTGGCCGGCCAGCCGGTTGCCAGGTTCGGCGTCGGCCAGGTTGTAGACGTGACTTTGGCTTCCCCCCAGGGGCCGGTGCTGCGGCTGGCCGCGGCCGCCCCGCAGCAGGCAGCCGGACCGCAGCGGACTGAGGTGGCCGGGCCCGGGTTGGCCGCGGCGGCCGGTTTGGCTTCGAACTTTGGCGGTCCGCAGGGGCCAGGCGGGCCTGGGGCTGGCGGTCCTGGGGCTGGCGATCCTGGCGGGTATCCGGGTGCGGGTGGACCTGGGGCGCCGGGGTATCCAGGGGCGGGTGCTCCTGGACCGGGGCCTGGCGGTTATCCAGGTCAGGCCCCTGGTGGCTATCCAGGCGGGCCTGGGGGTCCCGGAGGTCCTGGTGGCTACCCGGGAGGGCCCGGCGCTCCCGGCGGTCCCGCAGGACCTGGCGGCTACCCAGCCGCCCCGGGACAAGGTGGACCTCAGCCTGGCTATCCGGGCGCGCAGGGACAGGGCGGACCTGGCGGTTATCCAGGGCAGGCTCCACCGCCCGGTTACCCGGGCGCAGTACCCGTCGGCGCTACCCCGCCGGGCATGCCAGGCATGCCGGGCGCACCGGGATTCGTGCCCGGTGGCGCCGTCCCGGCTCAGGTGCAGTACACAAGCGGCTCGTTCTTCAACACCCTGGTCCCGATCTCCGGCTGGCTGCACGACCGGGGCTGGCGCCAGGGCAGCCGGCTGCTGATGATCCCGTACGGCCTGCTGCCACTGATCTTCCTCGGCCTGTTCTCGACGTCGGGCAACCTGCACACTCCCGGCTGGGCCTACAGCCTGTATGTCGCGCCGCTGTGGCTGCTGGCGTTCTATTACCTGATCCGCCCGCCGAAGGTCAGCCGCCTGGAGATCCTGATCGCGGTCGGAGCGATCATCTGGACGATCATCTGGCTGAATGTGGTCACGATCAATATCAACGACCAACTGACCGGCAGCCTCAACCTGCCCAAGGCACTCGTGGTCGGCTACAACGAGGAAATCACCAAGGCTCTGCCGGTACTGCTCGCGGCTCTGGGCCTGCTGTGGTTCAAGAAGCAGAAGCTCGATCCCAGATGGTGGATGCTCCTGGGCACGATCACCGGCCTGACCTTCGGCGTGGTCGAGCAGTCGATCTACACCCCGCTCGCGATCGTCGGAATTCACTCGGCCAACTCGGCCGCCCAGGCGGTCATCGACACGCTGCTTTTCTCGTTCCGCGTGTTCGTCGATGGCTTCCAGCACGCGGTCTGGGCGGGCATCTCGGGCTTCTTCATCGGCGTGGCGGTCAACTACCGGAAGCTGCGGATCCCGATCCTGCTGGTCGGTATCAGCATCCCGGCCATCTTGCACGCGCTGAACGACTGGACGCTCACGATCTTCGCGACGCCTTATATCGGCGTGCTGGTCCAGGCCGTGTCGCTGCTGCTGTTCCTCGGCTACACGCTCGCGGCCGCCAACATCGAACG
>Ga0134128_10007707_pt1 | contig 12994 bp, 6 predicted proteins | sample KB31754_FD_96462 | JGI IMG/M metagenome (GOLD analysis project Ga0134128, IMG submission 96462) | Terrestrial soil microbial communities with excess Nitrogen fertilizer from Kellogg Biological Station, Michigan, USA - KB3-175-4 | ecosystem: Environmental > Terrestrial > Soil > Unclassified ... | reverse complement strand
CAGCGGCTTGTCAACGAGAAGAATCTTTTCGCCCAGCACCGTTCAGAAAAGAGCAAGTTTGTGTCTTGCTAGGAATTGCCGAAGATAGTTCGCTTCTATTAATAACGTTAACGGGCCGGCTTCTTCAACGGACGGATCAATGAATCTCAAAACTCCATCCGCCGTGCTGTATCCCCCTGCGCCGTTCCATCGTAATGGCTCATCAACAAAGAAGCGACGCGCGGGAACGAGCAAGTTAATGCTGCTGTCTTGATAGGAGTCCTCTTCGTAATGCACTATTATTGAATTGCTTGTGGGGTATACCTCGCAAGGCAGCTTTTCGTCGCCCATCCTTCCTTGCGAGAGATATCGCTCTTCGTAGAGGTTCATTGCGGTCGCAAATGGATATTCTCCCACAAATCCATCACTAAACTGCGCACCTTCGGGCATCCACCTGCCAAAGAACTTCTGCTTCGCTGCCCACTTCCACACCTTCTTGGCATCAGCCATTGGTATTAAGTAGCTACGGATTTGGAGCCATACCAATCGGTAGGCGTCGAACTGTGACATGTCAGGTGTTCGAGAGTTCCACTCAGGGTGACCCTCCAAGATAATCCAGCGTTGACCTCGGTTGTCGGTAATCTCGGACAATATAGAAGCCGTGTCCGGAATATCGTTATGCACTTTAACCCAATCTTCATGTGCTAATGTTGCCGCTTTTTCGAAGTCGTACCGCTCTTGTATCCACCATGCGTCTTGGCCACGTTCCAAATACGATTCTTTAATAATTAAGCTCGGATCGATGTCCCTTCCTCGTTCGTAAACCAGCGGAGTAGTCAGAGGTTCGGGATCCCAGTTGTCGGCTTTAGGCGTAACGTTGTCTCCAAGGCGAGCGATAAGGCGCGAGAGTGCAATCCACTGATACTTCTTGCCTATTCTTTCCGCCCACGTGGGTCGACCTCGTCCACCGCCATACTCGTAAAGCATGTACCCGTCATAATTCGCGAGTTGGTTTCCAGGATAGCCCATATCAAGCACGTGTTGGAAAATCCATCGCGCCATACTTCGCTTATCGAATGTTTCGAGGTAACCGTTCAGCATTCCAAGCGTGTAAACGAAGAAATCATCGTCCATCACGCTGCGATACAGCTTCGGCATTTGCTTGTGAGAATCGTTGTAGCGCTCGACTTCTTCAACACTTGGAATTTGAATCGGCCATTCGCTCTCGTAAGGCGGCAGGTACGTAGACTCATCTATCCCCTCCGGCAGTACTTGGTCATGCTTGGCGAGTTCTATGATGGATCGCGCATGGTCTCGGATTAGCGCGTTCTGAATCCGCGCTGAGTTTGTGAAGACCTCCGCAAAAACGGTTCCCGCAATCATACCCTCTGTCGCGGGAATACGTGTTCTCAGTAGCGTTCCGTATGCCGCTAATAAACAGCGTTCGACGATGTATTCGTCATCGCAGTCTATGAATCGTCCAATGAGAGTGACCCAGACTTGCGGACACGGCTCTGTGATTCGCACCAAAGCCTTCGTCGCATGATCGCGGACCCGTCTATCGGCGGCAGCACAAAACCAGATCAGAATCGTTGCCCATCTTTCGGCTATCTCGACCGGGAGATGCCTCGGGTTTACCTCTAAGGCTGCGTGCAAAAGCTTCTTAACTGGTCCGTTCTCTTCATATTTCAAATGCAGATAATTACACCAATACCCGTCACGGTCCGCCATAACGCGTTCATTGAGCAGATTGTGAAGCCACATCGCGTCTACTTGAGACGAACGAGTGCTAACGGTCAGCGCGACATCGAAAGTATTGGTCCAATAGCTTTTAAGTGATAAAGATTCTCGCAGCAACTGACTCGTTTCTGAGCTGATATGTTCAGGATCGCGCCAAGGCAACGCCTCGATCGTAAGCTTCACAAGTTCAGTGCGGAGCGGTGAGCGCCGCATCAGGTTGGGCAACTCAAGCCCAAAACGCTCTGGAATCTGAATTGACAACGCCTCCATTACGCCTCGGTTAGCTCCAATCGCCTCGGCATTCCCGACCAAAAACTCCAACGCGCCTCCACTGTCAAACGCACTAGTGATTTCTGTGCCCTGTATTTTGGCGAGGAGTTGATTCGCCAAGAGGTGATCACCTAGTCGTTCGAAGGCCAAGCGTACATGATCTTGCGGCGCAACAGGCGTCGGATCTGGATCGGCATCGACAATCAAAAGGCCTTCTCTGACTAGCCAATCCAACAATGAACTACCAGCTTGAGACTTAGGCAGTACGGTTGCGACAGCCTCGTCAGCGGCAGACCATCTCAATGAAGATGTCTTTGATTTTTCTAGCGCAGCCACGATCGCGAAGAGCGCTCGCTCTGGATAGCGATGGCTCGGATGTGAGTCGTGCTCATTGGCATACCTCCCGTTTTTCGCGTTGATGAAGGCGCCAATCGCAGTGCTGATGCCATGCCAACCAAGCGGTAACTGAGTGCTGCCAACATCGACCATGGCTTCGCAGATCAGTCTTAAGAATAGCGGATTGGAAAATTCAGGTTGAAGAATGGGTGAGACGGGCGGTTCGAGGCTGTAGTATCCGAAGTATTCCTTACATGCATCGAACTCGATTCCCGCAAATCCTTGATGTTCGACGACAGGCAGCAGGATCTTCGGGGGAATAACTTGATGCTCGTAGGTCGTTCGGCACGAAATGCAGAGTCGTAATGATTCATATCGCCTAAACTGCTCGATCAGTGCGGGTAAGTGAGTTGGCCAATAGGTACGAGGTTTAGTTTCGTTCAATCCGTCTACGGCGAAGAGAAGGGGCTTTCCGGTAGCCTCAGCAGCCGCGTCGAAGGCGGCGAGCATTTCTTCACGCCCAACGGTCCCCTCGAATCCGAGCTGCTGACGTATGGATTCCCACGGTTCAATGTTTCCTAAAAACCGTTCGCCGAAAAGCACAATTGTTCTTAGGCCATCCGCCGCTCGCCGGTCAGCACTGTCACATATACCATGTGTTTTCCCGACACCGGCGTCGCCCAGCACAAGCATACCCGTCGCTGAAGTTAGGTGTGCTGGTGCATAGCCAAGCCACTGACCGAAATTTTCTAGAACTCTGATTATTTCATCCGCTTTGTCGACGTTAGCAGCAGGAAAAGTAAGCTGATATTCAGCCATGAATTGCCTGAATCCTTTAGATTCCCATTTGCCTTTTCCATGCTTGTTGTCCAGGTCTTCTGCAAGGCCCGCGCGAATTTCGCGAGCGAATTTTGTCGCTTTTTCAACTTCAGTCTTGAGTTTTGAGACATCAACGTGGTTCTTCCTGGGATCGGCAAGTCGTTGATAGTCGATCTCGATGGCTCGTAGTGTCGCGATCAGCTCTGTGCCGGCTGGACGAAGACTCGCCGGAAATTCCGCGTTATATACATGATCCTTCGTGCTTCGGACGCACCGCTCCCAGTCTTCCAAGAGTTGTCGGAATTCCCTAACACGAGGACGTAAGGAGGCAAACCACGCGTCCGTTTGACCTAATGCTTCAAATGCCTCACCTAACGCGGTTTGGATCGTTAGTTCAGGCGTGTAACGAGGATATGCGCTGGATCTTACATCAACTAAGTGATTTGAAAACCATTCATCGCTCAGAACGGCAGTATCGAACCAAAACCTCAACCGACCGTGATGAGGATCGAATTTGAGCAGATCATCAAGCAGCGTAGTGGGAGTTGAGAGCACTATCTGCAGCTTGATCCCCTTTGATGCAGCATCTGCCTGCCACTCTTCACGATAACTATCGAAATATTCGAGTTGACTCTTTCCCTTCCGAGCTGTTGGTCCTGTAATATCAAAAGGCAAGCAGATCATATATTTCACGAGCTTTGGGTGTAGTTCGAGCGCCGTCATTATCGACTTGTCTAAGGCAGCCTTTGCTTTCGATAGATTGAACATGAACTTAGCTTGCCAACCCCATTCGTCACCATTCGGTAGTCGCCAAATGCATTCAACCCCGCCATCACCACCCGCACCTCGAAAACGCACGAACTCACTGGCAGATGGAACATCCGTGGAATGTCTCGCAATCTGACAACAAAATTCTTCGAAAGCATCCGGCTGACTTCCATTGCGCGGCGCTATTTGTTTGAAATCGATTTTCTTTGTCTTCAACATCGCCACAAGAGTAAGATCCTCTCACATAGATCTCAACCGCACTTTTTAGAGGATGGTTGTCAGCTTCGTTCGGGTACTTTGATAAGCGATAAGGCGGTGAGGTGTAGGAAGCGATCGCCCAAATCTTTATTCACATCGACAAAGGACAAACTGTTAAATTGATTTCTTGCCTGAACGACCCCCGCACAAAACAAAGCTAGATGTCGAGGAGACTCAAAAGCAGTTTGCGGACGACATCACCGTATCAAATCCAAGACTGTGGATCGGCTGAACTCCTAATGCCCGAGATTGCTACTTCAAGTTCAATATCAAGAAGTCCCAATTATTTGAACCGTCGAAAACGTTCAGTTTGTACGTTAGTTGTTCCTCAGGCACAACGCCGAGCCCGCCTAAATCTTTTCATATCAACAGTTAACTTTAGGTTGGTGCCGAAGAGGGGCTCTATCGCAATACATTGTTTTTGCGGGTTTTTACTGGGGTTTTTGATTTTCTTAGGAAAACTGCAAGTTTTGTGTTCCGCACCAGCCGCACCGCCGGTACGGTAAGCACCCAGTTGTACCTTAGTTGTTCCCAACTTTGTTCAAGCAAATCGGTGAGCTTGTCCAAGTTTAACAGACTTGATATTGATTGCCGACTTCATTGTCGTAAGTGCAGAGCCGAGTTGGGTCCGTTATCTTAGTGGTTAGATTTTCTTGATTGTTCAATTATCTCTAATGTCTGGCCCAGTTCAGTGTCTTCTAGATGTTAATCAATGACATTTTTGAAACTAGATTTAAACGAGTTACGGCTTTCTGCGTTGAGTATCTGGTTCAGCTGTACAAAACCCAGTTCAATCGAGTATGCCTTGGCGAATCACGTTGGTATTAGCCAAACTGGTGCCTCTGTCGTGAAGCGCTTGAGTGGCAAAAAGAAACTAACCGACGTCCACCGAACAACAGGGCAAACGGCCTAGGCCGAAGAGTTCGAAAGAAGCTTGCAGTGCTACGAAACACGAGGTTTGCAAGCCTCCGAGTTAAGGTCAGCTTAGAAGTTTCTCGCCAGCAGAAACTTCAGTTTCATCCAGTGGTCTGGCGATGGGGTGGTGGCAATTGATCGTATAAGGGTCGTGCTATAAGCTTCCGTCTCCCATGACGACAAATCCCGCCCAGTAATATGGATGTCTGTAATCCGGAGACTCCATCAATTTCAGTGATGCTTTTTGCAAAGCTTCTGCGAGGCTGTCTCCTGCCTGCGGAGTTTGGCCCCTTCTCACAAAGTTTTCGTGAAAGAAAAACATGAGTTCGTTTGTACTTTTTTCTTCTACGTTCCATTGGCTGACAACCGTTGACGGGGCACCCGCAATGAAGAGAGACCATGAAAGCCCTACGATGCCTTCACCGTTTCCAACTCGACCGCGGGCGGTTTCACACGCCGATAGCACTACCAGTTGAGCGTTCAATTCAAGATCCATTATCTCCCAGGCCTCGAGAAATCCGTCCTTGCCCATATCCTGACTAAGATCCAACACCTCATCTTCCGACAAAGCCTCAGTTGGACCCTCTTCGCCTCGGGAAAACATGACATACGAATACATCGGATCGTCATCATCTAAAAAGCTGTGTGTGCCAAGGTGAATGACTTGATAGTTCGACGCTTCATTCGTTATCCGTTCCTCTGCGGCTGTCGCCTCAGTGTACACGCGCGTGTTGGTCTTGCCGTATAGGTTTTCCAGTCTTGTTGCGAGTTCTCCCGTGCCCTGCAAAGAATCATGTCCGGCGGGGAACAAAGGATTCCCGACTATTAGCAGCCTCAAATCTTCTTGGCGCTGATCGGCGTGCTTGCCATTCCCGGAGGGCAGACTCCCTATCGATGCGGTAGCACGTAAATTCCGTTCCTGCTTCATTTCCTGAAGCACAGTAAAGGATGGCGCGTAATAGATGACGCTGTCTTGTAAAAGATAACGGTCGGCCTTTGGTTTAAGGGCCTGGAAAGGAACTTCCCAGAGAATTCCGTCCGGCACGATTACAAGTGTTTTCTTGCCTGTAAACTCTGACTCCGCGGGTTTAAGCAACAAGTTGTAGAGCTCCTGTGCCTGCCTACCGAGCACACTCTCTGGATGGCCCACTCGCAGGCGAAAGTCATTAACCTTATCTGCCAGTTCGTCGCCACTGATTTTCAAAGGATAAGCACGGCACTTTGCTTTAAAGGCTGGAGTTGAGCTGCTTCCCACCGACTCGTTAGTCTCGGCGGTCAAGACGAACAGATAGGTGCTATGCCCTGTCTCTACGTATTCAAGGAGTGCAACATCCGGCGAGGTTAAGAGATTTTGCAGTCCTTCGACTTTGATACTTTCCTGAGTGGAGGCCGTCGCTAGTTCCGGATGTGCGACATAGAGATTAGCGCGAAACAGTTCGTAATCGAGCCGCGCTTCTGCGCGTGCTCCTCGTAAGGCATCCAGTCTGCCGCCGCCGGGTTCACGGTAGGTCTCATTTTCCACCTGGCGGTTCAGTGCAATCAACTTCCGCCTCAGAGAAGCCTCCTCAATCTGTTCGGATGGCGACATGATCTTTTTGGCGTACCGCCGGCCACGCTTCAGCACGTCCAGAAGGACGCGCGACTTGCTGCGTTCGGCGTAGGCAAATGCGCCATCGCAGTCCCCTTGTTGAAGGAGTACTTCGATGAGGTCATGATAGGGCGACAGTTTGTCTTCGAAGAAATGTTGAAGCACGATTTCTCCTCCAACCACCGTGTCGCGCATCGCTTCGATCTCAGTCACGGCTGCCTCGAGATCGCGCCTACTGAGGTCCGGCTCATTGTTAGCCCAATGCGCCACGCCGGATAATTGGTACATCTCCCAGAGGAAACTGCGCATGCCCATTTTCCTAGCCAAGGCAATGCCCTTCTCCAACTCCTTGATCGCCTCCCCGTACTTACCCTCGTCGTAGTACGTTTCTGCAATCGATTTGTGTATAGCAAAGTTCAAAAGCGTGAAGGGACCTAATAGTTCCAATACCCTTTGATAGTTCTTTCTTGCCTCAGCGTAGTTCTTAGCCGATTCGTATTTGGAAGCCAGCATCAGTAGGTTTATACCTTCAAATACCCAGCCAATTGCCACTGCATAGACGGGTCCGCGCATTTCTTCGCTGAGGCGCAAGCTCGTGTGTAACTCTCTAAAAACCTCGTCGTCGTTGTTCAGCGCCTGGTAGGCGGCAGCTAGTTGTAGATGTAAAAGGGCCGGCAACGTTTTGTCGTCTGATGATGGGGCCAACGCCAAGGCTTGCAAAAGACATTGTCGCGCCTGCTCATACTTCTCGTCCCTCAAAAACTGCAGTGAGGTTAATTGCAGCACATGTGGCACGTCGAGCTCCGATGATGGAATTTGTAACTGAGAAAGGTCTGCCCCTTGCGGTATTCGTGGAATCAAGTTTTTTAAACGCGACTCCAATACCGCTTCCGTACTACCCGTGCCATAAAAAGCACCCTCGATAATCTTCACGAAGAGTTCCGGTAGATCACCCAGCTCGGCCATCTCCGGGTCATTCAATTTCCAATTCAGCATGACCTCCTTAGTTCGCCGAATGTTGAAAGCAGCCTTTGTATAGTTGCCCTGCATTGAGTAAGCCACGCCGAGGAACAGCGAAATTCCCGCGATAGCACTCTCCACGTCACCACCCTGCGTACGCGGAAGCGCGCGTAACAGGTCAATAGCTCTCTCGTACTCGTCAAATTTTTGCGGCACCTGTCCGCGCAGCAACTGAAACACTCCCCGCGCGAAAATGAATAGTGCCTTATATGAGTCAGGCAATACCTTTTGGGCTTCCTGCACTATTCTGTCAGCATCGTTGACGCGCCCTTGCAATTGGTAAATCAGAAACAGCTCGCCCATTACTTCCGCCAAGTCACCTGCCTTCGATGTGTCCAAACTCCCTTTTTCGGCAGCGAACGCGAGATACTGTTCCATACTTCTTTGCAGGCTCGTGGCGCCCCCAAGATAGTCCCCCGCATCTAACTCCATCTCGGCAAGTTCCGCGTGAACTTCGGCCACGGAAAGCACATCATTCATCTTTTGAAAGAGTGCCAGGCTGGTTTCGAGATAGCTCCGCGCTTTCTGAGTCTCTTTGATCTCTAAATACGTTGCACCCGCGTTTCTCATCAGCCCAGCAAGCACTGGGACATTCCCCGAAGCGTTCGCTTGCGCTATTAGTTGCTCCTTCTCTTCGAGGTCTAGTTGTGATGAAACCCGCGCCTGTGCATCCATCTCGTTGTGGATTTTCTGAGCCTGGCTCAGAACCTTGAAGGCTTCCGTATATTCCTCCGAGTCGATAAGATCTATTCCCCGCTGTTGTAAAGCGCTTACTGTCTCTTCGAACGTAGACTTCTCTGGTCCAATCAGGATGAACTTGCGCTCGGTATCATTTCTGGCCTTGCGATAAGCCCTCACGAGGTTTTCCGAGTCAAAGGCGTCGCGTTTAAATAACCAGGTCCGCATGTTGGTTTGAGGACAGTCGCATATCGCATTCATCCATTCCAACTCCCTCTGCGCTCCAGCTATATTTATGACCGTCTTTCCCGATCGAGGGTCGCTCACCCTGAGTCGCATCACGTAACGCACCTTGGCGTCGTCGGGGCTGATGGACAGATCAATGACGGTATACTCCAGAGTCTCAATCTTCAACGGACCGAGGAGTTGCTGCAATAAGCGGAGCGACAAGTTCTTACCAGGCATTGGAAGTGTGTCAGCTTCTCGTGTCGCAAGAGCTACCCGCGACAAAGTGCTCCAGTCCTTAAACTTCAGGGCCGCAAAGTAATCGTCCGTGAGCCGGCGCACATTACATTCGACCGCAGACCACTCCGGCTGGCACTTTGAAGGGGACGCATCTTGCGCGACGACGGGATGCGTCAAGGCAGCGAAAAACAATAGTAGAAAAGCTGCGGCAGCCTTATGGTGAGGCATGATTCAACACTCCTACATAAGTTCAGAAATTCGTGGCAGCGTTCGCGCGCATTCAACGCCTCAAGGCAAGTGAGCGAATCAACTCGACTGTCGGCGTCCCTGCGCTGATCTCCTTCGCCTTTTCTCGTGCGCGCCAGCGCTTCGTCTGCGCGTACGTCTCGATCAGCAAGGCCCACAAGGTTTGGTCAGTTGGCGAAAGTTCAAGCTTCGCGCGCAATTCTGTTTCAGCAGGCGGGTAGATCTTCAAGTCCATAAGTGTGGATGCAAAGACGATTGCAGCTTCGCGTTCGCTGACCGCCATTTCTTGCGCGTGGGCGACCACCTTATTTATCTCGGCTGCTCGCTGCTCTGTGACGACCGTGAACGAGGTCGCATCGAAAAAAGCCGGGTTAGGTGAAATCCTTTCCCCCAGTTGGGCTATGACTTCCCACTTATAATTACCGGGCTGAAGTGACTGACAACTGCCCAGCGCAGAGAGTTGCGTCACCTGGACTTTCTGAGTGCATACAACAGCCTCATTGTGGTCATAGATATTTATCAGGTATCCCGTACTGTCTGGTACACGGCTCCAATGAAGAGTTGGGCGTGAGGTAAGAACGACGCTATTTCGAGGCTCAAGCAAAGTGAGTTGGGCGTCTTCTGATCCTCCCATGGATACCGGAGACGGGTTGCCTCTATTTCGCTTCGCGGCTATGTATTGGACCTTGAAGGATGTGAATTCCTCTGTCGTGAGGCTTCTTTCCGGCGGTGGCGGCGATCTACGTGTTACGTCAAAACTCTGGTTTGCCCGGAGTCGCGTGATGGGTACATAGGCTTGAAAAATGACGGCGGTGCCGTCGCCCTCGATGCGGACCACATCGCCTACATCGAGCAGCATACCATCGGTTGCCGTCAGCGTGCGCTGTTCTCTCCTGACGCGTACGTTTCCTTCCGGTTGGGTCAGGATTGCTACCTCAGTCTCGAGTGGGGGAAAACGCGTCGAAACTACGGGTAGCACTAAGATCGTCTGTGAGATTAAGAGCGTGATCAGTAATTTTTCCATTTGCCTTTTCCTGGAGGAAAAAAGCGTAACGATCAGTTTTTAGGGGAGACTCAGGTCTGTCATAACCCCCTGTCTGTTCCGCGCAGAGTTAAGCTGAGCTATTGTTAGTCCTTTGGCCTCTCGGAGGTCGGCGCCGCTCAAATCGGCTCCAGTGAAGTCCGCGCCCGTCACATCCGCGCCCCTCAAGGTAGCGCCCCGAAGATCACAATCGCGCAGGATCGCATCCGTTAGAATACTATTCTCGTCAAAACGCGCGTCTGAGAGTAAAGCGTGGTCCAGGCGTGTTTTGCTGAGGTTTGCATATTCGAAGTGGACGGACTTCAAATTTGCGCCTGACAAATTACTGCTGATGAGCACTCCACCTCTCAAGTCGGTTGCCGATAGATCCAACCGTTCTGACTCACCATGTTCGAATGATCGCTCACGGCGCCCAAGAACAGTGAGTATTGCCTGGATGTCCGCCGGCACGGTCACATTCGGCTCACCTATAAACCGGGCGTGTTGACGAACAGTGGCCGTGAGCACTTCCATTACAGCTGCATAGTCTTCTTTCGAGTCTCTCGCAATTCGCTCAAGGGCGTAGATGCCGCCGAGCCGAACGGCGAGGCTCTTGTCAGGGCCTTTCTCGGCACTCTTCGAAGACGAACCTTCGTCGCGTTTGCCGAGTTGATCGATCGCCCGTGTGAAGCGGTCAGTGATTTGTCCCTGCTGTGTGGTAATCAGCAGCTCGCGCGAATTCTTCAATTCTTCGCGGGAGTTAATGAGTTGTTGCCATGCGAACCAGCCACCGAGGACAAAGGCCGCGCCACCGAGCGTTTGGAGCAAAAGAGTCACAACTTCCTTTTTCTCTTCCGCTGTGTTGGGCTTGATGTATCGACTCAGGAAGAACCAGGTGGGCACACCGATAACAGCGACAAGACCCAGCACAGCTCCAACGGGAAGAAGCCAGTCACTTATTGTTAGCAAAGCCAGGAATCTTTGCATCAAGGGTAAGGATTCAAGTACGTGAGTTTCTAGAAGTAATCTAAAGCGGCACTCGGCCGCGTACCCAGGGAGTTCACTCGTGAAGTGGCGTTATATTCTGTTGTCATAGCCGCTGTCAACGCCGGCTATGGTTGGTTGTCGTTAGCACGTGATGTGTTGGGTGAAATTAGCGTGTGAAATGTCCATCCTGAGCGATACGGTGAAGAGCCTTATGACACGATGCGCTAATAAGACAACTGAGCGCAGTACCGAGCTACCAAGAGGAGAGTCTACAACTGAAGGAAGCTGATGTTGCCTTCGAAGTGGTTTGCTCTCCTCCAGCAGTTCGATAAGATGAGCAAATGAAGTTTTCGTGAGAACTGGTAGGCAACAACGAGATAGGTGAGAATCTAAACGCGCAGCTTAGTGAATAATTAAACTACACAGATTTGTACCTTAGTTGTTCCTCTTGATATCATGTGAGGCTATTAAGTCTTTGTATGTCAATAGTTACAAATTGCTTTGGTGCCGAAGGGGGGACTCGAACCCCCACGAGTTGCCTCACACGCCCCTCAAACGTGCGCGTCTGCCAGTTCCGCCACTTCGGCATGAAGTGAGTTTAGGGCTCGGCCATTATAGCCGGATTGGTTTTCAAGAAAACAGCACGCCTACTTGCTCGCAGCCGGTGATGCGGCTGGTGCTGCTGGTGATGCCTGTTGCGCCGGCGCCGGGGTCGGCGTCGCGGTTGCCGTCGGTGCACTCTCAGGTTGCGACTGCAAGACTGATCGTGAGCCACTCAGAATCGGCAGTCCCAACGCAAGCGCGATTAACATGAATGCAGCTGCGGCGCCGATTGTGATCTTCGCGAGCAAACTCGCGGTGCCGCGCGGTCCGAATGCGGTGCTCGATAACGTGTTTGAAAAGAGCGCGCCCGCATCTGCCTTGCCCGGTTGCAGCAGGATCACCACGACCAGAACAATACAAGACAGAATAAAAAGGCTGTAGAGAATATAAGTTAACAAAACAAACTCCTAATCAACGTCTCAACGACTGTAATTCACAATCTCCGCAAAACTCTCTGCTTTCAAACTCGCGCCGCCCACGAGTGCGCCATCAATGTCAGCTTGACTCATCAGGCCGGCGATGTTGTCGGGCTTGACCGAACCGCCGTAGAGAATCCGCAACGCCCCACCGGCCGCTTGAGAATGCCTTTCCGCGAAAACGCGCCGGATAAACGCATGCATTTCCTGCGCTTGCTCCGGCGTCGCTGTGCGTCCAGTGCCAATGGCCCAGACCGGCTCGTAAGCGACGATGATACGGTCGAGGTTTAAGGCTGTCAACCCGCTGGAACCCGCACTCAACTGCTGAGAAACAACACTTTCCGCGCTTCCCTGCTCGCGCTGCTCGAGTGTCTCGCCTACACACATGATGACACTCAAACCCGCTGCGATACCCGCATGCGTCTTCCGGTTCACCTGCACGTCAGTCTCGGCGTAGAACTGGCGGCGCTCCGAATGGCCAACAATCACGTAGCGAGCGCCGACGTCTTTGAGCATCGAAGCCAGCACTTCACCCGTGTGTGCCCCCTCTTCTCTTTCCGTCGAGCAATCCTGACCAGCGACACGAATGTTCGAGCCTTCGAGCCGGTCAGCAACTGTCTTGATTGCCGTAAACACCGGCGCGATCACGACGTCACAATGATTCGCATTGGCGACGAGTGGCTTCAGCGCGAGGGCAGTATCGACTGCCTGGCTGAGCGTCTTGTACATTTTCCAGTTTCCGGCGATTACAGGTTTACGCATACAGGATTTACAAGATTCACAAGATGAACAAGATTATTTCTCAGTGAGCGCTGCCACGCCAGGTAATTCATCCCCGGCCAAAAACTCGAGCGTGGCGCCGCCGCCGGTGGAGATGTGGGTGAT
>Ga0134128_10007703_pt1 | contig 12999 bp, 6 predicted proteins | sample KB31754_FD_96462 | JGI IMG/M metagenome (GOLD analysis project Ga0134128, IMG submission 96462) | Terrestrial soil microbial communities with excess Nitrogen fertilizer from Kellogg Biological Station, Michigan, USA - KB3-175-4 | ecosystem: Environmental > Terrestrial > Soil > Unclassified ... | reverse complement strand
TCGCGCTTGAACGCGGTATTGCTCATCAAGAGGTGATTGTGAACGAGCCAGGCGACCGTCTCGGTTTCGTCCTGCTCGAGCCCGAGGCGCGGGCAGAGCTTCATCGCCACCTCCGCACCCAACACCGAGTGATCGCCGCCGCGCCCCTTGGCGATGTCGTGCAGCAGCACGGCGATGTAAAGGACACGCCGCGACAGCAGCTTGTGCACGACGGCGCTGGCGACGGGCAACTCGTCCTTGAGGGTGCCGGACTCGATCCGATTCAGCATGCCGATGGCGCGGATGGTGTGCTCATCGACCGTGTAGGAGTGGTACATGTCATATTGCATCTGCGCCACGACACGGCCGAAGTCAGGGATGAACCGGCCGAACACGCCGGCCTCATTGAGCCGGCGCAGTGTCGTTTCCGGATCCTCCCGCGCCTTCAACATCTCCAGGAAAAGGCGGTTGGCTTCCGGATCGTTGAGGAGGCTCTTGATGAGCTTCAGGTGGCGCGTCACGAGCTGAAGAGCGGCGGGGTGAATGTCGAGCTTGTGGCGTTGGGCGAGGCGGAACAACCGCAGCATGCGGATCGGCTCAGCGGCAAACATCGCCGGATCGGGCACGTTGAGGCGTCCGCCTTCGACCACAAATCCCTCGAGATTGCGGCGCAGCCAGGCAAAGCCGCCGAGGATATTCGGCCGACGCCGCTGTGCGGCTTCCAATGCCGCGCAGAAGATGCGGGTGAGGTCGCCGACTTCCTTCGCGATCAGGAAATAGTGCTTCATCACCCGCTCGACACTGCGGGTGCCGGCGTGATCGGTATATCCCATGCGGCGCCCGACTTCCGGCTGCAGGTCGAAGGTCAGGCGATCTTCCGCGCGCCCGGCGACCGTGTGCAGATGACAGCGCAACGTCAGGAGAAAGAGCCGCGCTTTTTCGAAGCCCGCCACTTCAGCCTCGGTCAAAACGCCATGCGGCACGAGGCTCGCAACCTCATCCGCGCGGTAGAGATATTTTGCGATCCAGTAGAGGGTCTGCAGGTCGCGCAACCCCCCCTTGCCGTCTTTGACATTCGGCTCCAGCACATAGCGGGAATCGCCGATGCGGCGATGCCGTTCGTCGCGCTCGGCGAGCTTCGCTTCCACGAAACCGATCGCGTCTTCGCCCTGAATTTCCGCACCGTAACGGCGTTGCAGATCCTCGTAGAGCGCGCCGTCGCCCCAGACGAACCGCGCTTCGAGGAGATTGGTGCGAATGGTCCAATCGGCCTTCGCCTGACGGATGCAGTCCTCGACCGAACGGGTCGCGTGGCCGACCTTGAAGCCGAGGTCCCACAGAAAATAAAGGATGGTTTCGACGGCCTGTTCGCCCGACGGCGTGATCTTGTAGGGCAACAGAAAGAGCAGATCGATATCGGAGAAGGGCGCAAGCTCACGGCGTCCGTACCCGCCCGTCGCGACTAGCGCCAATCGCTCCGCAGCGCTGGGATTGGCCAAGCGAACGACGCGCCGGAGCGTGAAGTCGTAGAGGATGCGGATAAGCTGGTCGACCAGGAAGCTGCGAGCGAGACCATAGGCGATGCCGCTGTCGCCGCTCGCTAGCCTGCGCATCAGCTCTCCCTCTCCATGCGCAAGGGCGGCCTTGAGCTTGTGCAAGACGGCGGCGCGCAACTCCGCACCGGCCGGATCCGCCGCTTCGTCCGCCAACTGGTCGAGCGCTGCACTCAAAGGCTTGCGGGCGATGATCGCGCGCGGGTTATAGATCAGCGTCATGACGGTTCCGTGCTTGCCCCGAGGTCCGTCGAGAACGAATTGTAAGTCCGGCGATTCCCCTGCATCATACCGCTCATGAAAAAATATGTGATTGCCTGTCTCGCGCTGGTAGCCTTGGTAGCCTGCTCGAGCAACCGAGCCGAATCCGCAAAGGCCAGCTACGAAACCTCATTCTCGTCCGATACGCCCGATGTTCTGCTGATAGAGGTCGATGACGATCAGCCGGTTACCGGTGCGCGTCTGGCGGCGCCCGACGGCACGGTTTCCGAAGCCTACTCCATCGACACCGATCGCCAGTCCGGCGGCGCCGCCAGCCCGGGCGTCTTCCCGTCCGTCGGTGTGGGGGTCGGCGGCGGCAGCTCTGGTAACGTCTCTACCGGCATAGGCCTGAGTTTTCCCATCTTCGGTGCGAGCGGCCCAGCCCCGCATGCACATTATCGTTCGACCGCACGCATTCGCGTGCCGGATATGGCCGCCTACCGGGCGAACTGGCAGAAAACCGAGGTCAGGATCACCATGGGCGAAGGCTCCGCCGCCCATGAGGTGGTGATCGTCGCGCCGAAACCGCCGGCGAAGTGAGTGGGGAAAGCTCTCAAGCCATGCTGTTATACGCATTTTGTAAAATTGCGTATAACACAACCTCACGAGCTATACGCAAATTGGCAAAGTTCGCATGACCCGATTCAACTTTGCGGCTTCGACAAACTTTTCAATCGATAGAGCACCTCGAGCGCTTCTTTCGGCGTGAGCTCGTCGGGATGGATGCGGGCGAGTTCCGCTTCGATCGCAGACGGCTCGGCCGGTGCCAGCGGTTTCGCCGCAGCGCTGAAGAGCGGTAGGTCATCGGCGAGGCGCGCCAAGGCGCCCGCCTGGTCGCCCTTCTCGAGCAGCTCCAGAACCGCTTCGGCGCGCAAGATGACCGCCGGCGGTAGCCCGGCCAGCTTTGCGACATGAATGCCGTAGGAGCGGTCGGCGGCGCCCGTCACAACTTCGTGCAGGAAGACGATGCCGCCCTGCCATTCCTTGATCCGCATGGTATGCGGCTTCAAAGCCGGCAGCTTCGCGGCGAGCGAGGTCAACTCGTGGTAATGCGTGGCGAAGAGCCCGCGGCAGCGATTGACCTCATGCAGATGTTCCAGACTGGCCCAGGCGATCGACAGTCCGTCGAAGGTCGCGGTGCCGCGGCCGATCTCATCGAGAATGACAAAGCTCCTCTCACCGGCTTGATTGAGGATCGCCGCGGTCTCGACCATCTCGACCATGAAGGTCGAGCGCCCGCGAGCGAGGTCGTCGGCAGCGCCGACCCGGCTGAACAGGCGATCGATGACGCCGATATGCGCCGCAGCCGCCGGCACGTAGCTGCCCATCTGCGCCAGCACGGCGATGAGGGCGTTTTGCCTCAGAAACGTGCTTTTGCCGGCCATGTTCGGACCGGTGAGCAGCCAGAGCCGCCGGTCCGCCGCGAGATCGCAGTCGTTTGGCGCGAAGGGTCCGGAATGCGCGAATTCCAACGCCGCCTCCACGACGGGGTGTCGCCCGCCTTCGATGCGGAAGGCAAGAGTGGAATCCACAGTTGGGCGGCTCCAGCGCCGTTCCACGGCCAGATCGGCCAGTGCTGCGGCGAGATCGAGCTGCGCCAGCGCATCGGCGGCGCCCGCCACCGCCTCCGCCCGTGACGTCACCTCCGCGACAAGCGTTTCGAACAGCGCCAGCTCGATCGCCAGCGCCTTGTCAGCGGCCGTGAGGATCTTCGATTCGAGCTCCGACAGCTCGACGGTGGTGAACCGAACGGCGCCAGCCAGAGTCTGACGGTGAATGAAGCGATGGCCGGCGCCGATCGGAAACTTGTCCGCATGCGCCGGGGTCACCTCAATGTAATAACCGAGCACGTTGTTGTGCCGGATCTTCAAGGAGGCAGTGCCCGTCTCGCTGCGGTATCCGGCCTCGAGATTGAGGATGTGGCGGCGGCTTTCATCGCGCAGCATGCGCAACTCGTCGAGCTCGGGCGCAAGCCCTTTGGCAATGAAGCCGCCATCGCGCGCCAGCAGCGGCAAGTCGGGCGAGAGCGCCGCGGCGAAGCGTTCGACCAGCACGTCGTGATGCTCCAGCGCACGCATGGCCGCTTGCACCGCCTGTGGCGGACCTGCGAGCCCATCGGATGAAAGCAGCCTGCGGATCGACCGCGCCGCAATGAGCCCGTCGCGAATGGCTGCGAGATCGCGCGGGCCACCACGGCCGAGGCTGAGCCGGCTCAAGGCGCGGCCGATATCCGGCACGGAACGCAGACTCTCGCGTACGGATTCGCGCAGCTTCTCGTCGGTGGCGAAAAACTGCACCGCGTCGAGCCGATGCCCAATCGCCTGTGGGTCGGTCAGAGGCGCGGCAAGATACTGGGCCAATAGGCGTGCGCCTGCTCCGGTCAGGGTGCGGTCGATGCTCGCCGCGAGCGAGCCTTGGCGGTCACCGGAAAAGCTCTGCACCAGTTCGAGATTGCGCCGGGTCGCGGCATCGATCTCCATGACCGAGCCTTCGACGAAGCGGCGCGGCGGCGCGATCCGCGGAAGCCGGCCCTTCTGCGTCAGCTCGACATAGTCGAGCAATGCCCCCATGGCCGCCCATTCCGAGCGGTTGAAGGCTCCAAATCCGTCGAGGGCGGCAACGCTGTAGAATTTTTCCAGCCGCCGCTTGCCGCCTTCACTGTCGAAGCGAGCGGAAGGCAGCGGCGTCAAGCGCGATTTCCATTCGGCCCAGGTCTCAAACAGCTCTTGCCGTTGCAGCAGGCGATCGGGCAGCAGCAGCTCCTGCGGGTCGAGCCTGGCGAGCACTGCTGCAAGACGCGTTGCTTCGACCGGCTCGGCCGAGAATTCGCCAGTCGACATATCCAGCCAGGCGAGCCCAAGCCCGCCACCGGTTTCGGCGAGAGCGCCCAAGTAATTGGCGCGACGCGCATCGAGGAGCTGATCCTCGGTCAGAGTGCCCGCCGTAACGATTCGCACCACCGCGCGCCGCACCAGCGTCTTGCCGCCGCGCTTCTTGGCATCGCTGGCGTCTTCGATCTGATCGCAGAGCGCCACCTTGAAACCCTGCCGGATGAGACGCGCGAGATAGGCCTCGTGGCTATGTGCGGGCACCCCGCACATCGGCACTTCGACGCCGTTCAGCTTGCCGCGTTGGGTAAGCGCGATGTCGAGCGCTTTGGATGCAGCGACCGCGTCATCGAAGAAGAGCTCGAAGAAATCGCCCATACGGTAAAGGACGAGGCAGTCGGGATGGGCGCGCTTCACTTCGAGATACTGCGCCATCATCGGCGTCGCCGCGGCGGTATCGATCATGCCCGCGCTCGTGTCCGGCAAGAGCGGCCTCCCCGATCCCCTGTTCGATGGAGCGGGGCGACCCTAGCACGCCCCGCCGTTTGCTCGGGAGCCTAGATTTAAAGCGGCACGCTTGACGGAACGGGAATCAGCGGGTCTTCTTGCACCCCGCCAGTCGATTGAACCTCCAAGGGAGAGGCAATCACCTCTCGCATGGCCGAACGCCTGCCTCCCGTATTCCGGAATCTGGAACTCGCGGTCGCCCTGGCCCTACCGACGGCCGTCGTCTTCACGGTCCTGGTGCTTGCGGGCAAGCTCAGCCCGGCACTTGCTGCGGCGGGTGTGGTCGCGGTGTTTATTGGCCTCTTTTTGGTCACCTTCCTGCACCTCCGACATTTACGGCGGCTGGTGGAGCGTCTTGATCCCGCTTCAGCCGAATCGGAACCCACCCCATCACCGCTGCTCCCCGAGCTCGACCGCTCCATCGTAGCCGCCCAGAAGCGCTGGCGCGCGCGGCTCGGGGAGCTCGAAACCAGCCTTAGCGGCGCCGATTCTATCCTCGCCAATCTTCCGGATCCCGTGCTGATGCTGGATGCGGACGAGCGGGTGACGCGCGCCAATCGCGCCGCCGAGACCTTGTTGCAGGAGCAGCTCAAGGGCCGCGAGCTTTCTGGCCTGCTGCGCCATCCGGAACTGCTTGGGGCGGTCGAGACCGCCCTTGCCGAAGGCACGTCGCGGAAAGTGGAGATCACCATTCCCGTGCCGGTCGAACGCAGTTTCAGCGCCCATGTCGAAGCGGTCCCGCGCCAGCTGCCGGACGGCACCGCGGCCATTCTGCTCCTGCACGATGTGACGGCGCTGAAGCGCACCGATCGGATGCGCGCCGATTTCATCGCCAATGCCAGCCACGAGTTGCGTACGCCGCTTTCGACCCTGATCGGCTTTCTGGAGACGCTTGCCGGCGCCGCTCGGGACGATAGCGAAGCGCGGAAGCGATTCCTGCCGATCATGCTGGAGCAGGCCAATCGGATGGCCCGCCTGGTTTCGGATCTGCTCTCGCTGTCGCGCATTGAGCTTAACGAGCACACGCCGCCGACCGGTCACGTCGAACTGGTTGGCGTCCTTCGCAACGTAGCGAACGCGCTGGAGATGAAGGCGAAGAGCCGCGGGATGACCATCCGTATCGAGGCCGAATCGCTGCCGACGGTGACCGGCGATGCCGACGAACTTGCGCAAGTGTTCCAAAACCTGGTCGACAACGCCATCAAATACGGAGCCCAAAATACCGAAGTGAGGATCGTCGCCCGGCCGGCGGAGGACGCCTCGGCGCGCGTGCCCCGGCGCATTGCGCGCGGCGGTGTTGCGGTATCGGTGATCGATCGCGGCGATGGTATTGCGCGCGAGCACCTGCCGCGGCTGACCGAACGCTTCTACCGCGTCGACAGCGCGCGGTCCCGTGAGCTTGGCGGCACCGGCCTTGGCCTTGCCATCGTCAAGCACATCGTCAATCGCCATCGCGGCCATTTGGACATCGACAGCACGCCCGGCGCGGGCAGCAGCTTCACCGTCTATCTCAGAACGGCTGCGACGGAGCCGGTCCTCTCAGCGGCAGGCTCACCCTGACGATGCCGGCCTCCTGCGGTGTGGTGCTGAATCCGAGACCGCGCGCCAGCGCCAGCATCGCCGCGTTCTCCGCCAGCACCTCGCCGATGAGCGTGCCGATCCCGCGAGCACGTGCGTAGTCGATCAGCAGCCGCATCAGGCACGCACCGATGCCGCGGCCTTTGAGGTCGGAACGAACGATGATCGCAAACTCCGCCTTAAGATTGTCGGGGTCGGCGGAAAGGCGCGCAATGCCAACCGGACCGCTGATGTCGCCGCTTTCGGCAAAGCCGATCAGAGCCATCTCGCGGTCGTAATCGATCTGAATCAGCCGCGCCGCCTGCTCATGCGGCATCTCCTTGACGGTAGCGAAAAAACGCATGCGCACATCGGCCGGGTCGAGCCGGCGGAACGCTTCGAGCACGAGCGGCTCGTCTTCCGGCCGCACCGGCCGAACGAAGAGCGCGCTGCCTTTCTGGGTGGTGACGTGCCGTTCGAGTTCCTTGGGATAGGGGCGAATCGCAAAGCGCAAGGACGGCGCAGCGCCGGAGCGCAGCGCGATCCTGGCATCGAGCGCAATGACACCCGCCTCGTCCGCGACCAACGGATTTATGTCCAGCTCGGCGATGTCTGCTTGATCGGCGACGAGCTGCGAGAGCTTGACCAGGGTGAGCGCGATCGCGTCGAGATCGGCGGGTTTTCGGCCCCGATAGCCTTGCAGCAGGCGGAAGACGCGCGTGCGTTCCATCAGCGCGCGCGCCAGCGTCAGGTTGAGCGGCGGCAGGGCCACCGCCTTGTCCTTCACCACCTCAACCGCCACTCCGCCCTGCCCAAATAGAATAATCGGGCCGAACTGGCGATCCTCGCTCATGCCTAAGATCAGCTCAACTCCGCCTGGTCGGCGCAGCATCGGCTGCACCGTGAAACCATCGAGCCGCGCGCCCGGCGCGAGTGCGGAAATGCGGGTGTGTATGCGTGAGGCGGCGGCCTCGACGGCAGCGGCGTCGGGCAGATCGAGCACGACTCCGCCCAGATCGGATTTGTGACTGATATCGCGGGAGAGGACTTTCACGACATAGGGCCCGTTGCCGAGCCCGGCGGCTGCGGCACCGGCTTCCCGCGGTGTGCGCACAATGCTGGTCGGAACAGTTGAGATCTGGTAGGCGGCGAGCACGGCTTTCGCCTCGGGCTCGGTCAGCATCGCGCGGCCCTCGGCGCGAACCGTGGCGATGATCCTCGCCGCAGCGGCGGCATTCGGCGTGAAGCTTTCGGGCAGTGAGGGGGGAGTCTCGAGAAGCTGCGCCTGCGCCCGCGCATGCTTGACTAAGTGCAGGAACCCGCGCACCGCGTCTTCCGGGGTTTCGTATGTCGGAACCCGGGCGGCGGCAATGCGCCGCCGCGCCACCTCCGCCGAGACGCCGCCGATCCAGGAGGTGAAGACCGCTTCCCTGCGACCGGTCAGCCGCGCAAGCACCGCCTCCGCCGCCTCAGAGGAGTCCGCTACCGCCGTCGGGCCGTTCAGGACCAGCACCGCATCCGCATTGGGATCGCTCAGCAGACACTCCAGGGCGGCGGCGTAACGTGCGCCATCGGCATCACCGATGATGTCGACCGGATTACCTCTCGACCAAGTCGGCGGCAGGACGTGATCAAGAGCGGACATGGTCTCCGGCGCGAGTTCAGCCAGCCGGCCGCCCTGTTCGATCAAGGCATCGGTTGCCAGCACGCCGATACCGCCGCCATTGGTCAATATGGCGAGGCGATCGCCGCGCGGGCGAACGCCCGTGCTCAAGGTCTCGGCGGCATCGAACAACTCCTCGATGGTCGCAACTCGCAGAATGCCGGCGCGCTGGAAGGCGGCATCATAGACCTCGTCGGCGCCGGCGAGCGCGCCGGTATGCGAAGCCGCCGCCCGCGCGCCTTCGGCAAAGCGACCGGCCTTGATGGCGATGACCGGCTTGGTACGTGCCGCGATGCGTGCCGCCGACATGAATTTGCGGGCATGCGTAATCGCCTCGATATAGAGCAGGATCGCGCGCGTTCGGGTGTCGGCGGCCAGGTAATCCAGCATATCGCCGAAATCGACATCGGCCATGTCGCCCATCGAGACGACATGGGAGAAGCCGATGCCGCGCGGCTCGGCCCAGTCGAGTAGGGCCGTGACCAGCGCGCCCGATTGCGCGACGAAGGCAAGCTCGCCCGGTTTCGCATTGATATGGGAAAAGCTGGCGTTGAGGCCGACATGCGGCACCAGCACGCCGATGCCGTTCGGCCCGAGGATCCGTAAGAGAGCCGGCCGCGCCGCCACGAGCATCGCCTGCTTCATATCCCCTGCGGTGCCGGGCTGACGTGGCGGGAAGGCGGTAATCACCACCGCCGCCCCGGCGCCGCGCCGAGCCAGATCCGCAATCAACCCCGGAACCGTTGCCGGCGGCGTGGCGATGACCGCCAGGTCGGGCGCCTCGGGCAGGGCCTCGACCGAAGGATACACGACGTGTCCGTAAAGCTCCGCATGTTTGGGATTGACCAGCCAAAGCGAACTCTTGAAGCCGCCAACGATCAGGTTGCGCGCCACCAACGCGCCGATGCTGCGCTCCTTCGCGCTGGCGCCGATGAGGGCGACCGAGCGCGGGGCGAACATGCGGTCAAGATTGCGGATGGACAATCCGTGCCTCCGTTTTCCGGGTCCCGGCTGCCCGCCGGATTCCGTCGCTCATATGAGGATCAGCACAGCGCCTGTTACAATCAATGCCGCTGTCCACACCAGGTCGAAATTGATCCAGGCGTGGCGCAGGAAGGCGACGCCGAGCCAGTCGTAGACGAGGAGTGCGATGGCGCCGGTGACGATGAGCATGGCGAGGGTGTGGATGCCGACCGCGGCCAGCATGATCGGAAGCGCCGCTTGAACCGGCATCTCTCCATGGTGGGAATGCCCTCCGAGCACAACGCCGAGCGGCATCAAGGCCGGGAGCACCATCAAGCCCGCGCCATGCGCGACCGCCATCGTCGCCGACCATAGGAAGAGCCCCGCATATCCGGTACGCATGCCGACGCGGACGCGATGGCGCGTTCCGTAGCGCCAATGATAGAGCGCCCAGACAATGAGTACCGATCCGGCGGCGATGCGGATGATGGCCGGATCGAAAATCACGCCGGCGGCAATAAACAATCCCACCACCGCTGCGATGGCGAGGCCATGGCCGAGCGCGATCGGCAGCAGAGAGGCCATGACCGTGGCGCGGCTTTTGCGATGAAGCCCAAGCGCTACCGCGAACAACCACCCCATCGCCGGATTAATGCCGTGGAACGCCCCGAGCCCGACCAGCACCAGCCATGGCCAACTTTGGTTCATGGGGGCTCTCGCTTCGGGCGATTGGTGGTTATCGCCGCGTGCGACTGAGGCAGCGCGCTCCACCATCAGGACCAGAGGGAGCCTGATCCTGATGGAGTGTGCTTAAAGCGCCGTCACTTACGGATAACAGTATGAATCCGAGGATGCATCGCCTCCCTGGAGGCGCACCTGGTGCGGCCGATGGCCTTTCGGCCAGTCGATGAAGAAATTGCGGTCGAGCGCAATACCGCCCTCAGGGTCGGCGTCGACCTTGACCATCCAGCCCTTGACGCCATCGGGGTAGAATTGCGGATCGATCGCGCCATAAAGCGAATTGGTGAAGTAGATCCGCTTGCCGTCGCGGCTGATCTCGACCATCTGCGGGCCGCCGTTGAGCGCTCCCTTGTGCGCGGGATGCGGCGCACGCGAGACAATCCCGCCGATCCGCAGCTTGCCGGTGAGCTTCGGATTGAAGGGGTCGGATACATCGTATTGCTGCAGATCGCCGGTGCCCCAACAGGATACGTAGAGATATTTGTCATCGACCGAGAGATCGATATCGGTGACCAAGGGCGGCACCGCCTTGAAGCCCTTGAGCATCGGCGGAAGGTCATCGGGATCGGCCGGCTCGGCGGGAATGGTGATGATCTTCTTCACTGCCCATTCATCGCCATCGCGATACCAGGTCCAGATCGAGGAGGACAGGTCAGCAAGGCTGAGCACGCAATTGACGAATCCATAGGCCTTGGTCGGATCATGCGCGGGGCGGAGTTCGAAGACGAGTTGCGAGGTCTCGCCGAAATCGATCGCCTGCAAGTGTTTGCGCTTGTGCAGGTCCCAGAAGTGCAGCCGGCGGCCGTACTTCGCTCCAAGGACGAGCTCGGGGATGAGCCCTTCCTCGAACATGTCGGGCGTGCCCCACTCGCTCGTCACCATGGTGTCGTAGCCGAGATGCCACCACATGTCATAGGCGAATTGCTGCGGTCCGCGTTGAACCTCCCAGCGGCCGCGCACCTCGAAGGTCTCATGGTCGATCAGGAACACCCCGCCCGGACCCTTTCCCTCGGCATTGCCCAAGGCGGTGACATAGATGCCTTCGGGCCCGCAATGCACCGTATGAGGCCGCGAATAACCGGCGCGCTCCGCGATCTCCTCCGGCTCGATCACTCGCACCAGCTTGGGTTTTTCAGGCGTAGCTTTCGTGTCAAGGATGTAGATTCGCGAGGAGCGCAAGCCCGGAACGATGAGATAGCGGCGCTCCATATGCGGATGTGGCGCGTTCGGGCATAGGCAGGAGCTGCAGGCATTCCAGCCGAAATGGTGCAGCTCGTCGCCCGCTCCCGACATTTCGGTGCGGCCGATGATCTTGGCATAGCTCGAGGATTCAGGATCGACATCAACCACCGCGATCGCGTCCGGCTTCTTGCGGTCCGGATCGAACATCGCGACATACGCGAGTTTCTCGGCGGGCGCTTTGACCGCCATGCGCGGGGACGGATAGAAGCTCGGATCCGGTTTCCAGGTGGCCATGTGAGTCCCTCCTATCACACCGTTCCAGACTGAATGGATTCGTGAGTTGCCTCGTGCGGCTCATGAGCTTGGATTAGATTGGCACGAGATGCAAAATCGCAAACGGGGCACGGGGGCGCTGGTACGAAGCCCCAATCTTGCGCGGACTTGCGCCGCTAACCGGCTTGCTCCGCCTTCAAGGATTTTGCAGGTTCTGCGGGAAACCGCCGCATCATCCACAGCAGGAGCAACAGACCGGGAACGGCCAGCACCGTGCTGGTGACGAAAAAAAGCGCCCAATCATGCAAGTACACGGCCACCCATCCGCTGGTTGAAGAGAGGACGGTTCTGCCGAACGCCATGAAGGACGAGAGAAGGGCGTACTGCGTCGCTGTGTAAGCGACGTTGCATAGCACCGAGAGATAGGCCACGAACGCCGCCGAGCCCATGCCTCCGGAAAAGTTCTCAAGGCCGATGGTCGCAAACAGCACGACGATGTCGTGCCCGGCCTTCGCCTGTACGGCAAACATCAGGTTGGAGAGCATTTGCAGAATGCCGCACCACAGGAGTGCGCGCAGGACCCCGATCCGCGCTACGACTGCGCCGCCAATGAAAACACCCGCGAGCGTCGCGGCAAGGCCGAACACTTTGCTGACCGAGGCGATCTCCACCTTGGTGAAGCCCATCTCGATATAGAAGGGATTCGCCATAACCCCGGCGAAGGCGTCGCCGAATTTGTAGAGCAGAATGAAGGCGAGAATCGGCGCCCAACCGGAGCGCGAGAAAAAGTCGGCCAAGGGATCTAACACCGCAACTTTGAAATGCCCCAGGAGGCCGTGCCTCTTCGTGGCTTGGTTCAAATCTGCGGTATACACCGCCGGCTCCGGCGCGAGCAGCACGACCACCATGCTCAAGCCCATCAGCAGCGCCATGGCGACGAAAGCAGTGAACCAGCCGAAGCCGGAAGCGATGAAGAGGGCGCCCGCGCCCGATGCAAGAAGGCCGATCCGGTAGCCGGCTTGAGTGGCGGCCGCACCGGCACCCTGCTCGTGCTCGTTCAGGATCTCGATGCGATAAGCGTCGATGACGATATCCTGGCTGGCGGAGAGAAAGGCGATGGCGAGCGCAGCCAGCGCCGTCTGGCTTGGATCGATCCGCGGATCGGTCATGGCCATGGCAAGGATCGCCAAAATCAGGAGCGCTTGAATGGCGATGCACCAGCCGCGTCGGCGGCCGAGGACGGTGGTCAGTGGCGGCAGTGGCACGCGGTCGATCACCGGCGACCACAGAAACTTGACCGAGTAAGGCACCCCGACCAGCGCGAAGAGGCCGATGGTGGTCTTGTCGATGCCGGCTTCGGCAAGCCACAGGCTCAAGGTTGAGAGCGTGAGCAGGAGCGGCAAGCCGCTGGCGAAGCCCATTGCAAAGACAATGAGCACCCGTCGGCGCAGATAAACGGAGAAGCCTGACTCTGATGACTGCGCCGGTGTAG
>Ga0134128_10007702_pt1 | contig 13000 bp, 13 predicted proteins | sample KB31754_FD_96462 | JGI IMG/M metagenome (GOLD analysis project Ga0134128, IMG submission 96462) | Terrestrial soil microbial communities with excess Nitrogen fertilizer from Kellogg Biological Station, Michigan, USA - KB3-175-4 | ecosystem: Environmental > Terrestrial > Soil > Unclassified ... | reverse complement strand
CGTCCCCGAGCGCGTTGATCGGTTCGAGCCCTGCGACGAAGTCGGCCAGTTGCGCCGAGTCCAGCGGCGCGAGCAGTCGCGCGATGTTGACTTCCGCGAGTTCGTATCCACGTTTTTCTTGCGTGCCGTCTTCCTGCATCCCGTCTGCCATGAGGCCAAGCTAACCGGCGTCGCGTTTGTACGCGCGCAGTTTCCCGGCCCACGGCCGACCGAGAGACCACAGGTTCGAGTGCTGGTTCGAAACGCTACAGGTCCATGGCCCAGAACTGCTCGCGCGCTCCGCTGCCCAGCGTGTCCTCGTCGCTCTCCTCGACGAGCTCGAAGCCAGACTTCGCGTAGATCCGGGCCGCGTCGCGCTGAAGTTCGGTGGTGAACAGCACGATGCGCCGGTATCCGGCCTGCCGGGCGAATCGCACGCACTCCTCGACGAGTCGCGCGCCGATGCCCAAACCTCGCGCGCTCGGCTCCAGCAGCAGGAGACGCAGCTGCGCGGTTTCCTCATCCCGCTTCACGCAGAAGATCGAGCCGACCGGCGCGCCTGCCACCTCAGCGATCCAGGCGTTCTCGCGCTGTGGATCGTGCTTTTCCACGTAGTCGGCAACGACACGCGCGCAGTAGGCCTCGAATGTAGGTCCCCAGCCGAGTTCTCGGGCGTACAACGCACCGTGCCTGCTGATCACCCAGCCGTAGTCGCCCGGACGGGCCGGCCGCAGCAGGTAGGCGTCGCGGCGTGGAGCCGAACCGAGCAGGTCGCGGATGGTGGCCATGGCTGTGGTGAGGCGCTGCACCTCTTCACTTGTCAGCGGCTTGAGCAGCGCCTGAACCTGATCGTTCGAACGCTGGTCCAGCAGCGCGGATGCCTGCTCGCCGGCCGCGGTCAGCGTGACGGTCTGCCGTCGCGCGTCCGTCTGCGAGGTTCGGCGCGTCACCAGTGCGTCGGACTCGAGCTTGGCCAGGATCCGGCTGAGATAGCCCGCATCGAGGTCGAGCGCGCGGCGCAGGTCCGCACTGTCCGCGCTGCCGCGCTGATGCAGCTCGAAGATGATCCTCGCCTCGGCCATGGAGTACGGGGTGTCGAGCAGTCCTTCCCGTAACACGCTGAGCTGGGCGGTATAGAACCGGGTGAAGGCACGCACAGCGGTCACCGGGTCCGCGCTCATTGCCATCGTTGACTCCCGCAAAGTTATCCTTTGACTTAGTCAACGATTGCACGGCGGCGGCATCCTGTCGAGACCCTTAGGTCGCCGAGCGCGCCGAGTACGCGGTCAAAGCTCGAGCCATCCGTGCCCGACGTGCCAGTGTCCGCCAGCTCGCAGGTGATCGACGACGGCGCGTTGCAGGCTGCTGTGACGCGGCAACGCGTCCAACGGCGCCTCCGGGTCGCCGAACACGAACCCGATCGTCCCGCGGTCGAACTCCTCCGGCGAGACATAGGCGGTGTGGAACCGGCTCTGGAAACGCACGATGTTCGACTCGGCCGGCAGTCGCTCGCGCAGCTGCGGATCGAGCAGCCAGGAGTGGCACGTGGCGATGGCGTAGTGCTCCCCGGGATAACAGCGGGCGAAGAATGCGCGGGCGCGCTCCAGCGAGCGGTCGCAGGCCACCGGCGTGAGCGGACCGTAGTGGTCCGGGATGTGCAGGCCGAGGGTCGCACTACCAGGGCCGTGCGGCAGTCCGGCCTGCGCGATCGCGTTTCCGGTGCGGCCACCGAGCCTGGCGCGCTGGAACTGCAACCGCCCGAGTTGGTAAAGCTCGCCGCGCAGATGCAGCGCGGGCCACCACGGATGGAGCATGCCGCCGACGCCGTATCGCGTGCGGTGCCTCGACATGGTGCGACCGATATCCGCGAGCGTGCGGCGGGAGATCTCAGCCGGAACCCCGAGGCTGCGATGGTGGTCAAGGGTGTGCGGCACCGTCGCCACGTACGCGAACACGTAGAAGTACCGGCCAAGCGAACCCCACGACTTGGGTAGATCGGGCGCCTGCACCGGGTGCCCGATCGTCCCGATGCGGCAGGCCAGCGACCGGGCGACCCGTTCCAGCAGCCACTGGACCTCGGCGTTTCGCGCGACCTGAACGCGCAAGGCGACCAGCTCGTTAATGTCTTCGTGCGGGACGGCCAGGTCGAGCAGGACCTCGGGCAGGTCGTCTGCGTCGGGAAGCGCGACGTTGAGTTCCGGCTGGTCCTCGGCCTCGAGGTCTCGCAGCCAGCGGTCGAGTGTCCGGTCCGAGCGCAGCGATTCGAGCATCGCTCCATGATTCAACATCTGGACGGCGCGCAGGTGTATCTGAACCTTCGCGTTGGGATGATCTGGAGAACGCGGGTTAGTTTCAGCAGAAGGAGAGCCCATGCCACGGGCCGAGGCCAACGGCATCGAACTCGAATACGACACCTTCGGCGCGCCGCAGAACCGGCCGCTGTTGCTGATCATGGGTCTGGGTACCCAGATGACAGCGTGGGAGCCGGGGTTCTGCGCGATGCTCGCCGAGCGCGGTTATTACGTGATCCGGTTCGACAACCGGGACATCGGCCTGTCCACGCAGTTCGACCAGATGCCCGAGCCCGACCTGCTCGCCATCCTCAGCGGCGATCCGCGTACCGCGCCGTACTTCCTCGCGGACATGGCCGACGACGCCGCCGGACTGCTTGACGCCCTCGGTATCGAAAAGGCGCACATAGTCGGCGCTTCGATGGGCGGGATGATCGCGCAGGAGTTGGCGATCAGGCACAGCGAGCGCGTCCTGTCGCTGTGCTCGATCATGTCGACGACCGGGGACCACGCGGTCGGCCAGCCCTCCCCGGACGCCATGGCTGTCCTGATGGCGCCGCGCGCAGTGGATCGGGCGGAGGCGATCGAGCGCACAGTCATTGTGCAGCGCGTCATCGGCTCGAAGACGCCCGAATACGAGGTGACGGACCAGGTGCGGTACGACCGCGCCGTTGCTGCGTACGACCGTGCGTATAGGCCGGACGGCGGCAACCGGCAGCTAGCTGCCATAGCCGCCTCGCCTGACCGCACCGACGCGCTCGCCACGTTGAAGCTGCCCGTCGTCGTCATCCACGGCGATCAAGACCCTTTGGTGAACATCAGCGGCGGACGTGCGACTGCGGCAGCGATCCCAGGAGCCGAGCTGGTCATCATTCCCGGGATGGCGCACGATCTGCCGGAACCGCTGTGGCCCGCGCTCGCTGACGTCATCGTGGCCAACGCCGCGAAGGCGGACAACTGACTGACCGCGATCCGGCGTCTGGCAGACTCGATCATCGTGACAACCTTCAGCCCGCTCGAATCGGCCCGGTGGTTCGCGAGTCTGCCGAAGCTGGCGCTGTCCGCCAACGCGGTGCTGCGTGACGCGCAGGGGCGAGTTGCGCTCGTGCGAAACACTTACCGGCCCGGTTGGTCGCTGCCGGGCGGCGTGGTGGACGACAACGAGCCGCCGGCCGCGGCCTGCGTGCGTGAGCTTGCCGAGGAACTGGGCTACGTGGTCGGGCGGATCGGGCCGCTGCTCGCGGTGCAGTGGGCGCAGCGGGCGAACGGCAGCCCGCTGCAATTCCTGAGCCTCACCTTCGACGCGGGCGTATGCCAGGAGCCTGAGCTGTTGGTAGCGCAGCCGGAGGAGATCGCCGAGATCGGATTCTTCGACCTCGGCGATCTTCCGGAGGGAACGCGCCCGTTCATCGCGCACCGGCTCGCCGCGATCCACGAAGCGCCCGGCACCGTGGTCTATCTCGAGGAGACCTGGCCGGCGAACGGCGCCAGCCCCATCTGAGCGGCTCATCTGAGCGGCCCTGTCTGCGCGGCGCCGGGTTCGTCGCGCCGCCAGATTTGCGCTGTTGCGTCGCTTATCGGTTGTTGTTCACCGACGGGTCAAGCAGCCCGCGCTCGGCGAGGTAATCGCGCAGCGGGAAGCGGTCCTCGCCAAGGCCCCAGTACGAGATGGCGTCCTGGCCGCCGCCGAGCAGCTGCTGCTGAATCGGGGTCAGCTCGTCCCACCACGGGTGTTGCGGTGTGATGACCCGGTCCTCATGCGGCGCGATCCACCGGTACGTCCATCCGACGAATAGCACGCGCCGGGTGATCTGCGAATAGTTATCGGATCGGCCGTGGTAGATCCGCCGGTCGAAGATCACCACGTCGCCGCGGTTCGGGCACACCTCGATCGCGCCCTTCGGATCCTCGAACTCCAGTTCTGGCTGTTCGGGGCGGGCCAGCCTGCTGGTCTTGTGCGTGCCTGGAATGCACATGAAGTTGCCGCGGCCGGGCTGCGAGGCGTCGGAAAGCCAGAACGAGGTGCGGATCGACAGCAGCGGGCGCACCGGCTCAGTCTCGATCTCCAGGTTCTGCCGGCCGCCGTCCTGATGCCAGCGCCACACCTTCGGCCGCCGCCGCGTGATCGGCGGGTGCACGTCCAGATGGTGGTGATAGGCGTGAATGTTCCAACCCAGAATTCCCCAAACCAGGGGGAAGACCGTCGGCAGCTCCAGCAACTCCAGGAACGTCTTGTCGCGGTGCAGGAATCCCATCAGGTGCAGGCTGCGGTCATCCGGGCGCAGACCTCCGGCCGCCTTCTCCTGGGCGTAGACCCGGTCCATCGCCTCATCGAGCCTGACCAGCAGCTCCTCGGGGATCGCATCGCGAACGATGAAGTAACCGTCCCGATCGAACGCAGCCCGCTGCTGCTCGGAAATGCGTACCCCGAACCCAGTGCCGTTGAAAATCGTGGTACTCAATGTCCCTCCCGCGTGTGACAACCCCGGTGACTGACTTACTGACTCCTCGAGCCGCCGGTTTGGGTGCGCGGTCCGGTTCGCGATGCGCTCTACGCGAACATCGTTGCCGCCACCGCGCGCACGATCGAGGATGGCGGGGTGCGAATCCTCATCCTCGGCGGCAGCCGCTTCCTCGGTCGGGCCTTCGCGGCCGAAGCCCTCGACGCCGGCCACGACGTCACGGTGTTCAACCGCGGCCGCTCCGGTCCGGATCTGCCGGGCGTGACCGCCATCCGCGGCGACCGGGAGAACCCCGCGGCCCTCGACCGGTTGGTTCCCGAGGGAACGGCGGCCGAGCCGTGGGACGCGGTCGTGGACACCTCCGGCTACGTCCCGAAGATCGTCGGTGAGGGCGCGGCCGCGCTCGCCGGGGCGGCCGGCGCCTACCTGTTCATTTCCAGCGCCTCAGCGTTCGCCGACTTCCCCGCCCGGCCGCTCAGCGCGGCCTCGCCGTTGTTCGACTGCCCGGCGGACGCGACCGAGGGCGAGTACGGGCCGCTCAAGGCGGGTTGCGAGCGCGCGATCCGCGCGAACTTCCCCGGCAGGGTGCAGATTCACTATCCGGGGATCATCCTCGGCCCGCACGAGACTTCAGGCCGCCTGACCTGGTGGCTTTCCCGCATCGCGCGCGGCGGCGAGGTGCTGGCCCCAGGTGATCCGCGGCGCGAGATCCAGTTGATCGACGCCCGCGACATCGCCCGGTTCGGCCTGCACTGCCTTGAGACGGGAAGCACGCAGCCGTTCTTGCTCGCCGGGCCGAAGGGCCACACCACCTTCGGCGACTGGCTTGCCGCATGCGCGCAGACGACCGGCTCGGACGCTCGCTTCGTCTGGGCGCCTGACGACGTGCTGACGGGGCACGAGGTCCAGGTTTGGTCCGGTCTGCCGCTGTGGAGCCCGGAAGGCGGCGAGGCGGCGGCGGTTTGGGACAAGGATTGCGCGCCTGCGCTTGCCGCCGGGTTGGTCTGCCGTCCGATCGAGGAGACGGTGCGGGACACCTGGGCCTGGCTCAAGGACGCGCCGTCGCTCGCCGACGAGGACGGCCGGATCGCCGGTCACGGACTCTCCCCGAACGACGAGCAGCGCATCCTCGCGGCGCTGAAGGACCGCCGCTAGCTGCCTTCCACTTCCGCCTGCGAACGCTCACGGATGAACGCCTCGGCCTCCTCACTGGTACGCGGCGCGGGCACGTGCGCGCCAGCCGGCACCTGCCGGGCCATCAGATCGGCGAGCACCGCCTGCAGATGACTGATCTTCCCTGCGGAGGGGGTGATGCCGCCGGAGACCGGGACTATGACGCCGGCTAGGGCGTCGTCCGTGCGGGGCGTGGTCAACGTGATCGCGCCGCCGACATGCTCGGCGACCGCGTCCCGGGCGGTAAGCGGCTTGAGGTTCCAGCGTGTCTCGATCGTCTTGAGGATCGAGGTGTGGTCCAGCGGCGTCCCGCCGTCGGGAACCCGGAAAACCGTGCCCGCCGGGATGAGCGGCGAGATCAGCAGCGTCGGGACGCGCGGGCCGAAGCGGGTGAAGTCGAACCCGAATTCGCCGGTCGAGTTGTCCGGCGCGGTCGCGCCCCACGGCGGTGGAACGTGGTCGTAGCAGCCGCCGTGCTCGTCGTAAGTCACGATCAGCAGAGTGCTGCTCCACTGCGGGCTGGTGCGCAGCGCCTCGTAGACGTCATGGATCAGCTGTTCGCCGAGCGCCACGTCGTAGTTCGGGTGCTGACTATTGCCGGTGGCGCTCCAGGATGGTTCCAGGAAGACGAACTCGGCGAGCGAGCCCGCGGCCGCTGCGGCGGTGAAGTCCTTGAACAGGCCGAAGTGCGACGCCGGGGCGCCGGTGATGTCCGGGAAGTTGTGCTTGGTCAGCGGCTGCGCGCTGTAGCCGTACACGCTCCAGCTCACGCCCGCAGCGGTCAGCGAACCGAAGATCGACGGGCAGGTGAACGTCCGGGTCTTGTCGTCCATATGGCCCTGGCTCGTCCCCGCGAGCGCGAAGGCCCGGTTCGGCAGGGTCTCGGTCGGCGCCGAGCCGAACCAGTGGTCGCATACCGCGTAGCCGCGGGCCAGCGCGGAGAGTACCGGCAGCGCCTCGGGAGTGAAGCAGCCCATGATGTCCTGTGGCTGCGTCCCGCCGACGATCGACCAGCCTTCGCGCCCTTCCCAGCCGAGCGTGTAGGCGAAGTTCGTCACGAAGCCCTGCATCGATGGAAGCGCCGGCGCACTCGGCGTGGCGGTCGAACCGAACAGCTGGCTGTTGGTCGCCATGTACCCCTCGCCGGGGTCCGCGCCGGGCATGAAGTAGGCGTTCGGCGTGCTGGGCGTGATCGGGAAGACCGGCACCGGCTTGCCATCGGCGCCGGGATTGGTCTCGGTGCCGGTCAAGCCCTCGAAGGGCTGGCCGGTCGGGCTGACGTTCCCGGTGTCGTGGTAGAGGTAGCCGAGCAGGTGATCGAAGGACCGGTTCTCCAGCATCAGCACCACGATGTGGTCGATGGACTGCAGACCGCCGCCGCTGCCCGCCCCGGCGCTCGCTGTGTCCTCACCTGCCGCGTTCTCGCCCGCTGTGTTGCCACCCGCCCCGTTTTCAAGCGCGCTGGTACCGTCCATGATCCCGCCCCTTTCGCCGAAGCGCCCTCGCTTCGCAGTGTGGCAGAAGTCAGGACCCTGTACAGACGTTTGCGAAGGCGTCACCTGGACGGGCGTGCCTCACCGCGACGGCTGCACAGGGCGCCAGGCCAGCGGGGAGGAGAGCACCATCGTCGACGATGGCTGGCCGTGGTCCGCGAGCCGGTCGATCAGCGCCTCGAAATCGGGCATCGACCGGACCGCGACGCGCAGCAGACAGCAGGCGTCGCCGGTGAGCCGGTGCACCTCGAGGATCTCCGGACTCTCGTCGATGACGTCCGGGTGCCGCAGCAGGCAGCGCGGCCCGTAGCAGGCCATCCGCACCAGCGCCTCGACTGTGCGCCCTGCGCGGGAGGGGTCCACGTGGGCGTGGTAGCCGGTGATCACGCCGGTCTGCTCCAGTCTGCGCACGCGCTCGGCGACGGCGGGCGCGGACAGGTTGATCCGGCGGGCCAACTCGTTGAAGGAAAGGCGGCCGTCCCGCTGCAACTCTTCAAGCAACAGCCAGTCAGTGGCATCTGGAAAGTCGTTGCGCGCAATCACCTTCCGATCATAAGCCGAGAATGCTTGACGCAGTGGTATCGGCCATTCCGGGAAGCTGTAGACCGTAGTTCCATAGTTTCGTGCCCCTGAAAATGACTGCGCCCGAGCGGACAGATCTCAACGAGTACGAGGACTACGCGCAGCTGCGTGCTCTACTGACGCTGCAACGTCCGCGCACCGACGCGCCGGCCGAGCTGTCGTTTATCGTCGTCACGCAGGTCATGGAGCTGTACTTCACGCTGCTGCGGCACGAGTGGGAGAGCGCGCGCGACGAGCTGACCCGCCCTAACGCCGATGTGCGCGGTGTGGTGCGCACGCTGCGGCGCGGGCATGGAGTTCAGGACGCGCTCACCGCGGCCTGGGAAGCGCTGCGGACGCTGACGCCGACCGAATTCGACACCTTCCGCGAATCCTTCGGGGTCGCTTCCGGAATCCAGTCCTACCAGTACCGGCACATCGAGTTCCTGCTCGGCGCCCGGCACCCGCGCGCGCTCGCTGTTCACGAGCAGACGCCGGGCATTCACGCCGACCTCGCGGCGCAGGCCGCCTCGCCCTCGCTCTACGACGCGGCGCTCACGCTGCTGCGCAGGCGCGGATTCGCGGTACCGCAGGTGCTGGCCGATCGTGATCCGCGAACCGAGTACGAGGGCGATGACCGCGTGGTGGCGGTATGGCGCGCGGTGTACGCCGACGAAGCCTCCACCGACACAGCCTCTACCCAAACCGCGCACGCCGACTTGGTTGACCTCGGCGACGCGCTGTTCGACACGGCCGAGCGGCACCTGCGCTGGAAGCAGCGTCACCTGCTATCGGTGTGGCGCTCGATGGGAGATAAGCCGGGCTCGGCGGGTACTTCGGGTGCCCAGTGGCTGGAGCGCGGCGTGCATCGCAAGTACTTCCCGGATCTGTGGACTCTGCGCGACCAGGGATGGGCATAACCGTGACCGTGACAACTTCGAACGCTGACGTGGACGCGACGCTCGTGGAACTCGCCGGGCGCGCCGCGAAGCTCGATGCGGACAACGCACTGGCGCACACGCGTGAGCGATTCCTGATCCCGCCGAACCTGGTCTATCTCGACGGCAATTCGCTCGGCGTGCTGCCGGCGGCGGTGCCCGCTGCGGTCGATGACGCAGTGCGCCGCCAGTGGGGCAGTGGCCTGATCTCCTCGTGGTTCGAGGAGGGTTGGTGGGAGGCGCCGTTGCGGATCGGCGAGCGCATCGGCGCCCTGCTCGGCGCGGCGCCCGGCCAGGTGGTCGCGGGCGACTCGACCTCGGTGCAGTTGTTCAACACACTGATGGCTGCCGCTCGGCTCCGATCCGGCCGCAGGGTGTTGCTGACCGACCCGGGTCACTTTCCGACCGACGCGTACCTGACTGACTCGGTGGCTGAGTTGCTCGGTCTGGAAGTGCGCCGCGTGCCAGCCGCTGACGTGCCGGCGACATTGGCCGAGATCGGCAGTGACGTCGGCGTCGTCTCCTATCCGATCGTCGACTACCGCACCGGTGAACGCTGGGACCTGCCGGGTATCACGCGGGCCGCGCACGAAGCCGGCGCGGTCGTGGTCTGGGACCTGTGCCATGGCGCTGGAGCCATGCCCATCGGTTTGGACGAAGCAGAGGTCGACTTCGCGGTCGGCTGCACCTACAAGTACCTCTCCGGCGGCCCCGGATCGCCTGCCTACGTGTACATCGCGGCCCGGCATCATGACGCAGTGCGGCACCCGCTGACCGGCTGGCATGGTCACGCGGATCCGTTCGCGATGCAGGATGCGTATAAGCCCGCGGACGGCATCGCGCGGGCAAGAGTCGGCTGTCCGCCGATGCTCTCCCTGCTCACGCTGGAGGCCGCGCTCACCGCTTTCGACGGCGTGGATCTAAGCGAATTGCGAGCCGTGAGCTTGAGCCTGACCAGCTTCTTCATCGAATGTTGCGACGCTCTGCTCTCAGAGCATGGATTCGAGGTAGCCACCCCGCGCGCAGCCGAACGCCGCGGCAGCCAGGTCGCGCTGCGGCATCGCGATGCTGTGCAGCTGGTACCCCAGTTGGCGAAGCGTTCCGTGGTCTGCGACAAGCGCGAGCCGGACGTCCTGCGCTTCGGGTTCAACGCGCTCTACAACACGCACAGCGACGCGCTGACAGCTGTTAGGACCCTGCGAGACCTGGTCGGCTGAGCCGGAGCGCCACCGTGCCCGCGCCCTACGCCCGGCTCCTGAAGCTTGGCGTCAAGGCGTGAGCGCGTGCACGGAAAGCATGATGAATAGCGGTAGCGCGGCGAGGATCACCAACGCAGCCCCGGTGATCTGCTCGATTGTGCCGTACGCGATGTTCGGCTCCTCGTTCGTGCGCACATGCGGAGCGCGGCCGCAGCCGGCCATGACCTCCAGCTCCTCGCCGATCCGGTAGCTTTCCTGCGAGGTGCGCGCGAGCAGGATCGTCTCGCGGTGCTTGGATCCTTCGATCTCGTACTCGACCACGATGCGCGCCGCGTCCGAGGGAAAGGACTGCCCGGCGGGATGCTGCGGAATCGCCTCGACCACCCGCGCGGTCACGTGCGAACCGCGCTGGAGCAACCGCCGCGACCTGGTGAACTGCGAACCGCACAGCAGCGCCCCGACGACCGCGGTGATGATGCTCACCGCTGCGGCGATCCCGAACGCCACGACATGGCCGGCCGCCATGATCCGCCTCCTGGCGCTGAAACCTTGGTGACCCCTTGTCACGTTAGCGCGTCGGCGTCGCTATCGCACATGATCGGGAGCTAAGAAAAAGCCAGTTCGCGCGCTAGACCGGCGGCCGAGGGCGAGGGCGGCCTCCCGCTACGGCAACCGCCAGTCGATCGGCTCGGCGCCCTGGCGCGCCAGCAGGTCGTTCGCCCGGCTGAACGGCCGCGAACCGAAGAAACCCCGGTCGGCGGACATCGGGCTCGGATGCGCGGACTCGATGCACGGGACGCTGCTGCCGAGCAGCGGCTTGACCTCTCGGGCATCGCGGCCCCACAGGATCGCCACCAACGGGGTGCCGCGCTGTGCCAGCGCACTGATCGCCTGCGCCGTCACCGCCTCCCAGCCCTTGCCGCGGTGCGCTCCCGGCTTGCTCGGGGCGGTTGTCAGCGCCCTGTTGAGCAGCAGTACGCCGCGTTCGGTCCACGGCGAGAGGTCTCCGTTGGACGGCGCGGGAAGGCCGAGATCCTGGCTGTACTCGCGGAAGATGTTCACCAGGCTGCCCGGCAGCGGCCGCACCTGCGGCGCGACCGAGAAGCTCAGGCCGACCGCGTGTCCGGGAGTCGGGTAAGGGTCCTGACCCATGATCAGGATGCGCACCGCGTCGAAAGGTTGCTGGAATGCGCGCAACACGTTCGCCCCGGCCGGAAGGTAAGTGCGGCCCGCCGCCACCTCCGCCCGCAGAAAGTCACCCATTGCGGCGATCTGTCCGGCGACCGGTTCGAGCGCCTTGGCCCAGCCGGCTTCCACGACTTCGTTGAGGGGGCGTGCCATGGCGCATCACTGTACCCCGTGCGCCGACGCCGCAACGGACGCCGCGGCCCGGTTCCGCCGGGATGGCCGGAACCGGGCCGCGGGAGCGTGAATACGGGTGCGGATTAGCTCATCAAACCCACTCCCGATCGCTCTAGCCCCTTTGACGGCAGGCCTACGTTGGTCACTCAGTCGGCTGAGCGTCGCTCGGCTCGTCGTCGGCGGCGAGGATCTTGTACAGCGCCTGGCGTGCCTTGGTCAGGATCGCCCGCGCCTCCTCACGCTGCGTGCCGCTGCCGACCTGAGCGACCTGCTTGTAGGCCATCGCCAGTTGCCCCAGCAGTTCACGATCGCGGGCGAACTGCTCGAACCGGGCTCCCGGCCCACCGACTGCTTCCTCCCAGATGCGGGCGAGCTGCTCGCCGTTCTGCTCGGCGTGCTGGCGCCCGGCCTCGGTCAGCGTGAACAGCTTGCGGCCGCCCTCGCCCACCGGCTCGATCAAGCCCTCGTCCTCGAGCTGCGCGAGCGCCGGGTACACCGAGCCGGAACTGGCCCGCCACACCCCGTCGGTGCGCTGCTCGATCTCCTGGATGATCTGGTAACCGTTGCGCGGCTCCTCGGCCAGCAACGTCACGATCGCCGCGCGCACGTCACCGCGCCCGGCCCGGCCGCGCCCGCGCCGGTGTCCGCGCGGCCCGAAACCGGGACCCTCCCAGAACTCCGGTCCGCCGAAGCCGAACTGTCCCGGCGGTAGCGGGGGGAGCGGTGGGATCGGCGGCATGCCGAATCCGCCATGCCTGCTGCGCCCGCGGCCGCGGTGTTCGTGCGGATCCTCGTGGTGCTCAGGGTGCTCGCCGCGCTCCCAGCGAGCCCGGCGCTCTTCGCGGCCGCCCTGGTCGATCCCGCCGCGCTTGTCCCGTCCGCGACGCTCGCGGAACGGTCCGTCCATGGGGAAAGAATGGATACTCATCGTTATCTCCTTAGTAGTCGGGCGACTTACCCGATGTGTTAACGATATATCGCTAACTGTCGGAGCGCAAGTGGTGGAGTGGCCGGAATCGACGGCTAGGCTGGTACGGATGTTCACCGACGGACCGAGGCCGCAGGCGGCGCCGCACATACGCACCTTCCATCCGCGCCGCGGGCGGATAGGTGCCGCCCGCGCGGACGCGCTCGCCAGGCTCTGGCCGCAGCGCGGCTACGACGTCGTCAGCGATGCTCCCGGCTTCGACGCCGCCGCGCTGTTCGGCCGGCCGGCCCCGCTCGTCCTTGAGATCGGCTGCGGCATGGGCGAGGCGACCGCCGCGATGGCCGCCGCCGATCCCGAACGCGACTACCTCGGCGTTGACGTGCACACGCCGGGACTCGGCAACCTGCTGCTGCTGGCTGAGGAAGGCGGCCTGGCCAACCTGCGCGCGGCCCGCGGTGACGCGGTCGAGCTGCTCAGAGACCTGATGAAGGCGGGCTCGCTGGACGCCGTCCACGTCTTCTTTCCCGACCCCTGGCCCAAGGCGAAGCACCACAAGCGCCGGATCATCCGGCCGGACGTCGTGGCCCTCATCCGTGAGCGGCTACGCCCCGGCG
>Ga0134128_10007701_pt1 | contig 13000 bp, 11 predicted proteins | sample KB31754_FD_96462 | JGI IMG/M metagenome (GOLD analysis project Ga0134128, IMG submission 96462) | Terrestrial soil microbial communities with excess Nitrogen fertilizer from Kellogg Biological Station, Michigan, USA - KB3-175-4 | ecosystem: Environmental > Terrestrial > Soil > Unclassified ... | reverse complement strand
CTCGCGAGAATGTCCGCATGGCCGCAGTATCGCAGGGGCTCGTCGAGTTCGCCAATCGGTTCCGGCAGCCGCCCGCGCCTGGGATCGAGGTCATCGACACCGGGCGTTACCGGCTCACGCTGCAACCCGACTACCCGAACCCAGGTCCCAACAGCGCGGCCTGGATTCGCTGTCGCGAGGACCAGGCGGATGCCGTCATCGCCGAGGTGCGTGAGGAGGTACGCCGGCGAAGGCTTCCGCTGATGTGGGTGCTCGACCCGGAGACAGAGCCGGCCACCTTTGCCGACCGCCTGGCCGCGCACGGCATCCGGCCGGAACCGCACTCACCTGAGGTCGCCGTGCTCGTGCTCCCGGCGGACACAAGAGTCGAGGGCGTCGAGGTCAGCGGTCTCGAGCTCCGGGACGCGCTCGCCGACCCCGAGTCTTTCCGGCAGGCGGATGCGGTCAACGCGGGCGCCTTCGGCGACAAGCCCCGCGAGGCGGCGGCCCAGGAGCGCCGCCGCCGCAATCAGCTCCAGGCAGGCAACCGCCGCCTCCTCCTGGCGATGCTCGACGGCGAGCCGGCCGGCAGCGCCGGCTTGACGCTCTATCCACCCGCGGGCGGGATCATCAACGGCGGCGCCGTGCTCGAGAGGTTCCGTGGCCGCGGCGTGTATCGCGCCATGGTCGCTGCCCGGCTCGAGATGGCCCGCGAGGCGGGCGTCCCAGGCGTCAGCGTCTGGGGGGGTCCGATGTCGCGGCCGATCCTCACGCGGCTCGGGTTTGAGCAGGTCGGCTGGCGCCGGTTCTACCTCGACGAAACGCCGCTAGGCGAGTGACTCGACCCACGCCTGGTGCAGCGATCCATAACGACCGGCCTGGCGCCTGAGCTCTCCCGGATTCCCGTCCTCGACGATGCGTCCCGCGTCGATGACCAGCACGCGGTCTGCGATCTCGACGGTCGACAGGCGGTGCGCGATGATGATCGCAGTGCGCCCGCGCAGCAGCGTGCGCAAGGCACGCTGCACCAAGCGCTCCCAGGGCCCGACCAGCGACGACGTCGCTTCATCGAGGATCAGCACCCGCGGATCAGCGAGAAAGGCCCGCGCGAACGCGACGAGCTGCCGCTGTCCCGATGACAATCTCACCCCACGCCTCCGCACATCTGTGTCATAGCCGTTTGGCATCGACGCGATGAAGTCGTGCGCGCCGATGGCCCGAGCCGCAGCCTCCATCTCCTCTTGCGTCGCCTCGGGTCGCCCGAAGCGAATGTTGTCGCCGACGGTGCCGGAGAACAGAAAGCTCTCCTGGGTGACCATTACCACCGCGCGCCGGAGATCGTTCACGGAGAGCGCGCGGAGGTCGACGCCGTCGAGAGTGACCCGCCCCTCCGTCGGGTCGTAGAAACGCGAGATCAGTCGCGCGATGGTGGTCTTGCCGGCGCCGGTCTCCCCCACCAGGGCCACGATCTGCCCGGCGGGGATCGAGAGGTCGATGTCGTGCAGGACTGGTTTGTCGCGGTACGCAAACGTCACCCGCTCGAGATCGACGGCGCCGCGCGCGTGCCCCAGCGCCACCGGGGCCTCGGGCTCCGGCACGGTGGGCGCCTCCTCGAGCACGCCCGCGAGCTTCTCCAGCGCGGCGCCGGCGGCCTGGAAGACGTTGTAGAACTGCGACAGGTCCTGCAGCGGATCGAAGAACTGACGAAGGTAGAGCACAAAGGCAGTCAGCACCCCGAGCGTCACCTGACCCTGGGCGAAAAGGTAGCCGCCATACAGAAGGACGGAGATCGTCGTCAGCCGGCCGAGCAGGTTGATCGCCGGTCCGAAGGTCGAAACAAGCCGGTTCGACCAGATGTTGGCGTCGCGGTAGCGGGCGTCGACGTCTTCGAAGATCTCCTGGTTCCGCGGCTCGCGCCGGAAGGCCTGCACGGCGCGAATGCCGCCGAGCGACTCGACGTAGTGGACGATCACGAGCACGATCGCGCGGCGGACCGCGCGGTAGGAGCGCGCGGAGTTGACGCGGAACCAGTACGTGAGAGCAACCACGATCGGCATCGCGACCAGCACCACCATGCCGAGCCGCAGGTCCAGGTGGAGCAGGATCGCGGAGATCGCGACCACCGAGATCAACGACGTGATCACGGACGTCAACCCGGTGGCAAGCAGATCATTGAGCGCGTCGATGTCCGACGTCAGCCGCGAGATGATGCGGCCCGATGTATAGCGCTCGTAGAAGGAGATCGACAACTCCTGGACGTGGGCGAACAGCATCCGGCGAAGGTCGAACAGGACGTCCGCGCCGATTCGCCCCGTGAGCCGCAAAAAGGCGTAGTTGGCGGCCGCGTTGATCACCAGCGCGACAAGTAGGAGGCCGACGACCTCCACCAGGATCGCCAGGTTCCCCGCGGCGCCCGGCCGGATGCCGCGGTCGATCCCCAGACCCACCAGGTAGGGGATCGACAGGTACGCGCCCGAGCGGATCGCGATGAGCGTCGCGGCGAGCGCAAGCTGCCATCGGTACGGCCCGGCCAGAGTCGTCAGGAGCCGGCGGCTTCGGCGGCGCAGGAGTCCCGACACGTTGGGCGAGAACTCGTCCACCTCCTCCGCTGCGACACCACGCCAGCGGTCGGCCTGGCCTACGGCCTGGGCGGGCCCGGCGCCGGCGGCGCTCACGCCAGGGCCTCCTCGATCTCCGGCTGCCACTCCTGGGAGAGGAGCGCCCGGTAAAGCTCATTCGTGCGCATGAGCTCGGTGTGAGTCCCGATCGCGGCCACCGTCCCTCCGTCGATCAGCGCGACCCGATCGGCCAGGGCGAGCGTCGACGGGCGATGCACGACGAGCAGGCCGGTGACCCCTTCGAGCACCCGCGCGAGCGCCTCCTCGATCACCGCCTCCGTGTGCACGTCGACCGAGGACAGCGGATCGTCGAGGACCAGCACCGGGGGGGCGCCGAGGACAGCGCGAGCGAGCGCGAGGCGCTGACGCTGACCGCCGGACAGCGTGTAGCCCTGCTCGCCGACGCGAGTTTCGAGTCCCCAAGGCAGCTCCCACACGAAGCCTGCCTGGGCCACGTCGATCGCTCGCTTCAACTCCTCGTCGGAGACGACAGGCCGGCCCATGATCAGGTTCTCGTGCACGGAGGCCGAGAACAGGATCGGATCCTCGAAGGCGAACCCGATGTGCGAGCGCAGCGAGCGGAGCGTGATGTCACGCACGTCGACGCCGTCGAGGAGCACGCTGCCCTCGCTCACGTCGTAAAGGCGCGGGACCAGAAAGGCGAGTGATGTCTTACCACTGCCGGTGCGACCGACCAGGCCCACCGTCTCGCCCGGCTCGACGACGAGGTCAAGGCCGCGCAGGATCCACTCGTCGGACTTCGGATATTTGAAGCCGACCCCGCGCAGCTCCAGCCTTCCGCGCGGGTTGTCCAGCGCGCGTGCCGCCGGCCTGTCGGCGATCTCGGGCCGGGAGTCGAAGACCTCGCTGAGCCGCTCCGATGCGGTGCGGCATTCCTCGCTCATGGAGAGGACCCAGCCGATCGCATCCATCGGCCAGATGAGCATGAAGACGTAGTTCATGAACGCGACCAGTCCGCCGATCGTGAGCCGGCCCTGGACGACGTTGACTCCACCGAGCAGCAGCACCGCGAGCAGAGACAGGTTCGGCAAGAAGTTCAGCTGCGTCCACACGGCGGCCCTGGCGCCGACTCCCTCGAGGCTGGTCTTGCGGATGCCCCGCGCCTCCTCATCGAATCGCTTCTGCATCAGCGGCATGCGTCCGAACGCCTTGATGATGCGGACGCCCGTCGCCATCTCCTCGATGGTCGTGGTCATATCGCCGGTCATGTCCTGAAGCCGGCGCGCGATGACCTTGTACTTGTTGTGAAAGATGTTGCTGAAGATCGCGATCGGCAGCATGCATACGACGACCACCAGCGCGAGCTGCCAGTCGAGCTGCGCCATGAGCGCGAACACGACGATGAAGGTGACCACCGTCTGCACGAACCAGACCAACCCGAAGGCGACGAAGCGGCGCACCGTGCCGATGTCGGCGATCGCACGTGACAGGAGCTGTCCCGACTGCCAGTTGTCATGGAATGCGACCTGCAGTCCCTGCAGATGGGCGTAGAAATCGTTGCGCAGGTCGGTTTCCATGCTGTAGGCGGCGACACCGCTGAAGTGGCGCCGGGAAACGATGAGCAGGAACTCGAGCAGGCCGATCAGGACCAGCAAGCCCACGAACTGCTCCAGCTGCGTCAGCTGGTGGTGAGTGATCGGCCCGTCGATGATGTACTGGATCACCTTCGGGATCGACGCCGCCGTGGCAAGGCTGCCCAGCTGCGACAGCCCGAAGATGAGCACGAGACCTGCGTACGGCCGCAGGTACGGCACGTAGCGCCGCAGCGCCAGTAGGCCCAATGGAGAATGAATCCCTTCGTGCCGCTTAGACGGCACACTGAAGAAATGGTTAGGCGGGAGTCGCTTAGTTTACCGGGAGAGGAAAGGCCGCCAGCAACGCTGTGACACCGACGACGGCGATCGCGATGGCGGCGTCCAACCTCGCCAGCGGCGACCCACGGCGCCAGGCCACAGAGACGGCCAGCATCGCCATTACGCCGAAGATCTTCACCGCCAGGACCTCGCCGTAGGCGGTGGTCCAGAGATCGCTCAGATCACTCAGCTGCTCGGTGGCGCGAAGCACGCCGGTCAGGGCGGTGACGGCGAATGCGACCTGGGCCACCCGCTCGAAGCGCCCGACGAGCGCTTTGGCATCGGCCGACCGCCAGCCCCCCGGCGGCCGCAGGCTTCCGAGGGCCAGGATGCCACCCGCCCACATCGCCGCCGACAGGACATGCAGAATGTCGGCGAACTCGGCGCCCGCCGGCTGAGGCTCCACGCCGGCGGCGTGGCCTGTCAGCGGCAGGAGGCACGCCGCCGCGACCGCGAAGACGGAGACCATGGGGATGCCGCGGACGCAGAGGAAGAGGGCCATGCCCTCCGCCGCCACCCGGACGAGCACGAGCAAAGAAGGGCTCGCCACCAGCAGGCCGGCGCTCCCGGCCAGCGCGGCGCCAAACGCCAGGTGCATCGGCGGATCGACCCAGCCGATTCGGGGCGGCATCCTGCTGAGCCGGCGCACGACGAGCGAGCCGATGCCGCCGAGCAGACCCAGCAGCTCGAGCCAGTGAAAGGCGAACGCGACGAGCTCAGGCTGCGCCGGCGATCGTCCCTCCGCCAAGGACGCGAGTGCCGGAGTACAGAACCGCCGCCTGGCCGGGTGCGGCGCCGAAGAAGGCCTCCTTCAGCGAGAGCCGCCCGGCCGCATAGGTGGCGGGGATCGCCGGGGAGTGGTAGCGCAGGCGCGCCTCGCACTCGAGCGGCTCGGGGACCCGGCCGTCGACGAATGTCACCTCTTCGAGCTCGATTGTGCGGACCGCAAGCTCCTCGCGCCGGCCGACCACGATCTTGTTGGCCGGGGCGTCGATCGAGACCACATACCAGGGCCCCGGCGCCGTCAGATCTCCGAAACCGCTCCGCTGGCCGACGGTGTACAGGGCCGTCCCCCGATGCGTCCCCACCTTGCGACCTGAGGAGTCGACGACCGCTCCTGCGCCGACCGGCAGCCGCGACGCGAGATACGCAGAGGTCTCACCGCGGGGCACGAAGCAGATCTCCTGGCTCTCCGCCTTGTCGGCGACGGGGAGGCCGAACTCCCGCGCGTGCTCACGCACCTCGCGCTTGGTCATGCCGCCGAGCGGGAAGACGATGCGCGCAAGCCGCTCGCGGTCGAGGTGGTAGAGCATGTAGGACTGGTCCTTGGCCGGGTCCACCGCGGTGTGGAGTTCGGAGCCGTTGACGATCCGCGCGTAGTGGCCGGTGGCCAGGCGATCGAAGCCCAGATCGAGGACGCGCGACAGCATCAGGTCAAAGCGCACGAATGCATTGCAGCGCACGCACGGATTGGGAGTACGGCCCGCGAGATAGGCGGCGTGAAAGGGCTCGATGACGCGCTCCCCGAACTCCTGCTCCAGGTTCCAGCAGTAATAAGGAATGCCGAGGAGCGACGCGACCCGCCTGGCGTCCTCCACCGCGGAGAGGGAGCAGCAACCGCCGTGGCGCGCCGCCTCATCCGACTCGTCGCGAGGCCACTGCTGAAGGGTCACCCCGACCACATCGTGACCCTGTGCCTGCAGCAGAGCGGCGGCGACCGAGGAGTCCACGCCGCCGGACATGGCGACAGCGATCCTCATCGCCGGCTCTCCACGATCTGACGTGACACCACCTCTGCGTCCTCCCCTACACCGTAGAGGACGGCGGATTGGGCCTTACGCTGGAAATGGACGCCCATGAAGTAGAGACCGGCAACGTCGCTGTGGCCGTCGGTCTGGATCGGAAAGCCCATCGCGTCGAACACAGGCGCGTGAACCCATCCATAGTCGGGCCGGAATCCGGTCGTCCAGATCACCGTCGCGATGTCTTCCTCTTTGATGTCGAGCTCTGTGCGGGAGGTGAGCCCCGCCGGCTCGGGGACCTCCCAAGGGATGGGCAGACCGCGCTTGTGGCACAGCTCGCCGACCCACTGCATGAAGGTGCGGGCCAGGCTGTCACCCGCGTCCATGGTCTGCGCGAGGTCGTCGGCGAAGTGGAGCTTGTGGTCGTCCGCGCCAAGGAAACGGCCCATAAGCTCGACTCCCATCGAGTGGAGGGTCCGGTAGTGAAGGTCGTGCCCTCCGCCGTGCCCGGTGGTCAGCGGGTTGCTGAGCAGGCGCGCCGCCGGCGACGGCAGCTGGGCCAGAGTCCTGCTCCAGAAACCGGACTCGATGATCCACCACACCAGGTCGTGTCCGCCGAAGCGGCGCGGCGCCCACGGCGCACGGCCGCACGAGAGAAAAACGCGCCTGCCGGCTTCGTGAAGCTCCTCCGCCATCTGGCACCCGGTCTGGCCTCCGCCCACGATGAGCACGCTGCCCTTCGGGAGGCGGCTCGCGTTTCCGTACTCCTCAGCCAGGAGCTGGGTGACCCGGCTCGGGACGAGGTCGGAGCCCGGCGGCCGGTATGCGCGCTGATAGCCACCGGTGGCGACCACGACGCTGCGTGCGCTCATCGTGCCGGTAGGGATGCGAAGCGTGAAACCGCCGCCGTCTTGCGGATCCACCGCGAAAACGGTGCAGTCTTTCTCGATCGGCGCCTGAAACGAATCGGCCCAGTGCTCGAAGTGGTCGACGATCTCTTCCCGGTTCATGTAGCCGTCGGGATCGGTCCCGCGGTACGCGCCTCCGGGCAGCTGCACCGTCCAGTTCGGTGTCACGAGGCAGAACGTGTCCCACCTCCGGCTGCGCCAGGTCTCGGCGACCCGCCCCGACTCGAGCACCACGTGCTCGACTCCGGCCTGCTTCAGGTGGTAGCTGGTTGCGAGGCCCGCCTGCCCGGCCCCCACGATCGCGACCTCGACCGATTCCCTCACTCCACGAGGTCGCCTTCGGCCGGCTCTACCTTCACTCCTTTCGATTCCAGGAACTCGACCCCGCGGTCCAGCTCTTCCGGCTCCCCTGAAACCTCGAGGAGCACCCAGCCCTGGTCGCGAGTGACGTCCGCTCGGCGGATGTTGGTCACGATCTCGAACTTGCGCCCGAGCTGCCATATCACAGGTTCTTTGACCAGGGAAGGGCCAAAGATGAGCTTGAGCCGTCGCCGTCCCATCGGCGCGATCTTATAGCCACTTCGGATAGTCCGGACGAAGGCGCCCTACGTGGCGCGACATCTCCGGATAGTCCGGACTATCCGGGAGCTAGAGGCCTCCCGCCACCGCCGGGACGATGGAGATCTCGTCGTCCGCCCCCACTTTCGCCTGCAGTCCCGAGCCGAGCCGGACGTCCTCGTCGTTGAGGTACACGTTCACGAACTGGCGCAGCTCGCCCTGCTCATCGAGCAGTCGGTCGCGGAAGCCTGGGTAGCGCGCGTCCAGCGCCTCGATCGCCGACGCGAGGTCGGTCGCGTCGACCGGCACCGTCACCTGTCCGTCGGAGAGCCGCCGCAGCGGCCCCGGAATGCGAAATTGCGCCATGCCTAGATATTCACCTTCTCGCGAAACGACTTCATGCTCGGATCTATTTCCACCCGTTTGGCGTGGCCGTTGGCGGATGCCAGCACGTCGGCGGTCTTGAGGCCATGCCCGGTGACGTAGGCGACGATGGTCTCGTCGCCGCTCCAGCGGCCCGCGCGGGCCAGCTTGGCCAGCACGCCGATCGTGACGCCCCCCGCGGTCTCGGTGAAGATGCCCTCGGTCCGGGCGAGGAGCCGCATCGCCGCCACGATCTCGTCCTCGGTCACCGCCTCGACCACGCCCCCCGTCTCGCGAGCGATCCGGTTCACGTAGACGCCGTCCGACGGGTTGCCGATCGCGATCGACCGCGCGATCGTGTTCGGCTTCACCGGTAGCACGCGATCCGGAGTCTCGGAGTGGAAGGCGTTGTAGACGGGCGCGCACCCCAGCGCCTGGGCCCCGGTGAAGGCCGGGATTCGATCGTTCCGGACGAGTCCGTACTCGATCAGCTCCCGCGCGGCCTGCCGATGGCGCACGAACTGGCAGCCGCTGGCGATGGGGATGATGATCTCGTCCGGCAGCTTCCACCCAAGCTGCTCGGCGGTCTCGAAGGTCAGCGTCTTGGAACCCTCGGCATAGAAAGGACGGATGTTGATGTTGCAGAAAGCCCACGGCGTCGACTCGAGGAGCTGGCTGCACAGGCGGTTGACGTCGTCGTAGTTGCCACGCACAGCGACCACGTTGGGGTCGAACACGCTGATGCTGGCGACCTTTGCGGGTTCCAGGTCGACCGGGATGAAGACGAAGCACTCGAGCCCCGCGCGCGCCGCGTAAGCCGCGACCGCGTTGGCGAGGTTGCCGGTCGAAGCGCACGCGATGGTCTCGAATCCGTTCGCGCGCGCCCAGCTGATGGCGACGGACACGACCCGGTCCTTGAAGGAGTTGGTCGGGTTCATGCTGTCGTTCTTGAGATAGAGATTGCGAAGTCCGAGCTCGGCGCCGAGCCGGTCCGCTTTCACAAGCGGTGTCAACCCCTCTCCCAGCGTCACGACGTTGACCGAGTCTTCGACCGGAAGCAGATCGCGGTAGCGCCACATCGACTTCGGACCCGACTCGATGCGCTCGCGCTTGACGAGCTTTTTGAGCACCGCCTGGTCGTATACGGCGTCCAGCGGACCGAAGCACATCTCGCAGACGTGGGTTGCCTGCAGCTCGTACTCGGTGTGGCACTCGCGACAGCGAAGACCGACGACTTTTGGCATGTGCGGCTCAGTCTAGAGCCCGAATCTGGAGCCACCACGTCACCGACTCTCCCGGCTCGAGGATGGGCGAGGCAGTCGCAGGCTCGAACGCTATCTGCCGGTATCCCCCGAGGTCCCCGTTACAGACCCAGACACCGACGTCCGCCGACAGGAAAGGATCCCAGCTCTGCTCGATCCTCCCGACTCGGACGCGCTCGAGCGACCGCCCGGGAATGAAGACCTTTGCGCTTCGACCATGGGCAGGACGCGGTATCTCGACGGAAACCTCCATGTCAGTTTCGTATTTGAAAAGCGGGTGAGCGCACCAGTAGGCCGCGTGCGGTTCGACGCCGACGTTCGCGTACACGTAGACGGCGATGACGGAGTCGGCCTTCAAGGTGAGCGTTCGCTGTAGCTCCCACGGAACAATCCGGCCGCTGCATCGCATCGTCACGGTGTCCGTCGGCCAATCCAATGCGTGCCACGGCAGCCGCCAGGCTTCACCGTGGTCCGGCAGCTCACCGGCCGGCTCCAGGTTGGGCACCATCTCGTCCCAGCCGAACGCCCCACCCTCCACGAAACCGTTCGCTGTAGGCTGGTCGACTCCGATGCCCTGGTCCAGAAGCTCCTCGCCATCGAGGCGGAGGGAAACGATGCGCCCCCCGCGCTCCGGCCGGATGTCCAGCTCCCACCGCCCGGCCGCCATCCTCATCGCGGCGATCCTAGTCGCCGGATGCGGCGGCCAGGCGCAGCGGGCCCAGCCAGGCCAGACTCCGGTCGCCCAGATCGTGCCGACCGCGGCGGCTTCGGCCAGCGCCGCTCCCTCGCCGTCCCCATCCTCCCGACCGACCCCGCCTCCCACAACACCCGCTCCGCCGCCGTTTACCTACTCCCACGTCTTTGTGATCGTCATGGAGAACCGGTCGTACGCGCAGGCGATCTCCGGCGGTTACACCTCGAAGCTGGCCAGGCAGTACGGCTACGCGACCAACTACCACGGGGTCTCGCATCCGAGCCTGCCGAACTACCTGGCCATGACCTCAGGCAGCACGCACGGCATCACCGACGACGGCTACTACGTCCTTCCAGCCGGAGACCTGGGCACCCAGCTCACTTCGGCGCGCATTTCCTGGCGCGCGTACATGGAAGGCATGACCGGCGCTTGCACGACCTCCACGTACCCCTATGCGGTCAAGCACGACCCGTTCGCGTACTACGGCGGCAGGTGTCCGTCCAACGTCGTCCCCTTCACTCACTTTGCGGGCGACATGAAAGGCACGGTGCCGCGGTTTGTCTGGATCACCCCCGACATGTGCCACGACGGGCACGACTGCTCGACCGCCACCGCCGACGCCTGGCTGTCGAAGACGGTGCCCGTGATCCTCAACTCGACCGCGTGGAAGCAGGGCGGCGTGCTCTTCGTCACCTGGGACGAAGGCGAGGACAGCGCCAACTCGGTGCTCACCATCGTCGTCCACCCAAGGCCGAAGGTGAAGACCAGTCGCATCGCCTACAACCACTACAACCTGCTGGCCACGATCGAGGGGGTGTTCGGATTGAAGCGCCTCGGCGCGGCCGCTACCGCCGCGCGGATGTCGGACCTGATGGCGATCAGCTGACGTCCGCCCGCCCCAGCGTCCCGCTCCAGTGCGTGATCGAATCGACGTAGTCCTCGTCCACCGTCACCCCCAGTCCGGAGCCCGAAGGCACCGCCAGGCGCCCGTCCTCGAGCACGAACGGCGCCGTGATATCCCGGTGGTAGTAGCGATCCGACGCGGATGTGTCACCGGGCAGGGTGAACTGCGGCATCGCGGCCATGGCCACGTTGCCGGCCCGGCCGACTCCGGTCTCCAGCATCCCGCCCATCCACACCGGAACCTTGTGAACCGCGCAGACGTCGTGGATCTTTCGCGCCTCGAGATAGCCGCCCACCCGACCCGGTTTGATGTTGATGATCCGGCACGCACCGAGCTCGATGGCGTCGGCGGCCGCCTGGGCGGAGGTGATCGACTCGTCGAGACAGATGGGTGTGCGGACCAGGCGCGCCAGCTTGGCGTGTGCAAGCACCTGGTCCTCGGGCAGGGGCTGCTCGATGAGCAGGAGGTCGAAAGGATCGAGCCTCGCCAGGTCGTCGGCGCCGGACAGGGTGTAGGCGGTGTTGGCGTCGACCTGCAGCGGAACGTCGCCGAACTTTTCGCGCACCGCGCGAACCGGCTCCAGGTCCCATCCAGGCTTGATCTTGAGCTTGATCCGCCGGTACCCCTGGTCGAGGTAACCGCCCACCGTCTTCAGAAGCTCAGGGATGCTCGGATGGATGCCGACGCTGACCCCGCAGTCGACCTGCCTGCGAACGGCGCCGAAGAAATGCCCGAACGACTCTCCCCGCGCTCGAAGCTCGGCGTCGAGGAGCGCCATCTCGATCGCGGCCTTGGCCATGTTGTGGCCGTGGATGGGACGCAGCACGCTTGCCACCTCGCCGGCGGCGACGTCGCGGTCTAGAAGGCGCGGGAGCAGATGCTTGAGCAAGACGTCGCAGGCGGCGTCGACGTACTCCGAGGAGTAGAGCGGCTCCTCGCCGGCGACGCACTCTCCCCAACCCTCGCCGCCGTCGGTGACCGCCTTCAGCAGGAGCACGTCCCGCTCGGTCTGGACGCCGAACGAGGTCTCGAACGGCGCGACCAGGGAGAGCTTGATCCGCCGAAGCTCGACCGCCTGCAGCCTCATGCGCTGAGACTATCCAGTGTCGCCAGCTCGTCGCTGGAGAGCGCGATCTCGGCGGCGGCCACATTCTCCTCGAGCTGTTTGAGGTCGGAGGCGCCGGGGATGGCGACGACGTTGGGCTTTTGAACCAGCCAGGCGAGGGCGACCTGAGCGGACGTGGCCGAGCGGGCCGACGCGATCTCGCGCAGCGCCGTCACCAGGGGCGCACGGCGTCGGCGTGAGGCGGCGCTGAAGTCCCCGCGCGCACGCCGGAAGTTGGACGGCGCCGCCTCCTGGTACTTGCCCGACAGCAAGCCCTGGCCGAGCGGGCTGTAGGCGATGATCACGCGACCCTCGCGTTGGGCCCACGGGACGAGCTCGCGCTCCGGCCGCCGGTCCACCAGGCTGAAGCGGACCTGGTTGGACAGGATCCGACCGCCGAACGCTCTCTCACAAGCCTGCCACTGGGCCAGGCTGTGGTTGCTGACACCGGCGTGGCGCACAAGACCGGCGTCGACGAGCTTGCGAAACCTGGGCATCAACCGTCCTGGTGAGAACAGCGGGTTCGGCCAGTGCTGCTGGTAGAGGTCGACGTAATCGACGCCGAGCCGGCGCAGGCTCGAGCGGGCTCTGGCTGCGACGCGAAAAGGAATGCCGATCGGAAACAGCTTGGTCGCAAGAAAGACACCGTCGCGCCGGCCGCGAATCGCCTCGCCGACGATCCGCTCCGAGCGCCCGAGGCCGTAGACCTCGGCCGTGTCGACGAGGTTCACGCCCAGGTCCAGCGCCCGGCGCACGATCTCGCCGGCGACTTTGTCGGCGTAGTCGTGCCCGTAGCCCCACTCGGCCGATCCGAACTGCCAGGTGCCGAGACCGATCACCGAAAGCCGCGCGCCGCTTACGTCGACGTATCTCACGAGGTCAATCTGTCGTACACGATCTGCGACCACGACTCCATCTGCAGGTAGAAGCTGCGCATCTCCTCCAGGGTCAGCAGCTCGCCCGCGAGCTTGTCCGTCTCGCGGATGCTTATCT
>Ga0134128_10007700_pt1 | contig 13000 bp, 9 predicted proteins | sample KB31754_FD_96462 | JGI IMG/M metagenome (GOLD analysis project Ga0134128, IMG submission 96462) | Terrestrial soil microbial communities with excess Nitrogen fertilizer from Kellogg Biological Station, Michigan, USA - KB3-175-4 | ecosystem: Environmental > Terrestrial > Soil > Unclassified ... | reverse complement strand
TACCACGATCGCTCGGACGGCGGTCTGCTCGCGACGCTGTTGGAAATGGCGTTTGCCGGCCATTGCGGACTCGACATCCGCCTGCCGGTACACAGCGGTGCAGCCGTGGCCCAGCTCTTCGCGGAAGAGCTGGGTGTGGTGTTGCAGGTCGCAGCCGCCGATGAGGGGAGGGTGCGCGAGGTACTCGCGCTGCATGGACTCGCCGAACTCACGATGCGCCTAGGAGCGCCGCTGCCGGACCTACGTGTCCGAATTCATGTCGGGACCGAGCAGGTGCTCGATGAGTCCTGGGTGGAGTTGCGCCGCGCGTGGTCCGAGACCACTTGGAGGATGCGCCGGCTACGCGACGATCCGCAGTGCGCCGACGAGGAGTACGCAGCGCTAACCGCCGCGGACGACCCGGGGCTCGATGTCGCGTTGACCTTCGATCCCCAGGAGGATATCTCAGCGCCCTACATATCGCGCGGCGCGCGACCGAAGGTCGCGGTCCTGAGAGATCAGGGCGTCAACAGTCACACGGAGACCGCCGCGGTCTTCGACCGGGCGGGTTTCGCTCCTTACGATGTTCACATGACCGATATCGTCGCCGGCAGGCACAGGCTGGGTGACTTCGCCGGCATCGTCGCGTGCGGCGGCTTCTCGTACGGCGATGTGCTCGGAGCGGGGGAGGGCTGGGCGAAGTCGATCCTCTTCAACCCGGCCCTGCGGGAGGAATTCCGGCAGTTCTTCGAGCGGCCTGAGACCTTCGCACTCGGCGTTTGCAACGGCTGCCAGATGTTTGCCGCCCTCAAGAGCATCATCCCCGGCACTGACCACTGGCCGCGCTTCGTGCGCAACCGCAGCGAGCAGTACGAATCGCGCTTTACGCTGGTCGAAGTGCTGCGCTCCCCTTCCGTCCTGCTGTCTGGCATGGAGGGATCCTTTCTGCCGATCGCCGTGGCGCACGGCGAAGGGCATGCAGAGTTCGAATCACCCGCAGCCGCCGAGGAATGTGTCGCCAGCGGCCTGGTCGGCTTCCGCTATGTCAATCACGATCGCACCGTCGCCAGCCGCTATCCCTTCAGTCCCAGCGGCTCCCCCTTCGCAATCGCAGCGCTCAGCAATCTCGATGGCCGTGTGACCATCACGATGCCCCATCCGGAGAGGTCTTTCCGCTACATCCAGAACTCCTGGCGCCCGCGCGATGCGGGGGAGTACAGCGGTTGGATGCGCTTGTTCAGGAACGCGCGAAGGTTTGTGGGCTAGCGTCCGTTGCGGACGTCAAAGAACGACGTCTGCGTTTGCCTCCGTGTTTGTATAGAAATGCACGTGAAGGGTGGCATTCGACCCCGGCACAACTAGAATGAGGCGTAACAAGGTCGCTCTTAAAAGAGGAGCCCGTGAATACGCTACCGGAGATCGAGAAGGCCATTCTCAGTCTGCCCCCCAGGGAAACCGAGAAGTTGTTCGAGAGGCTGTCGGCTTTCGTGAAGGCACCCTTCGGAGTGGCCGAGGCCGCTGCCGCGTATACCGCGGAACTACGCGCTCCGATGTCATTCGAGGAGTACATGCAGTTCGAGGAACGCTCGACCACCAAACACGAGTACCTTGCAGGAAGGGTATTCGCGATGAGTGGAGTGACCAAAAGGCACAACCGCATCGCGGGTCGATTATATTGCGCCTGTGCGAGCCACCTGAAAGGCGGCCCTTGTGAGCCATACATGTCCGATGTGAAAGTGAGGCTGCAGGTCGGGAAGGATACCTGCGTCTACTACCCGGATATGATGGTCGTATGCGGTCCACACCAGGAAGAGGACCGCTACGTGGCGGATCCGAAGCTCATCGTGGAGGTCCTATCCGATTCCACGGCCCGGACCGATCGTCACGAAAAGCGGATCCACTATGCATGGATTCGGGCGCTCGAGGAATACGTTATCGTAGCCCAGGAGTTTGCGGAAGTGACGATCTTCCGCCGCGATGAGAGCTGGCAGCCGGCCGTACTTGGCTCACTCGACGCGATGCTGGAGCTCCGTTCCATCGGGCTGACGGTTTCTTTGGCGCAAGTCTATGAAGGCGAATGGTAGTTGCGCCACTGCCGAAACGTGGAGGAATCCCTGTGTCTTTACGGCTCCTGGCGGTCACCGCTCTCTGTGTCGGTGTGATGGCAGCGGGCGCGTGCGCCGCGGAAGGCATCAGCACGGACCGTGCGGCCTGGAACGCGCCGCAGGCGCCGTTTCGCATTTATGGCAATACCTGGTATGTGGGTCCGCATGGGCTGTCTGCGATTCTCGTGGATACGGGGCAGGGTTTGGCGCTGTTCGACGGGGATCTGCCGGAGACGGCGCCGCAGATCGAGGCTCATATCCGCGCGCTCGGCTTCCGCGTTCGTGACGTCAAATGGATTCTCAACTCGCACGCGCACATCGATCATGCCGGCGGCATTGCCGCACTGCAACGCGCGAGCGGAGCGCAAGTTCTGGCGAGCGCCGCGGGCGCGCATGAGCTGGAATTGGGCGGCGCCGATCCCAAAGATCCGCTGGACGGCTCGGTACCCGACTACAGCCCGGTGAAACCAGTACGTGTGGTTGGCGATGACGAAACGCTGCATCTGGGTAATGTGGCCATCACCGCTCACTACACGCCCGGGCATACGCCGGGCAGCACCGCCTGGACCTGGACTTCATGCGAAAGCACACGCTGCCTCCACGTGGTCTACGCCGACAGTCTCAGCGCGGTGAGCGCACCTGCGTTCCGTTTCAGCGCTCACCCGCGCTATCTCGCGCAGTTCCGCAGGTCGATAGCCACCGTGGCCGCACTGCCCTGCGATGTTCTGCTGACGCCGCATCCCGACGCCAGCAGGTTCTGGAAGCGAGTCGACCGTCGTAGATCGGACGGGCGTGCCGCACTAGCGATTGACAACAATGCCTGTCGCAAATACGCCGCCGCGGCCATGCGGGCGCTGAGTGCGAGACTGGCTCAGGAGAGCTCGGCGGCCAGGTAGTCAGCCTCCATCATTTCCTCTCGAAAGAGTAGCCGAACGCCTCGATATCCCGCGCGAAGCGCGCGCCGACGAGAGCGCTTGTGGCTTCGGTGTAGTACCTGGAGTAGTGCATGTGCTCTGAGCGGTTGACATGCGGTATTTGCATCGTCGGAAGGCCCAGCCGCGATGAGACCAGCGCGAAATCCTCCTGCAGACGAAGATGCAGCGTAGGTCGTGCGACAGCATGGTGTTCAGTGCGCGTTCCGAAGGCGAACGCCAAGGAGTTTGGGTCGTTCTTCGCAGATCATTCGCGCGGCGTCGCGACGGCGGCAACCGGGCGGCTCGCCCGCTCCCTCATGAGGCCCTCGAGGAGCGCCAGGGAATCCTGGCAGGGCAGGCGGCCCTCATTGGCTCCGTAGGCGAGCCAATGCTGGTAAGGGTCGAGGTGGGCATCAATGACGTCGGCATTGCGCAGGGTGTACCACTGGTCAGTGAGACATTTGCGTAGCAGCTTTGACTCACGCCCAGCCACCGCGTAGATGAGTCGCGCGAGATCGGGGTTGCGGGCATCGCCACGCTGGTGAACTGGCGGTCCGGGATCACGGCGGCCCGCGAAATCCTCTAGAGCCGTCCGGAATGCGCGCTCGCACGTGCGATACGCCTCGAAGACCTCATCCATCGCGCCGGTGTCCACGGGCTCGTCCCGGCTGGCGGCCGATAGCACTGCGTATACCCTGGAGAGCCAGGGTTGGCCGAAGACTTCGGTCACTCGTCCGCTATGCCGCTGGCGCCATAGGTCGTGCCGCAGAAACTCCTCGATGGCGCCCTCATCGCGCGCGGAGAGGTCGACGGACAGGGCCGCCGAGATGCGGGAAACCTCCGCCCGCCAGTCCGTGAGGAGCTTGGAGTATTCGACGAAGACGCGCGGAATGCCGCGCGATTGCCGCTCACCCAGCATGTTGTATTTCAGCCATAACGCGCCCGACAGCTCTGGCGAGGCGCTATCCCGGGCTTTCAGCGATGCCATCACTTCCTTCGGGTGACGGACAGGAATGACCACTCCGACGGACCATCCGAGCTCGCGCACGGCGGCGAACCAGTAGTCCGACAGCGCCGTGATCCTGGGCTCCTTGATGACGATCAGCGGCGAGTCCGGCACTGAGCGGAGGAATTCCTTGATCATCTCGATGAACTCGGCGCGTTGCCCGGTATCGACGGCGGCTTCCCCCTGTAATCGCAGCGTCGGGTCGAACCAGCTGGCGCCATGCGCGGCGAGGAATGCCTCGTTGAGGCTCAAAGCGTCATGGGGCTCCCAATGTCCGAGCGGATTCGCCTCGGTGGCGCCCACGAGCTCAGCGGGCAGACCGCAGCCGCAGAGCGAGAGTACCCGGGCGAGCGCCGAGCTGCCCGATCGGCCCATGCCGAAGACCACCACGATCGTGGGACGAGCAGGACACGCCCGAGCCTCGATGACCACGCTCAATCTCCCCATTTGGCAAGGTAGCGCTCGTAGCCGCGCCGCCAGCCATCGCCGCCGAAATTGCCGGAGCTCTCGTGGATCAGGGAAACAGCGCAAGTGCCCATGGAAATGCCGGCGCGCTCGGCCTGGCGGCAGAAATCCATATCGTAGAAATGAAAGTCGAACCGCTCGTCGAATCGTATCGAGTTGGAATGCAGAGTCTCGCTCTTGACCGCAAGCATCACGCCATCGAGCATGCTGACGGGCTGGCGGCTCGGGCCGTACACGTCGATGCGCTCGGCGGGGAATCCTCGCCCATGCGCGACGGTCCCGCTCAAATTCTCGCGCCGATCGCGTGTGAATCTCTCATCGAGAAAACGCCAGCCCGGTTGCCGGGCGACGCGGCGGCGGTTGCCGGCGATGCCGACGATGGCGAACTGCTCGAGCGTAGCGTTCAGGGTCTCGGGCCAGTGGAAGTCGCAGAGGTGCACGTCGTCGTGGATGAAGAGGAGGATCGCGGGGTCAGCGGCCGACTCATCGATCGCAGTGTTGTATGCGCAGGGAAGGCCGGCGGCATTGCCGGCGAAGAGGCGCACCTCGACGCCCCCGGGTCGCAGCAGAGACAGCGACTTCCCGAGTGCCGTGCTGCTCGCGAAGCTGTCACGCGTGGCTCGCGTCGCGCACACGATACGTACCTTCACGAGGCCAGCCGCTCCACGGGTCTGCCGCCGTCAGCCTCGTCATTGAGCTTGCCGCGCGGCTCTGCCGCGCCGGAGGTGAGGCGCGCGAGCCTCTCGTTGAGCGCCGTGATGACATCGTCGCGCCGCGCGACTTCTGCGCTCCAGCGACGCGCCAGGCCCGAGGCCTCCCGGAGTACGAGCTCGGCGCTCGCGCCCTCGATACCGAGCTCCTCGGCGAGCCGATCGATGCTGCCGTAGAGCGCCGCCGCAGCCTCCTGCGACCTCTCGTGATCCACTTGAGGCGAGGTGCCGCTCAGCGCCGCGCGTGTGGCTTCGAGCCAGGCCAGACCGTAACGGCGGTCGGGCTCGAGGTGACACCCTTCGGCCCATTCGTTCCAACCGTTGATGAACACCAGCCGCTCGTCTCCTTCCTGCTCCCGGCGCGTGCGGTTGCAGACGATCTCGAGCCAGCTCCGGTAAGCCTCCGGATTGGCATTGACGGCCATGTGAGCGCGTCGTCCGACGCGGGCCGTGTTGTCCCACGAGGGCATGACCGCGTGGAAGCGGCGATAGCCCGGCGTCGGTCTCGTGGCGAAATCACGTGCGACCTCGGCATACTCGTACGCCACACCGCTGAATGCCGCATCCAACCCGGGAGTGGCACTACTGGGCGTTGCCACACGGATGCCGTGCGGAGGAAACTCATAAGCGGCATCGAATCCGATTTGCGCCGGGTCCTGCTGTGCGTAGGCGTCGTCGTGAACCTCGGCTCGGACGAGGTATAGGCCGGGCAGGCCGGCCGCGACGGCCTCTTCCCGCCAGGAGCGCGCGACCGCCCGCGGATCTGACAGCTCGCTCGCACGGTAGACCAGAAACAACGGACGTCCACGGACGCGAATGTAGCGCGGATCGCGGAATGCCGGGATGAGCTCGCGGATCATGGTCCGGTCGCCATCGAGTGTGTGGTTCTGCGCGATCAGGACCTCGTTGTTCAATCCATCCCAGCGCCGCGTCCAATTATGATTGGCCCAGCAGAGGCAGAATGGGAAGTCGGGCTTGCCGGAGGCGAGCACCTCGGCGAACGGGCGGTCGAGCAAACGCTTACCGTCGAGCCAGTAATGGTAGTAGCAAAAGCCGTGGATGCCGTATTGGCGTGCGAGCTGCGCCTGTGCCTCCCTTATCTCGGGGAGGCGTAGGTCGTAGAAGCCGAGATCGGCCGGCAGCTGCGGCTGGTGATGGCCATGAAAGAGCGGTCGTCCCTCGACGACCTTGGTCCATTCCGTGAAACCCTTGCCCCACCAGGCGTCGTTCTGCGCAGTCGGGTAGTACTGAGGCAGATAGAAGGCGAGCGCGCGGACGTCATCAACCATGGTGATACCTCTGTTACGCGTCCACGTTGCGTTGAATCAAGGCCTGCGACAGGTCCCCGTCGGTGGCAGGCTGGCCCGACAATGCGGCCTCGATCAGCATTTGATAGAGGAGCGCATCGGGGCGAGTGAGCAGCGCGGTGCGCACGGCCGGCTCGAGCGCATCAAAAGTCGCCGTACCAAACTCCGACATGACCAGCGGCCTGACGATGTCATCCGTTACCGCGACTGCAAAGCCGTTGAGCGCGAGCAGGCGAGCCGCAGACTTGCGGGTGAAGAAGCGCAGGTGTGTGCGGTCGATCAGGCCGTGCGCGCGATAGGCGAACTGGCCGGCCAGGAGCTCCGCCATCAGGCCGGCATAGCCGACGTGGGGGAGGGAGATGAGCAGGCGCCCCTGTGGTCCCAACAGCGCCGGCAGGCGGCGCAGCAGCCGGCCGGGCGCCTCCAGATGCTCGATGACATCGGCCAGCACGATGAAGTCGTATTTGCGCCCCGGCAGCAGTGCGGCGAGGTCAGCGTTCTGCAGGTCGGCGGCGATGATGTCGCGATAGAAGCCGCGGGCCATGGCCACCGCTTCAGGGTCGCCCTCCACCGCATCGAGCGTGCAGGGCTTCTTGAGACTCGCTGTCAGGCGGCCGAGAACGCCAGGTCCACACCCCAAATCGAGGACAGTGGCTCCGGCAGGGACGCGCTGCGCGAACCGCGCCAATGGGTCGTTGGCGTCTACCTTGACCTCGCGGTCGTATCGGGAAGCGCCGCGGGGTGTGGACGCGGCAGGGGCCGGTGGTGATGTGCCCGATGTGACCTGAGCGGTGCCTGGGCTCTGCGCGCCATTTGAGCCCGGCGCGGCGTTGGCGCGCCTCACGAGGTTGTCGCGAAGATGCCGATACAGTGCGAGGTAATGCTCGGTGCCGCTTCGGGCGTAAGCGATCTTGAGAGCGTCGAGGACCAGCAGGTCCTGGCCGCCCGCGACCTGGAGGAGCCTCGCCGAGGCCTGCGGCAGCAGAATTGAGTTGAAGCATTCCACCCTCCATTGCCGCTGCGACCAGAGGAGCAGCGATGCCACCCGCTCGATCACGAACACCTTTGCGGGGGCGGTGGCCGTGCCATAGGTCACGACACGGTTGAGCGCCTGACCGAGCGGTGTCAGGCCCTGCTCGGCCAGATCGAAGATGAGCTCGCACTTGGCGAGCCACTCGCGCCAGAAGCGCGGCCTGGCCACGAAGAAATTGCAATACACCGTGTCGCGCGAGCTCATGACGCTGCGCTCGATGTCAAAGCCCGGCGCAATCAGCGATGCAGACTGGGCGAAGGTCTCGCGGCATTCGTGGTTGGCCACCGCGAGCTCGAAGATGTTGAGCGGGAAGGCCATCTGGTCGAAGAACGGCGACAGGGAAATCACATCCGCGCTGCCGTCGCGCTGGCGCATGAAATCCTGCACCGCGGACGCCGTCAAAGTGGTTTTCTGCTTGAACTTCGGCGAGAAGAAGCCGTAATAGCTTTCCGGCTCGAGCTCCTGGCCGCACAGGAATCGGCGCATCGGCCAATACTCGCGCCAGTCCGGCCGCTCGTTCGCGCTGTTGTCGAGTGGCAGGAAGCCCGGATCGAGCTCGGCCCGCGTCTGCTCGGAATAAAAGATCTGGTGTATGTGAGTGTTGGTCACGACAGGCGGGCCTTCGAGCGGATCAGCTGGCGCGCGGCTCGAGCGGCGGTGCCTCGAGCAGCAGGTGCTCGGGGAGCAGGCCTAAACGCTGCCGGTCATACATGCGCTGGTAGAGCGCTTCGAGGCTGCGGGCGAGGCGCGGAGTGTCGAAGAGCGCCGCGGTTCCGTGCGCTGCGGCCAGTCTGCCGCGGATCCCGACGAGCCGGTCGGGTTGCCGCGCCAGCTCGATCGCCAGACGCTCATAGGCCGGGCGGTCGTATGCGATGAGCTCCGGCAGACCCACGGCGGTCAGCAGGCTCGCGCCCATGCGGGCGGCGAGTGACTCGCCGGCACAGGTGAGCACCGGCAGCCCGGCCCACAGAGCATCACTCGCGGTCGTGCCGGCATTGTAGGGAAGCGTATCGAGAAAGAGGTCGGCGGCGCGGTAGCGCGCGAGATAGTCACCGTAAGGGACTCTGCCGGCGAAGACGAGTCGCGCCGGATCGATGCCGGCGGCGGCCGCCTCCCGCCTGAGGTTGAGCCGCACGGGACTGCTGTCGGCGAGCAGCAGGAGCGTGCTGCCGGGAGCCGCCGCGAGGATTCTCATCCAGCTCGCGAAGGTCTGCGGGTTGATCTTGTAGCTGGCGTTGAGGCAGCAGAAGACGAAGCCGCTCGGCGGAAGCCCCAGCTCCGCGCGTGTGAACACCTTCTCCGATACGACTCGCGAGGTGTCGTTCGCCTGGTAGCTGGGCAGATATGCGATTCTTTCCGTGTAGTGCCGCCGCAGCTCCCGGGGTATCAGCACCTCATCGGCGAGAAGGTAGTCCATGTAGTCCGCGCCCATGGTGCCGAGAAAGCCGAGGTAGCTCACCTGGACCGGCGCGGCGCGCAGCGCGAAGATCCGCGGGCGCGCATGCTGGGTGTAGCCGCCGAGATCCACTGCGATGTCGATTTCGAGGCCGCGCGCCAATGTGGCAACCTGCTCGTCCGACTTGTCGGCGAGCGGAATGAAGCGGTCGAACGCGCGCTCCACCCGTACGTGCAGCTCATCGCGCACGTCCGGCCCAAGCGAGAAGGCCGTTAGCTCGAAGCGTGAGCGGTCGTGGACCTCGAAGAGCTCCGCCGCGAGCGCGGAGACCGCATGATTGCGGAAGTCGGCGGAGAAATATCCCACGCGCACTTTGTCGTGCGCAGCATGGGTGTGCAACGGTGGCAGCCTGCGCTTGGGCTGGCATTCCTCGCGTGCCCAGCTCGCCGCGACTTTACGCTGCAGGCGCGGTGAATCGAACAGCGACAGCGCCGGAAAGGGAGTGATGGCCGGGCGGCTGCACTCGATAGCGAAGATGATGTCGGCGAGCGCCGTCTCGAATCCGGTCCAGTCGCATATATGCATGCGCGCGTGCTGACAGATGCCGCGCAGGAACTTCGAGCCGGGATTCAGCGCCAGGGCACGCTCGTAGCTCGCCAGTGCCTCGTCGCCGCGGCCGAGCTCGTGCAGTGTCAGCGCCTGGTTCCGGTAGGCGTCCTCATAGTCCGACTTCACCGCGAGCGCACGCTCATGGCTCGCCAGCGCCTCGTGGAAGCGGCGCAGATCGTGCAGCGTCGCGCCCTGGTTGAGGAGCGCCTCGGGGTACTCCGGCTTCAACTCGAGCGCCTCGACGAAGCTCGCGAGCGCCTCATTCAAGCGCTTCAGGTCGCGCAGCGCGACACCGCGATTGTTGTGCGCTTCGGCGTAGTCTGACTTGATCGCGATGGCCCGTGCGTAGCTCGCGAGCGCCTCCTCACTGCGCTCCAGCTCCCGCAGTGCGACACCCCGGTTGTTGTGCGCCTCGGCATGGTCCTGCTTCGCCGCGACGGCGCGCTCGAAGCTCGCGGCCGCTTCCTCCAGGCGATTTAGCTCGCGCAGCGCCGCGCCGCGGTTGTTGTGGGCGTCCGCGAATCCCGGCTGGAGGGCGAGCGCGCGCTCATAGCTCTCGAGCGCATGCTCGAAGCGCCGCAGCCTCGCCAGTGCGGTGCCGCGGTTGTTGTACGCAGCCGCGTAGTCCGGCTTGACCGCCAGTGCACGGTCATAGCTCGCAACGGCCTCCTCGCAGCGCCCGAGCTCCTGCAGGGCGATACCCCGATTGTTGTGAGCGGCCGCGTAGTCGGGTTTGAAGGCGAGCGTGCGATCGTAGCCCACGATCGCATCCTCGAAGCGCCGCAGGTCCTGCAGGACCAGGGCCCGGTTGTAATGTGCGTCGGCGTAGTCCGGTTGTATCGCGAGCGCGCGCTCGTATGCGCTCAGTGCGCTCACATGCCGGCCGAGGTCCCGCAGCACGTTGCCGTAGTTGTTTTGCGCCGAAGCGTCCTTCGGCAGCCGTTCGGCGGCACGTCCGAGAAGCTGTGCCGCTTCTTCGGTGCGCCGTGACTGGGCTAGGATGATTCCGAGCAGCGTCAGGGCGCCCGTATGCTCCGCCTGGCTCCTGAGAATCGACCGGCAGAGCGCCTCCGCCTGACCGCGCTCGCCCCGACTGAAGCTTTCCCAGGCGTTCTGGATCGCAGCCGGCGGGCGGGGTTGGGTGGGTATCCGTCCCATGGGTTGTGACCCCGACCGGGCGGGCGACTGGCGTCTGCTCATGGACGCCACCTTGGCAGGATATGTTCAGGGCCGCAGCGAAATATGTCGCATTTCGCTGACGAGCCGGCCGGGCCACGCGCGCGGGGGTGGTACCCCGGGGGTCTCAGGCGGCGGTCGTTACCGGGACGGAAGCCGACTGCCTGACCTGCGGTCCGATGGCAACCCAGGCACTGCGGATCTCGCCCAGAAGACTCAGCACTTCGGTCATGGCCGCGGCATCGCTGTTCAGATTCGCGTGCATCAGCCGGCGCGTCATGTATTCGTACAGATCGCTCAGGTTCTGGGCCAGCGTCCCGCCCTTCTGCAAGTCCAGGCTCCCGCGCAGCTCCGCGACCAGGATCACCGAGCTATGCAACAGGCTCGCCATGCGGCGGGTTTCCTTGCGCTCGACGCAGGCGCGTGCCGCGCCGATCCGGGCGATCGTGGCATCCATGACCGTGAGAACCAGCGTATGCGGGTCTGCGTCGGCAACGGCGCCATGCGCGCTGACGCTGCGGTAGGTGGCGAGTTTCGCCTGCTGCGAGTAGGGGCCCACGAGGTACAACTCCGTCGATTCCCGATGCCCTCATAACGGCTCGGCGCCGGAAAACTTGAGCTGCCGACTCGCTTAGGCCGAGGGCGTGCCCTGCACCCGCGGCAGGTTGCTGAAGGCCTGCGAAAGATACGAGGAGGTCGACTGGAGTGAGGAGAGCAGGGTGTTGAGGGACGCGTATTGCTCCGTCAGGCTCGCCGTCAGATCTTGCATCTGCTTGGTAAGCTGCCCGCTCTGCTGCGTCAGCGCGTTCTCCTGCTGTATCAGGGTCTTGCTGCGCGAGTCGATCGAGCCGCCAGCGGTCAGGGCAGCCGTGATCTGCGTGTTCAGGGACGTCGCGACGCCGGTCGCTCCGCTGAAGAGCTGGCTCACGGCGGTGAAGTTTGAAGTCAGCGCCGCCGAGAGGGTTGCCTGATTGACGCTCAGCGTGCCGTCCCTGCTGGTCGTGATGCCGATGCTGGCTAGCGAATTGTAGGTCGAAGAGCCGGTATTGACGATGCTGTGCAATGCCGACCGCACCTGGTTTTGTACGCCCGACAGCAGCGCATCGCCCGTCATCGGGCCCGCGGTGTTCGTCGTGGCGTTGAAGTTGCCGAGCGTCGAGAACGCGCCTTGCAGGGTATTATAGGCGGTGACGAAGGCGTTGATATTCTGCTCGACCGTCGAAGTGTCGGTCGAGACGGAAAGCGAGGTATCGGACGTCGTTGGAGCCAGCAAGTCGAGCGTCACACCGCTCACCGCATCCGTAACGGTATTGCTGGCGCTCGTAAAGGCGACGCCGGAGATTGTGAAGGCGGCGTCCTGGGCGGCCGTCTGCTGCCGGTAATTGGTGCTGCCCGTGCTGTACGTGATCTGCGATAGGGCCGTGCCGCCATCCGTCTCGGCAACCTGGATCGTATTGGTGGCCCCGGTCAGGGAGGACGTCAGCACCAGGTGGGCCCCATCCGTGCCCGTGACGACGCTCGCCTCGATGCCCGGATTGCCACTCGCGCCGTTGATGGCCGCGGCGACCCCAGCGACGGTATCGTTGGTGCTGCCGATGATGACGTCGAAATGCGTGTTGCCGAGAGTCAGCTGCAGGCTGCCCGTGCCCACGCTGGCGGAGCTGCCCGTGAACGCATTCGAGACGAGCTGCTGCCCCTGGGCCAGATTGGCGATGTCGACGGTGTAGTTGCCGAGCACGGCATCGGAATCCGCTGTGGCCGTGAAGGCCGTCGGGTCGCTGCTCGTCGCCGAGAGCGTATTGAAGGCACTCGGCGTATTGATCGTGATGAGCGAGGACTGGAAGGTCGAGAGGGCACTCTTCAAGGTGCCGACCGCCGAGATCTGCGCGGTGACCGCCTGCGTCTTGCTCGAGATGAGCGCTTCCTGCGGCGCCTGCGTCGCGGAGACGAGCTGCGAGACCAGGCTGCTCACGTCGATGACGGAGCCGCCGGCAGCGCCCGAGCTGGTGTTGCTCGCCACCGAGACGACCGGATTAGTAGACGCCATCTGCGGCTCCTGACCTTACATCGTAGAGAAGCGAAGAGAGGGTGGGGCCTTGCGGCGCCCACCCTCGGTAACTTCGTCCGTGATTGCGAATTTCTTCGCTCAGTGCACTCCCCTTACGGCAGCTTCTGCAGCAGCGTGAGGATGTTCTGCGGGATGGTATTGGCCTGGGCCACCATCGCCGTGCTCGCCTGCTGCAGGATCTGCGCCTTCGACAGGTTGGAGGTCGCCTGGGCGTAGTCCGCATCCACGATCG
>Ga0134128_10007697_pt1 | contig 13002 bp, 14 predicted proteins | sample KB31754_FD_96462 | JGI IMG/M metagenome (GOLD analysis project Ga0134128, IMG submission 96462) | Terrestrial soil microbial communities with excess Nitrogen fertilizer from Kellogg Biological Station, Michigan, USA - KB3-175-4 | ecosystem: Environmental > Terrestrial > Soil > Unclassified ... | reverse complement strand
TGAGTGATATGTGGATATTACGACAACGGTGCGTCCCCGTTCACATTAGCCCCGCGTCTTCTTACGCTTGTCAAGGTTAGAACAGAAGAATCGCACCAGATATGAGACCTGCCACCATCGGGAAGAAAAACATGAATGTCCAGCCGTGTACGTTGCCGAAGGCCGCTAAACAAGACCAATGTAACGCCGCTACAGAGGATGCAGAGCACACCTCTCTTCGATTGCTTTGCAGCTAACCTGCGTCTGGCGAAGGCTGATCCAACAGTTGCCAGTATCGTACCCAGAATGAGCGAGGCCAAGAACACCGTTTCCAGCAGACGGAACTCAGTTTCCGATTGCCGAGCATTCGCTCAGAACACCAGATGATGTTGGCCTAGACCCAACGTGCAGGCTTGCTGCCATCGATGAGGGCGGACGAACACTGACTCAGGAACCACCGACCAATTCTAGTTTCGGTGCATCAGGGGAAAGCAGTGCTCGAACGTCTCGCATAGGAGGTTGGCCGAAGAAGCGGCTGTATTCACGACTGAATTGCGTCGCGCTTTCGTAGCCGACCTCGAAAGCTGCGCTGGCGGCATCCAGGCCATTGTTCAGCATCAGGGTCCGCGCCGATTGAAGGCGCAGTTGTTTTTGATACTGCAGCGGACTCATCGCGGTCAGCACCCGGAAATGATGGTGCAGCGTGGACACCCCCATGTTCGCAAGCTCCGCAAGCTCTTCCACGCGCAGAGCTTTGGCATAGTTGGCAGCGATCCACGCAACCGCTTTTGCCGTCCGGTGGCTTTGATCTCCGAGCGTTGCAACTGCCCGCAAGCGGGCTCCCACGCGTCCCCGCAGGACCCGATAGATGATCTCGCGTTGAATCAGGCCGCTCAGAAAAGGAATGTCCTTCGGGCTCTCCAGCAGATCCAGCAGGCGGCAGCAAGCGCTTCGGAATTCCGGGGTGGTCTCGCCAATCGACATCGCTGGACTATCAGACGGCGCTTCCACAACATGGATTTCCTCACGGCTGAGGACCTCCCGGACGATGGACATCTCCAACTTAAGCGATAGCACGAGACACGGAACCTCCTCGGAGGCCTCGGCCACCCAGCTCACGATCGGCAAATCAACCGCAGTCAGCAGGAAATGCGAGTCATCGTAGGTGAAGCTCGTCGGGCCGAGATTCACCTGCTTGCGGCCTTGGGCGACCACGAGGATGCCCGGATGGTAGGTTGCCCGGCATGGTGGGGTGGGGGCGGTCCGCTGGTGAAGGCTCACGCCGGGAATCTCCGTTATCCGTTTCTCTTCCTTGCCCACAATCGAGGCAATCTTGCGCGCGAGCGCTCCCCAGGCCGGGTTCGGCTTCGAAGCGCCATTTTCCTTAGGTTTTCTCATATTGGACCAGCACAACCAGCTACTAAAGATAGTCGTTCGGCTGCGGGTGTGCCACTGATTTCTAGCTCGACAAGAGGAATGGGCAATAAGAAGGCAGGATCAGGCTACCAGTTGACGGCCCTTTACCCATAAATCCGAGGATGCATGGGAAACAAAATGAAAACGCGCACCCTGGAGAGAGCCATGAAAACGTTAGCCCTAATTATGGGTCTATTTCTAGTAACAATGATTGCGCAATCGTCCTACGCGCAGCAGTCGCCACAGCCGCCAACGGAAACGATTAAAACTGCCTCAAGTCATACACCCGAGCAACAAGAAGTCATCAACCTCTCAAACATGAAATGGGATTGGATGGCAGACAAGAAGGTCGATTCCTTAGAGACACTATTTGATGACAAGGCCATGTTCACTCACATGGGAGGGACATGGGGAAAAACCCAGGAGCTAGCTACCATTAAAAGCGGTGGCATCTGGTACAAAAAAGCTGTAGTTTACGCAGTTGACGCTCGCATATTTGATAACACAGCCATCCTGCTAGAGGACATTGATTTGCAGGCAGTAGTCGGTGAGCACGAAGTCACCAATCCTTTTATGGTGACCGAGATCTATATGAAGGAAAACGGCAAGTGGAAGCTCGCCCAACTCACGTTCTCGCATCTGCTTAGGCCAGTCAAAATGAATAACAACAATAATCAACCACATAGGTAGAGAGACCGAATCTGCCACAAAATTCGGTGCCCTTGTAAGGTAGGGTTTTTGGCTCGTGGAATGCTTCGTCAAATAGCCTAGCAAGGAGAATCAGTTGAAGAAGCGCACACTTGGCAATCTTGAAGTATCGGCGCTCGGCTTCGGCTGTATGGGGTTGAGCTACGGCTACGGTCCGGCTATCGAAAAGCAGCAAGCCATCGATGTGATCCGAACAGCCGTCGATCGCGGCGTGACATTCTTCGATACTGCGGAAGCCTATGGGCCATTCGCGAACGAAGAACTCGTAGGCGAGGCACTTGGTCCCCATCGCGAACAGGTAGTGATTGCCACGAAGTTCGGTTTCGATATCGCGCCTGATGGGCAACGGTCGGGCGGGCTCAACAGTCGGCCTGAGCATATCAAGCAGGTTGCTGAAGCGTCACTCAAACGCCTCAAGACTGATGTCATCGATATCCTCTACCAGCATCGCGTCGATCCCGACGTACCCATCGAGGATGTCGCGGGCGCGGTGAAGGACCTGATTTGGGCTGGCAAGGTCAAGCACTTCGGCCTTTCTGAGGCCGGAGCAAACAGCATTCGTCGCGCACACGCGGTCCAGCCGGTCACCGCAGTTCAGAGCGAGTACTCGATTTGGACAAGAGACCCCGAGCCAGAAGTGCTTCCCATCTGCGAGGAGTTGGGGATCGGGCTCGTTCCCTGGAGCCCGCTTGGACAAGGATTCCTCACGGGAAAGATTCATGCATCAACGAAGTTCGAAAGCGCGGACTTCCGAAAGGTATTCCCTCGATTCACCGAGGAGGCTCGCAAGGCAAACCAGGCGGTGGTTGATCTCTTGCATCAGATCGCCCAGCGAAGAAATGCGACTCCCGCACAAATCGCACTGGCCTGGCTGCTCGCCCAGAAGCCGTGGATTGTTCCGATTCCAGGAACAACGAAGATCCATCGGTTGGAAGAGAACATCGCCTCCGCTTCACTTGAGTTGCCGTCAGACGATCTTGCTGAGATAAATGCGGCAGAATCCAATATCCCAATTCAGGGCGAGCGCCTTCCTGAACCAATCCTGCGAATGTCGTATCGGTAGAGTGCAATCTCATTAGGTTTCCCGATCACGCGAAAAATTCAAAAATGAAGTAAACGAATATGCGGTTTCGGTGCTTTCGGAACTCCTCCCATTCCCCCTGATAACCGAACGCGGCTGTTTCCGGGTTATGGTCTGACATGGCGTCTCATTCTATTTCGCCATAGGGCATCCGACAATCCGGCTCAGGGTTGATTGCTGATGGCAGGCGATGTCACTCCTTTGCGCTTTCATTCGCCTTTTTTCACGATGATGAGTGCTATGGGGATTTATCGACGCCTGACTACAGGGCACTAGCGATTAGTTCATGGACAGGTCAGCTGCGCTGTGCCGAATGAAGACAATTGCTCACCGGCATCGGGAACCCCCACTTTACTACCGGTTCCTGCAAGCACGGTCACAGTGGCACTCTGGCCCTGAATACATTGCGCACGGCCAGTGGTATCAATGACTGCAGGTGAGGCGATGTTCCCATTACAGACCCCACTCATCGTCCCAATGCACCAGATTAGGTTGCTCGACCCACTCGCGGTAAATGGAACCACTCCTCCTGCGTAATTCTTCGCATCAGCAACTGCTGGGCTCACGCGAATCATACCGTTGTTCGATCCACATGCCACGAGAATCACTGCTGCCACCAATGACCCAACTTTGAGAAGTGGACGCATACGTCCTCCTTTAGCCCGGGGGATGCAACGAGGCTGCGCATTGGTTGCACATACAAAGAGATGGCGTGCCAATTGACAAAATTCGCCTTTTCCGGGGCACTGAGCGTAATGGGGGATTTATCGCCAACCACTGTAAGCAAGAAAAGGCCGCCCGATTCGCACGACTCGGAGGAGTCTCTTGCGGGGCGGCCCGTTGCTACCCTTTTTCAGTGCTGAGGAGCACTTGGACACTTCCCCGGCGTCCCCAGGATGAGAACGCCGCCGACTGTTTTATCCTTGTAGCGCCCAGGGCCCGCTCGTCTATTCCTCCAAAGATGTAGACCGCCAGTGAAAGCCCGCTCTTTTTGCAGCAGCAAACCCGCGAGTCCGCTCCGCTTGAACGGAACTGTTACTTGCCCTTAACCATGGAGCAGTGGGTTGCAGCTGTTTTCCATGTCCCGGAATCATTGATCCAGGTGTCGCTGCAGATGACGGTTCGCGCCCGATGCGTGCCTCTGAGTTCGGCGTCATAGGTAAATGTGTAATGTGAAACCGCAGTATTTGAACCGAATGTGACTACCTGCACTTCGCTAATGTCGCCGCTTTTCCATTTGTTGGTCTTATTCTGCAGACCCTTAATGAAATCGTCCTTCGTTTCCCAATCGCCCCAACTATTCCCGGCGACGAATCCATCCGCCAAGTGTTGTTGCGCCCACGACGCATCGTTTTTCATTTGGGCATCCCTGGACTGCTGCTGCAGCTCCTTGATCTGCTGGGCGGTGTCACCCTGAGCTTGCAGGTTGACGGACAACGTGACACAACTGAGCGCGACAATAACGAAACCGATCAAACACCATATTGAGGTTTTCTTCACAGGCATTCTCCTTAATTTGCTCTAGGATTTTCGCGAGCCCATTTGAAACTCGGGCGAAGAAAAACACTGATCAAAAGTGAACACTTCCTCCGTCATGATTTGGCTGAAATCGTTCTGGGCTACCGAGGACAGTCGAAACGGGGAGTAGCGAATTTCAATTCTAATACCAGGGGTGTCGCGAGTGTGCGCTTTTCCTTCGCCTTTTCCAGCCTCAATGCGGTATATGGGGATTTATCACGAACTAATGTTGTTTCTTCTATTTTTGAAGAGCCATGCGGCGCAAAAAGCCGCTCAGAAGCGAGCGGCTCATGCGATGTCGGACGCGGCGGTCTGGTCAAGACTGCCATTCTTTCTATTGTAGCGAGCGTTTCGGTTGAAATTTCCTGAGGACAGTATCGGGAAGCGCAGGTGACTTCACCCTGCCCCGTGCGACTGGTGCTCCCACCGGCGATATCGGCGTCAGCAAAACAGCATGCATTTCCCCGGTGTTTATGTTAAAGCCGCTTGCCGCAATCTGGCCGGCCTCGTTTATCGAAGCGGTATTGAATATGTACCAGGGGTTACCGGCGGGTAGCACCGTGTTGAGATCGGTGAAGTTTCCGTCCTTCCAAACGAACGTTTCCGGGCCATTTTCATCGAACGCGAAGCCCGTCGCTTCACCGCTGTCATTGATGCTGTGGCAACACGGCGTGACTGTCACAAATGCGTTCGGGAACATGATGTCCCGGATTCCGCCGTTCTTGCTCCACAAATATGCGTGAACGATTCCGTCTGACGTGACCTGCGTCCCGACCACGTCGCCGCGATTGTTGATACTGCCGGCGACGTTGTTTCCCACCGCGTTCGGCAGATCAGGAATCAGCACAGGGGTTCCATTGCTGTTCCACAACACCGCGTGTGTACCGCCCGGGGTGTTGTTGGGGGGGAAAGTTGTATCCGAGCACAGGCCAGAAACACCTACCGCCTGGCCGAGATCATTGATGCCCAGTCCAAAGGAAACAGTATCGCCTGCCAAAGGGTTAAGTGGATGCGGGGTTCCGCCGGCGCTCCACTTTACCGCGGAGAACCGATAAAACTGAGACGGCATGATGCAATTGCCGTCGTAAGTCCCTGTCTCGGAAAACCCAACCGTCTCGCCTGCTTTGTTCGTCCAGTACGCCTGCGTGTTGTTGCCACCGCCGAGGGGGGCCAGTGGATTTAGTGAGCCATTGTTGTAAATCGCGCCCAGGCACTGCCGAAATGTTCCGAAACCACAGAAATCTTCGCCGTTTGGATCCACGACTGCGGTTTCTGAAATGACCGGCGAAAGGCCGGCGGCATTCGGTCCGCCAGCCTCGCTATTGCAATCCGGGCACGCAGCGCCGCCGAGGGTGCCGACGTTGATGATCTGCCCGCGATGCCAGAGAAAGCCGGTCTGAGAAAAGAAATCGGTCTGGGTTGCCGTTGCTGCTCCTCCTGAGACCACACCGGCATTGTTGAGTCCGTAGGAAAAGCTGTAGCCTCCTCCCAAGGTTCCGAGATCTGTGACCGCATACCTAGCGGGATGCTGGCCCGTTTGTGCGGCAAGGACGCCCGGTGCCAGCAGGAATGCAAATACAATCACAGAAAGAGAAAGCCGCAATTTGGTTTTCATATCGTCTCCTTTGCTGATGTTATTTCTCCGTTTTTCGTTCCGGTTAGGCATCAAGCCGTTTTCGACTTCTGCACGCGTTTCAACAGCGAGTTCAGGCAAATCAGTGTTCCGCCGTCAGGCGCTTGCGCACGGTGGAGGTCTTCTGACTGAATCCACGCCTCCACTTCGGGCGGCGACAGATTCGAAATCACGCCCACACCCTCCAACGGAATCATCTCGGCCTCTGCGTGACACTGGTCGCAGCACGCCCACGGTAGGGTTCGCGCCCGCAGAATCAGCAGGGAGTCGGTTTCGATCGTGATCCTTGTTTCCTTTGCCATAAGCCTCACTCTTGCGTGCTCACGATTGGCTTGGTTCGTGCTCAAGCAGGCCGCAGCTTGCCCGAAAGGCGCTCCGCAAGTCCTTTCAAAAGCCCTGATACTTTCTGACAATTTTTCGCAGGCAGATAAGTAGCAGAAAAGAAGCTAGTTACGGCCAGTTGGTCGCGGTGAGCTGACTTGCGGGCAAACCGTGCTAAACTGCGCATCCAGGTTCGGTTCTTCCGTCTTCGATCAAGGTGCATCCTCATGCCGGCGGGCGAAGATCAGAAGGCTAAACAGTTGTATGAGTTCGGCCCGTTCCGGGTTGATCCGCAGAAGGAACTGCTGCTTCGCGGGGAAGACACCGTCCCGCTCACGCCGAAGACATTTCAGATTCTCCTGGTCCTGGTGCGCCGCAGCCACGAGCTGGTCACCAAGGACGAGCTAATAAAGGAGGTGTGGCCGGACACCTTCGTCGAAGAGGCCAACCTAAGCCGGAACATTTTCCTTTTGCGAAAAGCACTAGGAGAGTCACCGCAGGACCACCAGTACATCGTTACCGTTCCTGGCCGAGGTTACCGGTTTGCCGAGAGCGTGCATTTGGTGCCGGAGCAGGAACTCAGCATTGTTGCCGCCTGCCACTCCAAGGTCCAGGTGGACGTGAAGGAAACCAAACCCTGGCCCTGGATTGCGCTCGCGGCGGTAGCTCTGATCACCGCTTCGCTGGTGATTGTTCGGTTCCTGGTTCGGCGATCGCCAGCCCTCACAAGTAAAGACACAGTTGTGCTCGCCGATTTCGCGAACTCGACCGGCGACCCGGTGTTCGATGGAACACTCCGCCAAGGCTTGTCCGTCCAGTTGGAGCAATCTCCTTTTCTAAGCCTGATTTCCGACCGGCGCGTCAGCCAAGCGCTTCAACTCATGAGCCAGCATTCGGATGCAACCCTCACTCCGGAAATAGCTCGACAAGTGTGCGAGCGAACCGGGAGCACTGCAGTGGTTGAAGGCTCGATCGACATGCTCGGAAGCAATTACGTAATTGGTTTGCGTGCCAAGAGCTGCGTTAGTGGAGAGATTCTCGGCGAAGAACAATCTGAGGTAGCGAAGAAAGAGGACGTTCTGAACGCCCTCGGTCATATTGCAAGCAACTTGCGAAGCCGCTTAGGCGAGTCTCTTTCCACCGTGGAGAAATACTCCACTCCGCTGGACGAGGCCACTACGCCTTCGCTGGATGCTCTAAAGGCTTACAGCACGGGGGTGAAACTAGCGTTTACGAATGGATTTGACGCGGGAATTCCTCTTCTTAGGCGCGCAATTGAAATCGATCCAAAGTTCGCGATGGCCTATGCCCACCTGGGGCTTTGGTATAGCTCGGTCGGGGAATCGGAGCTGGCTCGCGAGAGCAGCATTCGTGCTTATGAATTGCGCAATCGGGCCAGCGAACGCGAGAAATTTTTCATCATCGCAATGTATCAGCGGGATGTGACCGGAAATCTCGAAGCGGCACACCAGACGTTGGAATTGTGGGCGCAAAGATATACTCGCGATCTGTACGCGCACAGCCTGCTAACGGGTTTCATTTCTCAGGGAACTGGAAGATATGAACAATCCATCAGGGAAACGAGCACGACCTTCGCACTCGATCCCGATTTCACTCCGGGCTTTGTCAATCTTGGATTCAGCAATTTTTATCTCGATCGGTTCGGCGAGGCGAAAAGAGTGGTCGCCCAGGCGCTCGGGCGCAAGCCGAACATTCCTGAAATCTTGCTCCTGAACTTTTATCTGGCGTTCCTCGACGGGGATGAACAAAGAATGAATCAGGCAGCGGCTCTCGCGAAAGGCGTTTCTGGTGCGGAAGACTGGATGACGTTCGCACAGGCTCTCGTTTTGGCGCGCTCGGGGCAGTTGCGAACAGCGCGAGAGACGGCCGAGCGCGCAATGGAGTTGGCTCATCAATCAGGCCAATCCGAGCGAGCCGCCACCTACAAGGCCGGACAAGCAGATTGGGAAGCCCTTGCCGGCAAGACTGCCGACGCTAGGAAAGATGCCGCGGCAGCGCTGGCGCTTTCGAAGGGTCGGGACGTCGAGTACGCGGCAGCATTTGCGCTGGCACTAGCAGGATATAGCTCTCGCGTCGAATCAATTGCAAATGACCTGGAGAAGCGTTTCCCAGAGGATACTTCAGTCAAATTCAACTACCTGCCTGCTCTCCGCGGATCGCTCAGATTAGAAGAGGGCTCGCCTCAGCAAGCAATTGAGCTGCTTGAACCCGCTGTCGCTCATGAGTTCGCGGTTCCCTCCATAGATTTCAACACCTTCTTCGCAGGGCTCAGCCCCATCTGGGTGCGAGGCTCGGCCTATCTCGCGGAACGTAAGGGCGCGGAAGCCGCACTCGAGTTTCAGAAAATCATCGATCATAAAGGACTGCTGGCAGGTGATCCAATCGGAGCCCTGGCGTGCTTGCAACTGGGTAGAGCCTACGCGATGGCCGGAGACAAAGCCAATTCAAAGCTGGCGTATAGAGAGTTTCTCGAACTCTGGAAACAGGCTGATTCCGAAATCCCGACCTACAAACAGGCCAAAGCCGAATACGCTTCGCTGCAGTAACTTGATTGTCGCCTGAAATTGCTCTTAGGCTCTACGCCGCATTATCGAAGATGCAAGTCAGCTGTTGATAACAGCCACAGGCGATTACACAAGCTTGCGCGCCTTAAGAATTCTTCGTTCGCGATTTTGCACGTAACCAATGCGCCCTCGGACACGTACAACTCTGTCGTGAGGATCTGATGAAAATGCATTGGTGCGTCAAGGTCGGCCTATCACTGTTTTTACTCTCCGTTCCACTGTTTGCCCAAGATGAGAAGGATGCGCTGAATGCCGGGGTCCAGCACGAAGACGCGATGTTCTGGGATGCGTATAACCGCTGTGATGTCGAAAAAATGTCGCAATTCTTCTGGCCCGACATTGAGTTCTATCACGACAAAGGCGGCTCGACGATCGGACTCGGTCCCTTTGTCCAGGCCTTAAAAGACGGTTTGTGCGGAAAACCAAACTTCCGCCTGCGGCGGGAAGCTATCCCGGACACAGTGAAGGTCTACACGCTTCAAAGCAACGGCGTTGCGTACGGTGCTGTGCTCTCGGGCGAGCACTACTTTTACGTCAAGGACAGTGGCAAGCCCGAATACCGCGACGGCATCGCGAAGTTCTTCCACCTCTGGCTGCTGAAAGAGGGCACTTGGAAAATGGCACGGGTGATCAGCTACGACCATAGTGAACCGCCCCACGAGAACACCGGAAAAGAAGTGAAGATTCAGCCCGAGGTGCTGGAGCAGTACTCTGGCAAGTATGATGCGCCGAAGACCGGCAGCTTAACGGTCACTCGCGACAATAACCTGCTCATTCTGATAATCGGCAGTGACAAGTTCGTGCTACATCCCGAGTCGGATAACATCTTCTTCACCGTCGATCGCGACCTTACGTTCGAGTTCGTAAAAGCAGGAACAAAAGTCTCCAAGATCGTTGTCCGGGAACACGGAGCGATCGTTGAGGAGGCGAAGGCTGAGTGATTGGATTAGTTAATCCTTTTGCCGCCTCGATGAGCTCTATGACGATTTTGCGTCAACTACCCGGTGTAGTTTCCGGTTGGCACACTGCTAACGTGCGATTGGTAGTCTGAAGTACGCCTTCTCTCTCTGCGCGCAGGGGCAGAGTCCCGCTGCTACAATGCGGCGCATGGCCGTCAACGCCGCAAGCGACATAACTGGGTCCAACCCGTCAGCGTTGCGCGAAGGAACCCAGCCAGACCTGTTGACGATCGTTGCTATCGCGATCGCTGCTACGGTGATCACGGATTTCATTCACGAGGGCCTTGGACACGGGGGCATGTGCGTGGCCACAGGCGGGCAAGCACTGGTTCTTTCTACTGTGCACTTCCAGTGTAGCGCGGACACTCGTCTGGTGGCCGCTGGGGGGACGCTAGCCAATCTGGTGTCGGGGTCGCTTTTCTGGGTCGCCGCACGCGCGGCCAGACAGAGCACATCCTGGCGCTACTTCTTCTGGCTGCTGATGACCTTTAATTTGTTCGACGCTGGTGGGTACTTCCTGTTTTCCGGTATCGGCAACTTCGGCGACTGGGCTATGGTGGTGGCGGGATGGCAGCCAACCTGGGTGTGGCGCGTCGCCTTAATTGCGCTAGGAGTAGTGACCTATTTCCTCTCGTTTGTTCCTCTGTCCTTGCGCGAGTTGCGGCCATTCTTAGGGAGAGATTCAGAAATTCGCGCGCGACGCGCACGCAAGCTCACGCTCGTACCTTATCTCGCTGCCGGAATCCTCTCCTGCATCGCGGGCGCGGTGAACCCCGTTGGGCCACTACTGATTCTGGCCTCTGCGGCGGCTGCGTCATTTGGCGGAAAATCCGGGCTGGCGTGGATGTGGACGCTGCTTCGTGGCCCGCGCATTTCCAGCAGCGAACTGCAGATGCCGGAGATCGAACGCAGCCGAGGATGGATGGTCGCCGCCGTGCTTCTGGCAGTGGTGTTCATCGCCGGACTGGGACCCGGCCTGAAGTTTCACTCGGGCTGGGGGTACTGACAGGCCAGGCTGGCAAAACCGGGTCAACGAGTGTAATGAAGATTTATCGTAAACTAGCTGTCCCACTCGACGGATTCAGGGTTTGGCCCTTTCATATTCACTGTGCAGAAGTTTCCGGACGGCTCCGCCGAGAACGAGACTCGCCATTCACTGTCATCCGAAAATCGTGCTTTTGGGATGTTCATCGTGGAGACCCGCATATCCTCTTTGGGGTCTGGATGGCGTTGACGTACTTTCTCTAGGATCGGGACCCGACCATTGCGACCAGTTCTCGCACACCCGTTCAAAGAATTGATGCTGGTCACTCATGTTGTCATCTGAAGTCCCGTCAACAAAGACCTCGAAGTCCGTTCCTGTCGGTGCAAAATGGGTATTTCCTTCCCAATATTGCAGTTTGTCGCCCATGTACAGCATCGACCCGAAGACTAGATCATCCTTCCGAACACGCTTAAACCATGAAACCATCGGTCTCTCCTCTCAGGCTGTTTCACGGGGGAGATTCTACATCGGGAGTACCAGGGGCGTGCCTCAATGAGCTCTATCAAAAGGGATGTCAAGAAAAAACTTCTGCTTCGACCGGAGACGAGATGTTTTCTCGAGATCCAGCCCACGGTAATTAAGCTTCCCTGGGGAAGTGCGACTTGTGCCCATTCGGATCAGTCTCCTCTGGAGAGTTAGCGGCCGCGATCGAGTTTGCGAGAGCGACAAGCGAATGGCGACTCAAGGTCAACCATGGTTCTATCCGAGGCTCGTGGCCTATAGCTATTTCTGGTTATCCGAGGGGGCATAACGTGATATGAGTGACTCGGTGCTTACGCACACAGGGCCGGATCTCATTGACTGATACTTCCCTCGAACCGAGCATCTCGAGAAACCGACTCAACCACCAGCAGAGGGAACTCTTCGAATGGAAGGCTGTTCCTCAGCAGAGATGCTCAAGCTGTTTGTCGCTGCAACTGTTTGGGGTCGAAACTCACTCCTTTCTTCCAAGTGATTAAGATGATGGCGGCAATCTTCCGTGCCAGGGTGAGACGGGCCATGCTGGGCCGCATCCCTTTGCCGACCAGGGCAGCATAAAAATCCTGCAGCGGCCCGGGACGTTCGATGGCCGAGATGGCAGCCCCCTTCAACAGGTTTTTGAGATCGTGATTATGGTTGCGATTCAGACCACGCACCGTGATGCGCTCGCGGTTGCGTTTCAGTTTCCCGCGCTCAAAGCGGAACTCGCCGCTGTCATAGGTCTGGACGGCGAAACCGCTGTAGGCCCAAAGCTGCCGCTTGGTACGGAACCGATGGGGTGTCTGCAGTATGGCCACCAGCAGGGCGGAGCGAATCGGACCGATCGTAGGAATCTGGCGAAGCAGTTTGACCGCCGCATGCTTGCGACTTTCCCGCAACAGCTCGCGTCGTGCTGCCTGGCGTACCGGCTCGAGACTATCCAGTTGCTGGTATAAATGCTCGGCTCGAATCCTCACCCCTGGTTCTACCAGCTTGGCCAGCCACTCGGCACGATGACGGCGACTATAGACGCTCGTGCCCGCAAAACGTCTTTTCAGCTGCGAACCTATCCGGTCCAGGCTTTTTCCTTCGGTCTCTAGGCTGTCACTAGAACAGGTGTTGTCGGTTGAGGAACCGGACCAGGCGCTCAGATTCTGCGCGGTCGCGGCTAAAAAGAACTGCTCCCTCACGAACTTCAGTCGGTGTAGGCGTAGCCGGCGGAGTCCGATCTGATTCTTCAGTTCAGCGAACAGTGCTTCTACCTTCTTTCTTTGCCGCTGTGCCTTGGCAAACTCAGG
>Ga0134128_10007696_pt1 | contig 13004 bp, 8 predicted proteins | sample KB31754_FD_96462 | JGI IMG/M metagenome (GOLD analysis project Ga0134128, IMG submission 96462) | Terrestrial soil microbial communities with excess Nitrogen fertilizer from Kellogg Biological Station, Michigan, USA - KB3-175-4 | ecosystem: Environmental > Terrestrial > Soil > Unclassified ... | reverse complement strand
CCCTGATAGACTCGCGCCTTCAGGCCAGCCCTTATCTCCAGTTCGTAAATGCGCGCGGATAGCGCCGCGACTTGCGCCCGCAGTGCTTCCAGTTCCTCTTGTGGAGTGGCCATGCGGGTAAGCTACCGCATTTTAGGCAGACAGCAAAGGTTTCTTTGGGATAGTGACGGTCACCTTCGGCAGATCTGCCGTATTGCTTCCAGCGCTGTCTGGCAATCTTCCTTGCTCACGTCCATGTGCGTGACAAAGCGCATGTTTTCAGGGTCAATGCCTGCGGCAAGCACGTGGCGCTCGGCCAGTCTACGGCTGAGCTCAGCAGTATTCATTCCCGTGCCGCTGACGTTGAATACCAGTATGTTGGTGACAGCTTTTTTCGGATCAATGCTGATTCCAGGAATCTGCGCCAAGCCTCGCGCCAGCACCTGCGCGTTATCATGATCTTCTTTGAGTCGGGCCGGCATTTTTTCCAGCGCGATCAATCCTGCTGCAGCCAACACTCCTGCCTGGCGCATGCCGCCGCCGAGAGCCTTGCGGTACCGCCTGGCTTTTTCGATGAAAGCTTTGCTGCCCACCAGCATGGATCCCACCGGCGCTCCCAATCCCTTCGACAAGCAAAACATCACGGAATCAAACTTCTTTGTGATTTCCGCCACCGGCCTGCCCAGCGCCGTCGCAGCATTGAAAACCCGGGCGCCGTCAAGGTGCACGGGCAGCCCAATCTCGTGCGCTCGGTCGCAAATCTCGTCCGCCACGTCCTGCGGGTACACCGTGCCGCCCGCCATGTTGTGGGTATTCTCCAGCGAGATCAACCCGGTCTGCGCCTTATAGTAGATTCCCGGAGCAATGCGCTTCCTGATCTCGCTCCACGTGAGCATTCCATCTTCACCGTAGATGGGGCGCACCACGCAGCCGGAGAACGCCGCCAGCGTGGCCATCTCGTAGTTGAAGATGTGCCCGCGCTCTTCGCAGATGATCTCCTGCCCGTGATGGGTGTGGATCTTGATGGCGATCTGATTCCCCATCGTGCCGCTGGGAACGAAGATGGCCGCCTCGCGGCCAAAAATCTGGGCGGCGCGTTGTTCCAGCCGATTGACGGTCGGGTCCTCGCCATAAACGTCATCGCCGACCTCCGCTTCCGCCATGGCGCGGCGCATCTCCGCTGTCGGGCGAGTAACGGTATCGCTGCGAAAATCGAGAGCGCGTTTAAGTTCTTGTTCAGAGGATTGCAAGTCTTCGGCCTGGGCGAGTTTAGGATTCATTGGGACTTGGTAATTGGGTAAGTTGGTAATTGAGTAATTTGAGCCGAGCAGATTTTCAATTACCAGATTATCAACTTACTCACTTACCCAATCAGCGTGGATGTTTCCTGGACAAGGAATCTTTCAAAGACTTCATTCGACAGCAAACGCCCGCGCGGCGTCAACTGAAGATTATTTCCGCAGAATTTGAGCAATTCTGAAGAGACCAGTTCTTCAAGAATGCTTTCATATGGCTCAAATTGCTCGCCGAATTGCGATCGTAACTGCTCTAAATTTACGCCCCGATTCAGCCGCAATCCTAAAAACAAGCTCTCCTCCAGAGCCTGCGTTTGGGTAACCGTGGAAAACGCAGTCTGGGGAGACGCAAGGAACTGGTCATAGTTGTCGGTGCTCGCCAGGCGGAGGCTCTCAATACCTTTGGCGCGCGCCATCTCAGCTACCGGCAGCATTGAATGCGCATCCACTCCGAACCCAAGATACGGCCGGCGCGTCCAGTACTTCAGATTGTGCGCGGACTCAAATCCCTGACAGGCGAAGTTGGAAATCTCGTACTGCCGCCGGTCCGCCGCCTCCAGTCGCTCGCAGGCTGTTTCATAGAATTCGGCAGTGAGATCTTCGTTGGGAACGTCATGCGCGTGGTAGCGCGTTCCTCCGGCAATCAGCTCGCGTCCCAGCCGCGAGTTCTCATCCACTTCCAGCATGTACACGCTCACGTGCGGCGCGCCGCTGGCGATGGCTTCGTCGAGCGAATAGCTCCAGCTCTCGCGTGTCTGGTGGGGCAGGCCGGCAATCAGATCCACATTGATGTTGGTGATTCCTGCCTTGCGCAACCGCTCAATATCGCTCAGCGTCTTCTCTCGCGTGTGCAGCCGCGCCACAGAGGCGGCTTCTTTATCCACAAACGACTGCACGCCAAGGCTCACACGGTTTACGCCCCGCGTGACCAGCGCCTGAATCATGGCATCGCTCAGCGTGCCGGGCGCGCATTCCACCGTCATTTCCGCGTGCGGAAGAGATTTGAACTCCTGACGCAGATGAAAAAACAACTTCTTGAATTGATCCGGCGGGAGCAGGCTGGGCGTTCCGCCGCCCACGTAAATGGAATCTACCGGCTCGGGAATCATCGCATCATGTTCAGCCGCGAGCGAGCGCATTGCGGCCAGATCCGCGATGACTCGCTCCACGTACTGTCCCATTTGCGCCGAGGAGAAGACGCCGGAGGCAAAATTACAGTAAGTACACTTGGAGCGGCAGAAGGGAACCGAAATGTAGATGCCCAGGGACATGAAGAGAGGCTGCTCGTTGCACAGGCTCTGCATTCATTATAGGGAAAGAGGCTGTTGAGCAGAGACCCTGCAAGGGGCGAAGAGCTGCAAGGTCTCTGTATGAACCTGGAGCAGCAAAGCCAGAATCGCGGAAAGGTGCTTACGAGAACAGCTATAGGCTGTTTTTCCCCGCGGCCTTGGCTTTGGCCCATCTCTTCTTTGCGGCCTCTGCGATCTTCCTGCGCGCTGACGCGGAGAGATGCCGTGGCCCTCTCCGTCCGTTTGCGCTTCTCCTGCCCCGGCCCCAGCCACGGGCAACGGGCGTACTTCGCAACGCTGCGATCGCACGTTCTAAACGGTCTCGTTCGGCTTCAAGTTCTTGAATAATTGATTGAGTGTCCAAGGGGGATTCATCTCCTTTATCAGGTGTGAAATTCTAACAGGTGAACCGTCCTATGAAAACATCAGCGGAAATTAAACTAGCCGCAAAACAAGATTTAGCATTAACTGTTCCGCCACGATGACAAGAGGCGCTACGGATCGATATTCAATTATAGAATCATATCTATGTTCAAGCGCGCCGTCATCACAGGGATGGGCGTAGTCAGCCCTAATGGGATTGGAAATAGAGCTTTCTGCCAGGCCGTTCTGGCGGGAAAAAGCGGAGTCAAAAAGATTACCCGCTTTGATACCTCTGACCTGCCCGTGCAAATTGCGGGTGAGATCCAGGATTTCAGCGAACTCGACTGGGTGGATGCCCGGGAGCGGAAGCACGTGTCTCGCGCCGTGCCTCTGGCCATTGCCGCGTCAACGGAGGCATTGAAAGATGCCGATATTGATCCCACAAAGTTCTCCCTGGACCAGCAACGTGAAATCGGCGTGGTACTGGGGACAGGCGGCGGCGCCAATGACTTCACTGACCAGCAATACCATCTCTATTATCAAGGCAAGATCAAACAGGTGAGTATTTACACCATTCCCAGCGGCACCATGGGCACCATGTCCAGCGAAGTAAGCATGCGCTTCGGCTTCCGCGGGCTCAGCCATGTAGTCACTACAGGCTGTACCTCATCGACCGACGCGATCTCGCACGCCATGCGGCAGATTCAGCTTGGCACGCAATCCGCCATGCTGGTGGGCGGCGTAGATTCGCCGCTTGCCTGGGGAATACTCAAGGCCTTCACCTTGATGAAGATCATGACGGAAAGCTGGAATGAACAGCCGGAGCGAGCCTCCCGCCCGTTCAACAGTGATCGTGATGGCTTTGTCATCGCCGAGGGCGCGTGGATGTTCTTCCTTGAGGAATATGAGCGCGCTCGCGCCCGCGGCGCTCGAATCTACGCCGAGATTGCCGGCTATGGTTCTACCTGTGAAGCGTTCCATCGTGTGCGCCTGGTGGAGAACGGGGAAGAGCCGGCTCGGGCCATTGGGCTTGCCATGAAGGAAGCGGGGCTTGCTCCCACCAATGTCCATTATGTCAATCTGCATGGCACGTCGACGCAGCTCAATGATCGAATCGAGACGCGGGCCCTCAAGCTGGCTCTTGGCGATCATGCCTATAAGGTTCCCATGTCGGCGCTGAAGTCGCAGATTGGCCATCCGCAAGGCGCCTGCGGCGCGGCAGGTGTTGCCGCCACTCTCATCGCCATGCATCACAACCAGCTCCCGCCCACCATCAACCTGGAAAAGCCCGACCCCGATTGCGATCTGGATTACGTTGCCGAAGCCGGACGTAAATGTGCCATTGAGCACGCCGTGTGCAACTGCATTGCTTTTGGATCAAAGAACTCCGCACTGGTACTGCGTAAGCTCGACTAAAAACCGTCATAGCTCTTACGAATGTAGCAAACTGGGGAAGTTCCTGTGTGTGGGGAATTTTGCGTAGAGACGCGGCCCGTCTTGGTTGATCATTCTGTCACAATCACAAGAAAGAAGGGCCAGCGAGCTGGCTCGTTGTCGAGCAGCGCACTGGCCCTGAAAGGGTAGCGCAGCCAATTGCGCCCCTTTACTTAGAAAGCAGTTGGAGCGATGTCATCCGGCGGAACAAAGGTGACACCCTGCGGGGTCGGGACCGGCGTGGGAAGCGGACGCAGGAACGGCGCGCCTCCGTTATCGATTTCCCAGCGAACCAGCATGGCGTTGTCTTCGTGCACTGTATTGTGGCAGTGCTCCATGAACATGCCGCCCCAGTCACGGAACTGCATGGTCAAGGTCACGCTTCCACCCGGACGCAGACGATAAACGTCCTTGCGGCCTTGTTCCCACGGCGGAACATTGCTTGCGCTGCCGTTGCGGGCGAGAATCCTGCCTTCTTCAAAGTGGATGTGGATCGGGTGATCCCAGCCGCCGCCGCCGTTCTGCAGCGTCCAGATTTCACGCGTGCCGTAGCTCGGCGCCGCCGAGATGCGTCCCCAGCTTGCGTTGAGCATTGCCCCCTTGTCAGTGGCAACGCCCCACGGCCCGGGTTGATCGTTGGAACCGGTGGTGTAAGTTTCTTCGCTCGCCGGAAGGGGCTGGTTAGCGCCGCTGCCGAAGGTGAAGGTACGCTCACGGGCCACTGGAATATTCGTCAGGTCCGGATTCGGGATCATGGGCATGTTAGGGAAGCACACGCTCTGATCAGGCTGGGCCGGGTCACGTACAACGCGGAACTCCAAAAACTTGCCGACGCACGGATCCGATTGATTGGGCTGAAGTGCATTCGAGAGTGTGAGGTCCTTGTTGGGTTTTCTGCCGTTCTGGTGCTGGCAGAGGTTCACAAAATAGAGTTTGCGGCCGACCGCATACGGCGAGAAGTCAATGACGATGTCATAGCGCTCGGCGATGCCCTGCTCATCAAGCTGAGTGAGCGGAATGGCTGTAGGCAGAAGGTTTCCGTCATTGGCAATTTGCAGGAACTGGACCGGATTGTTCAGATCGTCGCAAACGGCCACCTTGAAGAAGCGTGACACCGCGGCGTTCAGGATGCGGAAGCGGTACTTGCGGCGCTCCACTTCGAAGTACGGGTTGTAGGTCAGGTTCACGGTCATCACATCGCCCAGGAACCCGTCGAAGTTGAAGATGTCGAAGTACAACTGGCCGTCTGGATGGAAGGCCTTGTCGGCCAGCATGATATTGACGTCATAATCCAGGTTGACCCAACCTTTGCCGTTGGACGAACCACTGGGCAGCCGCAGATTGACGCTATCGTTCACGGTCTCATCGCCACGATCGAGCGCGCTGTAAATGTTGAACATGGCAGCGTTGCCCTTGTACACGTTCTGAGAAGTGAACGTGAACATGTGATCGTGGAACCAGTGCGTGGACATGGTTTCATGCCAATCGCCCGGGACCTTGTCGCTTCCACCTGCGTCGTTCGGAGTGGCCGCGTGAGGATCGGTGGCATCCTGATTGATTTCAAGAATCCCGGCCAGCACGATCGGCCAGTGATAATCGTAGAACTGCCCGGGGAAGAAGAACGCGCCGGTGAAGCCGTCATTCTCCGCGCCGTGGTGGCCGTTGTGCTCGTGGGTTGAAATGGTGTGCCGTCCGAAGCCGGCGTTCTGCGTGACATCAACGGGAAGCTGGTTGTGATGGCGGAACAGGATGGGTTCCATGTAGCGGCCCTGGACCAGTTTCGGGGGAATGGTTCCATTGAAGGTCCAAACGGAGTCCGGGTTCTGCGTGGGGAAGCCCGGATGGAACTTCAGCGGAATCGGCTGCGTGGGATCAATGCCCGAGTTCAGAGAGGAAGCCACGGCCGGGTTGTAAACCGTGTTGGTCGTCGCTTCGGCCTGGGACATCTCCACCGAAATTCTCGGCGGGAACTTGGTAAATTGCTGATGTGCCCAGATTGGCCCCGGAGGCCGGCCTTCTGCAGGTCCCGTGCCTCCGCCCAAGAGCGGGTCGACGGGTATACGGTTGTTTTCATCAACCTGTGCCAGTGGAACGGGCGTGAGATCGCCACCCAGCGGATTGGTGCCGCGCTTAATCACATCAAAGCGTGGCATAGGCGTGCTGAAAGGCTGCACGCCGAACAGTGGGCTGAGCGGAGCACCGGTTGGAATATCAAATCCCGGCGGCGACGCCACCGCGGTGCTTTGCGCGTTAACGCTGGGCACAAATGGGCTCAGGCCACCGATGGGGGCGATGGCGCCTGCGGATGTAATCAGGCCCCACTTGATCAGTTCACGACGGCTGACCTTGCCTTGAGAATAGGCTTTTACGATTTCGAGTCTGTTTTTACGTGCGTTTTCCGCATCCCGAACACGCGCTTTGGACGCGTCTTTGGGAAGATAGATATAACTCATCTGCTGCGCTCCTTGGAATGGAATACACATCTGGTGCACGGGCACCTCCATCAAATTGCGGAGGCATTCCCGTTCCGCAGCTGGCTACTTTTTGCGGGGAAGCCGGAAGTCGCGTAAGAAGATTGCCTTGCTGCCGAAGATCAGCAGCTCACATCTTACGGATATAAGCCGGGCTGAGAGTACAAGGCAGCTTTCCGGCAGGCAAGAAAATCTATAGTCAACTTTTGTAAAGTAGGTATGTCGATCAGGCACGTGCGCTGTTAACTGATGAATTTAAGATAGTTGCGGCACCACGAGGAGATTACATCTTAGTTTAATAAGAATTACCTGACGATTTGTATCGCAGCCCGAAACATTAGAAATTCTAAGAATTCGGACATACGACCCGTCTAAGGAGTTGGAGCGCTTGCTCTGATCCTGGCGAGACTCGGTTTGTTCTTAAACTACTTTATTAAGAGATACGGTTTGGCCTCGGATAAACCGGCCTTTCATCCAGGTGCGAGCCGATCAACCGGGATCTGCGAGGTACTTTGCGGCTCACGCTAAAATAGAAGCTTACCCATGGCGCAGGAAGAAGAGGTACTAGGGAAAGCATATGACAGCCGTCTGATGAAGCGGCTGCTTACCTATTTGCGCCCGTACTGGTGGCAAACCGCGGTTGCCCTTACGTCGATTCTGCTCAAGGTGGTGCTCGGGCCGGATGTGATTGGCCCCTTCCTGACCGCCACCGTGATTGACAAGTACCTGTCATTCGGCGGCAACAAGCACCATTGGTTTCTCGATCGCTGGCTGAGCCCGAACCCGTGGATCGGGATTGGCCAAATTGCCGGAATCTATCTCGCTTCGCTGCTCTTCAATTTTGTTCTGGAGTTCGTGCAGACCTACCTGATGCAGTGGACGGGGCAGATGGTCATGTTCGACCTGCGCAGCCATATCTTCCGTCATCTCCAGCAGATGCACGTCGCCTTCTTCGACAAAAATCCCGTCGGCCGCCTGGTGACGCGTGTGACTAGCGATGTGGATGCGCTGAACGAAATGTTCACCGCGGGCGTGGTTTCGATTTTCGAAGACGTGTTCGTGCTCGGCGGGATCATGTTCGTGATGTTGAGGATGAAATGGTGGCTGGCGCTGATCACATTCGCCGTGCTGCCGCTGATTTTCTGGGTGACCATGATTTTCCGCAGGTCGGTTCGGGAATCCTACCGGCGCATCCGCGTGGCCATTGCCCGGATCAACGCCTACCTGCAGGAGCACGTTACCGGCATGGTAGTGCTGCAGCTCTTTAATCGCGAGCGGCGCGCTTATAAGAAGTTTGACCGCATCAACGCCCAGCACATGGAGGCTTTCAAAGATGCCATCTGGGCATACGCCATCTACTATCCCGTGGTCGAGTTGCTTTCCACCATCGCCATTGCTTCCGCGCTGTGGTTCGGGGGATTGAAAGTGTTCGTCGGGACGGTCACGCTGGGAACAATCACTGCTTTTATTCAATACGCGCAGCGCTTCTTCCGGCCCATTCAGGACCTGAGCGAAAAATACAACATTCTGCAATCCGCCATGGCCTCAGCGGAGCGCGTCTTCAAGCTGCTGGACACGCCGGTGGAGATCTTGTCACCGGATGCCCCAAAGAACGCGGAAGGCAGGGGTCGTATTGAGTTCGATCATGTGTGGTTTGCGTATCGCAGGCTGGAAGATCAGAATGCAGATGACGCCGGCGAATCCCTGAGCGTGAATGCGGCTGAGCAGAACGGCCATCCCCACGCAGACGGCTCCGGCTTTGACTGGGTTCTCCGCGATGTTTCTTTTGCTATCGAGCCAGGCGAGAGCGTGGCCATTGTCGGCCATACGGGGGCGGGCAAAACGACGATTATCTCCTTGCTCATGCGCTTCTACGATATTCAGAAAGGCGCCATCCGCATTGATGGCATCGATATCAGGAACATGGACCTCGCGGATCTGAGACGGCGATTCGGCGTTGTCCTTCAGGACCCATTCCTGTTCAGCGGCACCATTGAAAACAACATCCGCCTGGGCTCGAAATGGATTACTGACGAGCAAGTGGAGACGGCCGCCGAAAACGTGAACGTTGCCGACTTCATCCGCACACTGCCGCACGGGTTTAAAGAGCCGGTACTGGAGCGCGGCAGCACGCTCAGCACCGGGCAGAAGCAGCTTATTTCGTTTGCCCGGGCGCTGGCCCACAATCCGAAGATCCTGGTGCTGGACGAAGCCACCTCCAGCGTGGATACCGAGACCGAACTGCGCGTTCGTGATGCCCTGACCCGCATGGTAGAGGGGCGCACTTCCGTCATCATTGCCCATCGACTTTCGACCATCCAGCGCGCCGATAAGATCATTGTCATGCACAAGGGGCATGTGCGCGAGATCGGCAGCCACCAGGAGTTGCTGGCTCAGCGCGGCATCTACTGGAAGCTCTACCAGTTGCAATACAAAGACCAGGAACTGAACGTCGGCGAGCCACAGGTCAGCGCGGACGATTAGGATACCCTCCACAAGACTTACGGGAGCAAAGCAAGGGAGCGCGGTGTCAAAGCTCTCATGCGCCACAGGCGCGCACAGTGGAGAACCCAACCGCTCTCTGCACGGCCTGTGGTGTGCAAGGAGGAAAGCGCAGCCATGCTTGCCGCAGCTCTCGCCAGTTTGCCAGCGTCAAAAATTCAACTCGCAGCCTTCGGGCTCCTCCAGGAGAACGCGCCTCACTTCAACCTCTGGACCATGTGGGGAGACATGGGATGGCCGGCTCGTGCTGTAGCCATCGTCCTGTTTGTGATGTCCGCCTGGTCCATCGGCGTGATGATCGACCGCTGGCTCACATTTAAAGCTGCGCGCAAGCACTCGCGCCAGTTCGCGCCTGTAGTGGGCGGAGCGCTGCGCGAAGGCAAGCTGGATGAAGCCATCCGAGTGGCCGAACGCGCCAGCAAAAGCCATCTGGCCAAGGTCGTGAGCTCCGGCTTGCAAGAGTATCAGTTGCATGAAGCGTCGGCGGCCACAGCGGAAGAAAAGATTGAGGCCAGCCGGCGTGCACTGGAGCGCACAGAAGCCATTGTGCATGCCGAACTCGAACGCGGCCTGGGCGGCCTGGCGACGATCGGTTCCACAGCTCCGTTTGTTGGCCTGCTCGGCACCGTGATTGGCATTATCGACGCTTTCGCCAAGATCCAGGAGCATGGCGCCACCGGGATCACAGCGGTTTCCGGCGGAATCTCTGAAGCGCTCGTGACCACGGCCCTCGGCCTATTTGTGGCCATTCCCGCCGTCATGATGTTCAACTATTTCACGGCGAAGATAAAAGTGTTCGACGTGGAAATGGTGAACTCGTCGAGCGAACTGGTGGACTACTTTCTCAAGCGCAACATCGGCAGCCGGAGATAGGCGTCACAGGAGGAGTCATGAGCACGCACACAGGGAGAACAAGCAAAATCAATTCCGAAATCAACGTAACTCCCATGGTGGACGTGATGCTGGTGCTGCTCATCATTTTTATGGTGATTACGCCCATGCTCCAGCCCGGAAGGAGAGTGGAATTGGCCAGGACGGCCAACCCAGTCGATATGTCTGACGCGAACAAGGCAGACGCGATCGTTATCGCCGTTCAGCGCGATAGAACCATCTTTCTGGGAAATGAGATGGTAAGCAATGCCGTGCTGGTACAGCAGCTCAAAGATCGCCTTGACACTCGGATCAACAAGACCGTGTACGTGCGCGCCGATGCGCGGGCAAAGTTCCGCTCCGTGGCAGAGGTGGTTGATGGTGTCCGCTCTGCCGGCACAGATCAAATCGGCTTACTGACTGAAAAAGTACAGAGGCGCCAAACTATGGCTCAGCCCTAACTGCGCACCAGAAAATCTTTTGCCGCTTCCGGAAGCACCCCACGCTCATCCAATGCCGCAGGAGGAAATGATGGAAGCGAGAATTGATTATCTGAAAAGCGCTCGCGGCGTTTATGAAGCCATGCTTGGTCTCGAGAAATACCTTCATCAATCCGGGCTGGACGAGAAGCTGCTCGATTTAATCAAGCTGCGCGTCTCGCAGATCAACGGCTGCGCTTATTGCATTGATATGCACTGGAAAGACCTGCGCGCCTTCGGCGAAACTGAGCAGCGGCTCTACGGCCTGGATGCGTGGGAGGAATCGCCATATTACACTGACCAGGAACGCGCGGCGCTGGCATGGGCGGAAGCGGTAACCAACATCCGCGAAACCCATGCACCTGACCACCTTTACGAGAATGCGCGCAAGCACTTCAACGAAAAAGAACTCGCTGATCTAACCCTCGCCATCGCCGCGATCAATTCCTGGAATCGCCTGGCAATCTCGGCCAGAAGCGTGCCCGGCCTCTACCAGCCGGCGAAGACTCAGGAAGCCAAAAAAACGGCATAGACGAACTCTCTCAACGCACATCCGCGCGCTTTGGGCCGGCTCACTCTCCGCGCAACGCGTCCATGGGATTACAGCGTGAGGCGGTGCGTGCCGGCACAAAAGCCGCCAGCAGCCCGCAGGAAAGCAATAAAGCCGTGACACCCAGAATCGTGCCGGGATCGTGCGGGGCGACGCCGTAAAGAAAACCGGTGATCAGGCGGCTGAAAAAGTAAGCCAGCGCTATGCCGATGGCAGCCCCAGCAAACAGCATCCGTGCCGCCTGACCCAGCAGCATGTTGATGATGTGGCTTCGCTGCGCTCCAAGCGCGAGGCGCACACTAAGTTCATGACTTCTCTGCGCGACCAGGTAAGATAGCAGGCCGTACAGCCCAGCCAGGGCGATCAGCAAGGCGACGGCTCCGAACAGCTCCAGCAGATGCGCTGCCAGCAACTGGCTGCCCATCGAGTCCTCCACGATCTGATTCATGGTCTCGATTTTGCCGGACTGCAGATCGGGATTGACCGTAACCATCGCGCGTTGCATGGCAGGAATTACTGCTTGAGGATCAGCCTGCGTACGAACCGCCACTTCCACATGCGCCAGCAGCGTGGGCTGATAAAAGCTATCGCTCGGTAGAAGCTGAGGCGCGCAGAGATCGATCTCCGGGAAGGCAGGCTTGTCGATGGAAGTCTGGTGGAAATCATCGATGACCCCGACGATCTTTGCCTCTCTACCTTTTGCGAGCCGGACGGAAAACTTCTCCATCACGTCGCCCGCAGGCAGGTATTTTTGCGCGAACGCCTGGTTCACGACCGCTACAAGCGGACTATTCGCGGTGTCCTGGTGGTTGAAGAACCTCCCGCGCGCCATGCGAAATTTCAGAACATTCTGGAGTTCCGGTCCTGCAGCCTTGAGCTGCGCCTCTATTTTCAGCGTTGGAGACGTGGAGTTACCGGAGCTGGCCACGTCGAGTTCCAGGATGGCCGCGAACCCCCGGTGCAACGGCAGCACGGTGGTAAGGGCAGCAGAAGTAACTCCGGGGAGCTGCTGAATCCGCTGGAGCAGGGGGTTGTAGACTGTCTCGTTTTTGTCGACGTTGCGATATTTGAAGCGCGGCAGCTTGGGCTCCAGCATGAGCACGTGGTCCGTGCGAAACCCGAGAGGAACCCTTCGCAACGCAAATACGGTCCGAAGCAGCAAGCCGCATGCCACGAGCAGCACCAGTGAGAGCCCGATCTCGGCCACAACCATCGTCTGCTGTAGACGCCGGCTGCTCAGCGTTGTGCCTCCCTGAACGGATCCCTGGCGCAAAGAGTGGTCAAGCGGAGTACGCGCAGCCAGCCATGCAGGGAAAAACCCAAACAGGACGGCGCTGAGAACAGACAGCAGCAGCAATGCGCATAGGACGGAAAAATCCGGCGCGAGATGGTCCGGCAGGTTCAGTCGCGTGCGTAGAGTCTGGCTGAATACTTCCAGCGCAAGCTGTGCCAGGCCGAATCCAAACCCACAGCCAAGGAAACTCAGCAACAAGCTCTCGGTAGAAAGTTGCCGTATGATCCGCCAGCGGCTCGCACCCAGGGCGCCGCGAACCGCGATTTCGCGCTGTCGGGCCATGGCGCGCGCCAGCATCAGGTTGGCAATATTCGCACACGCAATTAGCCACATGATCGCTACCACAGCAATTAACGCGAGCAAGGCCGGCCGCGAATCTTTGACCAGGGTGGCCCGGTAACCCATGGTACCCACCCGCGTCATGGGCCGGGAGAATTTCAGCGTCGTCGGGTAAACCGAAACAAGGCGTTCTTCCATG
>Ga0134128_10007695_pt1 | contig 13005 bp, 13 predicted proteins | sample KB31754_FD_96462 | JGI IMG/M metagenome (GOLD analysis project Ga0134128, IMG submission 96462) | Terrestrial soil microbial communities with excess Nitrogen fertilizer from Kellogg Biological Station, Michigan, USA - KB3-175-4 | ecosystem: Environmental > Terrestrial > Soil > Unclassified ... | reverse complement strand
TATTACGGCGCGCTGGGCGCGACCCGGCAGCACCCGTTGCAGTCCATCATGATCTTCGACCTCGGCGGCATCAGCCACTTCGCGAAGGAAAATCAATATCCGGTCGACTGGAGCGATGCGGAAAAAGCAATGTTGCTGAACACCTGCTACCAGCCGACCCAATGGGACATCTACTGGCGGCTCGCGCCCTGCGATTTCGTGATGCGAAAAGTCGAGCGCGAAAAGGGGTTGTTCGGCACGGCGGCAATCCCGAAAGCCTGGTTGCTAGCCATGCTGCGGCACCCGCTCGCTTATCTGCACCATCGCCTGGCATTCATGTGGAATTTTCTCGCTGCGGACAATCTGACGATGTGGCTCGCTGACGTCGAGCACCCGACGCGGCAGGTGTTTTCGGATCGTCGGCCTTTCGTCGCTTTTGTATCGGTTCAAGATGCACTCAAGTCGACGCCGTTGTTTCGCGTTGGTTCCTGGCTGATGGTTTGCATCTTCTTGTGCTGCCTCAACTGGCGGCGAAGCGGCACGCGGGAGGGTGCGTTCGTCCTCGGTGTATGCGGATCGGCGGCGGTCTACGTGGCGAGCTTCCTTGTTGTCGGCGTCGCCTCCGATTTTCGTTACGGCTATTGGGCCGTGCTGGCCGCCATTGCCGGTGCGGCGGTCGGGGCATCCGCCGACATGCATAGGGCCAAAGCGACCGCTGAAGGCGCAAGCGCCTATTGCTTAGCAGGAGAGGCGGGATCGGCTTGCTCTGCTGCCCCCGACCAGGTCTTGTAATCGCCCTCCGAAACGCTCGGCAGCTTTTTGACGAACGCGACGACCGACCAGATCTCATCGTCCTTTGCGCCAGCCTGCTCGAAGCTCGGCATACCGGTCATGTTTATGCCGTTCTTGATGATCCAGAACAGCTGGGCGGGCGAGAGCTCACCGGCGACATCCTTCAGATCAGGCGGGTCGGGATGAAGCCCTTCCGAGAACTTCTGCCATTTAACGCCGGGTGCGCCATGGCAGTTTGCGCAGCCGAGCGCCGCGTAGGCTTTGGCGCCGGCGTGCACTGTGTTGACATCGCTCAACGAGGCCGGAGGCACATCCTTGGCGTGTCGATCGATGGATGCCGTCCTCACTCGCGTCAGAGCCCAGGTCACGGCAGCAGGATCCTCCGTGGTTCCGGCGACATTATAAAAGCCGCCGAAGAAGTAAACGGCACAGCCAATCGCCACCACGATGGCCAGTGCCCCGATCGCCGAAAGGACGCGCATGCAGACCTCCGTCGCTGAATCTCCGCTTGGTGCCTGAACAACAAATCTAACGCTTCGGGCTGGAATAAGTGACCGCCTCGAAGGTTGCATAAGATATGGGTATATTGACGCAATATTTGCAAAACACTTTGCGACCAAAGTTCAATGGTTGGTGATTTGGTGGGCAGGTCCGGCTGGCGGGTACAGGCAGCGGGCCTTGATTCCGCGGTGCGCTGAGTATGTCGTACAGCGCATCCAAGTCTCTTTCCGGCGTCTTCGCCGCAAAGGGGGTCCTTCGTAGGGGGCCGATCACATTTTGGCTCGTTCTTTCCTTGCAGGCGCTTGCGGTGACCCTCATGGGTGCGACCGAGGGCAGCCCGCTTGGCATGGTGGTTTTCCTGCTCGTGTGGGCCATGCTGAACTGCCTGTGGCTCGCTCTCCTTCGTCGGCCTAGTGTTGCGGCGCTCTTGTCGCTTGAATTCCTCGTCACGCTGGCACTGCTTTCGCACTTCAAATACGAGAAGCTCTGGATAACTCTCGATTTCGTGGATGTCCTGATCGTGGATCAGGACACGTCCGCGTTTCTGCTTGCGACGTTTCCCGCTCTGCGCTGGTGGGTTCTATTATCCGCCGTGGCCACGATCGTCGCGATCATGGTCGCGTGGCGGCTGGACCATTACCGTGTGGACCGGCGCGCGAGCCTCGCCGGCTTCTCGATCTCCGCCCTGGCGCTCATTGGGATATCGCTCTCGTGTCCGACCGACTTGCACGAGGATTTTGCTGGTCAAAGCTATGTCTCAAAGTTTGCGCGAACGGGCGTTGAGACGGTCCATGAGCGATTCTCGCGCGGGTATTTGGAAGCGGCCGATGATGCCGGTGGAAGGTTGGTGGGAGCGGAAAGCTTCGTGTGTCATGCGCCTCGAAAGCTTCCGCACATCATCCTGTTGCACGATGAGTCCAGTTTCGACATCACCGCGGCCCCCGGGATCAAGGTGCCGAGCGGATATCGTCGGCATTTTCGATCATTCGACGGCAAGGAGCGGAGGCTTGTCGTGGAGGGGGTTGGCGGACCAAGCTGGTTCACCGAATTCAACGTGCTCACGGGTCTTTCGGTTCGATCGTTCGGTCGCTTTGCGACGTCGGTGACGCGGATCGCAGCCGGTCGCGTTTATCGTGGGCTGCCGCGGTTATTGGATCAGTGTGGCTACCATACGTTCAGCCTTTACCCGTTTTACGGTTCCTTCCTTGATTCACGCGCTTTTCAGACAACCACTGGAATCTCGCATTATCTGGACATGCAGGACCTCGGCACCCGCGATTTCGAAGCCGACAGCTTCTATTTTGATCGGGCCGTCGATTTGATCGAACGCGAAAGAGGCAATGGCCCGTTGTTCCTCTACGTCTATACCGTGGCCAACCATTTCCCCTGGGACAAACGGCTGCGTCCCGCGCTCACTCCCGATTGGCACGATCTCGGCAACGCGCCGGAGGTCGATGAATACATTCGTAGACAGGAAATGACTGCCGGTGACTACCGAGCACTATTGGAAAAGCTCGCGCGAAGGTTTCCTGCCGAATCCTTCCTTGTCGTCCGGTATGGCGATCATCAGCCCCAATTTGGCGCCAGTCTCATCGATCGTTTTCTTGGCAAGGAAGAAATTGTAAGGCGGGTAGAAGTATCTGATCCTCGTTACTTGACGACGTACTACGCGATCGATGGGGTGAATTTTGTACCGGCCGATGTCTCCTCGGCTCTCGACGGGCTCGATGCGCCATATCTGCCGATCGTGCTGTTGAAGGCGGCGGGTGTCCCACTCGATCCGACTTTCCTGGAGCAGAGCACAATGCTGCAACGTTGCGGCGGTCGCTTCTACGGTTGCGAAGAGGGAATGGCGGCGAAGAAGCTCAATCGTCTCTTGATGGATGCCGGCGTGATCAAGGGTTTGTAGACGGGTGCAAGTGCGGGAATGCCACGACTCATCCATTTGGCGCCGGCGTCTCCTCATCAACGATCTGTCCGCCGTCGTAACCGCAGGCGATCCGCCCAAGCGCCGCACGGAATTGTTCGCTCTCGACCATTGACACAATCGCTGACAAGTCGTCGTGCTTTGTAATTCGGCGGGCGCGGCCCAAAATCGACGCTATGAGGCTTGTCTCAAGATAGGGCAGGCTCGCCCAAAATCCGCGAGCGAGATCTTGCGCCAGCGCATGATCGGGATGTTGCTTGTTTTCGGGAGCGCGGCCTATCTCGTACATGTGACGGACTGCGTGCCACGGGGCTCGCTCGGAGGGGAGGCGCGCCATGATCTCAGGATGTTCTTGCGCGACATAAAACCGGTTAAGCGTGTCGAATAGAACAAAGCGGTAGCCCTGTGCCAGCAGGAACGGTTCCCAGTCATGCCATGACGGCTCTGACCTGGGAGTGACCGCCTCGGCGACGATCACCTTTGGTCGAAATCGTCCCCAATCGCCGCCGAACAGAACATCGCCTTCAGCGCCTTCGACGTCGATTTTGAGGAAATCGATTGAGCCCATGTGGTGCCGTTCGCATAATTTTGACAGCGTGGTCACCGGCATGCGGATGGTCTGATAGTCGACGCCAAAGGCTCGGGCTTCCTGTGCAACGCCCTGCAATGTCGTTGAGAGCCCGTGCAGGCGGTCGACCACATGGAAGTCGATTTCGCCACACTGCCGTCCGACCAGGTCACGAATCACGGTGTCACGCGGTCGTAGCCGCGGATAAAGCGCCGCAAGTTCAGACTGAGGCTCGACGACAATGCCTTGCCAGCCGCGCTCATAGAACCAGAACGATACATTGTCGGCAATCGGATGTCCTGCCCCGATATCGATATACGTCCCAGTTGTCTGTCCCGCGAAGGCAAGTGAGAGATGATAATCCTCGAGATTCTGTGAGTAGGATAGCTCCATCCGCGTCCCTCATTTCTCTCGGCGCATACCGAGTATGCCATCAGCCGACGACCGGCCCGCGCCGCAGGACTTCGGCATTCTGTCCATCCTTCATTGTGTTCTAATTTCGGCGGGGCGTGTCAATTGAAACAAACGGCCGCTGGACTGGCATGGACTGACCTTGGGCCCCTCGCGCGGATGGATATGAATCGTCATCACGGGAATTTTTCTGATCATATGCCCACGAAGCGCTACCCATCGAAGGAACTACGTTCGTTGCAAAACATTTCGTTCAAGGGCAGCAAAACCGAGGAGAGGCTTCCATGGCAATGCACGTTGTGATGGACCATGCCGGTGACAGGCGGCATTACTTCGACAAGGAAGATGCCGAGAGCCTGGCTGAAGCGGAGCGTCGCTTCCATGAATTGGTCGGCCGAGGCTTCACCGCAGCCGCTAGAGTTGGTCCCGGAGAGGTTTCAAAAATTCACGCGTTCGATCCAGCCATCGAAGAAACCCTGTTCGTGCCGAGGCTTGTCGGCGGATAGGCGGCATCAAATGGTCCTCTTTCGTCGTCCGCTGGCCGGCCTGCGGGTCCGGGCCTTGCGCAGGCTCTACCAGACGCACTTGCTGGAAAACACGGCCGAAGCGCGCGGGTTGCGCCTGTTGCGAAGCTGGTTGTCTCCCAAGCAACGTGCCCAGTTGGATTCTGAGGGGGCCTTTGAGGTTGTCGGATCCGACAGCGGCAAGCGCTATCGGATTTGCTACGGTACTTCTACGAACATTCGCGAAATCGACCGGACCGGGAGACTTGGGCATAGCTGGTGCTTCGTTCCTGTGGGGGGCTTGGTCGCGGGAGACGTGATGCTAGCGCAGAAGATAGCTTTGGAAACCACCGAAACAGCCGCTTTGGCCGTCGCCAACAAGGTTCCGCTGCTATTTTGCTCGCGCTAGGGCTATTCCGGACGTGATTTCAAGACCGAGGCCCGGCGTGGTCCCAGTAAAATGGAATCCCGGTTCCGGGTTGGCCGCCTACTCGGACCTGTCCTTTTCCAGGGTGCCGTCGCGAAGAATCCGATAGTTCTGGCCACGCCACTCGACGGCGGCGCTGAAGAAGCTGCACACAAAGACTGCGAATGAAACCGCGTCATGCAGCGCAAGCAGCCACAGAGGTTGCCGCCGCAGGTTGAACGCGCGTTCGATACTGAAGCTCAGGATGGCCCGGCTGGCAAACGCAATGCCTGGCAAAGCGATCGGATGCTGCGCTCCCGTCAGGACGGCGATCAGCGCGAGCATCGTCGGATGCATGAAGATAGTCCCGATATAGCCGACAGGGTCGATCGCACGAATGGTCCTTGACGAGCGCATATGGTGTTCCCAAAACGATCGAAAGCTGCGATCAAAGCAGACGTGTCCGACCGCCCAATGGGTGACGACGACATCCAGTCCGGCGGCTCGAACGGCCCTGCCGATTGCATAATCATCCGCAAGTTCGTCCATATATGATTTCAAGCCGCCAATGCGTCTCAGAACTTCGGCCCGCATGGCGATCGTCGAACCGAAGCAAGGCTTGGCCGCTCCAAATGTCAGGGCCACAACAACGTTAGGAAGAAATTGGGAGTTTATGTTGAGGGCGGACACCTGGGCCCAGATGCCGCCAGCAGCAATTCCGTAGTACAGGCAGGTGATCGCGCCGGCTTGCGTATTTTCGAGCTCGGCAACAACTCGACCGACAAAGCCGTCCTCGACCATGATGTCGCTGTCGGATAGCACGATTATCTCGTGACGAGCCTTCGCTTCCATATTGACGAGGTTCGCGATCTTTGGATTTTCGCCGCGCGAATGGTCGTCGATGACAAGATCTATCTCGCTTGCCGGATGTAGTCTCCGTAACAACCCGACGACCTCATTTGCGGGATCGCTCAGTCGCTGCGTTCCGCAGATGACCTGGATTTTTCCCCCATGTCGCTGTCTGCAAAGTGAGGTCAGGCGCGTAAACAGGCCAGGTTCGCTCCCGTGCAACGGCTTCAATATCGTAACCGGCTTCGGCGGGCAGATATCGGTCGTCGACGGCCTGTTAAAGCGCGGTGCCAGAATGGCGGCAAGGATATTGTAAACGATTCCAAGAATCGCGCCGACTAGGCAGATATGGCTCAGAAGTTGCGTGCTCGCATGCAGGCTCAGCTCTTGGATGGCGTGCCTCCTTATTTGGGTAGGTTGTACAGATTGCGCAGCCTGAAAAGCGGCGACCTCGCATCCACCTGGAAGCTGCGGCTGCAGGCCGGTGTCGTCGCGATGGGCTGAAGCCGACGCGATTAAGCTGTGCAACTCAGGGATTGAACGTAAGGAGAAGGCCCTCGTTCCAAACGGCACGGAACGGGGCATAAGGCGATTAACCTAAGTCAAGAAGACCTGACTCACCCACCCGCTGAGCACTTGGTTCGAGCGGGCCGGCACCGCACCGACTTTCGCCTTGCGGATAGCAACGAACGGCTCGGGAGCGCGTTACGCGGATGGCCATGAATCAGAACCGGCTGCTCGCCTGCAACGGGTGGCCTTTGCGAGCTTCCCGGATGCCGATAACGAGGCTACTTCGAGGTCCCAAAATGGCCGCTCACGGCGGGCGCGCGATCGTTTGCGCGGCTCTTGCGCTCGAGGCCGAAATAGCCGAGCGGCAGTTTGAGAGGGAGGCGTGGGCGACGGACGTCGCAAGCCTGCCGGAGTTGATAGGTCGCGCCGCCAATGACGGTTGTCGGGGGCTCGTCAGCTACGGAGTTGCCGGGGGATTGGGGCCTGACCTGCGATCGTGGGACATCGTGGTCGCGTCGGCGATCATCGGACAGAGCGAGAGGAGTCCTACCGATGATATCTGGTCGGCATGGCTCCTTTCTGCCATTCCAGCGGCCGTGTATGGGCCGATATCCGGGGTCGATGTGCCCATACCGGCAGGTGCATCGCGAAGCGAACTCGGGCGTCGCTCGGGGGCATTGGTGGCAGATATGGAATCCCACGTGATTGCGCGCCTGGCTGCGGCGAGCGCGTTGCGGTTTGTTGCTGTCCGGGTCGTCATCGATGCGGCCGGGCGCAACGTCCCGCCGACCGCGCTGGCGTGTGTTTCAAGCGGGGGCGAAACCAGCCGTTGGCGGCTGAGCCGCCTGTTGCTCGGACGACCTTCCGACACCATCGACATGATGAAGCTTTGGGCGGATTGGTGGCTGGCTCGTAAGGCTCTTCTGCAGTGCTCCGATGCTCTTGTCGCCAGCATGTGCGTACTCGACCTGTAGGGCGAGAGAGTTTCTGTACGTCCCGAGAGAACGACGATGAGAAAAGCCGCAGACGTACTGCTCACCGGCGCAAGCGGGTTCGTTGGATCGGCCGTCCTCCGCGAGCTGCTTCGCGAGGGTTTCCGGGTCAGGGCCTTGATCCGCCCAAACAGCCGGTACGGGGATTTAATCGCGCGCAATGTGCAGTTTGTCGATGGCGATCTGCGGGAACGCGGATCGCTCCGAAACGCGTGTGAAGGCTGTCGATATTTGTTTCATGTGGCGGCTGATTACAGGCTTTCACTCCGGGACAACGCGACGGTGTTTGCCGTGAATGTCAACGGGACGCGCAAGCTCATGGAAGAGGCGATGCGTGCCGGAATGGAGCGGATCGTCTACACCAGCAGCGTGGCGACCCTGGACTGCCGGCAGAATGGCGAACCCGCCGATGAAGCAGCAACTCTGCCGATTCAATACGCCGTCGGCGCCTACAAGCGGAGCAAGATCCTGGCCGAACAGCTGGTGCTCGATATGTCTGGGAACAAGGGATTGCCTGTGGTGATCGTCAATCCATCCACTCCGGTCGGGCCGCGCGACATTCGGCCGACCCCGACCGGAAAAATCATCGTGGCGGCCGCGTCCGGTCAAGTGCCGGCCTATGTCGACACGGGATTGAATGTTGTTCACGTTGATGATGTGGCGCGCGGACATCTGGCCGCGCTACGACTAGGCAGGATCGGCGAACGCTACATTCTTGGCGGCGAGAATGTGCCCTTTTCGCAGATACTGGCCGAGATTGCTACGTCGGTCGGGCGGAGCCGTCCGAAGTATCGGATTCCGTGGTACGTCGCGGCGCCTGCCGCGCTTGCCGGAGAGATGCAAGCACTTATGACTGGCAAAGAGCCGTTGGCCACATGGGCCGGAGTTCGCCTTGCAAGACATAAGATGTTCTTCACATCGAGCAAAGCGGAGCAGGAACTCGGATATCGCGCGCGCCCGCATGTGGAGGCGTTGGCCGACGCGATCACATGGTTCGGCAGCCATGGCTATTTGCGGCTGCCCGCGACGGATTCGAAGGTCTGGGCCGGTCGTTCGCTTTTCGGCTAATGTGCTGGTGCGCACCCGTCACGCGCGCCGAAGCGTCTCATGAGCTCGGTGCGGTGTAGATAGACTAGAACGCGTTCGCGGTGGAGATTGTCAGTCCGAAATGCCGCTGGATTGTGGGCGATCACGAGCATCGCGATCAGGATATTTTCGCCCAGCAAATGCAGCCTTTGTGCAATGGATCGGGGGGGCGCGACATCAACGGCGCGGACAAAGCCATACCGCGCCGCCAACTGCACGAGGGCCTGCGCTTGCAGCGTCGAGCCGAACATCATGTTAGCCCCGATCGCCGCTATGTCCTCCGGCGCGGGGCGGTCTTGGAGGAACGCTGCAAGTTCTTCAAGGGAAGTTTCGAGGCTACGACACATTTGTCGTGCCCAGCCAAGCGTCGGGCCCTGAGCCGGAAATGGTGGTATATGCTCGTTCCAAAGATGCAAGTTGATGAGGTGACTTCCCGCGGAAACGCTCGTGCCATCCGACAAAGCAATGTCGCTCGCGCTAGACTCAAGTTGCGCCCGAAAGATACAGCGCGGGCAAACGCTGTACTCGAATATCCCGTCCCTGGCGCGGAGCTTCTTGTCGATGACCGAAACGAGAGCGTTCAACATCGTCACACCATCAAGTCATTCGGCATTCGATTCAGTCCCGCACTTGGCCGGTTTGCGATCCGAAAGGATCGACCGTGGGACAGCGAATCGAGTCCAGTCGAGTTTTCCCGCGAATTGAAGAGGGCTGGCTCCCCGTTGGTGAACGGAATCTCTGTATTGATGAACCTCCGGATGAACTCAAGAAGACGATTTCGCAGCATGATTTGTCTCCGTGCGTTCGTCTTTCTCTATTGGGAGCCCGTTGATCGGCTCGTCATAGAGCGCCGAGAGCGTTGCCTTGATGACGAGAGCAACTGGAACCGCGATGATCACCCCGACCACGCCGAACAGCGTGCCCCCGGCCAGGAAACAAAAGATGATGAGCGCGGGATGCACGCGGCCCGCCGCACCCAGCACGATCGGCCCGAACAGCTGATCAATGGAAAGTCGGAGCGCCGTAAGATAGACCGCATATCCGATGATCGCGCCAAGTCCGGAGTTGTGTTGAATGGCAACGAGGCCAGCGATGATCGCCGCTATGGCCGGACCGACAATCGGCACTGCCTCCAGGATTCCCGTGAGCAGGGCGAGGAAGACCGCATGCGGTACTCCCAGCACGAGCCCCAGGCCGGCATAGGCGAACACTGCGGCAAAACACACGACCGCGACGACGCCAATGAAATAGCGTCTCAGAACCGGATCAAGCTGTGAGAGGATGTGATCTTCGATCAACGACCGTTGACCAGGCGGAACGAGCCATAGCAGGCTCCGAACGATCGATGGACCGGTGACCATGAAGAAGAACAGCAGGACGAGTGTCAGCAGGAAGCCGAAACCGCTCACGAACGCGGTTCCGGCAACGACGGCAAGGACTCGCGCATTGACTACCCGCTCGCGAATGGCCTTTCCGAGCATGTCCGCAAGCTGCTCGGCATTCATTGGCTGCCCGAAAATGCTGACCGTCCGGCCGTCGATGAGAGTTTTGGCGACCTGGTCGAGCACTCCCTGGAAATCAGTTGCTATCCGTTTGAGCTCGCCGGCCAATGGCGGAATGCCGAGCAGGCCAATGATGCCGCCCAACGCCACGAGAGCCAGGAACAGGATAATCGCAACCAGTGCGCGGGGCAGACCGGTCCTGGCGCTTGCGAACGCGATCGCTGGCGCGCAGATGTAGCTGACGACCCCGGCAAGGACGAACGGAATCAGGACCAATTGCAGCTCGTAGAGCGTGAGCGCAGCCGCGGTGATGATGAACAGGATCGTTCCGGTCGAGATCCGGCTGACATGCTCGTGGTCGGCCTCCGGCCGAGCGCGGAACGCTGGCTGGCTCACGGATAGCTCCGGTCTTTCCAGACGATCTTGCCGAGCCAGTGACGTCGGAGACTTTCTGCGGCGAGACACGCCCCGACGGCGTAGCCGAACGGAAATATCAGGCCGTACCAGAACGGGATACGAAAATACAACGCACCGGCAATGTGGAGGCCGGCGGCAGCCGTCGTTCCGGCGAGCGCGGGCACCAGCGCCACACAATCTGTGCGCACTCCATTAGCGCAGCCAATGCCGACGAGCGCGGGAAGCAGGATGCTCGTTAACGAGAAAAGAAGAACGAGCAGCGCGGTGATCAGCGTTGCTGCGCGGCCCCCGAGCATTTCAACGAGATTTTTCGAGAGGCCAGTCCACAGGCTTCTCCAGCCGGTGTACATCCGGGCTGCCAACAGGAATTTGCCGTCCTGCAATAGGACGGTGCCGCCCGCTTTCTTGATCAGCAGCGCCAACTCCTGGTCTTCGCAGATTGCATTGCGGACGGCAGCGTGACCTCCGACCGCCTCGTAGGCCGATCTGCGGACCAGCATGAATTGACCGCTGGCCGTCACCTTGTTGCTGTGTGGCGATTGGACAGTTTCCAGATCCTGATAAAACGCCATCAGAAACAATCCGCATGGAATGACAAGCCGCTCAGCGAAACTGCCAAGGCGTTGCCGCGGCAAGAGCGACAAAAGGGCCAGCTGCTGCGAGCGTGCCTCCGCGACCGCGCTGGTGATCAACCCTGGTTCGGCTTGCACGTCTGCGTCGATGAAGCAAATCCACTCATCGTCCGAGCGGAACAGCTGTGTGCCGATCCAGCAGGCGTGCGGCTTTCCACACCAGTGCGTCGGCAATGGCGGACACTCGATGACCCTGAGGCGCCGCGATTTTGCGGCAAAGGAGCAGCCAATGGCAAACGTATTGTCCGTGGAATTGTCATCGACGACGATGATATTCAGCCGGTCTGCCGGATAATCCTGGTGCAACACGCCGTCGAGGCAACGCGGAAGGTTGTGACCTTCGTTTCGGGCTGGAACGATGACCGATATGTTCGGCGGATCGCGGATGGCTGATGCTGTGGGACGCAGTGCGGGAAACAGCTCTCGCTGACCATGGGCGCGGAGAATCAGCCAAAAGACGAGTATCATCCAGCCGATGGATAGGGCGACTTCCATTGCTCACCGGGCGGGTATATTCCGCGTCAATGGGGAGCGGGCGAATAGGTTCCTTTTCGGTCCGCGCTCTCGCCCGGAAGTTCCGCGGCTTGCCCAGGCTGTCGCGCACAGCTTCTTGACCGCGACGAAGACGATCATGGTGACGGGCGCTGCGAACGATACCAGTCGTGCCGAGCAATTCGGTGACAGGAACCTTGGCCGATAGCCGTCGTTCTCTGTCTTTTTGGCGACATGAGACATACCCCTCATCAAGCGAAGCGTGAGCCGGGTTACTTGATCGTAACCGCGGACGATTTCGGCCTGGCAGAGGAGATCAACGAAGCTGTCGAGATCGCGCACCGCCAGGGTATTCTGAGCGCAGCGAGCTTGATGGTAGCAGGCCCGGCTGCGGAAGATGCCGTGCGACGTGCGCGGCGTTTGCCGAATCTGCGGGTGGGCCTGCATTTGGTGTTGCTTGAAGAGAAGCCGGTACTTTCACCCGCACAAATTTCGGGGCTTGTCGACGGCTCCGGTCACATGCGTCGCGATCTTGTTCGATTGGCTTTCGAGCTCGTTCGGTCGGAGCGACTGCGGTTGCAATTGCGCGCGGAGATCGAAGCACAGTTCGCCGCATATCTCGGCGTCGGCCTCCGATTGGATCACGTCAACGTGCATAAGCATTACCACCTGCATCCAGTGGTGGGGCGAGAGGTCATTGCCGTGGCGCGCCGCTTTGGTGCGATGGCCGTCCGCGTCCCATTGGAGCCCCTCGGCGTGATTCGGCGCGTGGAGAATTGGAGCGTCACCGCAGCGTCCCTGGCCCTCGCCGTTTGTGCGCAATGGCTTCGGTCGCAGGTGCGAGGCGCGGGACTGTTGGCGCCAGACGCAGTTTTCGGCTCAACGTGGTCCGGCGAATTCACAGCGGATCGTCTGCTTGCGCTGCTGCGCCATTTGCCAGGCGGCGTGATCGAAATCTACATGCACCCGGCGACGAAGGACGTGTTTCCGGGCAGCGCCCCCGGCTATCGTTATTCCGATGAGTTCAGGGCGTTGTGCACCCTCGAAGTGCTGGACGAAATCAGGCATTCTCGGCTCAAACCGGTCGGCTATTCGGATGTCGCCGAAAGAGTGCCGTGATCTAAAGAGTGCCGTGATCTACAGGGCGCGATTTGCGCACGCTGTCCACCTGACGAAATCAAAGCTCGCCCCGAGCGGCCAACGCCTTGATGCGGTCTGCCGTCCGGCAGGCGATGGCCTGGATCGTGAGCGAGGGATTGACGCCGCCGACCGTCGGAAACACCGAGCCGTCGCAGATCCAGAGGTTGTGGATGTCCCAGCTTCGACAATCGGCATTGACGACGCTGGTGCGCGGATCGGTCCCCATTCGGGCCGTGCCGTTCAAGTGACAAGTGTCGTCCTCCTGTCGCCAGATGTCCTTGGCGTCGATCACCTCAAG
>Ga0134128_10007694_pt1 | contig 13006 bp, 12 predicted proteins | sample KB31754_FD_96462 | JGI IMG/M metagenome (GOLD analysis project Ga0134128, IMG submission 96462) | Terrestrial soil microbial communities with excess Nitrogen fertilizer from Kellogg Biological Station, Michigan, USA - KB3-175-4 | ecosystem: Environmental > Terrestrial > Soil > Unclassified ... | reverse complement strand
TCCACCATCATGATGGCGCCGTATTTCTCCGCCAGATCGCAAAGCGCGGGCAGGTGCGCGACATCGCCATCCATGGAAAAAACACCGTCCGTGATCAACAGCTTGTGGCCGGGCTGGCCGGCAACTTCCTTGAGCAGTTCTTCCGCGTGGGCCGCGTCCTTGTGGCGAAACACCTTGATGGTGGCGCGAGAGAGGCGCGCGCCGTCGATAATGGAGGCGTGGTTGAGTTCGTCTGAGATGATGAAGTCTTCCTTGCCCAGCACGGCGGAGACGGTACCCGCGTTGGCGGCGAAACCGGACTGGAACACTACCGAGGCCTCCACGTTCTTGAAGCGGGCGATCTTTTCCTCCAGCTCCATGTGGATCTTCATGGTGCCGGCAATGGTGCGCACCGCGCCCGAGCCTACGCCATACTTGCGCGTGGCCTCCAGCGCCGCTTCCCGCAGCCTGGGATGGGTGGTCAGCCCCAGGTAGTTGTTGGAAGCCAGGTTGATAACTTTCTTGCCATCGAAGGTGCACAGCGGCGCCTGCTCATCTTCCAGCACCCGCAGGCGGAAGTAGGTGCCCTTCTGCTTGAGCTGGTCCAGTTGCTCGGTGAGGTAGGAGAGTTGCGGGCGGGTGGAGGTCTGGGTAGCCATGAATTGCCTCGCGTGCGCCACCGCGAAAGTGCGCGGAAGAACGCGGATTTTCAAACTCATAAGTGTACCGCCGAAGCGCGGCGGGCGGGAAACTACGAGCCGGCGGGACCGCCCCCGAGTTGGAGCTCAATCCCGGCTTAAGCACTCCTTAAGCCTGCTTTGGGTAGACTCCTACTGAAGGCTTGTGTGTCACCGCTCCAGCGCCGGATAATCTCAAACTAAGGGGCGCCATGCGAGTGCTGGTGATCGAGGACGAGCGGCGGCTGGCTGAAAATGTGGCCCGCAGCCTGAAAGAGAATGCGTCCTGGGTGGTGGACATCGCGCTGGACGGTGTGAACGGGCTGCACCTGGCGGAGTCCGTGGCCTACGACCTGATTGTGCTCGACCTCATGCTGCCCAAGCTGGATGGCCTGGAGCTGCTGCGGCGCTACCGCCAACTGGGACACAAAACACCGGTACTGGTGCTGACGGCACGCTACGAGAAGCAGTCCATCGTGAGGCTGCTCAACGCGGGCGCCGACGACTATCTGGCCAAACCTTTCGATCTGGGAGAATTCCTGGCGCGAGCTAAGGCGCTGGTGCGGCGGGCCAAGGGACAACCTACGCCCATGCTGGCGGTGGGCGACCTGGAGGTGAACACCGTCGAACGCACGGTGCGGCGCAGCGGGCGCGACATCACCTTGACTCCCATGGAATACCGGGTGCTGGAGTACCTGGCCCACCGGCCAAGAGCAGTAGTCTCAAAAACAGAACTCCTGGAGCACCTGTACGATTACAACTGGGAGAAGTTCAGCAACGTGATTGAGGTCTACATTTCCGGGCTGCGCAGAAAAATTGATGACGGCGCGCCCGCGAAATTGATTCACACCATGCGCGGGCAGGGATACGCGCTGCGCGTGGGCGAAGGGAAAAGATAGTTTCGAGGTTCGGAGTTTCAGGCTTCGAGTTTCCCGGGTCTGAGTGTTTGGAAACTGGAAGCATGAACCTTAAGAACTCAATGCGTGGAACCAAGCTGGGTTTTTAGATGAAGAGACTGTCATTAACAGGCCGCCTCAGCGCCGTGGTCGTCGGCGCCCAGTTACTGCTGGCGATCGGACTGGTGCTGGTGGGCATCACCTTCGCCCGGCGGCAGCTGCTGGCGGCCTTCGACATGAGCCTGCAGGGGAAGGCCCGAGCCATCGCTGCTCTGATTTACTATCCCCCGGATGGCGAGCCGGGGCTGCTGTTTGACAACGATGAGGCGCCGCCCTCCTTCGACGCCTCGCATCCCGACATCTACGAGGTGAAGAGCGCCGCACCGACCTTTGAGGCTCATTCTAAGAATTTTGATTCCGCTTTCCTCAAGGCCGAGTTGGCGGGCCAGGATTACTGGAATTTCACCTGGAAGGGCGTGCCATACCGCGGATTGATTCTGCGCAATATCGCCATTCGCGACGAGGAGACAGGACCCACTGATACGGATGTGGCGGTGGATGTCTTCTATGCCGCGCCCACGCTGGACATCACACGCCGCGCCGAAGAGGTAGGCTTGATGGTGGGCGGAGCCAGCCTGCTGCTCCTGGTGCTTACCGGGCTGCTGGCGGCATGGGCGGTGCGCCGCGGCTTGTGGCCGTTGCGCGACCTGGCGCGAGAAGCGGGCGCCATTTCGGTGAAGAACTGGGATTTTCGCCCGCCTAAGGACGCTCTCGAGACTTCCGAACTGGCACCGCTGGCACAGGCCATTGAAACCGTGCTCAGCAAGCTGGAACTGGCTTTTGTGCAACAGCGTGAGTTCCTGGCCGACGCGGCTCATGAGCTGAAGACCTCGGTGGCCATCCTGAAATCCACTTTCCAGTCTCTGCTGCAGAAACCGCGCTCGCCGCACGAGTACCGGGCCGGGCTGCTGGATCTTCTGGGTGACGTGGATCGACTGGAGGAACTGCTCAACCGCATGCTGCGCCTGGCGCGGGCGGAACAGCAGGCGGCCGATGGCGGGCCGCGCACGCTGGAGGTGGCGGACCTGGCCTCCACCTGCGAAATGGCGGTGGCGCGCATCAAGAGCCTGGCTGCGGCGCGCGGCGTGGAAGTCCAACTGGCAAGCAATGGCAGCGCGGAAGTAAACGCCGATGCCGAGGATCTGGAACTGGTCTGGGTGAATCTGCTGGAAAACGCCATCCAGCACAGTCCCCCGAGTTCCGTGGTGCGGCTCCAGGTGCAGCCTGAAGCGGACAGCGCTTCCATCAGCGTGCAGGATTGGGGCACGGGCATTGCTGCTCAGGACCTGCCCTACATCTTCGAACGCTTCCGGCGCGGCGACCGCTCGCGTTCGCGCGAGACTGGCGGCTTCGGGCTGGGCCTGGCCATCGCCAAGACCATTGTGGAAGCCTACGGCGGAAGCATTCGGGCAGAGAGTATTCTTCATGAGGGAACACGCGTCTGGGTGCGCCTGCCGCTGACCAGGGAAGCCGAACCCAAATCGTCTCCGGTGACCTCTCCGGAGACATCATGATAATCAGCGCACAGATCCTTCACTCCCGATTTGGCACCTGTAGTTGAATTTTTCCTCCTCTAAGTGCTCCTTCCCTTCGCCAGAGGTTTAGCCTTCTCTTATCCGCTTATTAACGTAAACATCTGGCGCAACCGACCCTTCCCCGCTATTGGCGGGTTGGATTAGGGACCCCAATTTCATGACAAAGGAGCCTTTATATGTTTGCACGCATGCTGGAAGGCAATGTGAAGCTGGAGAAGAAGCCCGAGTTCCTGACCAAAGTGCGCGATGAGATCCTACCCATCCTCAGGAGGCAGACGGGATTCGTGGACATCATCGGCATGGAGAACGAGACCAAACCGGAGAGATTCTGCATCATCAGCCTGTGGCACACCAAGAACGATGCCGAGCGCTATGAGCGCGAAGCGTTCCAGAAAGTAAACGAAATCACGAAGCCTTTCCTGACTATGCCGCTGGTGGTGAATACCTTCAAGGTGGAAACCACCATCTCCGAGCATGTGATTGCGGCAGTGGCGGCTTGAACGGCAAGCCCTCGCTGCGCAAACGGCCCCGGCATTCGCCCCGTCGGGGCCGCTTTGTCTGCACTTAACCCAAAATCGCAGAGATTATGAGAATGAGGGTAGAGACGTTGCTGGCAACGTCCGCATTGGAGACGCAAGGAGTTACATTTCTGCGGGAATGTCGTTGTCTGTAGCTGTTAAGGGGCGCCGGCGGCCTTGGCCTTGACCACGCTCTGCAGCTGCTGGGCCGCATCCGGCGAAAGTTCGACAAACTCAATCCCCATACCCATGGTGGGATGCACCACACGAACCACGCCAGGCAGACGCACGCGCATTGCCGCAGCCTGAAATAGTATCTCTACCTGGGTGCCCACCGGCTCAGGGGTAAGGGTCTCCATGTAGCAGCCGCTCAGGCTGATGTCGCTGAGGAAGCCCCGCAGCGGAGCATTGCTTCCGCGCTTGCAGAATTGCGCCTCGCAGCGGAAATCGTAGCGGGTTGCCGGACGTTTCTCCACTCTGGCAAATTTAATCATGACGCCCACCCCGGCTCACAAGTTACGAAAGGCGTCTGCCGATCGTCCCCCCCCTTCTTTATCGCCTTTCAGAAGTTCCGTTCTTGCGCTAATCTGGCCTGCTTTTTCACTGGGGTGAAGCCATGCCTGACGTCTCTGCCGCCTACCTCTCCGAAGCACTTCGCGCCCTGCACGCTTACAAGAAGTTGGCGGAAGGAGCGCTGGCCCAGATCAGCGACGAGGAGTTCTTTCGCAAGCCTGCCCCGGAATCGCTCAGCTGCGCCTTGCTGGTAAAGCATATTGCCGGCAACCTGCGTTCGCGCTTTACCGATTTCTTGACCAGTGACGGAGAGAAGCCCGACCGCCATCGCGACCAGGAGTTCGAGGATGCCTCAGGCGCCACAAGGGTCGGCCAGATGCGCTCCTGGGAGGAAAACTGGACGCTTTTGTTTCGCAGCCTGGAGGGGTTGCGCCCGGAGGACCTGGAGCGCACCGTGGCCATTCGCGGCGAGGCCTATTCCGTGCTCAAGGCCCTCAACGTGGCCTCGCTGCACTATGCCTACCACATCGGCCAGATCGCCTATTTAGCCAAGCACCTTCGTGGGCCTCAGTGGAAGTCGCTCAGCGTGCCCAAGCCGGGGCAGGAGAAATACAAGCCCTGATTTGGCCCTCGAGATACAGAACCCGGGCCCACATGTCACAGCCTGGCGTCGCGTGAATGCTAAAATTAAGGGTTTCCTGCTGCACTCCGCATCCCCCGGCGCGTAGGAACGGAAGGTGAGAAACCTCAATGGCTGAAACCATGCTGGCCGTGGTGAAGCCCGAGCCGAAGCCGGGCGCCGAAGTACGTGACGTTGCCATCCCCAAAATTGGCCTCACCGACGTGTTGGTCAAGGTCAAGGTGGCTTCTGTCTGCGGCACCGACTTGCACATCTACAACTGGGACCCCTGGGCGCAACGCCGCATCCACCCGCCGCTCATTCCCGGACACGAATTCTGCGGGGTGGTGGCCGGCGTGGGTGCAGAGGTTACCAGCGTCAAGGAAGGCGACTTTGTCTCCGCCGAGATGCATGTGGCCTGCGGCAAGTGCCTGCAGTGCCGCACCGGCGAAGCTCACATTTGCCAGTTCGTGAAAATCATCGGAGTGGACGACAACGGCGCCTTCGCCGAGTACGTGCGCATTCCCGAATCCAACATCTGGAAGCTGGACCCGGAGATTCCCCAGGAATACGCCTCCATTCTCGACCCCCTGGGCAACGCCGTACACACCGCCCTGGCGGGAGAAATCGCCGCCAAAACCGTGGCCATTACGGGCTGCGGGCCCATTGGCCTGTTTGCCATCGCCGTCGCCCGCGCTGTGGGCGCCACCGCCGTGTATGCCATCGAGACCAACCAGTACCGGCGCAAAATTGCCCAGCAGATGAAAGCGGATTACGTTCTCGATCCTAAAACCGAGGACGTACGAACATTCGTGATGGACCACACGGGCGGCCAGGGTGTGGATGTGGTGCTGGAGATGGCCGGCCACCCGGATGCCATCCGAACAGCCTTCAACATCGTGCGCCGCGGCGGCCGCATTTCCCTTCTCGGCCTTACCTCCAAACCCATCGCCTTGAACTTCTCCGAAGACATTATCTTTAAGGGCATCACCATTCAGGGCATCAATGGAAGGCGCATGTACCAGACCTGGTACCAGATGACCGCTCTCCTCAAGGCGGGCAAACTCGACCTCCACCCAGTTATCACCGACCGCATGTCCATGAAGGACTTCAGCAAGGGCATGGAGCGGCTGCGGACCGGGGAAGCCAGCAAAATCCTGCTCTATCCCAACGGCGTGAAGTAACCGCGATTGGCTGGGCGTGCGAGCCCAGCCGCGGTCATCCTGAGCGCAGCGAAGGATCTCACCACAGAGGACATAGAGATCACAGAGAAAGCAAGTAGTTGGTAGTCAGTTGCTGGTAGCTGGTGAGATTATTCTTTTTCCAGCTTCAGCGCGGCGGAATTCATGCAGTAGCGCAGCCCGGTGGGTGCGGGACCGTCCTCGAAAACATGACCCAAGTGGGCCCCGCAGCGTGCGCACAGCGCCTCCGTGCGCACCATGCCGTGGCTGCGGTCAACCTGGGCTTCGACCCGGTCTTCTTGCAGCGGCTGCCAGAAACTGGGCCACCCGGTGCCCGATTCGTACTTGGTATCGGAACTGAACAACGGCTCCCCGCAGCACACGCATCTGTAGATGCCGTGTTCCTTGGAATTCCAGTACCTTCCGCTGAACGCCGGTTCTGTACCCTTCTGGCGGGCGACATAATATTCCTCCGGCGAAAGCTGCTGGCGCCACTCCGCATCGCTCTTGGTGATCTTGTCCGCCATGGCTTCTAAACGGGGAAAAGGACCCCGCGGTAACTGGTAGCTGGTAATTAGTAGTTGGTAGATACCCAGCAGTTACCAACTACTAACTAACCACCAACTACCCTGACTGGAACCCTTAACTACTCTAATTTGGCATTCATCGTGATCTTCGCGTTCAGCACCTTGGAAACTGGGCAGCCCGCTTTGGCGGCCTCTGCCGCTTTCTGGAATGCTGCCGAATCCGCCTTGGGGACTTTCCCGGTCACGTCCAGATGAATGGCGGTGATGGTCCAGCCGGAGTCCAGCTTGTCCATGCTGAGCGTAGCGTTGGTTTTGATGCTGTCTGGGGTCAACCCCGCATTGCCCAGCTGCGCCGATAGAGCCATGGAGAAGCAGCCCGCGTGCGCCGCCGCAATCAGTTCTTCCGGATTGGTGCCCGGCTGGTCGCCGAAGCGCGTTCCAAACGAAAAGGGAGTCTTGGAAAACACTCCGCTGCCGGAGGAAACCGCTCCCGCGCCTTCTTTCAAACTGCCCTTCCATTCCGCGCTTGCCTTGCGTTGCATTCCGTTCTCCTCGCCTCAAGATATAAGTGCAAACTCTACATTGTATTAGCTGGAGATTGGATTGGGCAAAGTCAGTACTCAGGAGTCTGGCAAGCGGCTAAGCTTCCACGCTTGCCCGCAGTATGCGGTGTTGGAATTCCACTCCTTCTATGTCTCGTTGACTTCTGGCTTCTGGCTAATGGTTTAACGTGGCAAATCGCTCGACCACGAGTCCGCGACGATGTGCCAGTCGCCGCCGGGGCGTTTTCTCCACACGGTCAGGTATTTACCCTTGTCGGACTTTTGCCCGCCGCCGTCTGTGGGCACTTTCATGGTGTAGCTGCCAACGTCGAAGGCCAGGTCGCCGGTCTGCTTGATATAAGTGACTTCAAACTTCAGGTCGGTGTAGCCGTGATGCAGCGGCCGGCTCAGGTATTCGCGAATCGCGTCCCGCCCATGCACCGCTGCGTGGTGCGGCGGCAGGTAGACGGCATCTTCGGCGTACAGTTGTGCCAACTTCTCCGGTTCACGCGTGTTCCAGTAGCGGGCCCAATCCTCTCCCGTCTTGTGAATGATGGCAGTCACATCCTGATTCAGCGTCGGCTCCGCCTTCATAAGCGCCTCCTGGACAGCACAATTTTACGCGCGACTTTGGCTTGGATGTCTGTGCTCGCAGGGCTGCTGCTTGCCTCCAGTTCCGCTCTGGCACTCACCTGCACCGGTACGGTTTCAGCTCTTCGAGCCTTGCGGCCAGGGTAGGGAAATTCCCCGTTACGTCCGTAACTTTCTGATAACAGGCCTTGACCTTACTATCGCCTTGGCTTCGGCGACTCGGAGGGAGTCTCCCCATGGGTGAACGAATCACCCGTCCCGTGCAAGCACCAAAGAACCGCAGGAAATCCACCGCGCCCAGAGCAGTCAGCGCAGCATCGCCGCGCAACGGCAGTATGGCCGCCGGCCTGCGCACGCTGGAACCGGAAGCGGACCTGCAGGTGCAGAAAGCCTACCTGGAGCAGTTGTTCCAGAGCGCGCCCGAGGCCATTGCCATCCTGGACCCGCTTTATCACATTACCCACGTCAATACTGAATTTACTCGCATGTTTGGCTATACCCAGGAGGAAACGCGGGGCAGGATGCTGGGGGAAATCATCGCCCCCCGTGGGCTCGACGCGGAAATCAGTTTCATCCACAGCGCCATCACCAAAGGGCAGAAGATCAGCCTGGAAAGCAAGCGCATGCGCAAAGATGGCAGCCTGGTGGATGTCTCCATCGTAGGCATGCCGGTGAAGGTGCGCGGCGGGCACGTGGCGGTTTACGCCATTTTCCGCGACATCAGCGAGCGCAAGCAGGCGGAGGCGCTGCAATCGGCGCTCTACCGCATCGCCAGAATCACCAGCTCCGCCGGTGACCTGCAGGATTTTTACGCCGCCATCCACGGTATCGTAGGCGAGCTGATGTGCGCCAGAAACTTCTACATCGCTCTCTATGATCAGGAGAGCAATCTGCTCAATTTTCCCTATTTTGTGGACGAAGTGGACCCCACGCCGGCGCCCAAGCCGCTGGGCAAGGGCCTGACAGAATACGTGTTGCGGGCGGGAGAGCCGCTGCTGGCTACCCCTGAGGTCTTCGACAAACTGGTGCAACAGGGCAAAGCGGAATGCATTGGGGCGCCCTCGCTGGACTGGCTGGGAGTGCCGCTGAAAACCGGCAACCGAGCCATTGGTGTGCTGGTGGTGCAGAGTTACAGCGAAGAAGTTCGCTTTGGGTCCAAAGAAAAGGAAATTCTCACCTTCGTTTCTCAGCACCTGGCCACCGCCATCGAGCACAAGCGGCATGAGCAGGCGCTGCGCGCCTCCGAATCGCGCTACCGCTCCCTGGTGCAGAGCGCGGTCTACGGAATTTACCGTTCCACTCTGGAAGGACAGTTCCTGGACGTGAATCCGGCCCTGATTTCCATGCTGGGGTATGAGTCAGCGGCCGAGGTGCGGGCGCTCAACCCGCAAACCGACATCTATGTGCGCCCCGACGACCGCTTGCGGCTGCGCCAGGAATACGAGCAGCACCGTTGCCTTGACAACGTCGAAGTGAAGTGGAAACGCAAGGATGGCAAAGCCATTACCGTCCGGCTGAGCGGGCGTGCGGTCAACCAGGAAGGCGAGGATGAGGTACTGGAGATCATCGCCGAAGATGTTACCGACCGCCACGTTCTGGAAGACCAGTTCCGCCAGGCGCAAAAAATGGAAGCGGTAGGGCGGCTGGCCGGGGGCGTGGCCCATGACTTCAACAACCTGCTGATGGTCATCAGCGGATACACCTATGTCTTGCTAAATCAGTTGGGAGTCGGCGATCCGCGCCGCAAAAAAGCGGAGGCCATCCAGGAAGCGACCGAACGCGCCGCCACCTTGACGCGCCAGTTACTCGCCTTCGGCCGCAAACAGGTGCTGGAGCTGAAGGTAATTGACTTGAACGCGGTGGTAGCCGACATCAGCAAGCTGCTGCGGCCGCTGATTGGGGAAGATATCGAGGTGGTGGTCAACTGCGATGCCCGTTTGGCACGCACCAAGGCCGATCCCGGGCAGGTGGAGCAGGTAATCATGAATCTGGCGGTCAATGCGCGCGACGCCATGCCCGGCGGCGGCAAGCTGATCATTGAAACCCGCAATGCCGAGCTGGATGAAAACTATCAGCGCGCCCATGCCAGTGTGAAGCCGGGGCGTTACGTGATGCTGGCGGTGAGCGACACCGGCTGCGGCATGGATGCGGAAACGCAGTTGCGCATCTTCGAGCCCTTCTTTACCACCAAGGAAAAAGGCAAAGGTACGGGCTTGGGCCTCTCCACCGTGTACGGGATCGTGAAGCAGAGCGGCGGGTACGTTTTTGCCTACAGCGAGCCTGGCCGGGGCACTACCTTCAAGATTTACCTCCCTCAAGTGGAAGATGCGGTGGCGGAGAGTCTTCCAGAACGGCGCACCCGCCTGGCCTGCGGGGGGACGGAAAGCATCCTGCTGGTGGAGGACGAAGAATCCGTGCGCGAATTGATTGCCGAGGCGCTCAGAGCCCAGGGCTACAACGTGCTGGTGGCCGGCAACGGGCAGGAAGCCCTGGCCCTGGCCGCACCGGCCAACTGCCACATTGACCTGATGATTACAGACGTTGTCATGCCCGGCATGAGCGGGCGGGAACTGGCCACGCGCTTGGCTCAGAGTCGCCCGGGGCTGCGGGTGCTATTTCTCTCCGGTTACACTGAAGACGCCATCGTGCACCACGGAGTGCTCGACCCCGGCACCGCCTTCCTGCAGAAGCCCTTCAGCCTGGACGCGCTGGCCTGCAAGGTGCGCGAAGCGCTCGATTCCTAGTTCCCGCGAACTTTCCCGGTTTTCAGATCCTGGTGGAATAAGCTTTGTAATCCCGGGTGGGGACAGGCGCCCTCGCCGGTCCGGGCGGGCGAAGTCCGCCTACTCATGTGGTGCCCTGTGCTATCGTTTTCGCATCATGTTGCGGAGAATTACTTTTCTTTTCCTGGCCGTCGCCCTCCTCGCGTCTCCTCTTCTAGCCAAAGAAAAATATTTGAAGCCCGGGCCGGTCAAGCTCGACCGCGGCGGCGAGAAATGGGCGCACAAAACGCTCAAGAAGATGTCGCTTGAGGAGAAAGTCGGCCAGCTGTTCATGGTGTGGGCGCGGGCCAAGTTCCTGAATCTGAACGGCCCGGAATACGCCCAGTATCACGAAATTCTGCAGAAATACCACGTGGGCGGTTTCGCCCTCACGGTGCCGGCCGAGGGTGCGTTCGTTTATTACAACCAGCCCTACGAAGCGGCCATGCTGGTGAACCAGTTGCAGCGCGAATCCAGGCTGCCGCTGATTTTTGCGGCTGACTTCGAGCGCGGCGTCTCCATGCGCCTTCAAGGCAGCACCGTGTTTCCGCACGCCATGGCCTTCGGCGCCACCGGCAATACCGATTCCGCGAAACAGTTCGGCGCGATCACGGCGCAGGAGGCTCGCGCCGTAGGTGTGGAATGGAACTTCTTTCCCGACGCCGACGTCAACTCCAACCCCGCCAATCCCATCATCAACACCCGCTCTTTCGGCGAGGATCCGCGGGAGGTAGGCAAAATGGTTACGGCCTACATCCAGGGAGCCAAGGCCAACGGCATGCTCACCACGGCCAAACACTTCCCCGGTCATGGCGACACCGCCACTGACTCCCACCTCGGCCTGGCCAAGGTAACGGGCGACCGCCAGCGCCTGAACGCGGTGGAATTGCCGCCCTTTGAAGCCGCCATTAAGGCGGGGGTGGACTCCATCATGGTGGCCCACGTGACCGTGCCGGCGCTCGAACCCGACCCCAACCGCGTAGCCACCACTTCGCCCGCCATTGTGACCGGACTGCTCAAGCAGCAATTGGGCTTCAAAAGCCTGGTCATCACCGACGCGCTGGATATGGGCGGCCTGACCCGCCTCTACCAGAACGATATCGGCCGGGCGGCGGTGGAGGCATTCAAGGCGGGCGCCGACATGCTGCTCATTCCCGCCGACCTGGATGCCTCCTACCAGGCCATGCTCAAGGCGGTGCAGAGCGGTGAGATCCCGGAGTCGCGAGTGGACCAGTCGGTGCTCAAGATCCTGGAAGCCAAGGCCTCAGTAGGACTTAACAAGGCTCGACTGGTGGATATTGCCCAACTGGGCGAGGTGGTGGGGAAGCCGGAAAACCTGGCCTTTGGGCAGCAGGTGGCCGGCCAGGCGCTGACCCTGGTGCGCGACAACGGCCGGGTGCTGCCCCTGCAACCGCTGCCTATCCAGGGAACTAGCGGGTCCAGCCTTCCGTATCAACCAGCAGTGGAGGTCACCAACCGGCTGCTAGTGGTGGTTTTCTGCGACGACCTGCGCATGGACCCGGGACATGAGTTTGTAAGTCAGATGCGGCAACGGCGGCTGGACGCCAATATCCTGTACGTGGATACACGAACGGCAGCGGCCATGACCGACCAGGTGCTGGCGGCCGTTCAGGGGGCGGAAAAAGTGGTGGCGGCGGTGTATGAGATCCCCACGGCAGGCAAGGCGGTACAAGTGGCCGGGCAAGTGGAGAACACCATAGGGCTGAGCGACGCACGGGGCGAACTGCTTTGCAAGATTCTGCAGGCAGCCGGACCAAAGACCATGGTGGTGGCGGTGGGCAATCCCTACGTGGCCGGAGATTTTCCCCAGGTGGAGAACTACATGTGCACGTTCTCCAATGCCCGGGTCAGCGAAGATGCCGCCGTGCAGGGCCTGTTCGGCGAAATTCCCATACGCGGGCACTTGCCGGTCACCATTCCCCAGGTAGCCCAGCGCGGAGCAGGATTGGAGAAAGTTGCGGTGGCAGGATCGACAGGAGGTAATCATGTGGCGGGAAATCATCCATAAAACGGCCTGGGGAACGGCTGCGGCAATGGTGGTGGTACTGGCCGCCTGCAGCATGAAGGTGGACGATAAGGGCGAGAACAAGAACGTGGATATCCGCACGCCCTTGGGCGCGCTGCAGGTGCGAACCAATCCCACGCCGGCGCAGGTTGGGCTGACCGTTTATCCCGGCGCCAAGCCTAAGGTGGAAGGCGACGATCACAACGCCGCCAACGTGAACATCTCCAGCTCCATGTTCGGGGTGAAGGTGCTGGTTATCGGCTATCACACCCAGGATGCCCCCGATAAGGTGATCGCCTACTACAAAAAAGACCTGCGGAAGTACGGCAACGTGTTGGAGTGCAAGGGCCACGGCACCAATTCCGACATAGACCTCGGACATGACAAGAACGAGAAGCCCAAGCCGCTCACCTGCGGCGACGATAAGGGTGACGGAAAAGGAGTGGAATTGAAAGTCGGCATGACCGACAACTTCCACCTGGTGGCGGTTGAACCCAAGGACGAAGGCAGCGACTTCGCTATTGTGTACGTGGCCACGCGCGGCGAATCGCAGCCCATGTAAATGCGGGAGCCGGGAGTC
>Ga0134128_10007692_pt1 | contig 13007 bp, 23 predicted proteins | sample KB31754_FD_96462 | JGI IMG/M metagenome (GOLD analysis project Ga0134128, IMG submission 96462) | Terrestrial soil microbial communities with excess Nitrogen fertilizer from Kellogg Biological Station, Michigan, USA - KB3-175-4 | ecosystem: Environmental > Terrestrial > Soil > Unclassified ... | reverse complement strand
TCCAACCTGATACGAACAAGCGCTCTGGGAAGAAGCTCCATCACCACGCCCTCCGCACTTCGTTCAGCACGTCCGGCTGCTTCTTCCATGTTTCCATCTTCCGGAGCGGCACTCTAGCCGGCTCCAAAACTCCGTCAAGGCCTAGATCCTTTACGGTCTGGATAGAACCCAGGGACCGTTATCGGTCACCGCAACCATATGCTCAAAATGGGCTGAGTAGGACCCATCTTTGGCTACGGCCGTCCATTTATCGGATAACACCTCGGTATCCGGCTTTCCCGCGTTCACCATCGGCTCGATCGCCAGAACCATGCCCGGTTTCAACCGGGGATTCTCGCTGTTGCGGTCGATATAGTTTGGAATTTGCGGCTCCTCGTGAAGAGAAGTGCCGATCCCATGCCCCACAAACTCGCGAACAATCGAAAAGCCATTCGAAACAATATACTTTTCAACAGTCCCGCAAACGTCAAATAACCTGTTGCCGGCGTGAACCTTGTCAATTGCCAGCTCCAGGCTCTCTTCGGTCACCTTCAACAGGCGCTTCACCGAGTCGTTCACTTCGCCCACGGCAACCGTAACGGCCGAATCGCCATAGTAACCGTTCAATTGGACGCCTGTGTCGATCGAAATAATGTCGCCCGGCTTCAACTTCCGCTTCGCGGAGGGCATGCCGTGGACAACTTCTTCATTCACCGATGTACACAGCACATAAGGATACTTCGTCTTACTCGCGTGCGACGCATACCCCTTGAAAGCCGGCTTGGCGCCCGCATCCGCAATCATCTTGACAGCAGCGGCTTCCAGATCCTGCGTGGTGACGCCCTCGGCCACCATGTCCTTCAGCTTGTGAAGGATCTCATAAACCAGCAGTCCACTCCGGCGCAGTTTTTCGAGTTCGGCGGGGCTTCTTCTCACAATCATCTTACCGTCCGGCCAGACACCGCCAGCTTGCCACAGATGCACTTTGCAATCGCGTCCGGCGTCGCCCCCGCCCCCTGAATTTCAAACATCGCCACACCCACACGCTGGAAATACTCCAACAAGGGACGGGTTTGCAACTCGTATTGTTCAAGCCGTTCCCGGATAACCGGCTCACGGTCGTCCTCACGTGTCACCAGCGCGGTCCCATCCAGGTCGCAAACACCCGGAACTTTGGGCGGATTCGTCGAAAGGCTGTAAAGGGTTCCGCAAACAGGACACTGCCGACGGCCACTCAGGCGGGCTACGAGTTTATCGTAGTCAACGATCAAGTGTACCACATACGGGTCAACCCCTCGCGCCGCCGCAAAATCCCGCAGAACCGCGGCCTGATTCAGGGTTCGCGGATATCCGTCGAGAATGAAACCGTCGCGGCAATCCGGCTGCTGAATGCGTTCCTCCACCAGTCGATTCACCAACTCGTCGGAGACAAGCCGTCCGGCCCGCATCCGGCCTTCGATATCAAGGCCGATCAAATCCCGCGCCTCAATATGCTGCCGGAGCATATCGCCGGTCGAAATATGCGGCCCATTCAGGCACTGCTGCCGTAGCAGCCGCGCCTGCGTTCCCTTTCCGGAACCTGGCGCGCCGAACAATATGAGGGCCGGAGTGAGCCGGCCAGGTTCTTGTGCGTCCAAGCCGGTTAGAAACTGCTCCTTCGGCCGCGGATCCGGCCCGCACGCGGAGTAAATCCTTCGTAATGGCGCATGATCAACTGCGCTTCAATCTGGTTGATAGTGTCCATCGCCACACCCACCACGATCAACAGCGAAGTGCCGCCGAAATAGAAGCGTACGCCCAGACCGTCGAGCAGCCAGCGTGGGAAATGAGCGTCGATGAAGTTGCCCATCAGCGGCAAGGTCTGGAGCTTAATTCCCGAAATCATGATCTGCGGAATCAGCGCCAAAATCGATAGGTAAAGGCCGCCCACCAGCGTGATCTTCGACAGAATCTTGTCGATGTAATCCGCCGTATTCTTCCCAGGGCGAATCCCGGGAATAAATCCGCCGTACTTTCGCATGTTGTCGGCGGCTTCATTCGGATTGAAGATGATGGAGACGTAGAAGAACCCGAAAAACACGATCAGTACGATGAACAGCAGATAATAGAGCGGCGCATTGCCGGCAAGCGCCCCAAACATGTTGCTGAGCCAGACGCTGTTTTTCACCACCGGGAACTGCAGCGCCGTTTGCGGCAATGCAAGCAATGAAGAAGCGAAGATGATCGGCATGACGCCGCCCGCGTTGACTTTGAGGGGCATGTGCGTCGACTGGCCGCCCATCATTTTGCGTCCCATGATCCGCTTGGCGTATTGCACCGGGATGCGGCGCTCGCCGCGCTCGACCAGCACGATGAACCCAACCACGGCGAACATGATTGCCAGAATAATGATCAACTGCAGCGCAGCCCAGTCATGGATCACGAAAACGTGATTGTAAATTTCCCGAATCGCCGTCGGCAAACCGACGATGATGCCGACAAAAATCAGCAGCGACATACCGTTTCCGATGCCGCGCTCGCTGATCTGTTCACCGAGCCACATGATGAAGGCGGAACCCGTCGTCAGCGTCAGGATCGTCATCAGAATGAACGGAATGCCCGGATTCAACACGAAGTTGCCATCGGAACCTTGCAGCGCGGCTGCGATGCCGAACGACTGCGCGATAGCCAGGGCAATTGTCAAATAACGCGTCCACTGCGTGATCTTCCGCCGCCCCATCTCCCCTTCCTTTTGAAGCTTCTCGAGAGTCGGGATGACGACGGCGAGCAACTGCAGAATGATGGAGGCCGTGATATACGGCGTGATGCCCAGCGCGAAAATCGTCATGCGCCGGAGCATGCCTCCGCTGAACAGGTCGAAGTAGCCGAGGAATCCGCCGGCAGCCGTGCGGTTAAAGAAATCTTCAAAGCGGTTGGTCGCAATGCCGGGCGTCGGAATGAACGCTCCGATGCGGTAGACCGCCAGCATGAAAAGCGTGAACAGAACCCGCCTGCGCAGATCCGGGATTTTGAAGATGTTGGCGAATGCGTCGAAGAACTTTTGCATGTACGCTGACCTGGCCGGAGACCGGCCGAAGCGAAACTACTCCGCCGGCGCCGCGGTCTGAATCACTTCAGCGCCGCCGCCGGCTTTCTGAATCTTGTCCAAAGCCGATTTTGAGAACAGGTTTGCCCGCACGCTGATCTTGCGGGTGAGTTCGCCATTGCCGAGAATCTTGAGACCCGACTTCAAGCTTTTCACCACTCCGGATTCAACCAGCGACTCGGGGGTAAACGTGTCCCCTTCGAGCTTTTCGAGCTGACCGACGTTCAGGATAGCGTATTCTTTGCGGAAAATGTTGGTGAAGCCGCGTTTCGGAAGGCGCCGGTGCAGCGGCATCTGGCCGCCCTCGAATCCGCGCATGCGACTGTAACCGGAAACCGACTTCTGACCTTTGGCGCCGCGGCCTGAATATTTGCCGCGCCCGGATCCCATGCCCTGGCCGATCCGCTGTTTTTTGTGCTTCTGGCCCTTGGGAGGCCGCAAATTGCTAAGATTCATTTCCCAATCCTCTTCTTACGCACTGCGCGGCCGCGAGGCCCGCCACCTGCCACTCGGAGCGCTCCGTTGAAAACGTCCGCGTTCTCGTTATTCCTCGACAATTTCCAGCAGATGTGGCACTTTCAAGACCATCCCGCGAAACCCCGGCGTGTCCGGCTTCTCGACGATGCGGTTCAGCTTCTTCAAGCCCAGCGACTTCACGATATTTTTGTGCTTCTGCGGCGTGCAGATGGTGCTGCGCACCAGTTTAATTTTGATCGTTCCTTCGGCCATGGTTCGTCTCCTCGCGCTATAGCTTGTCCACCGCGAGGCCGCGCATGTCGGCAATCGCCGTCCGGTCTCGAAGCTGCTCGAGCGCGTCGATAGTCGCTTTCACGACATTATGAGCATTATGCGAGCCGATCGACTTCGTGAGCACGTTCGGAATTCCGACCGCCTGAATGACGGCGCGCACGGGACCGCCCGCAATGACGCCCGTTCCCGCCGGAGCCGGCTTCAACAAGACAAGCCCGCTACCGAAACGGCCCAGCACCGGATGCAAAATCGTAGTCTCGAGCACGTTAACTTTGCGCAGGTTCTTCTTGGCCCACTCGATGCCCTTCTTAATGGCAGATGGCACTTCTTTTGCCTTGCCCGTGCCGTATCCGACGACTTTGGCCGACGGATCGCCCACGACGACCAGCGCCGAGAAGCTCATGTTCTTTCCGCCCTTGACGACCTTGGTCACGCGGTTAATGCTAACCACCTGTTCCTTCAGGTTCAGGGTTTGCGGGTCGATGCGCTTCACTATTGCATTCGCAGCCATTCGTTAAAACTCCAGTCCTGCCTGGCGCGCCGCCTCGGCGAGCGCCTTTACACGGCCGTGATACAGATAGCCGCCACGGTCAAATACCACTTTGACAATGCCTTTTTCTTTCGCCCGCTCGGCAACCGTTTTGCCGATCAGTTTAGCGCCTTCGAGATTGCCGCCCTTGCCGCGCAGATCCTTCTCGGTGGTGGCGGCGGCGACCACAGTGCGCCCCTGTTGATCGTCGATCAACTGCGCATAAATGTGATTCAGACTTCGAAAGACAGCCAGACGCGGACGCTCGCCAGTGCCAGCCAGCTTGCTCCGGATGCGCTTGTGGATGCGCAATCGAATCTCGTTCTTTGAATCGCGAGCCATTACTTACTCCCCGCTCCGGTCTTGCCGGCCTTCTTACGCAGCGCTTCACCCGTATAACGGACGCCCTTGTTCTTGTACGGATCGGGCGGCCGCAGAGCGCGAATTTGCGCGGCGACGTGCCCCACCATCTCGCGGTCGTAGCCGCTCAGCACCAAATGCGTCTGCTTGTCAATTTTGAGGTCGACGCCTTTGGGCAGAACCACTTCGATCGGGTGCGAATAGCCCAGCGTAAAGGTCGCTACGTTACCCTTCACATCGGCGCGGTAACCGGTGCCGACAATGTCGAGCTCCCTCGTAAACCCCGTCGAAACGCCCTGAACCGCATTGGCGGCAAGAGCGCGCGTCAGGCCATGTAACGCAGCGAGTTTGTCGCTTTCACGCGAGATTTCGAGAATCCCGTCTTTCTGTTCGATCTTGATGCCGCCCGGAATCGGCACTGTGAGCTTACCCTTGGGACCTTCGACCCGCAGGGCATCCGCGATGTTGATTGTTACGCCTTTTGGTAGCGGAATCGGCTTTTTTCCTACTCTTGACATCTCGTTTCCGTCCTCCGCTTACCAGATCTGGCACAGCACTTCGCCGCCAACGCCTTCTTTGCGGGCAGCCGTGCCGGTCATGACGCCTTTCGGCGTAGTCAGGATATTGATGCCGAGTCCGCCCAGCACGCGTTTGATCTCTTTGCTGCCGGCGTAGACGCGGCAACCGGGACGGGAGACCCGTTCAATTTTCGAAATCACCGGCTGATTCGTGGGCGTGTACTTCAGGTAGATGCGGATGTATTTCTTCGCGCCCTCTTCAGTCAGTTTGTAGTTAAGGATGTAGCCCTCTTCTTTGAGAATCCGCGCGATCTCGGTCTTCAACCGGGATGCCGGCACGTCCGCCTTTGCGTGGCGCGCCTGGATCGCATTGCGAACGCGCGTCAGCATATCGGCAATGGGGTCTGCTGTCATTTAGAACTTCCTCTCAGCACCTTTCATTCCGTGTGTGTTCAATCGTCCGGCGAGCGTTTACCAGCTTGCCTTCGTAACGCCGGGAACTTCGCCCGCGAGCGCCAGTTTGCGGAAGCAAATCCGGCACAAGGAGAACTTGCGCAGATATCCGCGAGGCCGGCCGCAACGCTTGCAGCGGTTCCGCAGGCGAACCTTGAATTTCGGCGTCTTCTGTTCCTTAGCGATTTTCGCTGTGGTTGCCATGAATGGTCACTTTCTCTACTGCCGGAATGGCATTCCCATGTGCTTCAGCAGGGCCAAACCCTCTGCGTCCGTTTTGGCCGTCGTCGTAATGCACACATTCATGCCTTTCAGCTTTTCCACTTTGTTGTAGTCGATCTCGGGGAAGATCAATTGATCTTTTAACCCAAGCGTATAATTTCCGCGGCCGTCGAACGACTTCGGGGAAACGCCGCGAAAGTCGCGGACGCGAGGCAGCGCCACATTCATCAGCCGGTCGAGGAACTCGTACATCCGGTCGCCGCGCAGCGTAACCATACAACCGATCGGCATGCCTTCACGCAGCTTAAACGCCGCGATGGACTTCTTCGCTTTGGTGACAACCGCTCTCTGCCCGCTGATGGTTCCCAGTTCATTCACTGCGCCATCCATCAGCTTGCTGTTGCCGGTCGCCTCTCCCAAACCGATGTTCAGCGAGACCTTTTCGATCTTCGGCACCGCCATGGGATTCTTATATCCGAAATCCTTCGTCAGCGCCGGGACCACGTTCGCCGCGTAATGTTCCTTGAGTCGTGCTTTCGTTGCCATTCGTATTCTCAGTCCGGCCGATTCCAAACGGCCTCTTTCGGAAATTGAGGAGAGGAAACGGAATACTCGGCTCGGTTTAGGACGTCCGCGCCCTCATGGTCGCGCTTCCGTGCAGCCAACCGGGCGTCGTCATCAACCTTACCGTCTCCTGCCTCTCGTCATTAATCTTCTATCCCTTATCCAGCGTTTCTCCACCCTTACGTGCAATGCGGACGCGCTGGGGCTTACCGCCCGCCACGGATTCCAGCTTGTAACCAATACGCGTCGGCTCTCCGTGCGAGTTCAATACCATTACGTTTGAGACGGCAACCGGCATCGGTTTGTCCGCGATGCCACCCTTGATCTGCCGCGAGGGATTCGGCCGGGTGTGGCGCTTCACGATCATAACGCCTTCCACCGTCACCTTGCCCGACAGGCGGTCCACATCGAGGACCCGTCCCGTTTTCCCCTTATCGCGGCCCGCAATCACCTTCACCATGTCGTCCTTGCGGATCTTTATGCGCTGCGGGTGGCGCTCGCCCTTTTCCTGGCGGCGCCGATAAGCGACCTTAGCCATATTAAAGTACCTCCGGCGCGAGTGAAACGATCTTCATAAACCGCTTGTCGCGCAACTCACGCGCCACCGGCCCGAACACGCGAGTGCCGACCGGTTCGCCCACTTCGTTGATCAGCACGGCCGCATTCGAATCGAAGCGGATATAGCTTCCATCCTTGCGGCGCGTTTCCTTGCGCATACGAACAACCACGCAGCGGACCACTTTGCCCTTCTTGATGCTGGAATCCGGCGCGGCTTCCTTAACGCTGGCGGTAATCACATCGCCGAGGCCGGCGCGCAATCCGAGGTCGCCGCCGCGCGGCAAAATGCACTGCAATTTGCGTGCGCCGCTATTGTCGGCCACCTCCAGAATGGTTCGCATTCCGATCATGTCAGTTCTCCTAAATCCTGTTCTGGCGCTGCCTACTTCGCCTTAATGGTTTTTCGCTGAGACGTGTCCGCCGATTCCCGCACGGCCGGATGATCCACTCCGACCTGTACGGCACGGCGCAGAATAGTCCCGAGCGTCCAGCGTTTCAGCTTGCTCAAAGGACGGCACTCGATGATGCGGACGGAATCGCCCGGCTTCGCAGTCTCCTGCTCATCGTGCACGTAAAACTTCTTGCGCTTGGTGACGATTCGCTTATAGAGCGGATGCGGCACCCTGCGCGTCACTTCCACGACGATCGTCTTGCTCATCTTCGTCGAAACAACTTCGCCAACCTTCTCGTTTTTGTGCCCGACCGGCTCGGTAATCTGCTCCGCCATCGCTCTTTGTCCTTACTTACTCTTCTTCGATTTTTTCTTGTCGTCCGCGGTTTTCACGGCGGCTACCTGTACAGCGGTCTCGCCTTGCGATTTCTTCTCACTGAGAATTGTGAGCAACCGCGCGCGATCCTTGCGCAATCCACGATATTTTTTCAGTCCTTCCGCCTGCCCCATTCCGATCTGGAACCGCAAGCGGAATAACTGATCCTGCGTATCCTGCTGCTGCCGCTCGAGTTCCGCGACGTCGAGTTCACGGTATTTCAATGCTTTCATCGTCGTTTCTCCTGGGCGTCCTAATCGGCGTGCGTGCGCGTAACGAATTTCGTCGGGACCGACAGCTTCATGGCCGCCAGACGCATCGCTTCCGCCGCCACAGCCGGCGTCACACCTTCCATCTCGAATAGCACGCGGCCCGGACGAATGACGGCTACCCATGCTTCGGGCGCGCCCTTGCCCTTACCCATACGAGTCTCAGGCGGCTTCTTCGTGATCGGCTTGTCCGGGAAGATCCGTATCCAGACCTTTCCACCGCGCTTGATGAAACGCGTCATGGCGATACGGGCGGCTTCAATCTGGCGATTGGTGATCCAGCCACACTCCATCGCTTTCAAGCCATAGTCGCCGAACGAGAGCGCCGATCCACGCCAGGCCTTGCCCGTCATGCGGCCGCGCTGCTGCTTGCGAAATTTCACTTTCTTCGGCATCAACATAGCGACAATCTCCTAAACCGAGCAGGCGCGCCTACTCGTTTGAATCCTTTTTCTCTTCGCTTGGGGCCGGAGCGGCCGGCTCGGTCTCGCCGCGCGCTTCCTGCTTCCAGCTCGGCGCGCTAACTGGAGCAAGCGGCGGAATGATGGGCGAGGCGGCCGGCTTCGGCAGTTCACCCGGCTGCGCCTGCACAACAGGGCCGGCTACCGGAACAGGCGCGGTCGCCGGAGCGCGGCGTTCACGATCGCCACGGTCGCCGCGTTCCCCGCGCTCTTCGCGGCGGCGCCGGCGCGGCTCGCCTTCATTCCGCAGCGAACCGCGGCGGCTGGAGCCCTCAAGCACTTCACCCTTGTAGATCCACACTTTGACGCCAATCACGCCGTAGGTGGTATAAGCCTGACTGAACCCAAAATCGATGTCCGCGCGGAGCGTGTGCAAAGGAAGCTGCCCCTGCAGATACCACTCGCTACGCGCGATTTCAGCGCCATTCAAACGGCCCGATACACGAACCTTGATTCCCTTGCAGCCGAAACGAAGCGCCGAATCGACGGACTTGCGCATCGCGCGGCGAAACGCCACGCGCTTTTCAAGCTGGAGCGCAATCGACTCGCTGACGAGCTGGGCGTCCATTTCCGGACGGTGTACTTCCTGGATATCGATGTACACTTCCCGCTTAGTCTTTTTCGCAAGATCGCTCTTCAACTTCTCGATCTCGGCGCCCTTTCGACCGATGATGATACCCGGCCGTGACGTTCTGATCGTGATGCGCAGTTTGTTGCCGGGCCGGTCAACCTCGATTGAGCTCACGCCCGCCGCCTTCAGCCGCGATTGGAGCGATTCCTTCAAGTCCAGATCTTCGTGCAGAAGCTTTGAGTAGTCCTGCTTGGCGAACCAGCGCGAGCGCCAGTTCTTCGTGATTCCCAGGCGAAACCCGTACGGATGTACTTTCTGACCCATCTATTCCTCTCCCGCTTCGGCGCGTTCGCCGACTTTCACGACGATGTGCGCCATGCGGCGCTGATACCGGTACGCGCGGCCCATCGGGGCAGGCCGGATCCGCTTCATGCGAGGTCCTTCGTTCACGTAGGCTTCGGTCACAAAAAGCTTGTCCACATCCACGTCTTCCGACTTGTTTTCGGCGTTGGCGATCGCCGAGCGCAGCACCTTCTCGACCGATGGCGCGACCCGCTTGTTGACGCCTCTCAGAATAGTGATCGCGTCGCCGGCTTGCCGGCCGCGAATCATATCGACGACCAGGCGCGCCTTCTGGGCCGACACGCGCATGTAGCGCGCTTCCGACTTCGCCAGAGTGTTAGTTTGGTTCGCCATAGTTTCCTACCTACTTCGCGCCCTTTTCGCTCGACTTCGCCGCGTGGCCTTTGAAGGTTCGCGTCGGAGAGAACTCGCCCAACTTGTGGCCTACCATGTTCTCGGTGATGTATACCGGGATAAACTTCCGGCCGTTATGCACGGCCAGGGTGTGGCTGATGAAGTCGGGGATGATCGTCGAGCGGCGCGACCACGTCCGGATCACTGTCTTCTGATTCTTCGCGTTCAGCGCCTCCACCTTTTTGGCAAGGTGGTCGTCGGTGAATGGTCCTTTTTTTAGCGAACGGCTCATTTTCGATTCCTCTTACGCCCTATTGAATCGCGCACGACGGGCAGCAAACACCCTGCGCGCTCCTGTGTATCCAGCCTTAGCGTTTCTTCGCCTTTCTCGTGACAATCCATCGGTCCGTGCGCTTGTTGTTCCGCGTCTTGAATCCGCGTGTCGGCTGGCCCCACGGCGTAACCGGGTGGCGGCCGCCAGAGGTCTTGCCTTCACCCCCGCCATGGGGATGGTCAACCGGATTCATCGAAACTCCGCGGTTGTGCGGGCGCTTGCCAAGCCACCGGGAGCGCCCGGCTTTGCCAAGCGATACGTTTTCGTGTTCCAGATTTCCGACCTGACCCACCGTCGCCAGGCATTCAACCGGCACTCTGCGCACTTCACCGGAGGGCAGTTTCAGAAGAGCGATGCCGCCTTCCTTTGAAACCAGTTGCGCCTGTGCTCCCGCCGAGCGCGCCATCTGTCCGCCTTTGCCGGGGCGCAGCTCAATGTTGTGCACTACCGTACCGGCAGGAATGTTCTTCAATGGAAGCGCATTGCCAACCAGAATGTCGGCCTCCGGACCGGACGTGACGGTGCGCCCGACTTCAAGACCCACTGGGGCGATGATGTAGCGCTTCTCGCCATCCGCGTAATGCAGCAACGCAATACGCGCGGTGCGGTTGGGATCGTATTCAATTGCCGCGACTTTGGCGGTGACGCCGTGTTTGTCGCGTTTAAAATCGATTTCGCGGAACGACTTCTTGTGGCCGCCGCCACGGAAGCGCGACGAGATCAGGCCACGCGCATCGCGGCCGCCCGTGCGTCTTTTGCCCGAGGTCAACGACTTTTCAGGCGTTTGCTTCGTGATGTCCTCGCGCGTGAGGTAAGTCTGGAAGCGCCGCGTGGGTGTGACTGGCTTAAATGATTTCACTGGCATCGCTTGTTCGCTCCGTTCTTACAGTTCCGCGTACTCGGGAATTTTCTGCCCGGGCCGCAGGCGCACATAGGCCTTCTTCCAATCGGACGCATAGCCCGAGAACCGGCCGCGGCGCCTCAGTTTGCCCGTGTTGTTCACCGTGCGGACATCGGCGACCTTTATCTTGAACACGGTCTCGACGGCTGTCCTGATCTGAATCTTGTTCGCTTCCGGATGCACTTCGAAACAGAGCGTGCGCTCCTGTTCGCGCTTGTCGTGCCCTTTCTCGGTGATGATCGGCCGCCGGATTACGTCGTAGATATTCATTATGCGAGCGCCTCCGAAAGCTTCTTCGCCGCCGGTTCGGTCAGCAGCACCTGCTTGTGAGCCAGCAGATCGTAAACGTTCACTTCTCTTGTCGGCACCAGCTTGACGCCCGGCAGATTGCGCGAAGCGAGCGTCAGGTTCCGGTTCTCGTCCACTTCGACAAGCAACACCGACCGTGTGACTTCGAGCTTTCCGAGCACCTCGCGCATGCCTTTCGTCTTGTGATTGGAGAGGCTGAACGCTTGCACTACTTTAAGCTCGCCGTCCCGCAATTTCGCCGAGAGCGCCGAACGCAGCGCGCCCAGTTGCATTTTGCGAGGCAGTTTGTAGTCGTAGCTGCGCGGCTGCGGTCCATGCACGGTTCCGCCATGACGCCACAACGGGGAGCGGATGGAGCCCATGCGCGCGCGGCCCGTGCCCTTCTGCTTCCACAATTTCTTTCCAGAGCCCGCCACTTCATGCCGCGTTTTCGTCGCGGCCGTTCCCGACCGCCGCGCAGCGGTATGGTGACGCACCGCTTCATATATAAGCGCTTCGTTCACTTCGGCGCCGAACACCGCATCGGCGAGCTCAACCGAGCCCACCACGGCGCCATTCAGATCCACAATGTCTACACTCGGCATCGTTCTTGGTCCTTCGTTTTCCCGCGAGCGCCCTACCGCTTCGCCCGCCGCACCATGACATAACCGCCATTGGGCCCGGGGATCGCTCCCTTCACCGCAATCACGTTGTCTTCGGCGTCCACACTCACCACTTCCAGATTGCGCACCGTGACTTGCGCCGTTCCCATACGCCCGGCCATTTTCATGCCCGGAAACACTCGCGATGGAAAGCTCGAGGCGCCGATCGAACCGGCCGCCCGATGAAACATCGAGCCATGGCTCGCCGGACCGCCGCGGAAGTGATGACGCTTCACCAGACCGGCAAAACCCCGTCCCTTGCTGACGCCAACCACGTCTACCAGTTCCCTTGGCTTGAATTCGTCGGCAAGAATCCGGTCGCCCGGTTTCAGATCTCCATTGCCGCCCTCAAGCGCAAACTCGCGCATAAACTTCACGCCGTCGGCACTGGACTTCTTCAAGTGGCCGGCAGCCGGTTTGTTCGCCTTCTTGGCATATTCAATCAGCCCAAGCTGCACGGCGTCATAGCCGTCTGTCGATGGCGTTTTGCGCTGTGTCACGATACACGGGCCCGCTTTGACAAGGGTCACCGGAACAACTTGCCCATCCGCGTTGAACACCTGCGTCATGCCGATCTTTTTGCCGAGAATTCCTGGACTCATATCTGCTTTACCCTTCGCGCTTCACCTGGCGTTTTCGTCTACCCGCCCGCGCCCTTACTTCTTGCCAAACGCCTTGATCTCCACATCCACGCCGGCTGGGAGATCCAATTTCATCAATGCATCCACGGTTTCCTGCGTCGGCTCGAGAATGTCGAGCAGGCGCTTGTGCGTGCGGATCTCGAACTGCTCTCGCGATTTCTTGTCCACATGCGGCGAGCGCAGCACGGTATAGCGATTCTTCAAGGTCGGCAGCGGAATGGGACCCGCCACGGCAGCGCCGGTGCGCTTCGCGGTATCGACAATTTCACCTGTCGATTGATCCAGGATGCGGTGATCGTACGCCTTCAGTCGGATGCGGATGCGTTCTTTCATTTCGTTCTTTCTATCGATTCAAGGAGCGGGCGAGGCTGTCTCGCCCCCACACTATTCGACGATGTC
>Ga0134128_10007689_pt1 | contig 13010 bp, 9 predicted proteins | sample KB31754_FD_96462 | JGI IMG/M metagenome (GOLD analysis project Ga0134128, IMG submission 96462) | Terrestrial soil microbial communities with excess Nitrogen fertilizer from Kellogg Biological Station, Michigan, USA - KB3-175-4 | ecosystem: Environmental > Terrestrial > Soil > Unclassified ... | reverse complement strand
TCTGCCTTGAGGTTGATGTGGTCCATCCCTGGGCCGCCATGAACGGCGACCAGGGTGGGGCGCTCGATTGCCGTGTCCCCCTGGGGAACGACGGAAGGCCCAGATAGGTCGAACCACAGGGTCACGTCGCCAAGGCTGATGCGCATCCGGTGACCATCACCTTCTACTGCTGAGTATTAACCAGCTGACCTGGCTAGCCGTGCCTTCCAGATCTCCTCGCTGGGCCAGCGGCGGGACCAGTCGGCGGAGACCTCGAGGTAGTCGCGGTGCGCGGGATCAGGCGCCTGGATCTCGATTAGATCTTCTATGACGAAGCCGCAGGACCGCAGGAGGCGGACCATCTCGCCGTGCCCGAGGGTGAACTCCACGGCCATCCCCGCTTCCGCCCGGAGCAAGCCGAACTGCGCCCGCTGCAGCGAGGTGGAGGCGGGCGCGCCGGATTGCGCGCACAGCGCGAACAGCGGCGAGCGGCGGGTGAACGCCAGCCGTCCGCCGGGCCTCAGCAGCCGCGCCGCCTCGGGGATCCACCGGTATGGGTCACACCACAGCGAGGCGCCGTAGTCGCTGATCGCGAAGTCGAACGTGCCGTCGGCGAACGGGACGTGCTCGGCGTTGCCCAGCACCAGGGGAAAGCCGAGGTCAAATTCGGCCTGCATGGCTCGCGCGGTGGCCAGCTGCCGCCGCGACAAGTCGAGCCCGACCGTACGGGCGCCGGCCCGCGCGAGCCAGGCCGACACGTAGCCGGTTCCGCAGCCCAGCTCGATCACGCGCTGCCCGGCCAGGTCGCCGGGCAGCATCGAGACCTGGGACTCCGGGCTGGCCCATAGTCCCCAGCGCGGTTCCGGCGCCGACCAATGCTGGCGCGCCAGCGGCCCGTGCCACGCCGCCGCGTGCTCATCCCAGTGGCGCCGATTCCGCTCCAGATGCCCGGCGTGATCTGGGGTGGTCATGCAGGCATTAGAACGGGATGCGGTCGCTACGGCAACCGGTATAGACGGCACTCATGAACGGTTCTCGGCCGCTCGTGATCTCGGCTGGAGTACCCAGACGTTTCCGCGGAAACGTCCGGAGCATGTGCGTGACGCACTTGTATGGCTCGACCGCGCGCTCGGCGGGACATGATGCCCGGATGGATGGCCCTCAGCTTCCTCGGGTGCCGTTTGACGCCGTGAGCTATGGTCTGCGGTCCCGTCAGGGCCCGTGCTTCGTGTGCGCGATCCTGGCCGGGGACCCGGTCGAGCGGATGTATTGCCTGAGTCTGGGCGGCCAGCAGGGCAACGCCCACCTTCACTGGCACCTCGCGCCGCTTCCGCCGGGAGCGCCCTATGACCGGCAGCAGTACTACGCGCTGATGGCGGAAAAACGGTGTCCTGGATATGGATGACAGCTCGCGGGCGGACCTCGCCCGGGCCATCAGGAGCCACCTATGACCGAGCGCCCGGCGGCGGGTCAGAGACCAAGAAGTGGGGACTGAGCCACGGTGGCCTGCAGGAAACGGTGCCCGCGCCCGATGGGGCCAGCGGTTTCCGCGCCGGGTACTGACCGTGCCCGGCAGTGAGCCGTCATTGACCGAAACTGAAACGGGGTTCTAGTCTTGAGCTCCGGCCCGGAATCACTGGAGGCGACGCATGGCCTTCCCGCCTGGGGGCCCGGTCATCGACACGATGATCGGCTTTCCGCACGAGGGGTTCGCGCAGTACGACTTCATCCGCAGGCAGACTAAGGACCGTTCCTCGCGGGAGGACATGGAGTTCCCCGTCGAGTACATCTTCAAGGGCGTGCCCAAGGACCTGCCGACCGATGACCCGATCGCGGTGACCGTGGGCGAGATGGACAAGTACGGGATCGAGCGCGGGCTGGTCGGCGTCTCCGACGACACCTCGCGGTCCGCGCTCAAGGCCCATCCGGACCGCTTCATCCCGGCCGGCGCGGTGCCGGACCCCAACGACGTGACCGGCAGCGTGCGCGCCATCCGGCGGGAGTTCGAGGAATACGGCATCCGCGCCACCTCGGTGTTCCCGGCCGGCACCTTCCCGCAGGTGCCCATCGACGACCCGAAGATGTACCCCGTCTACCAGACCTGCGTGGACCTGGGCATTCCCATCTTCGTCTGCGCCGGCATTCCGGGCCCGCGGCTCAAGTTCGCGCCCCAGGAGGTGGCGCGGATCGACACCGTGATGTACGACTTCCCGGAGCTGGTCTTCGTCACCCGGCACGGCTGCGAGCCGTGGGAGGCGCTGGCGGTCAAGCTGATGCTCAAGTGGCCGAACCTGTACTACTCCACCTCGGCCTTCGCGCCCAAGCACTACCCGAAGGCGATCATCGATTACGCCAACACCCGGGGCGCCGACAAGATCATCTACGCGGGCTACTTCCCCATGGGGCTGTCGCTGGAGCGTATTTTCCGCGACATGCCCGGCGTGCCGTTCAAGGACGAGGTCTGGCCTAAGTTCCTGCACGAGAACGCCCGGCGGGTCCTTAACCTGGACACTCCCTGAGCATCGCGCTCACCGACGATCAGGTCGCGCTGGCCGAGTCGGTGGCCAAGTTCGCGGCCCGGCACGCCCCCGCCGCGACCACGCGCCTGGAGTTCGACGACCTCGCCCTGGGCATCTGGCCCACCTGGTGGAACCGCCTGCACGAGCAGGGCGTTCTCGCGCTGCACCTGCCGGGCCGGGTGGGCGGCGACGAGGCCGGGCTGCTCGAGCTGGCCGTCGCGGTCGAGGAGGCGGGCCGCGGTCTGCTGCCGGGGCCGTTCCTGTCCACCGTGCTGGCCAGCTCGGTGGTGGACCGGCTGGCCGCCGGCCCGGCGCACGACGACCTGCTGGCCCGGTTCGCAGGCGGCGCCACCGGGGCCTGCGCCACCACCGCCTCCGGGCTCACCGCCCGGCGGGCCGACGCCGACGGCCCGGCCGGACAGGGCTGGCTGGTCAGCGGGACCACCGTGCCGGTGCTCGGCGCGCTGTCGGCCCAGGTCGCGGTGCTCGGCGCGGGGGTGCCGGGCGCGGTCGTGTCCGGAGCTCACGGCGGCAGCATCTGGTTCACCGTGGCCGAGGGCCAGCTCGAAGCCCTGGGTCGCGAGCGTCGCGACGGCGTCGACCTGACCCGCGACCTCGGCGTGCTGACGCTGGACGATGTCCTGATCGGCGACGAGCAGGTGCTGCGCGGTGGCGAGGAGGACGTCCGCGCCGTCGCGGCCGTGCTGTTCGGAGCGGAGGCGGTCGGGCTGGCCCGCTGGTGCCAGGAGACCGGCCTGGCCTACGCCAAGGTGCGTGAGCAGTTCGGCCGGACCATCGGCTCGTTCCAGGCCATTAAGCACAAGTGCGCCCGCCTGTTCGTCGAACTAGAGCTGATGACCGCCAGCGTCTGGGACGCGGCGGTCGCGGCCGGACCGGGTGACGACCAGTTCGCGCTGGCGTCGGCCAGCGCCGGCGTGCTGAGCCTGGCCGGGGCGGTGGACCTGGCCCTGGAGACGGTCACGCTGCTGGGCGGCATCGGCTACACCTGGGAGCACGACGTCCACCTGTACTGGCGGCGGGCCATGAGCCTGGCCAGCCTGCTCGGGCCCGCCCAGCGGCGCGAGCAGCGGCTCGGCGAGCTGGCCCGGACCACCACCCGGTCGGCCGAGGTGCAGCTCAGCCGCGAGGCGGACGGCCTGCGCGACGAGGTCGCCGGGCTGCTGGCCCGGGCCGTCGCGCTGGCGCCGCCCGAACGGCAGGCCTTCCTGGCCGGCCACGGGCTGGTCGCGCCGCACTACCCCCGTCCCTACGGCCGGGGCGCCGACGCCGCCGCCCAGGTGGTCATCGCGCAGGAGTTCGCCAGGGCCGGGCTGGCCATGATCTCGACCACGGTCGGCGAGTGGGCCCTGCCCACCATCCTGGCCCACGGCACCGACGCGCAGCGCGACCGGTTCGTGCTGCCCACGCTGCGCGGCGAGCTCACCTGGTGCCAGTTCTTCAGCGAGCCGGAGGCCGGCTCCGACCTGGCCTCGCTGGCCACCCGTGCCGATCGCGCCGAAGGAGGCTGGGTCCTCAATGGGCAGAAGGTGTGGACCTCCAGCGCCATCGAGGCGGACTGGGGCATCTGCCTGGCCCGCACCGACCCGGCCGCGCCCAAGCACCAGGGCCTGAGCTACTTCCTGGTTGACACCCGCTCACCCGGCCTGGAGGTCCGCCCGCTGCGCGAGGCCAACGGCAGCTACCTGTTCAACGAGGTGTTCTTCACCGACGTGTTCGTGCCCGACGACCTGCTCGTCGGCCAGCCCGGCGACGGCTGGCGGCTGGCCAGGACCACGCTCGGCAACGAGCGCGTGAGCATGGGGACCGGCCTGTCCGCCCCGCCGCCCCGCCTCGCCGCCCTGGCCGAGGCGGCCGGTGCCGGCCACGACCCCGCCGTGCTGGCCGGCCTGGCCCGGCTCGTGGCCCGCCAGGGCGCACAGGAGGCGCTCGCGGCCAGGGCCCTGATCCGCCGCCTGTCCGGCCTGCAGCCCGGCGCCGAGGGCAGCGTGCTCAAGCTGACCGCGGCCGCCAACGCGCTGGACGCCTCGCGCACCGTGCTCGGCTGGCATGGGCCCGAGGCGGCGGCCATCGACGGGCCAGGCGGCGCGGCCGCGCTGAAGTACCTGTCCGTCCCGGCCATGCTCATCGGCGGCGGGACCGCCGAGATCCAGCTCAACGTGATCGGCGAGCGCGTCCTCGGCCTGCCCCGCAGCAGCTAGTCCGACCGGTTCGCACAGTCGGCCCTGCGCAGTAGTATTACGTGGTAGGAGTAATACGAGTTACCCGGACGGAGCGTGCCATGCTGCTGAACAGCAAGGGCCAGGTGACGATCCCGGCACACCTGCGGGCCAAGCACGGCCTGCATGCGGGGGATGCGATCGAGGTCGTCGAGGAAGATGGCGCGCTGGTGATCGTGCGGGTCGAAGGAACCCAGAGCCGGGGCCAACGTCTGGTCGGCCGGCTGCGCAACACGGTCTCCAGCCCGGATGTCGCGGGCCTGAGCACCGACGAGATCATGGCGCTACTGCGTGGCGAGTGACCCCGTGGCGATCAGGCCCGCGACGCTCATCGACTCTTGCGTGCTGCTCGATGTCGTTACCGGAGACCAGCGGTGGGCGGACTGGTCGGCCGCTCAGATCGCGGCCGCCATGGACACCGGGCGGGTGGTGATCAACCCCCTGATCTACGCCGAGGTCTCCGTCGGCTACGGGACAATTGAGGAACTGAACGAGTTGCTTCCGGCCGGGGACTACGAACGTGAGCCGTTGCCGTACGCGGCCGGCTTCGCCGCGGGCAAGGCATTCCTGCGGTACCGGCGCGGTGGGGGCGACAAGCGATCGCCCGTGCCCGATTTCTACATCGGCGCGCACGCCGCGATCGCCCGGTACCGGCTGCTGACCCGCGATGTCCAGCGGTACCGAACCTACTTCCCGACCCTCGAGATCATCGCCCCCCGCGGTAATGACTGAATTCAGGTCGGCAAACTGGCGGGGACCGCGAGCAGGTCGCGCGGGTCTGAGGGGGCCGGGCACCCGGCCGGGAGGAGCGGGTCGAGGCGGGCCAGCCGGTCGCGGATGGAGCTGACCAGCGGCAGCCGCTCGTCCAGGATGATCAGGGCGGTATCGAAGGCCCCCCGGGCCCCGGCCGGGTCGCCCGCGTCCAGCAGGCTGTCGCCGAGCGCGGCCCAGTCCATGGCCTCGTCGGCCCGGTTGCCGACCTCCTGGCAGATCGCGATGGCCCGGCGGTAGCAGTCGGCGGCCTGATCGTACTGGCCGAGCAGGTGCCGGAACTCGCCCAGCCGGGTCCAGCAGGTGCCCTCGCCGTTGCGGTCGCCCGCGTCGCGGAAGATGACCATGGCCTTCTCGGCGAAGCTGATGGCCTCGGAGTACTTGCCCTGCTGGGCGTGGCACGAGCCGATGCCCTCCAGCGATCCGGCCCGGCCCTTCTCGTGGCCGATGGCGTCGTAGAGCCCGTGGGCCCGCCAGTAGTGCTCGATGGCCTGGTCGTGCCGGCCCTGGCCGGCGTACACGGCGCCGAAGTTGCTGTGCAGGTAGGCGTACTCGGTGGTGTAGCCGAGCGCGCGGAACAGCTCGCGGGTCTGCTCGAGCTCGGCCAGCGCCTGATCATCGCGGCCGAGGAAGTGGCAGGCGCCGGCCAGCCCGCGCCGGGTCTGGGCCTGGGCGGCCAGATCGCCGGAGGCAATGGCGGCGGCGAGCGCGGTACGCATGGTCGCGGCCCAGTCATGCCAGTAGCCCTGGTGCTGGTAGAACTGCTGCAGGGTCAGGGCGAGCTGCCAGGCGTAGGGGTGGAAGCCGGACTCGGTGGCATTCCTGACCGCGGCCTCGAGCACCCCCCGCTCGGCGGCGAACCAGTCCAGGGCGGGCCCGGACCCGGGCATCTGGCCGGGCGTGATGCCAGGCCGGGGCGCGGCGGGCGCGGGCACGATGAAGTGCGGCCCGAGCAGCAGGTGGGCGGCGTGGGCGGTATGCGCGTAGTAGTCGAGCAGCCGACCCAGGGCCTGCGTCCGGCCGATGGCGCCGTCCAGGGCCCGGCCCAGTTCGGCGGCGTACACCCGGAGGAGGTCGTGCGAGCTGAACCGGCCGGGGGGCTGCTCGGTGATCAGCCGGGCGGCGGCCAGCTCGTGCAGCAGGGGCCGGATCTCGGTGACCGGCAGGCCGGCCAGGCTGGCCGCGGCCTCGGCCGAGAAGTCCGGCCCCGGGTGCAGCGACAGCAGCCGGAACAGCCGGGCGGCCTGGGAGCTGAGCAGCTGATAGGACCAGGAGAAGACGGCCCGCAGGTCGGTCGCGGTGTCCTTGGCGCTGAGCGCGTCCAGCCGGGTACGGGCGTCGCGCAGCTCGCTGGCGATCACCGCCACGGGCAGGCTGCGATAGACGGTGGCCCGTGCCGCGACGATGGCCATGGCCAGCGGGAGGCCGGCGCACAGCTCGATGATCTCGGCCAGCGCGCCGGGGTCGGCGGCCAGCCGGTCCGGGCCGAGCCGCCGGGCCAGGGCCTCGCCGGCCTCGTCGGCGGAGAACGGGTCCAGGGCCAGTGGCTGGGCGTCGTGCGTGGTGACCAGCCCGGTGAGGTGGTTGCGGCCGGTGACCAGGACCAGGCTCTCGGCCGAGCCGGGCAGCAGGGGGCGGACCTGCTCCACGTCCCGCGCGTTGTCCAGCACGATGAGCATGCGTCTGCCGCTGAGCAGGCTGCGGTACAGGCCCGCCTGGGCCTCGACGCCGTCCGGGATGCGCGCGGGCGCCACCCCGAGGGCGCCGCCGAGGAAGCCGCGCAGCGCCTCGCTGGCCGACATGACGGGCCCGCCGGGGTCGAAGCCATGCAGGTTCACGTAGAGCTGGCCGTCGGGGAACCGGGGCGCGGCCTGATGGGCCCAGTGCACGGCCAGCGCGGTCTTGCCGATGCCGGCCATGCCGTCGATGACGGCGATGGGGACGGCCAGGCGGCCGTGGCCGGCGGCCTCGCCGGGCTTGAGCAGGGCGTCCAGCCGGGCCAGCTCGGCCCGTCGGCCGGCGAACGCGGACAGGTCGGCCGGCAGCTGGGCGGGCCGGGCCACCAGGGCCGGCGGCCAGGGCTCTCGCTCGGCCGGGCGCGGCGCGGAGACCGCGCCGATGAGGTCCTCGTCCATCTGCAGGATGCGCTGGTGCATTTCGCGCAGGCCGGGCCCTGGGTCGATGCCCAGCTCCTCGCCGAGCAGCCGCTGGGTACGGGCGTACACGTCCAGCGCCTCGGCCTGGCGGCCCGCCCGGTACAGCGCGTGCATGAGCAGCTCGCTGAGCTTCTCCCTGGTCGGGTACGCGGCGATCAGAGAGCGCAGCTCCGGGGCGGCGGCGCCGTGCCGGCCCAGCTCCACGTCCAGGGCCAGGCGCTCCTCCAGCGCGGCCAGGTGGAGCTCGGCCAGCCGCGCCCGCTGGGCGTCGGCGTAGGGCCCTGGCACGCCGGCCAGCGGCACGCCCTGCCACAGCGCCAGCGCTTCGCGCAGCAGCGCCGCGGCCCTGGCCATGTCCCCGCCCGGCCGGGCCTCGTGCGCCTCGCGGACCCGCTGGCCGAACGCGGCCAGGTCGACGGTGGCTGAGCGGAGCGACAGCACGTAACCGTCACCGACCGACTCGATCATCTCGACGGCGTCCTGGCCCTCGGCCAGGCAGCGCCGCAGCCGGGACACGTAGGTGCGGATGGTACTCAGGGCGGCCTTGGGCGGATCGTCGCCCCACAGCGCGTCCACCAGCGTTCCCTGTGAAACCTGCCGTTCCTCGGCGAGCAGCAGCGCGGCCAGCACGGCGCGCTGCTGCGGCGCGCCGAGGCTGAGCTCAGCATCTCCCCGCCAGGCCCGGACCGGGCCCAACAGGGCAAACGTTAGCTCGGACATGAATGGCCTCCCCGTGAGTTTGCGCCATGCGGCACAGAAATGACTCGTCAGGCCTGGCCCGGCGGGACCCCCGCGCCGGGCGCTTGCGGCTCCACCTTACGAGGGAAATCGACGGTGATGTCCCGGTTCACAGATCGTCAATCATCTGTTGGCATGAACACGGTAGAAAGGCCGGGTCGGCATGCTCGCCTACGGGGAGGCGAGCGATAGCCGGGGCTCAAGGGGAAGCCGTTTCCGGAATGGCCTTATGACCGACCTTTCGATGGAGACACATCTGCCTGCTGGCGGAGATAGTGACGCACGGGGCTTGGTGCGCACCGCGGAGTGGAGCCGGGTGCGCGAGTTCACGGCGGGCGTGCCGTCGCGCGCTGCGCCTGCGCTGCTGGCAATCACGGGCGAGGCGGGTGCCGGCAAGTCCACCCTGTGGCGGGCCGGGCTCGAGGTGGCCGCCGGGGCGGGCTGCCGGGTGCTGCGCAGCGAGCCGTCGGCAGTCGAGGCCGACGCGTCCTTCGCCGGCCTGTCCGACCTGCTGGCCGACATCCTGCCGGCGGTGGCCGGCGACATCCCTGGCCCGCAGCGCGAGGCGCTGGAGGTGGCGCTGCTGCTGCGCCCGGCCGGCGACCAGCCGTCGAGCGCGCACGCGGTCGGCCTGGCCGTGCTGGCCGCGCTGCGGTCCGTCCTGGAGCCCGGGCCGGTGCTGCTGGCCATCGATGACGTCCAGTGGCTGGACGCCGGCAGCCTGGACGCGCTGACGTTCGCGCTGCGCCGGGTGTCTGCCGGGCCGCTGGCGGTCCTGCTGGCGGCCCGGGCGGAGGCCCCGGCCGACCCGCTGACCTTCGGCGCGCCGCCGGTCCCGCACGGCTGGCGCGATCTTCTGGCCGCGGTGCCCGCGCCGGAGTCGGTCACGCTGGCCCCGCTGGACCCGTGGCAGGTCCACAAGCTGCTGCCGCCGGAGGTGACCGCGGCCCAGGCCCGGCTGGTGGCCCGGCAGTCGCGTGGGAACCCGTTCTGGGCCAGGGAGATCTGGGCCAGCCTGGACGCGGCCGAGGCCCCCGTCCCGCCCCTGGCCAAGGGGCTGACCGGGCGGCTGTCCCGGTCGCTGACGCCGGAGGCCGGGGAAGCGCTGGCCGTGGTGGCGGCGGCGGGCCGCATCGGGACGCGCGACGCGCTGGCGGTGCTCAGGCACCACGACGACCCGGCTACCGCGCTGGACGAGGCCGTGCTGGCGGGCCTGGTGGTGGAGACGGGCGGCCGGCTCGCGGCCGCCCACCCGCTGATCGGCGCGGCGGCGGTGGAGTCCATGCCGCCGCTGCGCCGCGCGCAGCTGTACCGCAAGCTGGCCGCGGCCGCGGCCAGCCCGGAGCGGCACGCGCACTTCGCGGCGCTGGCCGCCGGGCCGGGCCCCGACCCCGAGGTGGCGGCGGCCCTGGACGCGGCCGCCGCGGCGGCCCATGCCCGTGCGGGCAGCGCCGCGGCGGGCCAGTTCGCGGCCCAGGCCGTCGCGTTCACGCCCGTCGCCGACACCGAGGCGCTGGCCCGGCGCCGGATCCGGGCCGGGGAGCTGCTATTCCTGGCCGGCGACCTGGCCCAGTCGCTGAGCCAGCTCGAGGCGCTGGGCACCGCCGACCTGGCCACGGCAGGCCTGGACACGGCGGAGCTGGAGCGGGCCCTGCCCATGCTGGCCGACGTGACCGACCTGCTGCGCGGCCCGGAAACCGCCATCGCCCTGGTCACCCGCTGGGTGGCCAGCGCCGGCACCGAGCCCCGGCGGCGCGCCCTGGTGCTGGCCCTGGCCTCCGCGGCGTCCTGCCACCGGGCCCTGCTCAACCTGGTCATCGCCAAGGTCACCGGCGGCGACGGACTGGACTGCGACCTGCTGGCCCAGGCCGAGGAACTGGAGCCGGGGCTGCCGCCGGGCCCGCTGCACGACACCGCGGACCTGAACCGGGGGCTGTGGGCGCGGTTCGTCGAGGACCTGGACACGGCGCGGGCGGCGCTGCGGCGGTGCATCGCCAGGGCCAGCGAGGCTGGCGAGGACTACCCGCTGGTGACGTTCCTGTGCTACCTGGCGGCGACGGAGGAGCTGGCCGGCGCGTACCGGGCGGGCGAGGAGGCCATGGTGGCCGCCCAGCAGACGGCCGCCTGGCACGACTGGCCCCCGTCACCCTGGCACCTGGAGCCGCGCTGCGACCTGCTGATCGCGGCCGGGCGCCTGGACGAGGCGCTGGCCCTGGCCGATGAGCACCTGCCCGACGGGCCGGACGAGCCGGCCTCGAGCGCGTTCGTGGGGGCGTGCGTACGGGGCAAGGTCAGCTTCTGGCGCGGCGACGCCGAGGCCGCGATCCCACACCTGGAGCGGGCCCGTGCCTGTGCCGAGCAGCTCGACTGGACCGATCCCGGCTGCCGGTCGCGGCTGGACTCGCTGCTGGCGGAGGCCTGCCTGAGCGGCGGCCGGCCGGAGGAGGCGAGCCGGATCGCGGCCTGGCTGGGCGACACCGGCGAGCGGATGGGGCGGCCGGCCCTGACCGGTGACGGCGCCCGGCTCGAGGCGCTGATCGCCGCGGTGGCCGGCGACCTGGAGACGGCCGTGGCGGCGGCCAGGACCGCGGTCGCGGCCCACGAGTCGTCGCCGCTGCGCGCCGAGCTAGCCCGCAGCCTGCTGGTCCTGGGTCAGGTCGAGCGGCGGCGCAAGGCCAGGGGCGAGGCCCGCGCGGCGCTGCGCCGGGCCAGGGACCTGGCCGCCGAGCTGGGCCACCGGCCGCTGCTTGACCAGATCGAACGAGAGCTCCCGCGCGCCGTCGGGGCCCGGCCGGACGGCGAGCTGACCGCCGCCGAGCAGCGGGTCGCGGACCAGATCGCCGACGGCGCCACCAGCCGCGAGGCCGCGGCGGCCCTGTTCGTCAGCGTGCGCACGGTGGAGACGCACGTCGCCGCCATCTACCGCAAGCTCGGCATCCGCACCCGCTCGGAGCTGCGCCGCGCGCTGGCCGCCCGATCGGACCGGTGACGGCGCCAGGCTCCGTGCTGACGGCGGCTCCGTACTAACTACGGATACGGGGGCCAGGCCCTGGCCCGTATATCGGTGCTGACGAACGATTCGCCGCGCGAGCCCGGTCCGTAGGTTCGAGGCATCACGCGGATTACCGGGATGGGCGGGGAGCCATTTTCATGCCATTCACCGAGCCGAGCGCGCTGGTGCCGGTTGTCACCGCCGGTGCCGCGGGCTGGGATGAGGCCCGCCGGGCCTGGGACCTGACCGCCGATCGGCGGCCCGCGGCCATCGCGCTGCCCGCGACGGCGCAGGAGGTCGTGGCCGCCGTCGGCTTCGCCCGCGAGCACGGCCTGCGGGTCTGCGCCCAGGGCACCGGCCACGGCGCCGCCGCGCTGGGCCCGCTGGACGAGACTCTGCTGGTGCGGACCTCGGACATGCGCGCGATCGATGTTGACCCGGCGGCGATGACGGCACGGGTCCAGGCCGGGGTGTCCTGGCAGGAGGTCACCGAGGTCGCGGCCGCACAGGGGCTGGCCGCGCTGGCGGCGTGCTCGCCCGACGTCGGCGTGGTCGGCTACACGCTGGGCGGCGGCATCGGCTGGCTGGGCCGCAGCTACGGGCTGTCGGCCAACAATGTGGAGGCGTTCCAGGTCGTCACCGCGGACGGCCGGCTGGTGTGCGCCGACGTGGCCAGGGAGCCGGACTTGTTCTGGGCCCTGCGCGGGGGCGGGGGCAGCTTCGGCGTGGTGACCGCGGCCGAGGTGCGGCTGTACCCGATCACCGAGGTGTCCGCCGGGCTGCTGCTCTGGCCGGCCGTGGCCGCGCCCGAGGTGCTGGCCGCCTGGCAGGAGCTGACCAGCCGGGAGCTGCCAGACGAGTTCACCACCGCGGTCCGGCTGATGAGCTTCCCGGCCGTGCCCGGAATTCCCGCCATGCTGCACGGCCGGTCCGCGGTCGTGGTCTACGCCGTGCATCTCGGCCTGCCCGGCGAGGCCGACGAGCTGCTAGCCCCCCTGCGGGCGCTGCGGCCGGACAAGGACACGGTGCGCATGATCCCCATCACCGCCCTGGGCCGGGTGCACCTGGACCCCGAGGGCCCGTCCCCGTACACCGTCGGCGGGCTGCTGCTGGGCAGCCTGCCCGCCGCGGCCATGGAGCGGGTCATCGCGGCCGTCCCGCCGGGCGGGGGCACGCCGCTGGCCATGGTGGAGGTGCTGAACCTTGGCGGCGAGCTGGGCCGGGCCCGGCCGCACAGCGGCGCGCTGGCCGTGGTCGACGCGCCGTACCTGCTGCTGGCCGGCGGCCTGGCGGCGACCCCGGAGCGGGCGGCGGCGGTCGCGGCCGGCATCCGCGACGTGCAGGCGGCGGTGTCGGCCTGGGCCGCGCCGCAGCACTACCTCAACCTCTCCGGATCCGGCGGCGACCCGGCCCGGTTCTGGAGCCCGGACGCCTACGACCGGCTGCGCCGCATCAAGACCGCCGTCGATCCGCTGGACCTGATCCGCGGCAACCATCCCGTCCCGCCCGCGTGAGCACCCCAGCCCCGACAGATTCGGACATCCCCATGTCAGCCTTTGCCAGCGACCTGTTCCGCGCCGTCACCCGGGCCCGGCCCGAGCAGGTCTGGGCGGCGCTC
>Ga0134128_10007686_pt1 | contig 13013 bp, 14 predicted proteins | sample KB31754_FD_96462 | JGI IMG/M metagenome (GOLD analysis project Ga0134128, IMG submission 96462) | Terrestrial soil microbial communities with excess Nitrogen fertilizer from Kellogg Biological Station, Michigan, USA - KB3-175-4 | ecosystem: Environmental > Terrestrial > Soil > Unclassified ... | reverse complement strand
TTGGGATGCCCCGCGGGGGCGATGAGGTATATGGGACCTGCGTTCATCATCATAGATTATCCCATAAATTCACAGACTTTTCCCAGCTTCAGGCGCTATTTCCGCCCGCGCCACGTGACGTCGCGCTACCCGTCCCTCATTTTCCCTGGCATTTTCGGCCAGCGTTTTCGGCCAGCGTTTTCGGCCAGCGTTTTCGTCCAGCGTTTTCGTCCAGGCACGGCACTGCGGCCATGCCGATCCGGCCATGCCGATCCGGCCGCCACGGGCCGAGCCTGCGGACTGCCTGACCGGGCCGGCGTTGTCCACAACCGCGAAACTGCCTCTGGCGTGTCCTCCGTGCGCCGGGCTAGGCTCCACTGTCAAGGGGAAGCTAGCCGGACCCCGCGGGCGGAGACGCACTATGGATGCACTTGCTTTGGTTGAGGATGAAGTTCGCGAACTCATCCGGCGGAAGGGCCTTGACCCGTTGCGCCAGGGCGGCGAAGTCCGCAACCTGGTGGAGGCGGCCGTCAACGACTATGGGGAACGGTCGCTCGTGGGGGCCGTTCCGCCGCTGGCCCACGCCGGGGACGCCATGCAGCACGTGTACGACGCCGTTGCCGGCTTTGGCGCCCTGCAACCCTTTCTGGACGATCCCGCCATCGAGGAAATCTGGATCAACGCGCCGGACGAGGTCTTTGTGGCGCGCAACGGCGAATCCGAGCTGACGTCCCTGACCTTCACCGGGCAGCAGGTGCGCGACCTGGTGGAGCGGATGCTGAAGAGCTCGGGCCGCCGGCTGGATTTGAGCAGCCCCTTCGTGGATGCCGCCCTGCCCGACGGCTCCCGGCTGCATGTGGTCATCCCGGACATCACCGCCAGCCACTGGGCCGTGAACATCCGCAAGTTCACGGCCCGCGCCAGCCGCCTGGAACATCTCGTGGAGCTCGGCTCCCTGACCCCGCAGGCCGCCCGCTTTCTTGGCGCCGCCGTCAGCAGCGGCTTGAACATCCTGGTTTCCGGTGCCACCCAGGCCGGGAAGACCACCATGCTCAACTGCCTCGCGGCCGGCATTGGCTCCCGCGAGCGGGTGGTGACCGTGGAGGAGATATTCGAGCTGAAGCTGCCGCTGCGCGACGTGGTTGGCCTGCAGTGCCGCCAGCCCAATCTGGAGGGCGCGGGGGAGATCCCGCTGCGGCGCCTGGTCAAGGAGGCCCTGCGGATGCGCCCGGACCGGCTCATTGTGGGCGAGGTCCGCGAGGCCGAAAGCCTGGACATGCTCCTCGCCCTGAACAGCGGCCTGCCGGGCATGGCGAGCGTGCACGCGAACTCAGCGCACGACGCCGTCGTCAAGATTTGCACGCTTCCCCTCCTGGCCGGGGAAAACATCTCCGCCGCGTTCGTGGTGCCCACGGTGGCGGCCTGCATCGACCTGGTGGTCCATTGTGTCCGCCTGCCGGACGGGAGACGCCGGGTGGGCCAGATCCTGTCGCTGGGGCGCCGCGTGGAGAACGGGATCATTGAATCCGGGATGGTCTTCGACACCCTGGATGGCCGGCTCACACCCTCCGCCTCCGCCATGCCGTCGCCGGAAAAGTTCGCCGCCGCCGGTTTCAGCGTGGCGGCCCTCATGGGGGATTCCTGATGTCCGCCCTGGTGGGGCTGATGGCCGGGCTGGGACTGTTCCTGGTGTGGACGGCGTGCTGGAGCATGCCGGAGCATCCTGTGCGGCCGGCCCGCCGGAGCCGGCTGGGCGAGCTGCTCCACCAGGCGGGGATTGCCCAGGTGACCCCGGCGTCGCTGCTCGCCAGCACCCTGGGCTTTGCCGTGCTGGCCGCGCTGCTGGTGCTCGTCCTGACGGGCGCGGCGCCCGTCGCCATGTGCCTGGGCCTGTTCGCGGGGTACGTCCCGATTGCCGTACTGCGGTGGCGGGCACGACGCCGTTCCTCCGTCCTGCGCGAGCTCTGGCCTGACGTCGTGGACCATTTGAGATCCGCCATCCGTGCCGGCCTGTCCCTGCCGGAAGCCCTGATCCAGCTGGGCGTCAAGGGCCCCGAGGAACTGCGCGGCGAGTTTGTCAGCTTTGGGGCCGACTACCGCTCCACCGGGCACTTTGAAGGTGCCCTGGAGAAACTCAAGGACCGGCTGTCCGATCCGGTCGCCGACCGCATCATCGAGGCCCTGCGGCTGACCCGCGACGTGGGCGGCACCGACCTCGGCCGGCTTCTGGGCACCCTTTCGGAGTTCCTGCGCGACCACGCGCGGACGCGCAGCGAACTCGAGGCCAGGCAGTCCTGGACGGTCAACGCCGCCCGGCTGGCGGTTGCGGCGCCCTGGATCGTGCTGATGCTCATGGCCACCCGGCCCGAGGCCATTGAGGCCTACAACTCCGCGGCCGGGTGGATTGTGCTGGGCGGAGGACTGCTGGTCTCCGTGGTGTGCTACCGGCTCATGTTGCGCATCGGGGCCCTGCCCAGTGAGCGCCGGGTGCTGCAGTGAACGGGCAGGCAGGGGCGGCTGCCGCGGCCGGACTGGCCCTGGGGCTCGGACTGTGGCTGGTTTTTGTCCGGCTTCCGATCATGCGCCGCCCCACCTTTGCCGAGCGCGTGGAACCGCAGCTGCGCAGCGTGGCCAGCCGCTCGGGGCTGCTGGACCGGGAGGAGCCGGGCGCCCTGTTCGGCCCGCTGGGGCGGATCTTCCGCCTGCTGGTCTCCGACGCCGTCGCCCGGCTGGGCCGGTTCAATGTCAGCGTCAAGGGTCTGTCCGCACGTCTGGAACGCGCCGGTCGGAGCGAGACGCCGCTGGAATTCCGCGCCGTCCAGCTGCTGTGGACCGGTGCGGGCATGGTGGCCGGGCTGGCCGCCTCGCTGTCGCTGATGTGGCCGGGCCGGGCCAACGCCATGGGAGGGCTTGCCCTGACGGGGTTCCTCATGCTGGGCGGCTACCTTGGCTGCGACTACCTGCTCGGGATCCGCATCAAGCGCCGCCAGGCCCTCATTCTCGCCGAATTTCCGGCCCTCGCTGAACTCATGGCCCTGGCTGTCGGTGCGGGCGAGAGCGCGGGCAGCGCCCTGGACCGGGTGGCCCGGCAGTCCCGCGGGGAACTCTCGGGCGAATTTTCCAAGATCGTGGCCCAAACGCGTGCCGGCACACCGCTGGTGGAGGCGCTGGAGGAATTTTCCGAACGGCTGGGCATACCGGCGCTGGCCCGTTTTGTGGACGGCATCAGTGTTGCCGTCAACCGCGGAACGCCCCTGTCTGACGTGCTGCGGGCCCAGGCGCAGGACGTGAGGGACGTGGCCAAGCGGGAGCTGATGGAGGCTGCCGGGCGGAAGGAAATTGCCATGATGGTGCCGCTCGTCTTCGGGGTGTTGCCGCTCACGGTGGTCTTCGCCGTGTTCCCCGGCCTGGCCCTGCTGCAGTTTGGCTTCTGATGCCTTCCACCCTGACTTCAGCGCACCCGCCCCGAACGGCGGGCCAACGCAGGCGCGGCACAGACACGCAAAGCCATGACGGACACAGCCATGGCACGCACGGCAAAAAGGGGAAACACCATGGAAAACCACCATCCGCTGGCGGAACGCGCACTGGCCTTCCTGCTGGCCGCGAAACAGCATCTGGCCCGGCGCCTGGCCCCGTGGCTGACGGGCTGGCTCGCCGGGCCGGGACGGTTCCGGCTCCGGCCCGCCACCGGAAGGTCCCGTGGGGACGTGCCCGGCTGGGTGCTCATCACCTTGATGTCGGCCGTCCTCGTGGCCGGACTCCTCGCCATCGCCGGGCCCGCGCTGGCGAAGATGTTCAACGAGGCCATGGACCAGGTCCATCCCTGACCCCCGGGCCGCGCGCCCGCGCGGCCGAACGCGGCGCGGCGGTGGTCGACTTCGTGCTGGTCTCCACCGTCGTGACCGTCATGTTCCTGGCCCTGATCCAGCTGGCAGTGGTGCTGCACGTGCGCAACACCGTGGCCGATGCCGCGTCCTCCGCGGCCCGCTACGGGGCGCTCGCGGACCGAACGGCCCCGGACGCGGAGGAGCGCGCCCGGCTCCTCATCGGCTCCGCGTTGGGGAGCGGCTTTGCCCAGGACGTGGCCGCCACGGTGTCCTCCTCCAACGGGATCCCCGTCCTGACCGTCTCCGTCAAGGCCCCGCTGCCGCTGCTGGGACTGTGGGGACCCGGGCAGACCCTGGAAATGAGCGGTCATGCCGTCATCGACCCGTAAGCCGGCCTCCGGTGGGCCGGCCCGGGGGAGTCTGCCCGCCGCCGAACCACCCCCGGATTCCCAGCAGGGCAGCGCCATTGTCGAATTCGTCTTCCTGGCCGTGCTGCTGATGGTCCCGGTGGCCTACCTGATCCTGACCGTCGGGGCGCTGCAGGGCGGGGCCTATGCGGTTGTCGGGGCCGCTGACCAGGCCGCCAAGGTCTTCGTCCTCCAGTCGGACGACGGCGCCGGCCGGCTGGCGGCGGAGGCGGCCGTCTCCCTGGCCGTCGCCGACATGGGCTTTGACCCCGCCGACGCCCGGCTCACCATCACCTGCGACGGCGGCTGCCTCACCCCCGGCACCATGGTGCGGGCCCGCGTGACCCTGCGCGTGGACCTGCCCCTGGTCGGCGGACTGCCAGGGACCAGGCTGTCCGCCGCCGAGGTGGAGGCGTCGGCGGCGCAAAAGGTGGGCCGCTTCAAGTGAGCCCCGGCCGCGCTCGGCAACACGGCCCCGCCGGGCTCCGCCCTCACCGCCGTTGCCCAGCCAGTTCGCGGCAGGAAGGGCACGTCATGGTGCTCATGATCGGCTATGTGCTGATCGCACTCCTCCTCGTCACCGTGGTGGCGGCCGGCTCCAGCCTCTATCTTGGGCACAAGAAGCTGCTGTCCCTGGCCGACGGCGCCGCGCTCGCCGCAGCGGACACCTTCACCCTCAGCGGCGGCTCCGCGGACACGGACCCCGGCACGCTGCTGACCGGCAGCGGCATCAACGCCGCCGCCCGCGAGTACCTTTCCGGCGCCGAGGTGCCACGGTCCCTGTCCGGCGTGCAGCTCGCCGCCGGGACGGGGACGCCGGACGGGCGCACGGCGGAGGTGCGGCTGAGCGGCGTGGTGCACCCAATGTTCATCAACTTCCTGATCCCGGACGGAATCGTGCTGACCGTGACCGGCACGGCCCGCGCACACCTGGTCCTGTGACGGCTGGTCCTGTGACGGCTGGTCCTGTGACGGCTGGTCCAGTTAAGGCCGGCCGGCCCACACCCGCGCCGCGCCCCGGCGGACCAGCCCCGGGCATGCCGTAGGCTTGAATATCATGGCTGAGATCGACTATTCCGCAGAAATCAAGGCGTTGCGCGCCACCTACGTCTCCATTGAACAGGTGTCCGAGGTGGACAGGCTCCTGGAGGACATCGAGGACCTGTCGGACCAGGCCGGTTCGCCCAACCTTTGGGACGACCCCGCGGCGGCCCAGAAGGTGACCTCCCGGCTCAGCCATGCCCAGTCCAAGCTGGAAAAGCTGCGCACCCTTGAATCCCGCATCGACGATCTTGAAGTGCTGGTGGAACTCGCCCAGGACGAGGGCGACGCCGACACCCTCGCCGAGGCGGCCAAGGAACTCCCCGCCCTGCAGAAGTCGCTCAAGGACCTGGAGATCGTCACCTTGCTGGCCGGCGAGTACGACGAGCGCGAGGCCGTGGTGACCATCCGCTCCGGCGCCGGGGGAGTCGACGCGGCCGACTTCGCCGAAATGCTGCTGCGCATGTACCTGCGCTGGGCCGAACGCCACGGCTACCCCACGGCAGTCCTGGACACCTCCTACGCCGAGGAGGCCGGCCTGAAGTCAGCCACCTTCGAGGTCAAGGCGCCCTACGCCTTCGGCACGCTCAGCGTCGAGGCCGGCACCCACCGCCTGGTCCGCATCAGCCCGTTCGACAACCAGGGCCGGCGCCAGACCTCCTTTGCCGCGGTCGAGGTCATCCCGCTCATCGAGCAGACGGACAGCATCGAGGTCCCCGACAACGAGATCCGCGTGGACGTGTTCCGCTCCTCGGGCCCCGGCGGGCAATCCGTCAACACCACCGACTCCGCCGTCCGCCTGACCCACCTGCCCACCGGCACCGTGGTGTCCATGCAGAACGAAAAGTCCCAGATCCAAAACCGCGCCGCGGCCATGCGCGTCCTCCAGTCCCGCCTCCTGCTGCTGAAAAAGGCGGAGGAGGACGCCACCAAGAAGGCCATGGCCGGGGACGTCAAGGCGTCCTGGGGCGACCAGATGCGCTCCTACGTCCTCAATCCCTACCAGATGGTGAAGGACCTGCGCACGGAGTACGAGGTCGGCAACACCTCCGCCGTGCTGGACGGGGAAATCGACGACTTCATCGACGCCGGGATCCGCTGGCGCGCTGACAACCGCAACGCCGAAAAGCTGTAGGACGGGCACGCCCGGCTGCGGCCTACACGGCAAACACCAAGGCCCGACACACCGGGCGGGAGCGCAAAAAGCCGCGGAATGACGCCTATAGTCGATACGCTGGTGGTTTCCTCCCCAAACCTAGGCCCAGGCACCGGCATGCCAGTACCGTTCGCTGGAAGGGCAATGAAAAGTCATGATTCGTTTTGAAAATGTGAGCATAGCTTACGACCGAAAAAGCAAGCCGGCGCTCGATGACGTCTCGCTGGAGGTCAACCGCGGCGAGTTCGTGTTCCTCGTCGGTTCCTCCGGCTCCGGAAAGTCCACGTTCCTGCGCCTGGTCCTGCGCGAATACAAGACCGAACACGGACAGGTGTACGTGGCCGGCCAAAACGTGGCCAACGTCCCCAGCTGGCGCGTGCCGAAGTTCCGCCGGGGAATCGGGATTGTGTTCCAGGACTTCCGCCTCATCAACACCAAGACCGTGTTCGCCAACGTCGCCTACGCCATGCAGGTGATCGGCAAGTCGCGCGCCGCCATCCGCACCGAGGTCCCCCGCGTGCTGGAACTCGTGGGCCTGGAAGGCAAGGAACGGCGCCTGCCCACGGAACTGTCCGGCGGCGAGCAGCAGCGCGTGGCCATTGCCCGCGCCATCGTGAACCAGCCCGGCATCCTGCTGGCCGACGAGCCCACCGGAAACCTGGACCCCACCACGAGTGCGGGCATCATGGAGATCCTGGACAGGATCAACCAAAACGGCACCACCGTGGTCATGGCCACCCACGACGACGACATCGTCAACTCCATGCGCAAGCGCGTCATCGAACTGCGCCTGGGCCGGGTGGTCCGCGACGAGGCCCGCGCCCAATACACCTCGATGATGCCGATTGTCCCCGCGGCCGCGACGGTGGGCGCCTCCGCTGCCTCCCAAGGCGCGCCAACAGCCGCGGGCGACCCGTCCGCCGTCGTGCCTTCCATGGACGACGGCGCACCCCAGACCCGCCGCCAGCGCGCCGTGAGTGCCGCGGCCGCCGGCGGCACCGCCGGGGAGGAATCAATGCCGCCGCGGCTCGAACGCAACCGGGGCCGCGTGTATCCGGGCGGCACCGTTGAGGAATTCGCACGGAACGGGGAGCAGCCATGAGACTTGCGTTCATCATGAGCGAGCTGGGCAGCGGCCTGCGCCGCAACCTGACCATGGTCATCTCCGTCATCCTGGTGACCTTTGTTTCCCTGACGTTTGTTGGTGCCGCCGGCGTCCTGCAGCTGCAGATCGGCCAGCTCAAGGGATTCTGGTATGACAAGGTGCAGGTCACCATCTACCTGTGCAACGACGTCCCCAGCAACGCCAACTGCGCCTCCGGGCCGGTCACGGACCAGCAGAAAAAGACCATCCAGGCCATGCTGGACTCGCCCGCGGTCAAGCCGTACGTGGAGAAATGGACGTTTGAAAGCCAGGCCGAGGCGCTGACCCACTTCAAGGAGCAGTTCGCCAACTCGCCCATGGTGGATTCGGTGGAGGCCGGCAACCTGCCGTCATCCTTCCGCATCAAGCTGACGGACCCCGAGAAGTACCAGATCATCAACGAGTCGTTCTCCGCCACGCCGGGGGTGGATTCGGTGGTGGACCAGCGCAAGGTGCTCGAGTCGCTGTTTTCGTGGATGAACATTGCCACAATTGTGGCCGTGGGCGTCGCCGTGCTGATGATTGTCTGCGCCGCCCTGCTGATCGCCACCACCATCCGGCTGTCCGCACAGTCGCGCGCCAAGGAGATCGACATCATGCGGCTGGTGGGTGCCTCGAAGACGGTGATCCAGCTGCCGTTTGTGCTTGAGGGGGTCATTGCCGCCACCATCGGGGCGCTGCTGGCCTCCGGGGCCGTGTGGGCGATCGTGGAATTCTTCCTCGGCCGCTACCTGGCCAGCGGCAGCAGCGGCACCCCCCTCATTTCCACCACGCAGGCCCTGGTGATCTACCCGGTCCTGATCCTGCTGGGCGTGGTGCTCGCGGGCATGGCCTCGGCCGTGTCACTGCGAAAAAACCTCAAAGTATGATTCACCTCGGACGGGTCCCATCACTGCCCCTCCCCGCCACACCCGCCAGGCGCCGCAACGCAAGGAGCAGTTTGAGCATGGAATCGATGTCAACCGGGGGACGCGCGGCGGGGAACCCCGGCGCGCCAATACGACGCCGGACGGCGTCCCATGCGCTTTCACGCCGCCTCGGCGCCGCCCTTGCCGCCGCCCTCATGGCCGGGATGCTGGGGCTGGTGCCCGCAGCCCATGCCGACAATCTCGACGACCAGGCCGCCGCGCTGAAGCAGCAGGCCGCCGACGCCGCCTCCGCCCTGGAGTTTGTTGACGCCGGGCTGGCCAAGTCCGCCTCCGACCTGGTCATGTACCAGGGCCAGCTGCCCGGCGCCCAGGCCGCCCTCGCCGACGCCCAAAACCGGGTGGGCGCGGCCACCGGGCTGGTCAGCTCCCTCGCCGCGCGGATCGAACTGGCACAGGCCAGCAAGGACAGGATCACCGCCCAGATTGCCCTGGACTCCAAGAAGCAGGCGGAGGCCAAGAGCGTGATCGGCCAGATTGCCGCACAGTCCTACAAGGCCGGCGGCATACCCGCCAACCTGGCACTGATCCTCGGCGTGGGGTCCTCCGGCGACCTGGCCAACTCGATCGACCTTGCCGAGCAGGCCATGCGCAGCCAAAATGCCGCCCTGGCGCAGCTGACCAGCCAAAAGGCCACCAACCAAAACGCGCAGGCCCGCCTCGCCGCCGTCGAGGCCGAAATCAAGGACCTCAAGGTGCAGGCGGACGCGGCCCTCGTGGCCGAGCAGGCCGCACGCGACCAGGCGGCGGCCAGGAAGGCCAAGGTGGACCAGCTGATCAGCGACTCCGCGGCCATCAATGCCAGGCTGGAAAGGCAAAAGCCGCAAATCCAGGCCAAGGTGGCGGCGGTGAAGCAGCAGCAGGACACCGTGGCCGCCCAGATCGCCGAACGCCAGCGCAAGGAACGCGAGGCTGCGGCGGCAGCGGCCAGGGCCGAGGCGGAACGCATCGCCAGGGCACAAGCCGCCGCGGCGAAGGCTGCCGGGAACAACAACTTTGTGTCCCCGCCCTATGTGGCGCCGGCACCCGGCAACCCGTCGGCCTTTGGCCTCCAGCACCCCTTTGCCAGCTACGTCCCAATCACCTCCGGCTTCGGCTGGCGCCAGACCCCGCCCGGGACCATCGATTTTTACGGCACCGGCGGCTACGTCCACACGGGGATCGACTTCGGAGCCCCCTGCGGCACGCCCGTGTATGCGGCGGCGGCCGGCACCGTGGTCTTTGCCGGCTGGGACGTCTACGGCGGCGGCAACGGGGTGAAGATCTCCCACGGGGTCATCCAGGGGAACGCCCTGCTGACGGCGTATTACCACAACACCTCGGTGAAGGTCTCGGCCGGCCAGCGCGTCAGCCGCGGCCAGTTGATCGCCATCTCCGGCGGCACCGGCAACTCCACCGGCTGCCACGCCCACTTTGAAACCTGGCTCAACGGCGTGGCCGTCGATCCCATGACGCTGCTCTAGTCCGGCGCCTTGGCGCTCCGGTTCCGGCGCACCGTGGGCCCTTCACGGTGTGCCGCTTCCGAGGGGTGGCGCACCGTGGGAGTGCAACTCCGCGCACCGTCAAGGTTTTGCGGCGCCGGAGTTGCTAGACTTTAGTCCGCACCGCACAGGCGGTGCGCGAAGACAAGCTTTCACCGTCCCGCGGTGCAACCACCCGTGAAGGAGTCGTACAGTGCCTAAGGAAAGTGGCCTGAAAGTGGTGGCCACCAATCGCAAGGCCCGGCACGACTACCACATCATGGACACCTACGAGGCCGGGCTGGTCCTGATGGGGACCGAGGTGAAGTCGCTGCGCGAGGGCCGCGCTTCCCTTGTGGACGGATTTGCCACCTTCTACAACGACGAGCTCTGGCTCGAGGCCGTCTACATTCCCGAGTACCTCAACGGCAGCTGGACCAACCACACGGCCCGCCGCCGCCGCAAGCTCCTGCTGCACCGCGAGGAGCTGGAAAAGATTGCGCACAAGACCCGCGAGTCCGGCTTCACCATTGTGCCGCTGCAGTTGTACTTTCTGGACAGCCGGGCCAAGGTGGAGATTGCCATTGCCCGCGGCAAGAAGGACTACGACAAGCGCCAGGCGCTGCGGGAAAAGCAGGACAACCGCGAGGCGCTGCGGGTCATGCGCGAGAAGAACCGCGGCTAGCCCATGCCACCCTGGGACGTCTTTCTTGGTACATGGAGCTTGGACCTGTGGGCCCTGGCCCTGATCGCTGCCGCGGGGGGCCTTTACGCCTGGGGCCTGGTGCGGGCGGCCGCGTCCGGGGTCCGCTGGCCGGCATGGCGCGCCGCATGTTTCTACGTGCTGGGCCTGGGGCTCTACGCCTTCCTCAACTTCGGCTTCCTGGGCACGTATTCGCCCGAGCTGCGGTGGGCCTTCTCCGTGCGCATTGCCATGATGCTCTTTGTGGTCCCGGCCGGCCTGGCCCTGGGCCTGCCCGTGGGCCTGGCGCGGCGCACGATACGCCCGGGCCGCCTGCGTTCCTTCCTGGCCGCAGCTGCCCGGCGGCCCATGAATCTTTTCGCCAACAGCGCCGTGGCACCCGTGGCGGGACTCATCGTCCTGTCCATGATGCTCACACCGCTGGCCGGCATCTCCCGCCTGAGCCCGACGCTGGAAGGCCTGCTCACGCTCGCCATCCCCCTGCTGGGGCTGCTCATGGTGCTGCCCATGGTCGAGGAGAAGACCCGGGTCAGCACGGCCCTGATCATGCTGCAGTTCGTGTTTGCCTTCATCGAGCTGCTGGCGGACGCCGCCCCCGGGCTCATCATGCGCCTGGTGCCCTCCATCTTTGACGGCGCGGGGGCCCTGTCCGGCCCGGTGCCCGGCTGGTTCCCGAATGCGCTGCGGGACCAGCAGCTGGGCGGGGACTTCCTGTGGTTCATTGCCGAGATCATGGACCTGCCCGTCATGATCCTGCTCTTCGTCCGCTTCTCCAAGTCGGACAAGGGCGAACGCAAAATCCTGGATGAGCTCACGGACGAACAAATGGATGAACTGAACGCCGCGCACCTGCACCTGAGGGACTGACGCCATGGCATTGCGGGCGCGCCACTGGTGGGGGATCGGCGTGTCCGCCGCCGTGCTGGCCGTGGTGGCCCTCCTGGTCCTGACCTTCTCCTCCCCGCCACGCACGACGCCGGCCGCCTCCGCCGGGCCCGCGTCACCGACGGCGGCGCAGCCTTCCCCAACGGCCACGGCCCCGCCCTCCACGGCCGCTCGGTCCACGGCAACGGCCGCCCCGGCACGCGCGACACCGCCGCCCGCCACCGCAACGCAGGCACCGCCGTCGAACGCCCCGGCGAAGGACCTGGCGCAGCAAAAGCTGGCGGGCATGACGCTCGGCCAGCGCGTGGGGCAGGCGTTCATGGTGTCCTCGCCCGTGACCGGGGCCGACGCGCAGTCCACCTACGTGCTCGAGCAGCTGCATGTGGGCAATGTGTTCATGAAGGGACGCAGCACCGCCGGCGTGGACGCGACGGCCGCCGTGGTCTCCGAGGCTGCCGGGCGGGCCCTCGAAGCCGGCGTGCGCCCGTTTGTGGCAACCGACCAGGAGGGCGGGTTCGTGCAGATCATGCAGGGGCCCGGCTTTGACGCCATCCCGCAGGCCATTGTGCAGGGTCAGCTGCCTCCGGCGCAGCTGCAGGAGGCCGCGCAGCGGTGGGGACGGCAGCTGGCGGCGGCCGGCGTCAATGTCAACCTGGCCCCCGTCCTTGACACCGTGCCCGGCGCAGGCTTTGCCCCCCGGAACGCGCCCATCGGCGCCTTTGGCCGGGAATACGGGTACACGCCCGCCGCCGTCTCCAGCCACGGGCTGGCCTTCGCCCGCGGCATGCTGGCTGCCGGCGTGGCGCCCGTCGTGAAGCACTTTCCGGGGCTGGGGCGGGTCACTGGGAACACGGACGTGAGTGCCGGCGTCACGGACAGCGTCACCGTCCGCCACGATCCCTATGTGGGGCCGTTCCGCGACGCCGTGGACGCCGGCGTGCGGTGGCTGATGATTTCCAATGCCTACTACCCGAACATTGACACGCAGGACCTGGGCCCGTTTTCGCACGTGATCATCCAGGACATGGTGCGCGGGGACCTCGGCTTCACGGGCATCATTGTCAGCGACGACATCTGCGACGCCCGGCAGGTGGCCGGCGTGCCGGCGGCGCAGCGCGGCGTGGACTTCATCAGCGCCGGCGGCACCGTGGTGCTGTGCACCGACCAGTCCGTGGCACCGGCCATGTATGAGGGCATGGTGGCCGCGGCGCGGGCCGACCCCGCGTTTGCCCGGAAGATTGACGCGGCCGCGCTGCTGGTGCTGGAGGCCAAGGCGGCCCGGGGCATGGTTTCCGGCTAGGGAATATTTGCGCGGGCACATGCGCTATGATGGGTAGTCCACGGCCACCACGGCGTGGGTTTGAAAACACAATAGGGGATGATCGGTTTCGACGGTGTTTGTCGAGACAGGTGAAGCGGGTCGAGGATACAGGGTTATCTCGTAAACGATCTCTGTAAAACAATAAGTGCTGACTCAAATCG
>Ga0134128_10007685_pt1 | contig 13013 bp, 11 predicted proteins | sample KB31754_FD_96462 | JGI IMG/M metagenome (GOLD analysis project Ga0134128, IMG submission 96462) | Terrestrial soil microbial communities with excess Nitrogen fertilizer from Kellogg Biological Station, Michigan, USA - KB3-175-4 | ecosystem: Environmental > Terrestrial > Soil > Unclassified ... | reverse complement strand
TAAGAAATGCGGGTCTGCCGTTTCGGTCATGCGTTGCTCTCGAAGGGGCGTTGCTAAGGTGGCTCAGCTCCCCTGTCAAATTTGCCGGCCGTGCGGCTTTGCTTTTAGAGGGCCCTCCCACTATCAATAGCGCCCTTTTTTGGTCTCCTATTTGATGTCCTATCGCTTCGCACCTTGAGGACTCTATTGAATGACGCCGTCGCCCAAGCCCGGCATTCTGGACATCACACCCTATGTGGGCGGCCGCGCCGCCGTGGCCGGTATCAAAGACCCGATCAAACTCTCCTCCAACGAGACGCCGCTTGGTCCGAGTACCAAGACGGTGGAGGCCTTGGCCAAGGCGTCGCACGATCTGCACCTCTATCCCGACGGCAGCGCCAGAATCCTGCGCGAGGCGATCGCGGAGGTGCATGGACTGGACCCCGCCCGCATCATGGCGTCGGGTGATGGCTCCGATTCCATCCTCACCATGCTAGCGAACGCCTATTTGAGACCCGGTGACGAAGTGTTGTTCAGTGAGCACGACTTCATCATCTACAAGATCGCCACCCTGGCCAACAGCGCCACGCCGGTCGAGATCCCGGATCCCAATCTGCGCTTCGACGTGGATGCGGCACTCAGCCGCGTGAGCGACAAGACGCGCATCCTGTTCATCGCCAATCCCAACAACCCGACCGGCTCCTACATCAGCCATGACGAGATGCGCCGCCTGCATGCAGGGCTGCCGCAGCACGCGCTCTTGGTGATCGACGCGGCGTACAGCGAGTATGTCCGCAGGAACGATTACGAAGCCGGGATCGAGATGGTCTCGAATTTTCCCAATGTGGTGATGACCAGGACCTTCTCGAAAATCTATGGCCTGGCGGGCATGCGGATCGGCTGGACGTATGCGCCGGCTGCGGTGTGCGACGTGCTCAACCGCATCCGCGGTCCTTTCAACGTCTCGATGATGCAGCAGCATACCGCGGCGGCGGCGGTGCGCGACCGCGCCCATGTCGAGCGCTCGGTGGCGCATAATGAGCAGTGGAAGACCTATCTCACCGAGGAAATCCGCAAGCTGGGCCTTGTCGTGAATGAGAGCGTGGCCAATTTCATCCTGATCCGGTTTCCCAAGGGCAAGAAGAACGCCCGGGAAGCCGATGCCTTCTTGAGCGCCAAGGGTTTGATCCTGCGCGCGGTGGCCAATTATGGCCTGCCCGATGCGTTACGCCTGACGGTGGGAACCGCCGATGCCAATCAGCGCGTGGTCGAAGCGCTGCGCGAGTTCATGGAGCGCGTCTGATGTTCAGGCATGTGAGCTTGATCGGCTTGGGCTTGATCGGCTCGTCCCTGGCGCATGCCGTCAAGCGTCACAATCTGGCCGAACGCATTACCGGCTATGACGCAAGCGAAAGCGTGCGCAAGCGCGCGGTCGAGCTGGAACTTGCCGCCGTCGCCGCCACGCCTGCCGATGCCGTGAAGGACGCAGACCTGGTGATCCTGTGTTCGCCGGTCGGCAGCTACAGGCACGTCGCGGCGGCGATTGCGCCCCATCTCGCCGCCGGCGCGATCCTTTCCGATGTGGGCTCGGTCAAAAGCGCAGTGATCCGCGATGTGGCGCCGCTGGTGCCCAAGGGCGTGCATTTCCTTCCCGCCCATCCCATCGCCGGCACCGAGCAATCCGGTCCCGATGCCGGCTTCGCCAGCCTGTTCGAGCAACGCTGGTGCATCATCACCCCTCCAGCCGGCGCCGATGGGGATGCCTTGGCGAAGCTCCAAGAGTTTTGGGAAGCCTGTGGCAGCCAGGTCGAAGTGATGGACGCCACCCATCATGATCTGGTGCTGGCCATGACCAGCCATGTGCCGCATCTGATCGCCTACAATATCGTGGGCACGGCACACGATCTGGAGAAAGTCACCGAAGGCGAAGTGATAAAATTTTCCGCCGGCGGCTTTCGCGACTTCACCCGCATCGCCGCTTCCGATCCCACCATGTGGCGCGATGTGTTCCTCAACAATCGCGAGGCGGTGCTGGAAGTTCTGGGGCGGTTCAATGAGGATTTAAGCCTGCTCCAGCGCGCGGTGCGCGACGGCAACGGCAACGCCCTGTTCGAGCTTTTCACCCGCACCCGCGCCATCCGCCGCTCGATCGTCGATATCGGCCAGGATTCCGCGGCGCCGAATTTCGGGCGTGACAGGAGCGACGGCCAGGAAAAGTGAGAGCATGCGTCAGCATGCGATCGGTTTTCCGTAGGACGCGCGACCAAGAAAAATTGCGACGGCCAGGAAAAGTGAGAGCATGCGTCAGCATGCGATCGGTTTTCCGAGCGGCGCCGAGGCGCCAAATATTCAATGGGGGCGAATCCGCGCCCCGGACGCGCGACCAATAAAAAAGTAATCAATAAAACGCAAACAGCAGGGCGCGCAGTTGCGGCTCAAGCGCCGCATCCATCTTGTCCGTGGTCACCGCGCTGGACTGGATGTGAACCGGACCGTTGACGATTTCGCCTTTCTGGTGCCGCCACGCCATCAGCGCGTCCATCCAGCCGGCCCGGCCCGCCAGCAGCCGGGCAAAGGCAGAGCCCTGGGTGACCTGGCTATAGAATTCCAGCGATTTGATGTGGCCGCCGAACGGCGTCGCCGGCGCCGTAACATCGGTTGCGCTTTCCATCAAGTCCAGCGCGTCGCTTTTGGGGTCGCGGCGCATGTGCAGTTGGACGTGCGCGGCGGTAAAAGCACCTCCATCGTTATCCTTGCCGCTTGCTCCCACCATGTCGAGATCGAAACGCGCCAATCCACTGCTGCCGGCAATGGAGCTGGCGTGAAGGCTGGCGGGAAGAAAGGATAATCGGTGACGCTGATTGTCGGCGTCGCTCCAGGCCAGGGTCTGGGGGCCTGCCGCCTCGTAAATATAGTGGGCGCCACCATAGCTCAGCGCATGAAGCGCGAACTGGTCGCTGTGCCAGACCAGTGCTCCGCGCGGCGCTTCCGCACGTACCTGAAGATTGCTGAACACCACGTCCAGGCGGAAAGGAAAGCCGGAGACGGCCTGGCTGCTCCAGGAAACGGTGACACCCGGGATGGCCTGATGGCCGTTCATGGCCTTGAGCTTGTTATCCAGGGCGCCGGCCACCGACCACCAATGGCCCATCGCCCAGGCCGTCAGGCCCAGGAACAGCGCCAGCGGCGCGTAAAGCCAGAACCGGCTGGAATACTTTAATCTCAAGGAACTAGCCGCACTTTGAATAACCGCAGGAGAGGCAGGAATCGCAGCCTTCCAATTTCACAAAGCTGGCCTCGCCGCAACGGGGGCAGAAATGCGCCGGCACGCCTTCACGCGGCAATTGCACAGCGGCCGGAATGACGGAGGTCGGCCGCACGTCGCGGGAATTGAGGAAGCCGATCTCGATCATGTGGCGCTCGATCACTTCGCCAATCGCGGCCAGGAGCGAGGGCACATACCGCCCGCCCATCCATTGGCCGCCGCGGGGATCGAAGATGGCTTTCAATTCGTCCACCACAAAAGACACGTCGCCGCCGCGCCGAAACACCGCCGAGATCATCCGCGTCAACGCCAACGCCCAGGCATAGGCTTCCATGTTCTTGGAGTTGATGAAGATCTCGAAAGGTCGCCGCCGTCCGTCCTTCTCGACGTCGTTGATGGTGATGTAGAAGGCGTGGTCGCTTTCCAGCCATTTGATCTTGTAGGTGCGGCCCATCAGCGCGTCGGGCCGGTCGAGCGGGCGTGTCATATAAACCACGCCGCCACGCTCCTCGCGCGGCGCGGGCAACGGCAAGGGCAATTCCGGTTCGTCGCTCGCGATCAGGGCTTCGGCGGGAAGGGCTACGGGCTCTGCAATAGAAAGAACGGCACCCGTCACGTCATTGGGCCGGTAGGTGGTGCAGCCCTTGCAACCATCCCTATAGGCTGCGAGATATACGTCCTTGAACGCCTCGAAGGAAATCGAGGCCGGAACATTGATGGTCTTGGATATGGCGCTGTCGATGAAAGGCTGCGCCGCCGCCTGCACCGCTAAGTGATCCTCGGGCTTGAGGGTCTGGGCATTGACGAAATAATCCGGCAAGGCAGCGTCCTTGCCAAAGCGGGTGCGAAATTCGCTGACCGCATGATCCTCGACCGTCTCTTCGCGCTTGGTGCCATCAGGCTGGAGCACCTTGCGGGCATAGGAGAGCGCGAAAACCGGCTCGATGCCGGAGGAAACATTTCCCGCCAATAGCGAAATGGTGCCGGTGGGCGCGATCGAAGTGAGCAGCGCATTGCGGATGCCGTGAGCGGCGATACGCTCGCGGATGTCTTCCGGCAGGGCGGCAACGTGTGGCCGGGCCAGATACTCGCCGGCATCGAACAGGGGAAAAGCGCCTTTTTCCTCTGCCAGCGCCACCGACGCGCGGTAAGCGGCATGGCTCAGGGCCGAGAGCCAGTTCCGGATCAGGGTCACGCTTTCCGGCGCGCCATAGCGGGCGCGGCAGAAGATCAAGGCGTCCGCCAGCCCGGTGACGCCCAGGCCGATGCGGCGCTTGGCTTTGGCTTCCTGCCTCTGGGCGTCAAGGGGAAAGCGCGACACATCGATCGCATTGTCCAGCATGCGCACCGCGGTTGCGGTCAGGGCCGCCAGCGCATCGAGATCGAGATGCGCATCCTCGGCGAAAGGATTCTTCACCAGCCTGGCCAGATTGATCGAACCCAAAAGGCAGGCCCCGTACGGCGGCAGAGGTTGCTCGCCGCACGGATTGGTGGCGGAAATGGTTTCGCAATAAGCGAGATTGTTCTGCTCATTGATGCGGTCGATGAAGATCACGCCCGGCTCGGCATACTCGTAAGTCGAACGCATGATCTGATCCCACAACGCCCGGGCCTTCAGCGTGCGATAGCTCTTGCCGTTAAATTGCAGCGTCCAGTCCGCATCGTTCGCCACTGCCGTCATGAAGGCGTCGGTGACAAGGACCGAGAGATTGAAATTGGAGAGACGCCCGGAGGTGCGCTTGGCTTCGATGAAAGTCTCGATTTCGGGGTGATCGCAAGCGAGCGTCGCCATCATCGCGCCGCGCCGCGAGCCGGCGCTCATGATGGTGCGGCACATCGCGTCCCATACTTCCATGAACGAGACAGGCCCCGAAGCGTCCGCGCCCACGCCTGCCACGGCCGCGCCCCTGGGCCGCAACGTCGAGAAGTCGTAGCCGATGCCGCCGCCTTGCTGGAGCGTGAGCGCGGCTTCGCGAAGCGCGGAAAAAATCCCGTCCATGGAATCGGGGACGGTCCCCATCACGAAACAATTGAACAGCGTGACGGCGCGGCCTGTGCCCGCACCCGCCAAAATGCGTCCGGCCGGCAGGAATTTGTGATCCTCGAGCGCGCGGGCGAACAAAGTCGCTATTTCCATCCGCTTTGCAGGCCGCTCCGCCATGGCCAGGCTGGCCGCCACCCGCGCCCAACTGTCCGCCACTTCGCGGTCCACAGGCGTGCCGTCAGCCGCCTTGAAGCGGTATTTCATGTCCCAGATCTGGTGGGAAATTTTCTGCATGGAACCCTTTTTTGCCGCGGTTCCGGACGAAAAACCGCTCCCACTTTCCTGGAACCGCCCTACCAACCACAAACGCGAAGATGGCGCCACCGCCACGATAATATGGCGCGTGTTCGTGAATTGTTCCAGTGCGGGAATTAACTTTCTAAGAGCTTGTTTGTGGAGGTTTCGATGTTTGTCTCCAGCTCGGCCATGAATTCGCGGCGTCTCAGACCTGCCGGAATGGGGGAAAGAAATTCCAGGGTTATGGTACCGGGATATTTCCAGAAACCCTGCCAGAATCGCCCGGAATCGAGCGCCACGGGCACGCAGGCGACATTCAGGTGATTGTAGAGTCCCGCGACGCCGGGTTTGTAGTCGGGCACAGTCCCCGGCTTTTTGCGCGTGCCTTCCGGAAAAATGAGGATCGGCCGGTTCTGGCGAAGAATTTTTTCCGCAGCATGGACCATGCGCCGCAAAGCATCGGCGCCGGCACCCCGATCAATGGCGATGGCTGCGGTCTTGTTGAGGTACCAGCCATAAAAGGGAATGCGCAACAATTCGCGCTTCAAGACGATGGCGGGGTCGTCCAGCGCCAGATAGAGCGCCAGCGTATCCCACATGCTCATATGCTTGGATGCCACCAGCACGCCGCCCTGGGGCGCTTCACCGACCTGGCGTTCATCCACGCCGGCAAAGATTTTCAAACCCCATAAAGTCATGCGCGCCCAGATGCGCGCCATCCATACCGTGGCTTTGCGGGGCGCGCCCAGAAGCGGCAGGAAGATGATCGCCATCACCAAGGTGACGAGAAGAAACCACGCCATGAACAAAGACGAGCGCAATGCGATCATAGAGCGGTCATGCCTTGGCCATGCGCGTGGTGATCAGGCTGGCCAGATATTTCACATACTCGCGATGCAACAGGAAAATGGTGCGCGGATGCTCCCACCAATCGGCGAGATTGAGGCGATCCTGCTCCACCGGATAAGGCAAAAGCTCGACGCTCGGCATGGCCGCCGAGAATTCTTTCAGTGCGCGCGGCATGTGATAGCGCGCGGTCACCAGGATCAGGCGATGGAAATTGTGGGCACGCGCCCAGTCGGCGGCCTCCTGGGCGTTGCCATGGGTGTCCTCCGCCGCATAGCCCAGATCGGCGCAGCACTGAAAGCGCGGACCGCCATGCAAGAGGTGTTTCAGCGTGTCCTTGGTGGTGGTCTGGTCCACGCCGCTGATCAAAAGCCTTTTGCCCGCACCGCTTTCGAACAAGGCGACGGCGCGGTCGAGGCGCGTTTCGCCGCCGGTGAGTACGACAACGCCGTCGGCGCCTTTGAGGTCGGCGGGGGCCTTGGGAAGGAGCGTGATAAAGCTGACAAAACCCAGCACATAGGCCAGGACGATCAGGATCAATGCCAGAAGGAAGCCACGCATATCGGCTGGTGTCCGATTCCGAAATTCGCATGAACTCTATATCAGGCTCTTGGCGAATTTCGGAATCGAAGGACACCCGCAATCATTGATTCCCAGTGTCGTTCGGTTTCGAAGTTCGCCCGGAGCCACATATCGCCGATAGCGCGAACTTCGAAAACACGACACTGGCTAGTAGATAGCACGAACAACCGAAAGCACCGAGATGCGCGCCGTGGCCCAGGCGATCAAGGCTGCCGCCGCCGGGACTGCGATCAGCCATGCCATTTCCGACCAACCGAGCAAGAGGGGCGGCAGGAACGGCACCGCCTCGACACCCAGATGTTCAAGGCCGCCCACGCTCAAGAACAACAGTGCCGCCAAAAGCGTGCCCAAAAAACCCGCGCCCAGCGCGGAGACGAAATAATGACGCTCCACCGTGCCGGCGATGAAGCCGGCGCGCGCGCCCATCTGGTGCAACAGCGCCACCATCTCGTGATGCGCGGCAAGACCGGCGCGGGTGGCGAACGACACCGCCGCCGCCGTCGCGCCCGCGATCAAAAGCAGCACAATATAGGCGGAATAGCGCACCGTATCGGCAATCGCCGACAGCCGCGCAATCCAGCTTCTGTGATCGTCCAGAACCGCATGGGGTGCGAGCCGCTTCAGTTGCGCGGCAAGGCCTGCGACATCCACATCGGCGCCCGGCACCAGGCTAGCATCGATCAGCCGGGGCAGGGGAATGTCGGCGGTGAGACCGCCTTTGCCCACCCAGGGCGCCACCAGGGAATCCAGTTCGGCTTCGGACAAGGGCGCGGCGTGGGCGATGCCGGGTGTGGCGCGCAGCAGGCGGAGCGCCGCATCGGTCTCACTGTCCAGAATCTGCCGGGCATCGCCTTTTGCGGGCGGCACGACTTGCACCGTGAGCTTTCCGGCAAGGCCGTGCTGCCAACTTTCGGTAGCACGATCGGCGACCAAGGACGCGCCCAGCGCCAGGGCCGCCAGGAATGCCATCACCGCGATCACGAAATCCAGCGGTGCGGCGCCCTTGTCGCGAGGCATGATGGCGCTTGTCTCTCTCATGATGCGGCACTCACGGGTGTGCGCAGCTCCACCAGCCGCCCATCCACCAGGCGCATCTCGCGCGCGCGGGTGGCTTCGATCAGGGCGCGGTCATGGGTGGCGATCAGGACCGTGGTGCCCAGCCGGTTCAATTCCGCGAACAGCCTGATGAGGCGCGCGCCCATTTCCGGATCGACATTGCCGGTGGGTTCGTCGGCGATCAGGAGATCGGGCCTTGCCACCACGGCACGTGCGATGGCGACGCGCTGCTGCTCGCCGCCGGAAAGGGTGGGCGGCCGTGCCTGCATCCGGTCGCCCAGTCCCACCCAAGAGAGGAGTTCTTTCACGTCGTGGGCATAATCATCATCGCGGCGTCCCGCCAGCCTGAGCGGCAACGCCACATTGTCATAGGCGGACAGATGATCGAGCAGGCGGAAATCCTGGAACACCACGCCGATGCGCCTCCGCAGTGGCGGCAGATCGCGGCGGGTAGCGGTGGCGAGGTCCTGGTTGAACAGGGTGATCAGGCCGCGGGATGGGGGTTCGGCCAAATAAATCAGCTTCAACAGCGTGGTCTTGCCCGCGCCGGAAAGCCCGGTCAGGAAGGTGAAGGAGCCGCCCTCCAGCACGAAAGTGACGTCGCGCAGCACCTCCGGGCCTGAGCCGTAGCGCATGCCGACATTCTCGAAGCGAACCATGGTAAAGGACCATAGCGGCGGCCCGCCTTGCGGTCATCCGGCGCGCCCCCTATTTTCGCTCGCGAATCGTCGATAAAGCCGCATGATTCTCACCTGTCCTGCCTGTGGCACGCGTTACCAGGCCGACGAGGCGAAATTTCCGCCCGAAGGCCGCATGGTGCGTTGCGCGAAGTGCAGCCACGCCTGGCACCAGCCGGGACCGGTAGCGGCGCCGGAACCGGATGTTGCCGAAATCACGCCGGCGCCGGACGTCCGGGTTGAAAGACATTCCGAGTCCGAGCCGGTATTCTCGGGTCTGCGCGCTTTTGCTCCCCGGACAACCGAAGCGGTGGACGAGGAAGAACGCGAGCCCGTCGCCTGGGGCGCGATGCTGGGGGTGGCGGCCGGCTGGATCGCGCTGATCGCGGTGGTGCTGGTGATCGGCTATTCGGCCGTCAAATACCGTCAGGAAATCGCGATGATCTGGCCACAATCGGCGGGGGTCTATTCCACCCTGGGACTGAAAGTGAACAATCGCGGCATCGATTTCGCCCACGTCGACTATCACCGCGAGAGCGAGGATGGCCAAGTGGTGCTGGCGGTGACCGGCACCATCGTCAATGACGGCGACCGGGAATTGCCGGTGCCGCAAAGCGTGCGCGTGACCTTGAGCGACGCCGCCAATCACGAGCTCTATCACTGGAATTTCACACCCAATGTGCAGACCTTGAAGCCTGGCCAATCGGCGGCCTTCCTCACCCGGCTCTCGAGCCCGCCGGCGGCCGCCACCTATCTGGAGGTGCGCTTCTCGCCCAATGGTTGAGACGGTACCCATTCTGTTCGCGGCCGAAGAGATCGCCCTGCGGATCGAGGCGATGGCGGGCGAGATCGCCAAAGCCCCGCAACAGCCCGACATCGCCATGCCCGTCCTGGTGGGCGGGTTCATCTTCGCCGCCGATTTGTTGCGGGCTTTGTCAGGAAAAGGGCTGGGGCTCGAGGTGGAAATGCTGTGGCTGCGCTCCTATGGCGACAAGCGCGTGGCCAGCGCGATTTCCATGATCGCGGGACCTTCCGAACAGATCGCCGGCCGTCATGTCCTGATCATCGACGGTGTGCTGGATGCGGGGCGCACCATCGCCAAGGCCCGTTCCCTGATCGAGGCGGCAGGCGCGGCCAGCGTGCGCGTGGCGGTGCTTCTGGACAAACAGCGCAAGGATGCGGTGGCGCGCGCCGATCATGTGGGCTTCGTGATCGACGACCAGTTCGTGATTGGCTACGGCATGGACGATGCGGGGCGTCATCGCGGTCTGCCCTATATCGGCATTGCGCTCTGACGCAGGCATTGGGCTATCCTGTTATCGCGGGCCCAATGCCTGCAGATTCTGCTTTGAATTTTGGGGTTCAGAATTCTTTGAGCAGGCGATCTAGGTAATCCAACTCCTGCTGCGGGCGGAAGCGCTGTCCGGCGCGGCGGCGCAATTCCTCCAGAATGTCGCGCGCCCGCGCCAGGTCATTGGCATCGGGAAGCTTGATCATGTTGCCAGGACCATTCTCACCGCGGCCCAGGGGGTCTTCGCGTCCCATCTGCTGGCTTTGGGCGCCGCTCTGCATCTGCTTGGCCAATTCGTCGGCACCCTTGCGCAATTCCTGGAGCGCGTTGTTCTCGGCGTTGCTGGCATTGGCGAGGTCCTTGGAATTGAGCGCCTTCTGCGCCTGCTCCATCGCCTGACCGGCCTTGCCCAAGGCTTCGCCGCGCTTGCCCAGTTTCTGCATCGCCTGATTGAGCTTTTGGCGCACCTGGTCCTGCTGTTTGGCCAGGCCCTGCGCGCCGCCATCCTTGGGATCGCCATTGCCTTGGCTCTGGCGCAGCGTCTTGTCCATCAGGGCGCGCTGCTGGCCCATCAATTCGCCATATTGCTGGATCGCCTCGTTGAGCTCGGTGCCTTGCTGGTCGCCGGTCTGGCCGTTTCCGGACGAGCCTTTTGCGACCTGCATGTTCTCCAGCATGTTCTGCAGTGCCGCCAGCATCTCAGCCGCCGCTTCGCGATTGCCGCTGGCGGCCAATTGCTGGATCGCCTTCATCATCTGCTGCAGATCGTTGGGGCTGATGGTCTTGGCGTTGGGATCGGTCGCCTGCTGCTGTTGCGGCCCGCCCTTCTGGGCATTCTGCGCCAAGGCCTCCATGTAACGCTGCATGGCCTGATTGTAGCGCTGCATCAGTTGGTCGATCACCGGCTGGGGCGCATGCGCGGCCAAGGCCGCGGTAATCAGAGCCTGCAATTGGCGCAAGGAATTGGCGGCAGCGAGCATGCCCTTCTGCTCGATGGAGATGGCGATCTGCCAGAGAAGATCTTCGACATGATTGACGTCGGTCTGTGAATGGGCGGTGCGCACACCCCAATAGGCAGCGCGGATGCCGGTATAGACATTGGGCTGGTCGGCATAGAATTTCTCTGGCGCGATGGTGAGCGCGTTCAGCATCTCGGCCACCGCACGCCGTCCGGCGCGATCCACGCTGGTGGCAAGAAGCTGGCGTTGCTCGATCAGCGCGCGCGCCAGCGGATCGGTGAAGACCCGCTCCGGCAGGCGGAAGGAGACGGTCTTGCTGATGCCAACCTGGCCCGCGCCATCGCGCGCTTCCAGATGGGCATCCACCATCAGGCCGGCATAAGGATGGCCGGTGAGGTCCGAATAGTTGGTCTCCGCCACGCTCTTGGCGGGCGCCAGCGGCAGATCCACCACCAAAGGCGCGCCCGGCTTGCCATGGGGCCGAATCACCACCTTGGCAGAGGTAACGCCGTAATCGTCGCTGGCCTTGAAGGCGAATTTCACCGCATCGCGCTCGGTCACCGAAGGCGGCGCGGTGAAGGCGATCAGAGGCACATGGTCGGGGATGACTTGCAGCGTCCAGATGCCGATGCGGTGGCCGCTGGCCTGCACCCGCACGCGCCCGTCATGGGTAAGCTTGGCGGTGGCGGCATATTCGCCCGCCCCGCCCACGAAACGGGGCGGATGCATATCGCCGATGGCAAGGCCGGGTGCATGGGCCGCGCCATGGGCGCGCAGATTGAGGATCGAGCCAAACGGCACGGCGATGGCCTGATGGTCGCCTGCCGGCAAATAGACAGGCGCCACGCCGGTATAGGGCGGAGGATCGACCCAGGCATCCAGGCTCACGCCCGCCGCCGCGCCGCTGTCGAACGCGCCAGCCAGCCGCGCCCGCCAATCGCCGCGCGCCACGATCAGGCTGGCGACCAGGATGACCAGCAGTCCTAGATGCAGGCGATGCGGATCGCGGGAATCGAAATCGGGATTGGGCCACGCCACATGAAGCCGGTCCGGCAGAGTGCGCGCCTGATGGCGCGCCCAAAGCGCCATCGCCAAGGGATCGCTGCCGCCGGCCAAGAGGCGATCATCGGCTTCGGAAATGGGACGGTGCGCGAAGAGGCTGTCGCGCTCGAGTTTCCGCGCCGCATCCTGCCGGTCCGGCCAGCGCACGTCGCGCAAGCCATTTTCCAGCGACAGACCGGTCGCGGTGATTGCGGCTGCCAAAAGCAGCGACTGCACGATCCAGGGGATGACCAGAAACAGGCCGAACAGGGCGGCGGCGAAATAGAGGCCGACGATGCCGATGGCGGGCCAGAGTGCTGGCATCACCCGCTCCATCACCAGCACGGAACGGGCCAGCCATGTGGCGCGCTTCACCCGCGCCGCGAAAGGCGGATCAGCCTGCCAGCCAGTCTGGGATGCGGTCCTGGGCAATGAGTTCGTCATGGCTCAATCGAGAACGAACAATGCTCCATTCCTGGCCCCTGACCAAGACCTCTGGCGCCGGCGGCCGGGCGTTGTAGGAGGAGGCCATCACCGCGCCATAGGCTCCCGCCGATTGGATTGCCACCAGATCGCCGGATTTCAGCGGCGGGAGGAACCGGGCAGCGGCAAATAGGTCCGAGGTTTCGCAAACAGGTCCCACCACGTCGTATTTGACACGTTCGGCGCCCGGCTTTGGTTCCTTCACCGATGCGATTTCGTGATGGGAATTGTACAGCGCGGGCCGGATCAGGTCGTTCATCCCCGCGTCCAGGATCAAAAATGTCCGGGCTTCGCCCTGTTTGACGTAAATCACGCTCGCCACCAGCATGCCGGCATTGGCGGCGATCATCCGGCCCGGCTCGAAGACCAACTGGCAACCCAGGCCATCCGTGACGTTCCTCACCACTTCGCCATAGGCGGCTGGATCGGGCGGCGGTTGGTTGTCCTCGATATAGGGAACGCCCAGGCCCCCACCCAGATCGAGCCGGGTAATCTGGTGGCCATCACGGCGCAAGACGCCGACCAATTCGGCAATGCGCCGAAACGCGGCATC
>Ga0134128_10007683_pt1 | contig 13014 bp, 7 predicted proteins | sample KB31754_FD_96462 | JGI IMG/M metagenome (GOLD analysis project Ga0134128, IMG submission 96462) | Terrestrial soil microbial communities with excess Nitrogen fertilizer from Kellogg Biological Station, Michigan, USA - KB3-175-4 | ecosystem: Environmental > Terrestrial > Soil > Unclassified ... | reverse complement strand
GCGCAGCGCATCCAGCAGTTCTATAGCGCCTACCTCAATCCCTATCTGAACTATCACCGTCCCTGTGCCCAAGCCGATGTCGAGGTGGACGCGAAGGGACGAAAGCGCCGGCGCTACCGCCGCTATCAAACACCCCTGGAGACGCTCTTGTCGTTGCCCAAGCCGCAACAATACTTACGTCCGGGCCTCCATGTCGCCACACTCAAACGTATCGCAGGACGGATGAGCGATACCGCAGCCGCCCGGCGCATGCAAGAGGCCAAACACAGCCTCTTTGAGCAGTTGCGTAAGACCGCGTAAGGCTTCTAAGCGGATGAGCGAGGCAAGGAGGCTCAAAACGCCGCCCCCTTGCCTCGCGCTCCATTCCCCCGCTCCAAAACCAAATCCGAGACTGCTAAACTCATTTCTAAATCACCTGAAAGGAGATCCATCGTCTTCTGCCTTTCCCGTTCCCTTCAGGCTCATTCTTCGATTGGAAAACACTGTGGGGGGGACGTCGTTGTCTTGTGATCTCCATGATAATGTCACCCCATAACTGCAACGAGACTTTGTCACCCTCTAAGGATGGCGACGATGAGTCAGAAAGAGTTCCAATGAGTGAAAGTGATAGAGAGTTGCAACAGGCGGAAAGTGAGCCTACGCTCTGCTTCCTGTCGGCTGCAGCTGACCGAGCGCCAGGTGCAGCGGCTTAAACGCCGCTATCAATCCGATTCCGTGGCTTGGGTGCAGCACGGCAATTGCTACATGCCCTGGGCGGTTTCGCCTCCCAGAAGCAGTTGATCTTGACCTTGGCCCGGGGCAAGTATCGGGGCTTCAACGATTCTCATCTGGCAAGAAAAAACTACGCGATGAGGAAGACCTCTCGGTCGGCCGCGAGACCGTGCGCCGCGAGCGCCCCACATGTTCGGCAAAGCATAGCTGGGTAACCGTTGCCGCGCACCTCGCTCAATTGAACGATCCCGGCGCGCCAGCCGAGGCACTGGCAGAGCGCTATCCCGGGTTAAAAACCCAGAAATACAGGGGTCTTCCGCCCGCTCGCACCGGGAACCAGTAGCCAGTAAGCGTCTTGACCCGCGGTGGGCAGCAGAGCATAATTGTGCTCTTGCAAGACTATGGTTTTCCGCACGAAAACCGTGTCCCTGCCCCCGGCAAGAAGAGCTCGCCAAATTCCCGCAACCCCCTAGGGAGATTTAGACATGAGCGACGAAACCACCAAGCGAATCGGCGATTACGAGATTCTTAAAGAGTTGGGCGCCGGAGGTATGGGCAAGGTCTACCAGGTTCGCAACGTTATCACCGACCGCATTGAAGCGATGAAGGTCCTGCTGCCTGACCTGGCCTCAACCCCTGATCTGGCGGCCCGCTTTCTGCGCGAGGTCAAGCTCACGGCCAGCCTAGACCATCCCAATATTTGCGGGCTTCGAACCGCATTCTCGAACGACAACCGGCTGTACATGGTAATGGAGTACGTCGAGGGTACGACGATGGCCACCAAGCTGGATATGGGGCCACTCTCGGTGAACGAAGCGGTCAAGTACATTGGCCAAGTGCTAAGTGCGGTCAGCTATGCGCACCAGCGTCACATCATTCACCGCGACATCAAGCCGGCGAACATGATGTTGACGACGCAAGGCGTCATCAAGCTGATGGATTTCGGTATTGCGCGGTCCGGTGACGAGCGCGGTCTGACCATGACCGGCACCACCCTGGGTTCAATCGGCTACATGTCGCCTGAACAGGTGCGGGGCGATCCCGTGGACGCGCGCTCCGACCTGTATTCGGTCGGTATCGTGCTCTACGAATTTGTGACTGGCCGCAGACCTTTCCTGGCGAATAGTGAGTACTCGATCATGGCGGCGCACCTGAACCAGGCTCCCAAGCCGCCACTCGAACTGAATCCCGGGCTGCCGGCGGCGTTGAACGAAATTATTCTCATGGCGATTGCCAAAGATCCGGCAAGACGCTTCCAGGCGGCCGAAGCCTTCGCCAACGCTTTAACCACCGTGCCTGCGTCCTCGGCAGTCGCGCCCACCGTCCCGCGGACTCCGCTGGCGGGACCTACAGGCGGCAGCGCCGAGCGGCCTGCCGGCTTCTGGGAGGCTTCGCCGACTCTGGACAGGCCGAGCGCGCCGCGCACTCCGGTTCCGTCGGCACCAACGATGGCGACTACCGTGCCGGTAGCAACTCCCTTGCCGCCCACAACGCCGATGGCATCGTCTACCCCGATGCCCGCGACGGCTGCGATGCCAGCCACAACTCCGACATCGGCTGCTTCCACTGCAACGGTGGCGCAGCCAGGGACACCGGCAGCGGTCGCCTCCGCACCAACGACACCAGTGCCGATGCCGCCTCCGCAAGCCAGCAGTCATCGAGGCCTATATATGACGCTGGGAGCCCTGGTTGTACTCGCGGGTCTCGTGGTCGCTGGGATTTATGTTCCGCGGATCAGCAAGACGAATGCAAAGGCTCCGGACGGCTCTGCAATGGCGGCCCCGGATACCACGTCGCAGGCCCCGGTTCAGACTCAACTGCCGGCTGCTGGCGTAACCAGTCCGAGTTCACAGCCGGGCGCCCCGGTTGGCACGACCGCGTCGGTGGACACTTCGGCTCCGACGCCGGCACCGCAACCTCCAGCAGCGGCGCCTCCAGCTCCCCGGGAAATGAGCCCGGCCCAGCCAAGTCATTCCCGGGGCAAGAAGATGACCGCCCAGAACAACGGAATGGCCAGCGACACTGCAATGCCTCCGCAGAGCGATAGCGGAATAGCCGCAAACGATTCGGCGAGCTTCGACGAAATGGAGACTGAGCTTGACCAGCTTTCCAACCGCGCCGCCGCCGTAAACAGCAGTCTGGATCGCCTGCAGCAACAGCAAAGCGCCGCGGGCTTCGGACTTCGCGGCGACATGGTGACGAAACAGGCTAGCATGAAAGCGAACCTATTCAAGGCGGAAGAAGCGATGCAGCACCATGACGCAGCCAGGGCCAAGAAATTCCTGGATCTCACGGGGCGCGATGTGGATGTGTTGGAAAAGTTTCTCGGACACTAGCAAGCAGTTTCCGGTTTCTGGCTTCCAGAGCAGGTTTCTAGTTTCTGGTTTCGAGTTCGGGAGGCCCGAAACCGGAATTAGAAACTGCTCTTTTCACTTAGTGTATTGATTTCTCTTCTTCTCCTCGTGCCGTTCCTGCCCTAACCGGATCAGGCGTTCGATCAGCTCCGGATAAGCCAGCCCCGATGCCGCCCACAGCTTGGGATACATGCTGATCGCGGTGAATCCCGGCATGGTGTTGATCTCGTTGAGATAAATCTTCCGGTTTTTTGGATCCATTAGAAAATCTACCCGCGCCAGGCCTGAACAATCCACCGCCTTAAATGCACTGATGGCCAGCTGCTGGATCTTTTTGCTTTCGGCTTTGCTCAGCTTGGCAGGAATGATCAACTGCGAGCCTTCGTCGAGATACTTGGCCGTGTAATCGTAGAATTCTTTTCCTGGAACGATCTCGCCAGCTACGGAAGCTGCAGGCTTGTCGTTGCCCAGCACTGAGCATTCAATTTCGCGGGCTTTGTGCTTTTTGCCGCCGACGCCTTCTTCGATCACAATCTTGCGGTCAAACTTGGCGGCTTCTTCCATAGCAGGGGCAAGTTCCTTGCGTTCCCGTGCTTTCGAGATTCCGACCGACGATCCCAGATTGGCGGGCTTCACGAATACCGGGTACTTCAGTTTGCTTTCCACCAGCTTCTGGACCTTCCTGGGCGCGCTTTCCCAGTCGCTGCGCAGCACCGTCACGTGCTTAACGATGGGTAGTCCGGCGGCCTTGAACAAAGATTTCATGACGTCCTTGTCCATACCGGCGGCGGAACCCAGAACGCCAGCACCCACATATGCAATATCCGCCAGTTCGAGCAATCCCTGGATGGTTCCGTCTTCGCCGAAGGTCCCGTGCAGCACGGGGAAAATGATGTCGACGTTAATAGCACGGTCGCTGGCGCGGCGGGTCAGAGCCTCGGACTGAAAAGCCGCCAGAGATCCGCCCGGGTGCGGTTCGGGTGGAACGATGACAGCTCGGCCGGTGGCCAGAACCGCGGCTCCGGGCGTGGCGTCGGGGTCTCCGGCCCTCAGATGGGACGGAACAGAGTCCGCCTTTCCCTGCAGCAGTAGTTCCGCATCGCCCGCGGTCAGCCAACGGCCTTCTTTGGTAATGCCGATGGGAACCAGTTCAAACTTGCTCTTGTCAATGGCACTAACGACGGATGCGGCCGAGAGCAACGATACTTCGTGCTCTCCGCTCCGCCCCCCGAAAAGGATGCCAACCCGTAGTTTCTTCATAGTGTTTATAGGCTTGCGAAGACCTCCCCATTCTTGCACAATGTCATACTGGCTGGGTTGTCAAGGGCTGTACCCAAGATAGCCTCGGCGGCCAGACCGAAAAAGAACGGTCTTGTCTTGATTTCGCTCCGGGGGAAAAAATCACTATGCGAAGGACAATCGGCTTCGTGGCGCTGTTGTGTCTTCTCTTGACCAGCTTGGGCATTGCCCAGAAGAAACCAAAAGCCGCGGCCGCGGCCGCGCCGCCACCAGCTCCGGCACCGGCGCCGGAACCTGCACCAGTAGCTGCGCCAGCGCCCCCGCCTGCCGTAGCAGCTGCACCCGCAGCCCCGCGCAAGAAGCGGGTGGCAGTTATTGATTTCGACTACGCCACTGTGCACAGTGGCATATCAGCGCTCTTTGGCCAGGACGTGGACGTAGGCAAAGGAATCACTGACCTGCTGGTAACTTTTCTGGTCAAAGATGGCACCTACTCAGTGATCGAGCGCAAGGCCCTAGACAAGATCATGCAGGAGCAGAACTTTTCCAACAGCGATCGAGCCAATCCCACCTCGGCGGCCAAGCTGGGAAAACTTCTGGGCGTGGACGCCATCATCGTTGGGAGCATCACGCAATTCGGCAACGAGACGAAAAATACGAACATCGGCGGGGCGGCCGGCGGTTTTGTGCCCTTTGGTCTGGGGAATGTGGGACGCAAGAAGTCCAAGGCGATCGTGGCCATTACAGCGCGCCTGGTGGATGTAGATACGGGCGAGATTGTAGGGGTTGCCGAAGGCAAGGGTGAATCGCTGCGCGAAAGCACCACATTGCTAGGGGCCGGGGCAGGCTCAAAAGGATTCGGCGCTGGCAACGCCGATTTCACCACCAGCGACTTCCAGAACACGATACTGGGGGAAGCGGTAAAGGCAGCCGTGCAGCAGACCAGCACTGAGGTGATCGCTGACAAAGACAAGTTAGTGGCGCGCACCGTCATGGTCGACGGTCTCGTCGCCGCAGTGGACTCGGGACAGATCGTCCTGAATGTCGGCTCGAAAGCAGGGGTAAAGGTGGGCGACCAGTTGTCAGTCGAGCGGGTGTCGAAGGAAATCAAGGATCCGTCAACCGGAAAAGTGATCCGCCGCATGGCCAGTCAAATTGGCATCATTCGCGTGACCGATGTTGACGACATCTCGGCGGTTGCCACCGCAGTTACAGGAAGCGGCTTCAAGACCGGCGACGTGGTAAAGACAGTCACACAATAAAGCGCTCGCGCAGATTTGCCGGTGAGCCTCCAGCGACGAGCCGTTCACCGCCAACCGCATGCCGCCCAGGGCGCAAGCCCTGGGCGGAAGTAGCACTCGAACAGCACCCTTCTGGGCCGAATTCTTCCGTTCGCACCAACCGGCCGCAACAAATGGGCGCGACCGCCCGTGAAAGCCTGCGCTGCGCGAAATGCCAACCTTTAGTGCTTTCCTATTATTGATAGATCGTTTCTTCAGAGCTACCTTGTCGGGCAACGTTGTGCGAACCATCGGTTGAGTAACACTGCAACCGGCCTCCAAAGTTTCCCGAGATTCGGGGACGTTTCCCTGGTGCACACTTTTCTGGAGAGATGAGTCCATGCAAAAACGTTTGCTCCTCCTGGTTCTGGGCTTTTTCGGGCTATCCGCCTTCGGTCAAAGCAACTATGCGGTCGTGACAGGTACGGTGACGGATCCACAGCACCTGCCGGTTGTGGGAGCCGCGATCCAACTGACCGCCGCCAGCACCGGCGCAATACGCCACGTCCTCACGGACCAGCGTGGCCTATTCGAAGCCTCAGCCCTCTTGCCGGATGATTACGAGCTAACAACCGAAGCGTCCGGGTTCGGGCCGGACAAGCAATCAGTTCGGCTCGAGGTTGGCCAGAAACTCACGGTTGCAGTCAGCTTGACTCTTGGTTCCGTCAAGCAAGGGGTCAACGTCAGCGCCACGAATGAAGTGTTGCACACCAGGGATGCCAGCGTGGGAGAGGTCATCGAGCCTCAGTCCATCCGTGAGTTGCCGCTCAACGGACGAATGTTGATCGACCTGGTGCTCACCGTACCCGGCGCCCACTTAGGTTTTGGCGCACAAACCGGTTCGACAAATCCTCTCTACTGGCGTCCGGGGCAGCGCTCCGCTGTCGTCATTGGCGGCAGTCGCCCCAATGCGAACTTTTTCCTGCTGGACGGGGCGACCAACACGGATCCAACCTTCAACACCCAGAACCTCAGCCCGTCGCCCGACGCGGTAAAAGAATTCCAGGTGCAGACCAGCAGCTACACGGCGGACATGGGAGGAGCGGGCGGCGGTCAGATCAACATTGTTACGCACTCGGGCTCCAGCCAGTATCACGGGACGGTTTACGAGTTTCTCCGTAACGGCGCAATGGACGCGAGCACGTTTAGCTCCATGGGAAACAATCATCTTGTGCAGAACAATTTCGGAGCGTCCTTTGGCGGACCGCTCGTCGGGAAAAAGACGTTCTTCTTCCTGAACTACGAAGCCCTCCGTTTGTCACAAGCGGACGCGCAAGTTCTGACCGTGCCTACCCCAGATGAGATCCAGGGTGACTTCAGTATGAGCGGGATCAATATCTACGATCCCACCACGGCGGTTGCCAACCCGAACTTCAATCCGACCAAACCAACCGGACCGGCAAATTTCCCCTACACCCGCTCTCAGTTTCCCAACAATCAAATCCCGTCGAACAGAATGAATCCACTTCTGACTGCTTTCCTGCTCAAGTACGTGCCCCAACCAAACATGACGATGATGGCGGGGGGACGGGATTCAAATAATTACCTTGATGTGCGCAACGAAACCCACATAGAAGACCAGGGCACAGTGCGCGTGGACCACAATTTTGCGAACGACGACACTATTTTTGGACGGTACAGCATCGGCACGGAAAATGGGTTCTCGCCGAGCAGCGGGGTGACCGCGACCACGGAAGATCTTCCGGGGTTCGGCGCAAATTTCGATAATCGTTCGCAGCAGGCGGTGGTCTCCTGGAACCACATCTTCGCCCCCAACAAGGTCAATACAGGGTCGTTTGCAGTTTCGCGTTTGTCGATGGACCGTACATCGCAAAACGATGGAGTGAATGACATCGTTGGCGCGCTGGGCATTCAGGGCGTGGGATTCGGTGGCCCGAACGCTTGGGGGGCCCCCTGGTTCGCGGCGCAGGGCTACACCGGGATAGGCGACACCTTTGCCGCCACGCCGATGCATGCCTGGGACACGATGTACGAAATACGGGACAGCTTCGCATGGCAGCGGGGACGTCATGGGATCAAGTTGGGCGGCGACTTCCACTGGTACACGTGGCCGATGTGGGGCTTCTTTCAGAACCGCGGGTACTATCAATACACCAACGGCTACACTACTGAATTTGGATTTAATGATGGCAGCGGTTCCGGGTTCGCCAGCATGCTTTTGAGTCTGCCGGCGGTCAAGCAGCGCCAAGCCGGCATCCCGCAAATGAATTTGCGCAATTGGGGCAGCGATGCCTTCATCGAAGATAGCTGGCAGGTTACGCCAACGACTACGCTGAACCTGGGCTTACGGTACGAATACTCAAACCCGCTCTATGACAAAGACAACACCAACACCAACCTGATTTTCCAGAATGGCGTGCCCTCGGTGTTCGTCGGTGGCCAGAACGGATACCCGCAAGGCCTGATGTATGCGAACCATCGCAACTTTGCGCCTCGTATTGGAATCGCCAAAAACCTCCCCAATCGCGGACTCGTGCTGCATGCCTCTTACGGCATCTTCTTCACGCCGGTGGACCAGAATACGTGGTGCAACCAGCGCCACAATGTCCCATATGTATTTCCAGAAACGCAGCAGGCGGACAATTTCACTCCTCCGGCCGCGCTCTTTACGACCGGGATGAATTTTGGCACTCCGGTCCTGGGTACGGGTCCGCTACCGGCTACTACAGTGAGCTTTACGGCATTCGATCCGCATGCCCCTGCGCAATATGTTCAGCAGTGGAACGGTTCGGTGCAAAAGAGCCTGGGGAAAGACACGTCTGTCGAAATTGGATATCTCGGCTCCCGCGGCTTTCACCTGCAAAGAGCGCACTTGATCAATAACACGCTTCCTGGACCCGGCCCCCTGGGACCCCGACGTCCGTTCAAGACGCTGACCTTTGTCCCCGGGACCGAATTGCTGCCGGGCAGCACCACCGCCGTTATCCAGAGCCAGACTTTCCCAGTCAGCACGATCAACCTTTTGGAAAACACGGCGCAAAGCTGGTACGACGCCGGCTATGTTAATGTGCGACGCCGCTATTCGCACGGGTTGAGCTTTCTGGCGAACTATACCTATGCCAAGAGCCTGACCAACGCGCCGGACTTTCGCTCGCCCATGGACGAAGCATCCATTCCGCAAAACAACCTGAACCTCAACGCCGAAAAAGGACCGGGTTGTGATGTGCGCCATCGCTTCGCACTCAGCAGCGTCTTCGACATTCCAGCGGTTCGCGGAACAGAATGGGCGCGGCTGGTCACCCAGAATTGGCATTTCTCGACCGTCTACCAGGTTCAATCCGGAATGCCCTTTACCATCTCCGTGTTCGGCGACACGGCGAATTCCGGAACAGTCCTGGGAGAGAACCCGATTCGTGCGAATGTCACCGACCAATCGGTATTTGGCCCCGGTACGCACACGGCGGCGGAGTGGTTCAACCCTGCGGCTTTCGCTACGCCCCCGGCCTTCACCTACGGCAATGCAGGCCGGAATTCTGTCTACGGTCCGCCGCAGCAAAGCCTGGACGTGGCCCTTGCGCGTTCGTTTAGCTTCACCGAGAGAGCCAGGCTCCAGTTCCGTGCCGAAGCCTTCAACGCGCTGAACAAGACCAACTTAGGGACCCCGAACCGCTTCGTCAATACTCCGCAGTTCGGGACGATAACGATGGCGATGACGCCGGGCCGCGAACTTCAGGTCAGCGCAAGACTTTCATTCTAAAGAGACGGGGGAGGATCGTCCCGATATCGTCGACACTTATGGTCTTCCGAATGAGCGGCGCCGGCAATATATAATTGATTCGTTGCTTTGGAACGGGCAAAGCATTTAAGGAGGAGGGCGGCTATGGCAGTTTCGAGTCCTGCGGTGCCAAACATTCATGCCGCTCCTGAGGCCAATGCCAGCTTTTACGAGAAGTTGAACACGCGCTGGCATGAGCGCGCCCTTCAGCTCTTCATGCTGGTTGTGCTTGCGCATTGGGGCGAGCACCTGGTCCAAGCTTACCAGATCTATGTGATGGGATGGCCGCGTCCCATGGCTAATGGCATTCTTGGTTTGTGGTATCCCTGGCTGATCAAGTCCGAAACCCTGCACTACGGCTACGCCCTGGTCATGCTCATCGGCATTTGGGTGCTACGCAAAGGGTTTACCGGGATATCCCGAACCTGGTGGACGGTGGCGCTGGTGATCCAGTTCTGGCACCACATCGAACATTTCCTACTGATTTGGCAGGCCACAACCCGCCACAATTTCTGGGGCAGGCCGGTTCCCTGCAGCATCCTGCAGTTAGTCTTCCCGCGCGTGGAACTGCATCTTTTCTACAATTCGATCGTGTTCATCCCGATGGTGATTGCGATGTATTACCACATGTTCCCGTCGGAAAACGAGCAGGAGAAGATGGTCTGCAGCTGCGCCTGGGGCCATAAACAGTCCACCCAACCCGCCTGATTCGAAGAGCAGCACGTTGGTATTTCTATCGAGTGCCGCCCTAGTTCACGGTAAAGGGCATGGCGTTCGAAGTCTCGCTCGCAGTGCCCCCTCCGCCGTATACTCCACCTGAACCGGCAGTGCCGGGGTTGGTCACGGTAACCGATACCGTAGCGGGGGAAGCCACGGCCGAGGCGGGGATCGTGGTCGTAAGCTGGCTTCCAGTCACTCGCATCGTGGTCTGCTTTGCGCCGTTCCAATTGATCACCGCGTTCGTAGCAAAATTGCTGCCGTTGACCGTCAGGGTGAACTGAGGGTCGCCGGAATTCGCGGTGTTGGGTACAAGTTGCGCGATGGCCGGCATGACTCCGGGCTGCGCCGGCATGCTCTTAGGGGCACTGTATCCGCATCCCAGGCATACCAGGGCCAGCAACAACACAGACATGGTTTTCATAATCTTCTCCCTGATCGAGCGTCTCTACTGGGAACTTAGCAAGGGGCAAAGAGGCGGGTGTCAGGCGGGTGTTATTTTCTTGTAAAGGAAATGTCAGCTGGCTGCCTATCCGGGCGACTATTCAGCTCGGGGCGAAACCTGTACCATTGCGTCGCTCACAACCTGGGCTGGACACTCACCAGCGCAAACGGAGGGCGGTGGCATGCTCAGCTACTCGCGCGGTCCCGAGCAGGAGCTGTGGGAGTTGACTATCGGGCAGGTGCTCGATCGAACCGTTGCACGCTGTGGCGACAGTCTGGCCCTGGTTTCCTGTCATCAATCGAAACGTTATACCTGGCGCGAACTGCGTGATGCGGCGAACGCGGTGGCACGCGGGCTAGCGTCGCTCGGCATACGGCGTGGAGACCGCGTGGGGCTGTGGTCCACAAACTGTGCCGAGTGGGTGCTGGTGCACCTGGCATGTGCGCGTGCCGGAGCGGTGCTGGTCAATGTGAATCCGGCATATCGCACGCACGAGTTGGCGTTCACCCTGCAAAAGTCTCGCATGAAGGTCTTGTTCCTTTGGGAACGGGACAGTCGAGCGGAGTACGCGCAGATCCTGTGCGAAGCGCGTTCGGGAAAACTGAGGCTGGATGCCATCTTCTTTGGCACCGATCGCTGGGAGGAGTTGCTTTCCGCATCAGACGAAATCAGCGAATCTGTCAAGCCGGAAGACATAGCCAACATTCAGTACACGTCGGGAACCACAGGGCAGCCCAAGGGCGTGATGCTAACCCACCGCAATAAGGTGAACAACGGGAGAATGCTGGCACAGGGCATGCGTTTCGCAGAGCATGACCGCATCTGTGTGCCATTGCCGATGTATCACTGCTTCGGGTGCGTGATCGGAACCATGTCAGCTCTCGCCAGTGGCGCGGCCATCATCATGCCGAACTGGACGTTCGATCCGCAAGCCACGCTCCAGGCAGTGCAGGCGGAACGTGCCACCGCCCTTTACGGCGTTCCCGCCATGTTTATCGCTGAGCTGGGATTGCCGGATTTCAAGTCCTACGACTTGTCCAGCCTGCGCACCGGAATGATGGCGGGCGCACCCTGTCCAGTGGAAGTAATGAAACGCGTGATGTGTGAAATGGGCTGCGCGGAGCTGACCATCGGTTACGGGCAGACGGAAAGCACGCCGGTTGTGACCATGTCGACGCCGGATGATCCGGTGGAACTAAGGGTATCCACTGTCGGAAAGGCGCTGCCGTGTACGGAGATGAAGATCGTCTCACTGCGCGATGGACAAACCGTGGAGACCGGAGAACAGGGCGAAGTCTGCACCCGCGGTTACATGGTCATGAAGGGGTACGACAACGAGCCGGAGGCAACCGCGCGCGCCATCGACGCGGAAGGCTGGCTGCACACCGGAGACGTCGGCGTGATGCGGGAAGACGGCTACATCCACCTGACCGGGCGCGCCAAGGACATGATCATTCGCGGCGGCGAGAATGTTTATCCGAGGGAGGTGGAGGAATTTTTGTACCTTCACCCCAAGGTGGCGGAGGTGCAGGTGGTGGGAATTCCGGACGAGCGGCTGGGAGAAGTGGTCGTGGCCTGGATCCGACTAAAGGCGGAGGAGGCTTCGAGCGAGCAAGAGATACGGGAATTTTGCGAGGGAAAGATCGCTTATTTTAAGATTCCGCAGTATGTGCGCTTCGTGGAGCAGTTTCCCATGACGGTGACGGGGAAGATTCAGAAGTTTCGCATCCGCGAGATTGAGACCAGGGAGCGTGGCCTGGAAAAAGTTGCGAAGCTGGAGACAGCGTAATTACGCTGCTTTACAGGATCTTCTTTCCGAAGGCCGACTGCGCTAATTCGACCGCCAAATCCGCGGTGCGGTTGTGCTCATCGATCACCGGATTCACTTCGACGATTTCAAAACTGAGCATGCGGCCGTGGTCGGCGATGATTTCCATCGCCAAATGCGCTTCGCGATAAGTCGCGCCGCCGCGAACGGGAGTGCCTACGCCGGGCGCGTCTTCGGGATCGATCCAGTCCATGTCGAGCGACACGTGATAACCGGCAGTGCCGCGTCCGGCCATGCGTAGCGCCTCTTCCATGACGGTACGCATGCCGCGCTCGTCAATATCGCGCATAGTGAAAACCCCGATGCCGGCCCGGCGAACATTTTCTTTTTCCACAGCATCAATGTCGCGCACGCCGACCAGCACACAGTTCTCCGGCTTCACCTTGGGGGAGAAATTGAAAATGTTGGCTAGTTCGGGAAGACCCAGCCCCATGGTCGCAGCCAGAGGCATGCCGTGGACGTTTCCGCTGGGTGAACTCTCGGGTGTGTTGATGTCAGTATGCGCGTCAATCCAGATCAATCCAATCTTCTGATTTTGGCGGCGATAGAATTCCGCGACGCCAGCCACTGTGCCTGCCGCCACCGAATGGTCACCCCCCAGCACCAGCGGAATCATACCAGCTTCGAGCGTCTTTATCACAAGTTCGGCGTTCTTGGTGCAGGTCGCGGTAATTTCTTTCAGATATTTGGCCGATGGATCGCCT
>Ga0134128_10007682_pt1 | contig 13015 bp, 12 predicted proteins | sample KB31754_FD_96462 | JGI IMG/M metagenome (GOLD analysis project Ga0134128, IMG submission 96462) | Terrestrial soil microbial communities with excess Nitrogen fertilizer from Kellogg Biological Station, Michigan, USA - KB3-175-4 | ecosystem: Environmental > Terrestrial > Soil > Unclassified ... | reverse complement strand
CAACTTCTCCGACAGATACAGCCGGCGGATCTCGGCCCAATCCTCCACAGTGATCACTCTCCAATCGAAGGGTGCTCACTTTTCGACCGGAATCACCTGCTCACTTTTCGACCGGAACCGACAGACCGTCGCTCGTACAGAAAACCCATGGGGCACTTCACACCAACTGTTACCGCGCGGCGACCTCTACGCCGATGAACTCGATCACGTAGCCACAACCTCGACCGGCTGCACAGCTCTGCCGCAAATCAAACGAACGGTCCGCGCGGCTAAACGATGGTGGCCAGGGGCGGGATCGAACCGCCGACCTTCCGCTTTTCAGGCGGACGGGATAGCCACTGACCTGCGGTTTATCTGCCTCTGTGCGTCGTATGCGCCGCATTGAGCTGCGCTGACGTATTCAGTCTGTCCGACGAACGGACATAAACCGGACACGGTGCTTGCGCTCCTGACCAGGAGCTTCGGCGCTGCCGCTTGGGTTGTGGGCGGCGGCAGGGGCTCCGGGGAGCAGGCATCCCGATGCCCAGCATCGCATCATCAACGACCGTCTCGACACCATCGGCGGGCGGCTCATCGGCACCTGATGGGCCGCCATTCGGGCTCGGTTCCGCGGGTGCCTCGGTGGACGGCAGGTCGCGAGCGCCCGAGGCCGCCAGGCCGCAGGGCGGGAGAGCGCCAGCGGTCGGCCGTACGTCGACCGAGGCACCCGGCCTCAACCCGGCTGCGGCCGGCGGGCTTGTTATATGTGCCGAAAATGTCCGCGAGTCGGTCGACGACGGGACCGCGACCGGCGAGCTGCGGGCGATCGACGCATTGGGTCTGCGGTTCCCGAGTCCCGAGATGGTCGCCGCCGCTGCCGCACTGTTCGAACCGGCGGCACCGTGGGCATCTGGTCCTGCCCGTCGCGGGGTCGAGCCGGAATCCGGACGATTTCGCATCACTGTCGGTCCTGGTCTTGTGCGACTCAGCTGGACCAATCCTGTTCGTGTCGAGAAGACCGCCGAACGGGGCGTTGGCCATCACCAACGGGATGTTGACGACGCGAAGTTCCATGTCCGAAATGACCTCGAATGCGTGGCCGGGCACAGTGATCGGGCCGTCGGGTCTCTGACCCGACGGAGTCCTACGGAAAACGACCCGCCTGGTACTGGCGGTGTCATCACCGAGTGGTCCCGGAAATCACGGTCGTCGATGTGCCGCACCTTCGCCGAACTCGACTACAGCCCACTGGTCGAATCCGGTCGCGTTCCCGCGATGGTCACACTCACCTACCCCGGAGACTGGGAGATCGTCGCCCCCGATGGTGCCAGCGTGAAGCGACACATCGTTTTGTGGCGCAAGCGGTTTCAACGAGAGTACGGCGAGCAGGCCCGCTATATATGGAAGCTTGAGTTCCAGCGCCGCGGTGCACCGCATATTCACCTTTGGACGGCGCCGCCGATCTCGCCGGGACGATCAGGCCAGGGCTTCGCTCAATGGCTGTCCGAGACGTGGGCACAGGTCGTCGACCATCCCGACGCCGAGCAGAAGGCGAGGCATCGGCTCGCCGGCACGGCCATCGACGTACGTAATGGCTTGCGGGCGTGCGATCCGAAGCGGCTGGCGATCTACTTCACCAAGCATTCCTCACCAAACCTCGACGGCGACAAGGAATATCAGCACGTCGTTCCCGAAATGTGGCGACGGCATGGGCGTGGCCCCGGCAGATTCTGGGGAGTGTACGGACTCAAGAAGGCCGTCGCTGTCGTCGAGGTCGCTCAGGACGCATATCTGGCCGCGCGCCGGATCGTGCGGCGGTGGTCACGCAACCAGGCGATGTACGGCGATTCCGCTAGCCGCTTCCCCACCGCCGTGGTGCCGCGCACGGCCACGCGCCTCGTCAACCGGATCGATCGTGACACCGGCGTTGTGGCGTGTCGGAGGGTTCGGCGACGGCGAACGCTCTGCAATCAAGGCGGCCTTGCCGGCGGCTACGCGCTGGTCAACGACGGGCCAGCGTTCGCGTCCCAGCTTGGGGCAGCGCTAATGGCGAACTGCGCTTAGACAGATCTCAGTCCGCCAGTTCATCTTCGAGCTCGCGCAGAAAAGCTGCCGCTTTTGGGCATAGCTAACGGCCAATTCATGGCTCTAACCTCCCAACCATGACTCCTCCGCTCCAGCCCAGCTCACCATCACAACGCCCGCCAATCGTGCATCGCTGGTGGCGCAGCATGCTGTACAAGTCCATCCGCCAAGGGATCGATGAATGGCGAACCTTCATGTCCGAGCATCTCGAACTGTATGGCGGCGCCACCACCATGCAGACCGCGCGATACACGGTTGATCTGCTGCAACTCGTCAGTAGCCTCACGTCGGCGACGACAAGACTCGCTGCACACGGCAATCCGGCAGCTCGCACACCGTTAGCGGATGCGGCCCTCGACCTAAGGAGCGCACTCGACAGGCTTTACGACGCCCGGGATGAATTGCTGAAAGCCGCCGGCGCCACCCGCGTCCAGTACGACTAATTTTCGCAACTTTCGTAACTCTGCTACGATTGGTCGAGTTCAGCGGTGAGATGGAAGGAAGTGAGACCCATGAGCAGCGCGTCCGCGGAGATTGTTAACCCGGTTCCGGCCGATGCCAATGGGCTTGCCGATGTCCTGAGCTTCATTGAGGCGCACGAGGCCCGTCACGGGGCCTCTCCTGAACCTGCGTTCTTCCTGTCCGGTGCGGGCGAACACGATCGTGTCGAACTGACCGAACAGCTATACGACGTTCTCAAGCGTGCCGCCCACGCCCTCAGTCACGGCCAATCGATCAGCATCCTGACCCGCGACCAGGAAATCTCCACCCAGCAAGCCGCTGAGATCCTCGGTCTGAGCCGTCCCACGGTGGTTCGCCTCATTGATGACGGCGAGTTAGACGCGCACGTGCCCGGCGCGGTCCGACGCAAGCTGCGGCTTGCCGATGTCCTTGCCTACCGCGAGGAGCTTCACGCCCGGCGCAACCGGTTCATCACCGAGAGCTCGGAGGAGTTCGCGGATGCCGACGCCGACGAGGTCGCCGAGTTACTCGCCGAGGCAAAACGTAAGCGTTGACCGTCCGCGGCGTCTGAAAGACTCGCTCACGTGTATCGCGCTGTCCTCGACACCTGTGCCCTCGTGCCGAGCCTTCAGCGCGACTTCCTGTTGCAGCTGGCCACTGAGGAGGCGTACTCGCCGTTGTGGGGGTCTGGGATCCTGTTCGAGCTGGACTACGTACTCGCCAGCCTGCACGACAGGCGCGGGATCACTGATAGCGCCGGTCGCCGTCAGCACCTTTTCGATCAGCTGAAGCAGGCGTTTCCGGGCTCAGAGGTTCACGCACCCAAAGACCGGGAGTACAGCTACGGGCTCAACGATCCTGGTGACGGCCATGTCGCCCACGCCGCGATTATCGGCAAGGCCGACGCCATAATCACTGACGATCGCCGGGCCGGGTTCAGCACAGCACGCGTGCTCGTGGAGGCTGGTATCGAGGTCGTGCGACCACATGAGTTCACGGCTAACACGGTCTCCGCGCACCCGCATGCGGGAGTCCGCGCGTTGCGAGAGATGTCGAATCGCCGAACCAACCCGCCGCAGACCCCGGAACAGATCCTTGAGCTGCTGGTGACACGGCACAACATGACCGAGGTCGCCGAGATCCTGCTGCCGCTGCTGGCGGAGGATCCCCGGCGACACGGCTGACGAGCATGTTCGCCCCGCGCTCCGCGACGCGCTGGACCGACTCGCCACCGATTACGCAAAGCGTCTTCGACGCACTCTCAATTTACCCGTAATACCGGCACCACCTCGGCTAAACTCGGCCAAACCCGGTTACATCCGGGATTTCGTTGACGCGGAGGTTCACATCGGTATGCCTGAGCCCTGGTTGTCGGCCGACGACATCTCAGCTCACCTCGGCGTCACGAAGGACACGGTCTACGCGTGGATCGCCGACAAAGCGATGCCTGCGCACAAAGTTGGTCGCCTCTGGAAGTTCCAGGCGAGCGAGGTCGACGACTGGGTCCGAAGCGGGGGTGCCGAGACGACGGGCGAGGCGAATTCTCCAGCCTAAGCAGCTTCAGATTTTGTCGGTCGGTCGCACTACCTTGATCGACTTGCCAGTAGCGGGAAGGGGGCGCCGATGATGACAGCCACACAGCGATACGCGCTTTCGTTCACCAGCGGTTCACTGCTGACCCGAGAAGCCCTCATCGCTGCACCGATCTATCTGCGCGAACGCGATTGGGCTACGACCCGCGCGCGGATCAAGGACGAAAATCTACTCCAGACCCGCGTTGCGCGATCGAACACCCGCATCTTAGGCGCGCTTATTCCGCGGCTGCGAGTGCTGACTGATGCCGAAATCCAGATCGTCGCCGACGGAACGTCTACTGAGCGCGGCCACCTGATGTGGGCGGCAGCGTGTCGTCAGTACGACCTGATTGGAGAGTTCGCCGAAGAAGTGCTGCGTGAACGATTCCTCACCCTCGCGGGCAAGGTGACATATGAGGAGTTCGACTCCTTTTACCGCAGCAAGGCCATATGGCATGACGAATTGGACGCGATCACGGACACCTCGTTCAAGAAGGCCCGGCAGGTTGTCTTCAAGATGATGGTCGATGCCGGCCTGCTAACCAAGCAGGGCTTCATCGAGCCGACTTCGCTTTCGACGCGTGTCGCTGACTGTCTCAGACGCCGCACCCCTAGCGACATCCGATTTTTTCCGACGAAGGCGGCGTGACGACGATGTCAACCAGGACCACGCTGGCACAGCAGGAGGAGCACCTCTTCCGGGTGCTCAAAAGCGAGCGTTTCCTCAAGATGCAGGGCCTGGGCAACGAGGTCGCACACTTTATCTACGACTACGATCCAACCTGGGCTCTTGACGTCGCGGAGGCCAAGAAGCGAATCAAAACTAAGCTCGAAACCGAAGAGGGCATAAAGGTTTTCGAGATCAACCTCTATGACCTCTGCGTCGGACTGTTGAAGGAGCGCAACGTCTGGGATCGCGTCCTCGCGGCTGAGACATCGATGGATAAGCCCGACTTCCTCAAGATGCTGCAGAACATGCTCGATCCCCAGATGCACCTTGCGCCGGCCATCAAAGCGCGCATCAACAGCGAGACATTCCAAATCTTGTTCCTAACCGGAGTCGGCGAAGTTTTCCCCTTCGTTCGCTCGCACACCGTGCTCAATAACCTTCAGACCGTCGTCTCCGACCGGCCAATGCTGATGTTCTTCCCCGGCAAGTACGACGTATCGGCTACGCAGGGTTCAGCGCTCGTCCTTTTTGGCCAGCTCAAGGACGACTCCTTCTACCGCGCGAAGCGCATCCTCGATCAGGAAGCATGACCAATGAACCTCAATGAAATCTTCCTCAAGGACGTCAACCGCTCTATCGAGGGCGTGGTCAAGGCCGACGACGTCGATCACCTGGGCATCGAGGTCGAAGAGTACGTGTTCACCAACGACGCTGCCAAGAGCGTCGGCCCGTTGCTTGAGGAATACACCAACTACACCAACGCAAATGGCGTGTGGATCTCAGGCTTCTTCGGCTCAGGTAAGTCCCACCTCCTGAAGATGCTCGCCCACCTTCTCGGGGACGTAGAGGGCCAGGCCTTCCCCCGCGAACAGGTAAGCGATAGCTTCCTCAGCAAGGCCGACGACGCAATGCTCACCGCCTCGCTGAAGAAGGCCGCCACGATTCCGGCCAAGAGCCTCCTGTTCAACATCGACCAAAAGGCGACGCTGATCGCCAAGGATCAGACTGATGCGTTGCTCAAGGTCTTCGTGAAAGTTTTTAACGAAAGCCGCGGCTACTTCGGCAACGACGGCGCGGTCGCTCGCTTCGAGGAAGACCTCGACAAGCGCGGCCAATACGAGGCGTTCAAGACGGCATTTGAGAAGCGGGCCGGCATCGATTGGGCTCAAGGCCGCGAGCAGACAGCCCTCGAAGCCCACCACATCGACGCGGCTTTCTCAGAGATCAACGGCGGGGCGAACCCCGGAATCATCGCTCAGTACCAAAAGTCGTACGCCGTATCAATTGAAGATTTCGCCACCTCGGTCAAGGCGTGGATTGACTTGCAGGAGCCCGGTTACCGTCTCAACTTCTTCGTCGATGAGGTCGGTCAGTTCATCGTTGACGACGTGAAGCTCATGCTCAACCTGCAGACGATTGCCGAGTCGCTCAACACAAGATGCAAGGGCCAGTCGTGGGTCTTTGTCACGTCGCAGGAGGACATGGACAAGGTCGTCGGAGACCGAACGAGGGAACAGGAGAACGACTTCTCCAAGATCCAGGCCCGGTTCAGCGCCAAGGTGAAGCTTACGAGTCAGGACGTCGAAGAAGTCATTAGCAAGCGCCTGCTGGAGAAGAACGATGCAGGTGCAGCCGCCGTCAAGGCGATCTACGTTAGAGACTCCGAAAATTTCAAGACGATCTTCGACTTTGTCGACGGTGCAAAGACTTACCGCAATTACGTCGACGAAAGCCGATTCGTTAACGCCTATCCATTCGTGACGTATCAGATCCCGATGTTCCAGGCCGCCATCGAAGGCCTGTCTGATCACAACATGTTTGAGGGAAAGAACAGCTCGGTCGGCGAGCGTTCGATGCTCGGTGTCGTCCAGGAGGTTGCCAAACACATCGGCGGCGAACAGGTTGGCTACCTCGCCACTTTTGACCAGATGTTCGCCGGTATCAGCGCGGCGCTGAAATCTGCCGCCCAAAGCGCCATCCTACAGGCGGAGAAACACCTTCCCGATCCCGCCTCCGACGTGACGATCCTCGCGAACCGGCTACTCAAGGCATTGTTCCTCGTCAAGTACGTCGACACCTTCAAAGCCACGCCCCGCAACCTCACGGTGCTCGTCTACGACCGCTTCGGTATAGACCTAAAGTCTTTAGGCGCCTTGGTGCAAGAAGGGCTCAACTTGCTGGAAACGCAGTCGTACGTACAGCGGAACGGCAACATCTACGAGTACCTCACCAACGAGGAACAGGAGATTGAGAAGGAGATCAAAGGCGTCGATATCGACTCGTCCGAGGTCTCCAGCAAGCTCTTCAAGTACCTCTCGTCCGACATCCTGAAGACCAACAAGATGAAGTACGCGAAGAACGGCCAGGACTTCGCCTTCGGGTACAAGCTCGATGACATCGTTCAAGGCAACCAGCGAGAGCTGACAGTCCACTTCATCACCCCCGAGACGAGTTACACCAACGACGAAATCAAGATGCAAAGCGCGGGCAAAGATGAGCTCCGCATCTTCCTCGGCCGCGACAAGCGATTGCTCGCCGACCTGCGCCTCTTTGTGAAGACCGAGAAATACACGAAGCAACGCACAAACTCCGGCGCCACACCGTCAACGCTGGCCATCCTTCAAGCCAAGCAGCTGCTCAACGCTGACCGCGAGAAGGAACTCATCGAGAGGCTGCGGCAGGCAGTCGGTAGTGCGCAGATGATCATCAACGCCTCCGAAGTCATCTCCAGCTCTCAGGAGGCACTGGCGCGCGTATCTGACGGCTTCCAAGAACTCGTGAGCCGCACCTACACAAGTCTGGGACTCCTTGGCGGCAAAGCCTTCTCAGAGCAACAGGTCGCTGGCGCCGTTCAGAACGACCAAGGTCTGTTTGGCGCCGAGAACTTGTCGACATTGACATCGCCTGGGGCCGAAATGGAGTCGTGGATCATCTCCCAAACCAACCTGGGCGAACAAGTAACAGTCAAGAAAATCGTCGGCCGCTTCGAGTCAAAGCCATACGGCTGGAACCTCGGCTCGATCGAAGTCGTGCTGGCCTGGTTGGTCGGGACCGGAAAGATAACCCTCAGCGTCGATGCCACCCCCGTGGTACGCACCGAAGCCGCCGCCCTGATCAAGAACACTGCCAAGCAGCAGCACGCGGTTGTTGCTCCGCAAAAGGCTTACGATGCAATGAAAGTGGCAGCCTTCAAGAAGTTCTGCACGGACTTCTTTGACGAGGGCACTGTGCCGAGCGACCCTGCAGAACTCGCTCGATTCGGTAAAGACAAGCTCGCAGCCAAACGTGAGGAACTCAACACACTCGTCAGCACCAGCCGGTACCCGTTCGTCGGCCAACTCGCCGCAGTCGTAGCGCTTTTAGACCAAGTCATCGGCAAGCCTGCCGACTGGTACCTTGCCGAATTCAGCACGGCAGACGAACTCCTTGAAGCCAAGGGAGACTTAATCGACCCGATCAAGGCCTTCCTCAAAGGTCAGCAAGCCAAGATATTCGACGAAGCAACCGCGGTGCTCACGGCCAATGCGGGCAACCTCGCTTACCTCCCCGAAGGCAGCGCCGACAACGTCAAGACCCTGCTCGCCGACCCCAATGCCTTCCGCGGCAACAAGATGGGCCAACTCAAAGCAGCATCGGACACCCTAAAGAGTCTACTTGACGAGAAGGTGACCAGTGCCCGCACGGCGGTAGAAAGCGCGGTCGAGACCAAGCTTGAAAGTCTGTTGCAGGAGCACTTCTACACGGCTGCATCGGCCGAGGCCCAAAACGCGGCAGTCGACACAGTGAACACGCTCCTGTCGACGCTCAATAGTCAGAACCTCATCGCCGTCGTTCACCAAACTGGTAGCCAATTCGAATCCGCCATCTATCCGGGCCTGATAGACAAACTCACCAAGTCCGCCGACACCGGCGGCACGCCCCAGAAACCTACGGTCGCCGTCACCAGCATAAAGGCGGCGGGAGGCCCGGCCATTATCGAAACCGAGCCTGACGTCGACGCCTACCTCGCCGCACTTCGGGTCTCCCTCGTGCAGGCAATCAAAGAGAACCGGATTGCAAACTGATGGAAACCGCACCACTCAAGGCCTTCGCGACATCAGCCCGCATCGAACTGATCCGCGAAGTCACCGCACGGATTACAGCAGTCCTCTCCCAAGGGTCGCCGGAGCGGGTCGAAAGCCCCACGACAGTCGCCGGTCTGGAGAAAGCAATCGCCGCTGGCGGAGGCGGCGACAAAGGCAAGGCGCACGTGGCAGACAAAGTCGCCTACACCTGGTTCAACCGCATCATTGCCCTGAGATTCATGGACGCCAACGGATACACGGGTATCGGTGTGGTCTCACCAGCCGCCGATCAAATCGGCCAACCCGAGGTTCTTGCTGCCGCAAAACGTGGACAGATCGACAAAGAGGTCGTGTCCAACGATCACAACAAGTCCGCCATCGCGGGCTTGCTCAATGGCACTCGGCAGCCGCGCCTAGGGGTGGATGCCCAAGCAGAGGCGTACTCGCTGATCCTCGCGGCCTATTGCCGGTTCTGGTACAAGGCGATGCCCTTCATGTTCGAGCGCCAGGGCGACTTCACCGAGCTGTTGATCCCAGCCAACTTGCTGGCCGGCGACTCGGTGCTCAATCGTTCGGTAGAAGTGCTCAGCCAAAATGTCTGCGAGGACGTCGAGGTCATCGGCTGGCTCTACCAGTTCTACATTTCGGAGCGCAAAGACGAGGTCTTCGCCGGATTCAAGAAGAACAAGAAAGCTGGCCCGGACGAAATCCCCGCCGCTACACAACTTTTCACTCCGCACTGGATCGTGCGCTACCTCGTTGAGAACTCACTTGGTCGACTGTGGATGCTAAACCGGCCGGATTCCAGCCTCGTCGACCAGATGGACTACTACATCGCGCCAGTCGACGAAGAAACGGACTTCCTTAAGGTCGCGCGGCCCGAAGAGCTGACAGTTATCGACCCTGCATGCGGCTCAGGGCACATGCTGACCTACGCCTTCGATCTCCTATACGCGATCTATCAGGAGGAAGGCTACGCGCCGTCCGAGATTCCGGGCTTGATTCTCGCCAACAACCTCTACGGCACCGAGATTGACCCACGCGCCGGCGCGCTCGCCGCGTTCGCGCTGACAATGAAGGCCGCCGCAAAGCGAAAGCTGTTCCTTAAGACCCCAGTCGAGCCAAGCATCTGCGTGATTGAGCCGATCTCATTTGGTCCAAACGAGATCCAATTCCTGGTTACCAACGACGGAGACCGCGATGCGGAGGCAGCTTTCTGGACCCAATTCTCAGAGGCGGACACCCTCGGCTCGCTTATCCAGCCCGATGCAGGATTGACTGTCCAGCTCGCTCATCATCTTGACACGCTGAATGATGAGGACGACATGCTCCAGGCTTACGCGATCGAGTTGGCGGGGCGTGTTGTTCGACAAGCTGAGTACCTGAGGACCTGACCCGCAACGCCGGATACTGGGCAATCATTGATCTTCCCGCATGGATGGTCTTGAAATCGTACGAACGGCTCCGGCAGCAGCTTTTCCGCAGAGAGTTTCTGGTATGCCTAACTCAGTTCGGGCGCGGCGTATGGGGATCAGACTTTGGCTCGGTCGGGTTTGTATTTCAGAAGGCCCCTCCTAAAGGTCGACGCGGTTCGTATCGGAAATTATTTGAACGTCATGTTGACGTTCGAAGCAACACTAAGATCGAAGCATTATTTCGCGACCGCAACTACAACGCCTTCACGGTCTCTCAGGACGACTACTCGGCGATTCCCGGTTCGCCTCTCGCGTACTGGCTCGATCAGGCTGTGATGGGCAACTACAAGACCGGACGTCTCTTGGGAGACATCGCCTATCCGCGTAAGGGTATGGATACAGGCGACAACGGCGAATTCCTACGGATGTGGTGGGAAGTATCTCGAACACGTTTGGCGACAATCGGTGAGGACGATCGGAAGTGGCTCCCCTACAACAAGGGTGGCGGCTTCCGGCGCTGGTATGGGAATCGTGCAGTGGTGGTCAACTGGGATTCTGACGGAGCGGCGATCAGAGCGCGTTTGTCTTGGCCATCGCGAACACCAACACTTCGCAATCAGGAGTTCATGAAGCGCGAAGGATTTTCTTGGGGAACGGTCTCCTCCGGAGGATTCTCGGCGCGGTATTCGCCATGGGGTGCGCTGTTTGATAACGGGGGTTGCACCCTGTTCGCTGACCGCGATCTCGAACACCTGGGAGCACTTCTGAATAGCTCAACTGCCGATTTATATCTCGACTTTCTTGCGCCGACACTTAATTTTCAGCCCGGGGACGTTGCGAAGATTCCTATTCCGCAAGGATTTGGCACATTAAAGTTGGAATCGCGGCGATGCATCGAAATTTCGAAGAATGACTGGGACAGCCGGGAGGAGTCCTTCGACTTTAAGCGGTTGCGGCTGGTGACGCTCGCTCCTCTGTTGCGTGACGCAGCTGAAATGGAGTTCAAGGTGGGTTGCGCTCTCACAATGGAGCTGCAGGACCTGGAGGAATTCAATAACAGAGCGATCGCATCGGCCTACAATCTAGCTGGAATCGTTTCTACGCAGGTTGCGCCTGAAAAAGTATCGCTCTCGTGTAACCCCGCGTACCGATTCGGGGGCGGAAGTAACAGGGACCAGTGGGGTAGCCGCATGACGCGCGAACTAACCGCCGAATTGGTTTCGTACGCGGTCGGTTGCACGTTTGGTCGCTACAGCCTGGACGAGCATGGCCTCATCCTCGCCGACCAAGGCGCAACACTGCAGGATTACCTGACGAAGGTGCCAACGCCTTCGTTCACGCCGGACGCCGACAACGTTGTCCCAATCGTCGACGGAGACTGGTTCGAGGACGACATCGTCGGGCGTTTTCGCCAGTTCCTTCGTATTGCATTCGGCGACAAATACTTCGAGGAGAACCTGAACTTCGTCGCCGAGTCCCTCGGCGTGAAGAACCTGCGTGAGTACTTCATCACGAAGGCGGGAAAGTCAAAGTTCTACGACGACCATGTTCAGCGGGTACAAGAAGCGTCCGATCTACTGGCTGTTCTCAAGTCCCAAGGGATCGTTCAACGCCCTGATCTACCTACACCGCTACACGCCGTCGACCGCCTCAACAGTGCTGACGTACCTGCGTGAGTACGTGACCAAGCTTGAGTCGAGCCTTCAGCAGGCGGAGCGTGCCGGTGATGCCAAGGAAGCAGATCGCCTGCGCAAGATTCTCGTCGAACTGAATGAGTACGAGCATGACACGCTTTATCCGATGGCATCCGAGAACGTTGTCATCGACCTCGACGACGGTGTGAAGGTGAACTATCCAAAGCTCGGCGGAGCTCTAAGGAAGGTCGCCGGGTTGGAGTCGTTGGGTGACTGAGCTTAACTCGATTAGAGAGGCCATCAACAATCGACTGGCGACGCAGCGAGTTGTGTTCTGGCACGACCCTCACGGCCAGTACGACGTAGACGTGGAACCGCTCGAACTCGGCGCCGTGAACGTCATTCGAGTGCACGGCAACGAATTCGGTGTGAAGAGCACGATTCTCGCCGATCACGTCACCAAGCATCTCGTCTATCGCTCGGGTGAGATACCACAGGGCACGGGCAACTGGCTGCTGGACCTTGAGTTGGCCTACGGGGTCTTTACCGCAGACAAGACATCCATGCTGCAACAGGAATTCGGGCTTAACGATCCCGCGCTAGCCGCCGTAATCGAGCAACACCAGAACTTCTTCGGCGCCAACTCTCGAAAGCTCGCACTGGCAAAGCTTCTTGGCCCTGGCGACGACGCTGCGAAGTTGCGGGCCAAGATGTCCCAGGTTCTCGTGAAGTCCTCGGGCCACACGCTAACCGACATAATTCGCGAACTCCTCGCCGAGAACGCCGCGAACAGACGGGCCAAATTCGATGACCTCGCGACATTCGGACTAGACCAGTTCCTTTGGGACGGTCTGGCGAAGATTTATAAGTACTCGGGCGCCAACCCGACCATCGACGATTTCGTGCTGTGGATGTACGGCCGGGCGATCGAAGACTTCGCGTCAGAAACGCCCGGCGAGTTCCGAAACATCCGGATTGACTTCAACAGCCTGCGCTACGACGTTCGCACTCTGAATCGCCCTGGTTCTGCCGGAGGCTCGGGCTATTGGATTTCGACCAGGTGTTGGTCGCTCCGTAGGGCATCGTAGAACGTGGCTTCGAATTCTGCCGGTGGTAGGTCGTTGAGGTAACT
>Ga0134128_10007681_pt1 | contig 13016 bp, 9 predicted proteins | sample KB31754_FD_96462 | JGI IMG/M metagenome (GOLD analysis project Ga0134128, IMG submission 96462) | Terrestrial soil microbial communities with excess Nitrogen fertilizer from Kellogg Biological Station, Michigan, USA - KB3-175-4 | ecosystem: Environmental > Terrestrial > Soil > Unclassified ... | reverse complement strand
GTCCGACGGCGATATGAGGGTTGATACCGGCCTGAACGAGTGCGGCCCATGTGCGTTGCTGCTCGAGGCTCATGTTGCCCACGTGCTGCTGAATCGTCAAATCGTTCTGTCCAGGCGGCGGGGTGGCACCACTGCCTGTTGTATGCAATGTCTGGCTTCCGCCTGAGGAAGCCGAGGCAGGCGTAGTCGTGGACGGTGGGGTCACCGTCGGCGGCGTTGGTCCGCCCGGCGCGCCCGACGGAGGAGTTGGTCCCTGTACGTGGTTAACCGTGCCGCGTCCGCCTGCAGGCGCCGAGCCGTCGGCGACTGTGCGAACTGTCGTGTCCGTTCCACCTGGCGTGGAGCCCGCCACATGCATTGTGGCATCGGTGTGTCCGCCCGGAGTAGTCGGGCCCGGCACACCGTGCAGTTCGGGCTTCACTGTGGTGTGATCAGTGCCGGCCGGCTGCGAAATGGTGCCGCCCTGAGTAGTGACGTGACCGCCGGAAGCGCTGGAGCCGCCACTTCCCGGCGCGCTGTAATTAGCCGCCATCGTCGCTTGTTCCAGCGATTTACCTTGCGCCAGCTCCGCTCTTATCGTGGCTGCTTGCGTTTGCGAAATCTCACCGCGGTTGACCATGCCCTTGAGAGCGCCGTCCAACTGAGCAACGCGCTCGGCGCCGCCGCGGGTCACTTCGGGAGAGTCGTGACGGAAGCCGCCGAGATCCAGATCGGTGCGCTGATGGGTACGCGCGGAAACTTCACCGCCAGGAGCATGCATAACTTGATCATGAGTTCTGCTATCAGGCGCATTGCCGGCGGCCATGTTCATACCAGCGCCGATGGCTCCGCCCACCGCCATGCCCGCACCTGCTGCGGCAAACGCCGAGGCAACGGAGCGACCTTGCGCCATTTCAGCGCGAATAGTGGAACTTTGCGCTTGACTGATCTCGCCGCGGCTGACCATGCCCTTCAAGGCATTGTCCAATTGTCCGACCCGCTCAACGCCGGCTTGGTTGAGGTGCATATCGTTGGGCTTCAGTCCGCCGATATCGAGGTTGCTATTGACGCGCACCGGTGCGCTCGGACGTTGTTCGACATCCATACCGGGCAACGTCATCTGTTGTTCGGACTTGCCGGATGTTTGCGCAGTTGCGCCGGCCGGCATTCCTGCAGCCGACACACCACTCATCGCAGCGTTGATTCCTACTGCCGATGCGGCGGCACCGATCGATTTGCCCTGGGCAATTTGAGCGCGCAGTTGTTGTTCTTGCGAGTGGGTAATTTCACCGCGACTGGTCATGCCCTTCAAGGCGCCATCGAGTTGCGCCACGCGCTCGACACCGCCTGGAGTAGCGACGCCACCATCGGGCTTCAGTCCGCCGAGATCCAGATTAGGATTGGTACGCATGACGCTGGAGATGCGCGATTGCTGATCCATGCCGGGCACAACCGTTTGTGCTTCGGACTTACCGGTGGTGCTGTGCGAGGCACCCTGCATACCCGGCACTGCGCCGGCGGCAAATCCGCCGATGGCACCACCAATTCCGGCCGCGGCCGCTGCAGCGCCAATCGACTTACCTTGAGCCAGCTGCGCGCGCAATGTCTGTTCTTGAGTTTGCGAAATTTCGCCCCTGTTGACCATGCCCTTCATGGCATTGTCCAACTGCGCGACGCGATCGACACCGGATTGCGTGAGTGCGGGATCGGTGGCCTTCATGCCGCCGATGTCCAGATTGCTGCGGACATTCACAGGCCCGCTGCGGCCCTGTTCGACGTCCGTTCCAGGCAGCGTCATTTGCTGCTCTTGTTTGCCGGCAGCACCGCGAACATCGCCGCCGACTCCCGGTTGCATTCCGTGCGCAGCCATCGGTGCACTGATACCGGCGGCGGCGGCAGCCTGAGTCATCGACTTGCCTTGCGCCAACTGAGCGCGCATTGTCAAATCTTGCTGCTGGGAAATTTGGCCGCGGCTGACCATGCCCTTGAGAGCACCATCCATTTGAGCAACGCGCTCGATGCCGGCCGGAGTTACTGCGGCCGGATCCGGCTTCATGCCCAGCTCGAGATTCGGGTGATTGCGCATGGTGCGCGTTACCGCATCGTCCATACCGGGCAATGTCATTTGCTGCTCTTGCTTGCCGGCGGTATGGCCGCCCGCTTGCGAGCCCTGATGCATTCCCGCCGCTGCAGCACCGAGTCCGGCGCCGATGCCCGCACCGAGTCCGGCTGCGGCAGTTGCTGCCGACATCGACTTACCTTGAGCCAGTTGCGCACGGACTGTGGAGCTTTGCTCCTGCGTCATTTGCCCGCGCTGCACCATACCTTTGAGAGCGTTGTCCATCTGTGCGACTTTCTCAACGCCGGGCGCCGACGCCTCCATCGGTTTCACACCGCCGAGATCCAGATTCGGATTCGAGCGCATGACCCCGGCAACGCGCGGATCTTCCAAGCCAGGCAGATTCATTTGCTGTTCATGCCTGCCGGGCGGCTGCTTCACATCGCCTGCAGCTCCCTGCATTCCGGCTACGGCGCCGGCACCAATCGCACCACCTATGCCGGCGGCCGCTGCAGCGGCGGCAACGGATTTGCCCTGCGCCACTTGCGCACGGAAGGTCGTGTCTTGCGCTTGAGTGATGTCACCGCGTTTGACCATTCCTTTTAATGCGTTGTCCATGCTGGCAACACGATCGACACCGGCCTGTGTCAGTCCTGCCGATTCCGGTTTGACGCTGCCCAAACCAAGATCAACATTCTTCGGAGTGCTCAGCGCGCGGTGCTGCTGCTCTACATCCATTCCCGGCAGGGACATTTGATGTTCGGTCTTGCCGGCCGGCCCTTTAGCATCGGCACCGGCAGCGTGCATGCCGGCTGCGGCAGCGCCACCAAATGCGGCACCAACTCCGGCGGCGGCCGCGGCTGCGGCAACCGACTTACCTTGGGCCAACTGGGCGCGCAAGGTGGAGCTTTGTTCCGGCGTCATCTGTCCGCGCTGCACCATGCCTTTGATGGCATTGTCCAAACTGGCTACGCGCTCGACACCTGGTGCCGTCGCTTCGGCCGGCTTGACGCCGCCCATATCGAGATTTTGATGAGTGCGCATTGCATTGGCGACACGCGGATCTTCCAGACCCGGCAAATTCATTTGTTGCTCGACGTGTCTGCCGCCTGCCTTCGGCTCCGGACCGCCTTGAGCGATCGCGGCACCGGCGGCGCCACCGATGGCCGCGCCCAGTCCGGCTGCCTTCGCGGCATCGGACACCGACTTGCCGGCGCCAAGCTGCGCCTTGAAGTTTTGCACTTGTTGTTCAGTTGCCTGACCGCGCTGCACCATGCCTTTCAATGCCGGATCCAGTTGCTTCGCCGTTTCGACACCGGCAGCCGATGCGCCGGCAGTGGAAGCGCCGGCTTTGCCACCATCGACGGTGGCTTGACCGCTCGTCTTCACCTGTCCGCCGTGATGCTCATCCATGCCGGGCAAGTTCATTTGTTGATCGGCTTGCTTAGCGGCTGGTCCTGCGGCCTGCTTCAGTCCTTCGGCGGCGCCGAGGCTGGCTGCCATAGCGCCCACGGCGGCAGCTCCGACTCCGGCGGCAACAGCCGCCTGACCGAGCGACTTGCCTGGCGCCATTGACGCCTTGATATTTTGTGCCTGTTGATCGGTAATTAGACCTTCTTTCTTCCACTGCGCAAGCTTGGAATCAAGATTCGGAATCTTATCGAGCTGGGCGTTGGCTCCGGCCGCGGGGGCATTGCCCTTCCCGTCGGCAGTGACATTGGGCTGACCAGTCTTCGATTGCTTGCCGTCGAGCTCATCAGCTCCGAACAAAGACATCTGCTGTTCGCCTTCCTTGCCGGTGCCTTTGCCCGGCGGAGTTCCAGCGGCGCCACCAAGTTTGTCACCGAGGCTGGCAGCCATGGCGCCGGCAGCGGCGGCACCGATGCCGGCAGCAGTTGCGGCCGCGCCCAACGATTTGCCCTGACCTACTGAAGCTCTGATGTTCTTCGCCTGCTCATCATTGATCAGGCCGTCCTTTTTCCACTGCGCAAGCTTGGAGTCAAGATTCGGGATCTTATCGAGCGGTGTTTCTTTGCCCGGCTGCTGTCCGCCGGGATTTACTTGTTTGCCGTCCGGCGTGATGGTCGGTTGCTTGCCGGCGCCCGGCTTAGCAGCACCAGCTTGCTCGTCCGGTCCAAACAGATTCATTTGTTGTTCGTCTTGCTTGCCCGTGCCTTTAGCCGGCGGTGTACCGGTGGCACCGGGCGTACCCAATTTATCACCGAGGGTGGCAGCCATCGCACCAACGGCCGCAGCGCCGACGCCGGCAGATTTCGCCGCATCGGCAAGTGATTTGCCCTGACCTACCTGCGCCTTGATCTTGTTAGCTTGATCTTCAGTAAGGTGTCCATCTTTCTTCCACTGGTCAAGTTTGTTGTTCAGGTTTTGAACTTTGTCCAGCTGCATTCCATCGCCAGGCTGTCTGCCGGCAGGATTGGTGGCATTGGCATTAGGCGCCGTACCTTGTCCGCCCTGCCCCTGTCCCGGAGCAGTCGGTCCTGGCACAGCACCATTAGCAGTAGTGGCAGCTGCTCCCGGCGTATTGGGAGTGGTCATATTCTTTGATGGCGGCAAACCCAGCGCCGCGCGCTGTTCGGGCTTCAGCGGCGATCCGTCGGCATTGACGAGGTTGCCGTTGGCATCGCGCTTGAGCGCTTTGCCGGTAAGCGGATCTATAGGATTGCCATGTCGATCCGTGCGCAGGCGCTGCTGGTTGAGCGCATTGGCATTATTCGGATCGCCTGGTCCACCACCTGGCGGCTTGTTCTTATCCTGTCCGTTCGCCTTTTCACGCAGGCTCTTCAGTTTGTCGTAATATGATCCGGTCTGATTCGGAATATCGGGCACGGCGTTCTTGGTGGTGGCATTGAATCCCCGCTGTCCGATGCGATCGTTGAGGTAATATCCAAGACCTTGTTGCATACGGCTGCTGGCTGTCTTACCCATCCAGCCGAACATCTTCATCAAGCCGCCCGTGATCAAACCGGCACTGATGAAGTCTGACATTGGGCTGATTTGCGCGCGTGCCAGGAAGCTTGGCACCTGAATCATCATCTGCAAGACGCCGACTGTAATCAAAATCTTGCCCCACGGATTGTAGTCCGAGAACATGATGATCACGAGAATCTTCAACAAGCCTACCCAAACGAACGTCCACAAGCTGGTCTCCACCCATGCCTTCACGAATCCGGTGGCCACGTTTTCGGTGTCGGGAGTAGCGAAGAAAACCAGGAAGATAGGAGCAAACATATACTGCGCAGTGAGAAGCGCTGTTTGGATGGCTTTCAAAACCAGAATATAAACGAGCTCGGCGATCAGGATGCCGCCCAGCACGAGGAACACCACCAATCCGGCGAACGCGAACACTTCGCCGACCATGAAGCCGACACCACCAGCGACGGCACCACCCAGCAATGGCGCAAAGGCGCTCGCCAAGCCGCCTATGCCGGCAAGAATGCCGCCGCGGACAGCAGACGCCAGAGCCGAGTCGAGCATGCCAATCTGGTCGGCGGAATTAAAGTAAATCGCCTTGATCATCTCGTTGGTGATCTGTATTTCGAAGGCGTACAAGGTCGGGAATGCCAGCAGCAAGCCGGCGGTAAAAATCAGACGACCGACGGCGCCCATGAGATTGCCGGCACCCCGCCAGGCAGCCTCAGCCCAGTATTTCCAAATAGCGAGAATAAACAACAACAAAAGCAGGTCGACCGCGATGCCGTACATGACGTCGGCGGCTTGGCGCACGTACGGCGAGATGCCGTCGTTCTGAGTGCCGTTGAGACCGTTGACAGCGACGTTGGGGTTGAGAACAAACACGCGCAAGAATGAACCAAGGAATTGCACGGCGTCGGCGATCCAGCCGTCGATCAATTCGCTTATCCACTTGCCGAATAGCTGTCCGATTTGCGAGAACAAGTTGCCGACCAGATCGTCGTTGAACCACTGGTGCATGCCACGATATGTTTCGTTGATCGAACCGAGACTCTGGGCAACCACCGCGCCCACCTGTCCTTGCGGGTTACCGGACAAAGCACCGCTGCCGCTCTGTTCAGCAGCCTGAATGATCAGGTTGGTGTCGGCTTGCGTCATCTGGGACTGGGCTTGCATCTGCTGGTCGAAAACGTTCGACGAGTTGTTGCCGACCTGCTGACCAGGAATGAATACTTTCGGTTGATATTGGTCCGGCTGGTTGGAGGCTTTGCCATACGGGTTGTCGCGACCAATGATTTTGTTGACGTTTAAATCGATGCCGCCAAGGCTTTGTCCGTTATTGCCGTGAACGTTGATCGGCACGTCGGTATTGGTGGCATTCATGAACGGCTGCGAAGGCACGTTGTAGTTGTAAGCTGTGCCTTGGGTTTGACCGGCTTGTCCGGTCAGCTGCCCGTCCTGGAAAGTGCCATTGCCGGTGCCGTCGTAAGTCGCCGGGTTGCTTTGCGCCAGCGCCTCGCCCATCATCAGCACTTGCACGAAGAAGATCAGACACAAGCCGATGCCGGCGGACAAACGGCGCCGGGCGGCCAGTTGACGCGCCAAAGGCGAGGTGTTTTTGACCTCGCCTATTTTCTTGCCGATTGAGTGTTTGTTGTTGCCAGCTGCCACGGGGTGTTCTCGGCGTCTCGGGGTGCGCAGACGTATCGCTTGATGCCCTTAGTTTATTTATCTATGCGTGCGTATGTAATGTGGCAAGTCCCACTAGGGATGGGAAGATTCCCATGGATTGATGCGGAATATGTATGCTGGGACACGTAAATCGTATTTCGCGTAGGCGCGATGCCGTCCGTCCGCCACGCCGTCCGACGGCGCCTGGGGCTCGCGAAGAACCACGAATGCGTCCTCATGGCGCACTATAAAAACTTGCCTCAGATGCAAATCTTCCAGTGACATCCCGGACATCCCGGCAATCCGGCCCGTGTTCGGCAATGCGAAGTGACCGAAGCGGCATGCGACGGGCTTGCTGAGGGATAATTTGCATTTGATGCAAGTTTTTATAGCGAGGGTGAAGGCACCCCGCAGGACCTTTACGGCGCTCAAAGCTTAGCCGAATGGGCCGATTCCGCGGAGATCAAGCATCGGCAGGCTCTGCCATGCGGCAAAGGCGGGCTTTCGCCCGCCGCTGCCATAGCATTCACCGTCCCTAGCGCCGCAGCGGATTCCAGCGTGCAACACCCCGCACGCCTTGTCGGCTATCGGCGTAGTAAGGCGAGCCGGCCGAAGCCGGCTCGCTGATGCGATCGATCTTTTTAGAGACCGCCGCCGAGGCCGCCGAAGTTGTTGATTGCGAACGTACCGATCAGGTGTACTGCTGTCGGTCCGCCGAATCCCACTCCGAGACCCTTCGCGACGTTCATGGCGGATTCGCCACCGTCACGCTGTCCGAACGCGATCTTCATGCCGGCCAGTGAGGACGGAATGGTGGAGAGCGCGGTCACGACGCGGCTGATGTCTCTGGCGGTGTCATAGCCGTAGTCGGCCAATTGACCTACTTCATTAGATTGCCCGAAACGTGGATCTACTGGTGCACCCACCAAGCCCTGGGCATGGGCAGCCTGGTCATAAACACCAAATGCCATGAGGATGAGCTGAGGGGCCAGGAGAAATCCCACGCGCGCAGCGATTTTGAAGCCGCGAGAAGAAGTGATCTTCTTGATTGTAGTTACCATTGGAATAACCTCCTAGGGTTTTGTGATTTTGTAACTGTGTTGGGACGTTAGTGAGAATGCTTGGAAAGAATCACACCTGTGACAGTCGCGTTGGCGCCGGAAGCGCTACGTGAGCCAGAGCGGGGAAGGACTGGACCGACTCCGAAGTTCTTGTTGAGGAAGTTGTCTCCATAGCTTGCAACTTGGGCCGGAGCCGATGCGGGCTTCGCGTTCTGGAACGCAGGCCGCTTCATGCTGGCGAACACCATCTTTTTGGCCATCACAGGTTTGACAGCTTGAGCAATAGGAGTAGCTGCAACCGGTTTGGCCATGGGGGCTTGTGGTGTCATGGGTAGCGCGGTTGCATGCTGTGGCATCACAGAAGGCAACTGCGCCATCACGGGTCTGCCGAACGCGGGATTGAAATTCGCGTTGGTTTGAGGAGCCATGATTCGTGGTGTCGCTGCGGTCGTTACCACTGGCGACTTGGGGGCAGGTTTGGACAACATCATCGGGTCCAAACCGGAGGTCAAAACGTTTCCTTGCGGCACGGCTCCAGCGCGCACGTTGTGCTGCGGTTCCACATAATCGCCATAGCCTTTCGGAAGGTTAGCATGTTCAGCTTTCCATACGTTTGGAGCATAGTTGAACCGCGCATTGTGGGCATCCTGAGCGGAAGCCGCTTGCATCGTCGAGATGCCGACTAGAGCTAAAAGCGAAATGTAGAAGCTGAGTTTCATGATGATTACAACCTGAATCCGTTGCGAGTACCGAAGCCCGTCGTCATCAGGCTCCACATGCCGACACCCATGAGCAGACTGGTGGCATTCGGGCGATAGAGGCCGTAGCCCATAAAGCCGGTCATGCCCATTGCTGCTAATCCGGATGCCGTGTTGGTCAAACCGCCGCGACGAATGTCCTGCGATTTCGGCGTATTCCTCGAGCCGCCGGTCAAGGTTTGTGACTGGGGAGGCTGACTGTTCGCCATTGTTGTGTCGGCGTAAGGTGATGAGTACGGGGAGTTCATCATTGAACCTTGTCCCGGATTCATCGGATTGAAGCTCACGCCGCCTTGCTGTTGCAGTTGCGGCAGCTGTCCCTGGTTGTACAGGGAGTTCATTGCGTCTTTGCGAAACTCTCTTGCCGAGATCATTCCGGTGTTGTTACTCTGGTTATCAACCAGACCGGGCACGGCGCCGGCAGGCAGAGTTTGGCTCTGACTCTTCGCCGCCTGAACCGCAGCCGCGTTAGCGACAGCTGGATCGAGGGGCACCACCTCCGGTGGCAGCAACGAATCCGTCTCTGTTCCCAGAGTCGATGATTGTGACCCGGTGCTTCCAGCGTTGGTGGCATTTTGAGCAAAAGCAATTTGCCCTACGCTCGTTGCCGATATGGCTAGCACGAGCGCTGCCACCGCTGTGCGGTTGGCTGAGGCTTTGCTGTTGTTCAAACCGAGTTGCATTGCTGACTGATTCCAAAGATGGGGTGGATGTCTTGTGGACAGGCTCAAATCTTACGAATTTGCGCGAGCCCTTTGAAGATGGGGAATTCCCACGGGGATGGGATTTACCCCACTGCTGTTTGCATAGCTTAGAAGTTCGTAATCACGGCCTTCGGCAGAAGCAATTGCGCTTTCTTCTGGGAATTTTCGTTGGCCGGACTGAATTGGAAGTACGGCAAGCCGAAATCCGTGCTCTTGCTCGAGCGAACCGGTTCTCGGCGGAAGCCTTGACCGAATTCATAGTCCTGTTGCGCTCTCAATGCGGCAATCGGGTTATTGCGCATAGCGCTTTCCTGATACTGCTGCACAGAGCTGCCTGTGGATATCTTGCTGCCACCAGCCTTGAAGCGCTGACCGCCGCCGAGGTCGATGGAGCTGTTGCGTAGTCCGTCGCCTGTCGGCACGCCGAAGGGCACGCCAAAACCGGCCATCGGACCGAGTCTTGTCACTTCGTCTTGCGATCCGTCACCGCCCAGTCCGCCGAGCACCGAGTTGCGACCGCGCAATTCCCATTGCGTGGTGTCTTGTCCGCCGCGGCGAAGCGTCGGGATAGTGGTGCAGAATCCGCCTGTTCCGGGGATGCCACCATCAGGATTGATATTCTCGTCGGCAGCCGGGTTGAACGAATCAGCCGGAGCGGTCAAGTTGCCGGGGTCGGCACCTGGTGTCGAGGGCGGTGCTGGAATAATGGGGGTCAAAAGTGGACCCAACACACCAGGCGGAGTTTCAACAGCCGGATCGACCGGCAACGAAATTCCAGAAATACTCCTATCTATTGTATTGGCCGGAATCGCCGGCACCCAGGGCAAAAGCGTGCCGGGTCCCGGCATGCCCGCGTTCACAGGAGCAGGTGTGTTGCCGTCGCCGATGGGTGGCGGGGCTCCCGGATTGGCCTTCTGGAAAGGCGCGCTTTCGGTGGCGCCATTGATGATCGGATCTCTTAGATCTGATTCGGGCGCGCCACCGAGGTTGCAGGTTTGCGCAAGGACGATCGGCTGAATAGCGAACGTCAGTGCGAAAGCTGCCAGGGTTATCTTGTACATGATTGCTGCCTCGTGTGTATTGATTTGCAGATAGGACGGTGTTTAGTTGGGATTACGGATGATTGATGCTTGGGGTTGTTGATGAAATCGGAGAATCGCGAACCTATTTAATAGGGGCAAATAGTCTGAATCGGAACAGTGCCCGGACCACCGCTGGCGGTTTGCTGCTGCGACACGCTGCCGTTGGCGACAGTTGTGCCGCTGGGGCGCGTGGGAGGTCCGCTCATGTTGTAGGACTCCGGAGTCAAAGGATTACCGCTGGGGCCGCCTTGCCCGTTGCCACCAGACTGACCATCGGCCGAGAGCACATTGCCAAAGTCGGTGCCGTTGCTCACTTGTCCGTTGTAGATGCCGCCGCTGCAGCCGCTACTGGGCGAGCCGGTGGGCTGATACGCGGAATTCAGACCGTTGTAACCGCTGCAACCTTGTGTAGCAGACTGATCGGTGGTGCCAGGGAGCATGCCGGGTGTATCGAATCCATCATTGAATATGTTGATCGTAGGATCCGGAGGCTGCGGTATCGTGTAGTCGATTGTGTCGTTCAAATTCACCGTCGTGCCGTTGTAATTTACCCCCCAATCAAGTGTGATCGGAACCGTACTCGATTGGGCAGTCGCACGGGGCGCGAAGACTGCGCCGATCAAGGCGGCGCATAAGAGCATAGACAATAGCAAGTTGCCGCCCTGTTGGCTGGCGTTCCTCGATTGCTGATAGTGGTTGCTTGTTCTGAACATGTCTTCGTTTGCTTGTGTGCGTTTCTACTGGGGAATTGCTTTGGTCGGTCTCAATGGATAGCGACTGCCATATAGGTCTTGCGTCGTAGTAGCGCCGGACCGGGCATGGTTGAGTCCATCGAGGGAATCGTTGCCCGAGTGCTCCTGTCCGTAGTCATCAACTTTCTGAAAGGCACCAAGGTGCGTTGAGTGTCTGTACAGACCGAAGTCGCCCGTGTCCTGTCCGCCCCAGCGCTGGTTGGAGGCACTGCCGGCGATACCACCCGACTGGATGGGAACGCCCTGGTCGCTTGCCGGCGGGGGGACATAGTCGAGGGGAGCATGGAGGATGCCTGGGTCCTCCCCTGGTGTTGAAGGCGGCGGCGGAGCCCAAGTGTTGGGTCCAAACTCGCCAGGTGCTGAAAGACCAGCTGGATCGATGGGGACTTGAACTGAAGGATTTTCAATGTCATTCGCCGGTGTGATGGGAACTGAAGGGATAACCGTAGAGCCGCCTACCATGCTCATGCCTGGGTTGACCGGCGGCGGCACCATGCCGTCGCCAATCGGTGGCGGCGCCCCGGGATCGGCTACGTCCAGAGGCGCAGTCGATGTGGCGCCGTCAATGAGCGGCGTGCGCAGTGAATCTATCGGGGCGCCACCCAGATCGCAGTTCTGGGAAAAGGCCGGCAGCGGCCCCAGGGCGGCTAGTGCCACCATGGCGAATATCGCTGTTTTTGCCGTTTTCATCGTGGTCCTCGAACCTGCAGGCGCAAAGGCATAGTTGGCGCATCAATGCAGGTCCGCTAACAGTAACTTTGCGGCGCAGGTCTTGTCTGTGGGGCATTTACGCACCCCCCCGCGGTTTCCCCCACTGCGACCGCTCCGCCAAGCTCCGCTTGAGTTTGGAGATTTCTAACCTGTACCGGCGGGCGCAAGCCCGCTCTTTCGGGCAGTCCCCCTAATTTTCCAAAGTCGCCCGTAAACGACATGTGTGCGACAGATTCTCAACCCCGGGTGCCGGCATATGCATAACCTACCGATAGTCGACGAAGCGATAGTGCGCGCCCTGCAGCTGGAAGCAGCCAAACCGGGCAACGACGATAAGCACACGCAGATTTTTAGCCTAGCCTCATCCCGCGCCGAAAACGTCGAACAGTTCGATCCCGAGATGCTGCGGGCCTTCTTCGAAATGTCGAAATGGTGCATGTATGAACGCAACTTCCGCCGCGCCGCGATGCTCATGGAGAAAGCCTGGGCGTCGATTCTCAGCATTTTCCCCGACAGCCGCGTAAAGCAGCTCGAGGCCCTGTTTGTTTTGAAAGAGTCCTATGTCCGGTTGGATGAACCAAACGCCGCCGCCGATGCACTCAAAGCTGCGCTCGCCGTTATGCAAGATTGTATCGACCGCCGCGATGCCTATGCGCTAACCAATCTGCCGCAACCGCCGCAAAAGTTCGCTCACACCGTTCTCGAATTTTTGCGAGCGGCCAAACATCCGCAAGCATTGGAACTAAAAAGGAAAGTGGCCCACTTAGATCAGAACTGGAATTTGGTGCGCAGCGCCGTTGAACCGGCGTTCGACTAGAGCGGACGGCCGCTACAGGTCGTGAACGCTAACCTATCCGCCCCAGGCTTGTCGGCCGTAAAATAAGGCTGCGACCAGCATATGGATAACAAAATGAACTCAGCAGCCGTAATCCGGGAGCTTCAACAACTTTATCCGGGCAAGCTGATCAAATGCTTGCCGGAAGACAATCCATCGGAGATCGTTTGCGAGTTTGACACCAAAGATCAACATCCGGAATGGAGCCTTGCAGTGGCCGTCATCGATCGATCAGCGCCGCATCACCACCGCGTGATGACTGAGATCTATCATGTAATAAAAGGAACGCTCACCTTGCACGTGGACCACGAAGAATTCGTCATGTACGAAGGCCAGCAGTACACGATAACACCTGGTCAAACCCACTGGGCGACGGGTGATGAAACATGGGTCGAGGTGCACTGTTCACCGGGCTACACGCCGGACGATCATATTTTGGATTAGAGGAGCGCAGGCTACCAGCCTGCGCTCAT
>Ga0134128_10007680_pt1 | contig 13017 bp, 11 predicted proteins | sample KB31754_FD_96462 | JGI IMG/M metagenome (GOLD analysis project Ga0134128, IMG submission 96462) | Terrestrial soil microbial communities with excess Nitrogen fertilizer from Kellogg Biological Station, Michigan, USA - KB3-175-4 | ecosystem: Environmental > Terrestrial > Soil > Unclassified ... | reverse complement strand
TTGGTGAGGGGGTTCAATCTGCGATGCGGATCTTCAGTAAGCTTCAATAACTTGCCTCCGCCCCTTGGGTTACAATGTACGCGAAAGCCTTACAAGTTCGAGACCACGTTAACAAGATGTTAAGTTGACAGGAGGTTTTTGGCCGCCTATTGTGTCATGCTGTAAGCGATTACATACGGGTTATTTTATACTCCCAACTCGGATTGCACGGCCCATTTTTGGTTTAGCTCGCATGACCCTTCAAACCATATGAAGTCGGCAGAATTGGCTCAACATTTTGCGGACCTGTTCGGAACCAAAGCCCGGGTTTTTTCTGCCCCGGGGCGAGTCAATTTGCTTGGCGAACACACTGACTACAACGACGGCTTCGTAATGCCCTGCGCCATCGGCTTTTCCACCCGGGTGGCGATTTCTCCGCGGCCGGACCGCAAGCTGGTCATCCGATCGGAAAATTTTTCAGAGCAGCTGGAATTCGATCTGGAGAATCTGCCCAGCCGGGGCAAAGGCGTATGGTCGGATTACGTTCTGGGTATTGCAGTGATGCTCCGCGAGATCGGGCACCCGACGCCGGGGGCCAGCTTACTGGTCCGAGGGGAAGTGCCCATCGGTGCGGGACTCAGTTCCTCGGCCGCCATTGAGGTGGCGAGTGCTCTGGCCTTGATGAGCCTCAATGGCACACGACTCTCGCTGCCTGAAGTCGCAAAGCTCTGCCAAAGAGCGGAGAACGTATTTATCGGCGCCCGGGTCGGCATCATGGACCAGTTCGTCTCCTGTCTCGGCAAGTCCGGGCACGCTCTGCTGCTGGATTGCCGCTCGCTTGAGTTCAAGTTGATCCCCATTCCAGAAAATATTCGCCTGGTGATCTGCAACACCATGGTGAAGCACGATCACGCCAGCGGCGCCTACAATCGCCGCCGCGAAGAGTGCGATGAAGGTGTCAAGATCCTGACGCGGTGGTATCCGAAAACGCGCGCCCTGCGAGATATTTCGCTGCCGCAACTCGAGCAACACACCGCCGAGATTCCCGAGACGGTCTATAAGCGCTGCCTCCACGTAGTGACCGAAAACCAGCGTGTGCTCGAAGGCGCCAAATATCTGGCTGAGGGTCATGTGAATAAATTCGGAACCTTGATGCGGGAATCGCACACCAGTCTGCGCGACCTCTTTGAAGTCAGTTGCCGGGAGCTGGACGTTATGGTCGAAATCGCGGAGTCGCTGGACGGCTACTGCGGCGGCCGAATGACGGGCGGAGGCTTCGGCGGATGCACGGTCAACCTGGTGAAGGCCGCCGACGCATCGCGCTTCGCCTCGCAGATCTCGGAACGATATAAAGCCGCGACCGGGATCAAGCCCGATGTCTATGTCTGCTCCGCAGCCAACGGTGCGAGCACAGATTGAACGGACAGGGTTAGAGTTGGGGCGCGCCGGTAACGGTTGGCGCCGCGGAGCGGCGTAAGAATGTAGCCCACGGCGCCGGCCCTGGGTCATGAGCGACCGACAGATCACTAGATGGCGCGAGTCGACCCTCGCATGACCAGGTGAGTCGGAATCGTATAGTCCTGATGCGGGCTTTCTTCTTTGCGGATGAGCGCCTCGAGCGCGGCGAAAGCAGTCACTGCCAGTTGAGTTCTTGACAGGATCACGGTGGTGAGCGGCGGCTGGGTGAGATGGGCGAACGAAATATCGTCAAATCCTATCAGTGATATGTCTTCGGGAACTCGCAACCCAGCCTGAAGAATCGCGCCCAGCGCTCCAATCGCGGTCAAATCATTGGAAGTGATCACGGCAGTCGGGCGCAGCGGCATTTTCAGCAGAGTTCTCATGGCCATGGCGCCACCTTCCATCCGGTGGTCCCCCTTCTCGATCATGGACTTGTCGGAGAGCCCCCGCGACTTAAGCCCAGAAAGGTAAGCGTCGCGTCGTATGCGGGCCGACTCCAGGTTCATGGGGCCGGCGATGAAAGCAATTCGCCGATGATTGAGCGCGAACAGATGCTGCAGGGCTTCGTGGATGCCCTGGGCGTAGTCGATACGAATGTTAGCGCTGTGAGGGCCGGTTTTGCCGGTGTCCATGAAAACGGTTGGAATGTTGCGACGGGTGAGTTCGGTGACCAGCGCCGGATCGGCTTCAGAGGTCATGATGGCCACACCGTCCACCTTGCGTTCGACCATGCGGCGAATGCATCCCGCCATCCGTTTGGGATTGTAATCCGTGTTTCCGATGATGACTTCCTGGCCGCGCTCTACCGCCTGATCTTCGAAGCTTTTCACGAGCTCGGGGAAAAAAGGATTGGTGATATCGGAGATGATGAGCCCCAGCATCCGGCTTCTGCCCGAAACCAGCGTGCGGGCGTGGGTGTTGGGATAAAAATTCAGCTCTTCGATGGCCTTGCGCACACGCGCCGCCGTGCCGGGCCTTACTTTCTCGGAATCGTTGATGGTGCGCGAAACCGTGGCGGTTGAAACTTTTGCTCTTTTGGCGACTTCTTTAATGTTCATGCAAGTCCACGAGGGGAGGCCTTGAGGAGGCATCCATTCTAGCAATGATTGCGGGGCGAAGGAATCGACCGGTATTGGCCGAACCTCGAACCGGGGTCTCCCGAGACTGTATCAGCTTGCGTTGTAAGCGTTTACAGAAATGCCACGATGTTAGATAATGCACCTCTCAATCCGCCATTGCGGCTGACTATTACCGGGGACTCATGGAGCGACGCAACATGGACCGACGCAAATTCCTGAAGACCACTGGCACCTTCGTCGCGGGCGCGACTATCGCTCGCTCCGCCCTGGCCCACGCCGCGACCGAACCGACGGCTGCCCAGGGACGTTTGGTTCTGCCGCTCAATCGGAACTGGCGTTATAGCCGCACGGTTGTGGCAGGAGCACATGCGCGCGACTTCGACGACTCCGGCTATGAGCGCGTCGTCATCCCGCACACCAACGTTCGGCTGCCCTGGCACGGCTTTGATGAAAAGAGTTATGAGTTCGTTTCCGGCTACCGCCGCCGCTTCAAGCTCCCGCCCGAGGCACGCGGCCACCGCGTTTTCGTGGACTTCGAAGGTGCCATGACCGCCTCCACCGTGTGGATCAACGGCGAGCGTCTCGGCGAATACCGGGGCGGCTACACGCCTTTCTCTTTTGACCTGACGGCGCACCTCGATTTCGACGGTGAGAACGTGCTGGCGGTGGACCTCGATTCCAGCGAGCGGCCGGACATTCCGCCCTTCGGCTATCAGATTGACTACCTGACCTTCGGCGGCATTTACCGCGAAGTCTCGCTCCGCATTGTTCCCGCGACGTTTATCGAGAACGTGTTTGCCAAGACAAAGGACGTGCTGACCGACCACCCCAGCCTTGATGTGGGCTGCTACATTCAGCACTCGGAGGCAATGCGAGATCCACTGACTCTCGAAGTCAGCCTGCGCGAGGGTGATCGTGTACTGGCCAAGGGAACGCAAAACATCCCGCCCGCTCCAGCGAATGCTGAGCCGGTTGCGCATGCGGTGCACATCGGCAATCTCGGTTTCATAAAGTTGTGGGATCTGTCACACCCCCATCTCTACACGGTGCAGGTTCGTTTACTGCGCGGGACGCAGGCGGTGGATGAAGTCTCACGCACCATCGGCTTCCGGGAAGCGCAATTCACCGATCACGGTTTCGAACTGAACGGCAAGGTGATCAAGCTGCGCGGGCTGGACCGCCATCAAACCTTCCCCTTTGTCGGACAGGCGATGCCGGGCCGGGCGCAACGCCGGGACGCGATCATCCTGCGCAACAAGCTCAAGTGCAATATCGTGCGGACTTCACACTATCCGCAGTCGCGCCACTTTCTCGATGCCTGCGACCAGATTGGTTTGCTGGTGCTCGAGGAAATTCCCGGCTGGCAGCATATCGGGGATGAGCCTTGGAAGCTGATATCCATTGACAACGTGAGCCGCATGATCCGCCGCGACTGGAACCATCCGTCCATCATTCTGTGGGGCGTGCGCATCAACGAGTCGAAGGACGATCATGATTTCTACGTTCGCACCAATGCGCTGGCCCACCAGTTGGACTCGACGCGTCAAACCGGCGGCATACGCTACTTTCAGGAATCGGAATTCCTCGAAGATGTATTCACCATGAACGACTTCGGCTTTCCGCTGAAGCCGCCCAATCACCCGCGCTATCTGAACACCGAGTTTGTTGGGCACACCTATCCCACAAAAACCATTGACCAAGTGGAACGGCTTACCGAGCACACGATACGGCACGCTCGCATCCACGATCAGCTGGCCTCCAACCCGCAATATGCCGGAGGCATTGGCTGGTGCGCCTTCGACTACAACACGCACGGAGACTTCGGCTCCGGCGATCGCATCTGCTATCACGGTGTTACCGACATGTTCCGCGAGCCCAAACCGGCGGCTGGCTTCTACAAGTCGCAGTGCGACCCCGCCGAAGAGGTTGTCCTCGAGCCGGCGTTTCACTGGGCGCGGGGCGACGCGTCCATCGGATTTTCGAAGGCGGTCATCTGCTCCAACTGCGACCACATAAAGCTCTACATAGCGGACGAACTGGTTGCCGAAGTGGATCCTGACCGGAAGACTTTTCAGCATCTTCAATACGCGCCCTTCATCGTGGAGCTGGGCGAGCTTTTTCACAAATGGGGCGACCTGCGTCTTGAGGGCTACATTCAGGGCAAACAAGTGATTGTCAGAAAGTACTCGGGTAAGGGCATTGACCAGAAGTTCACGCTCTTGCCAGATGACACCAGCCTGTTTGGCGACGGAGCCGATACGACTCGCGTGGTCCTTCGCGTGACCGATGAATTCGACGCCATCCGGCCTTTTGCCAACGACGCCATCAAGTTTGAGCTGGAGGGTCCAGCGGAAATTATCGGGGACAACCCGTTTTCGGTAGTGGGTGGAACCGGGGCGATTTGGATTCGAGCCCAGGAGCAGGCGGGAACCGTGCGGCTGACGGCAACGCATCCCGTGTTGGGCAAGCAGCAGCTGGAGTTTACGATTGCCGCAGCCGTTCCGGAAACCGTCTAACGGACCTGCGCAAGGAAATGGGGCTCGGCGCTCGGCCTGAGCCGCGGGGCGGCGGAAGAATTGTCGCCCACGACGCAAGCCCTGGGTCTAGCCGCAAAATGAGAGCCAGCCCCAACGGGTCGAAAGGGCCGTCGCCCCGCAAGCCTCCGCGGATCTTGGCTCCGCCGGACGGACGTGGCGTCCGCCCCACGTGGCCGGTGCTATATCTTCTGCCGGAGCAAATCCTCGACGTCGCCAATTTTTTCGCCTAACAGATTCAGCTTGCGCGACAGCCCTTGAATCTCTGACTCGGCGCGGCGGTTGACGTCGTAGTCGAGTTCACCGCGAAGGCGATCTTTTGTGTCCTGCCGGTTCTGGCTCATCATGATGACCGGCGCCTGGATCGCGGCCAGCATGGACAGGAATAAGTTGAGCAGGATAAAGGGATAAGGATCCCATGCTTGCCCCCGCAGGACAACGTTCATCGCGGTGTAGCTGATGATGGTCGCGGCAAACGTGATGATGAACGTCCACGATCCGCCAAAGGCGGCAACCCGGTCGGCAATGCGTTCGCCGAAGGTCATATCTCCCTCGATGACGTCGTTGGGATTGCGGCTGGCTCGGACCTGCACCAGTCGCTGCGAGGCGTGAAATTGGCGGCCCAGAACGGTCAACATGTCCATGCCGGCATGAGGTTTGCGTTCCAGAAGAATGGCGATATCGTGCCGGTCCACTTCCAGACAAACACTTTCTTGAAGCGCGACGGCTTCGGTCTGATGGGCGGTCTGGTCGAGCATGGACGCAAAACCGAAAAACTCGCCTTCCGCGGGCTGGTCGACCAGGACTTCCTGGTGATCTTCATCGACGGTGGAGACCCGCACTGCGCCCGAGACAAGAACGTATGCTCGTCCGCCCGGATCGCCGATCTTCCAGATGCGCTGGCGCTGAGTAAAGGTCTTGACTTCGACCTGGCCGGCCAATACCGCAGTCTCTTCGTCGTCCAGTAGAGCAAACAGGGGAACACGTCGCAATATTTCTGGGCTGCACGCCATCGATCACCTCGTCAGGTTGAGTGGACCGGGGCCGATCCGTTCAGAAGGATGTCATAAAGGTCGAAAGGCAACAACTGGCAGGATGCATCCTAAAATTTATGAACCACGAAGAGCACGAAGGGTCGCGCAGGCCTTATTCCGAGGATCTTCTTTGCTGGACCTCGTGTCCCTTGTGGTTAAAAGGGTTGCACTACCTTTGTTCGGCAAAAACGCGGGAGTGAAATTCCATGACTTCGCCCATGTGAGACAGGAAATAGGTCAGGCTGTGATCGCCGGGATACGAGTGATACTCGTGCTTCACTCCCTCCGCCTGGAATTGCCGGTGCAAGGCCGCTGCGCCATCTTCACAACCGAAGTCATCCTGCTGGCCGCAATTAAAATAGATTGCCAGATTCCTCAGGCCCGATTGATTTTTGCGGGCCAGGACGAAAACGTTGTTTTCCTGCCAGTGCGGCACGCTGATCGGTTCGCCGAAGGCGGGTCCCAGCAATCGGCCCAAGGGACTGCCGGAATGTCCCGCGGCTGAGAGTTCCTGTGGAGTTTGCGTGATCAGGGCCGCGCTCTGGGCGCTGACAGCGGAAAACATTTCAGGATGCGCGAAGGCGAAACGCAGCGCTCCGTAGCCTCCCATGGAGACGCCGGTAATGGCCCTCCATTTGCGCCCCGGGCGGACGCGATATTTGCTTTCGATATACGGAATGAATTCCTGCAGAAAGAAATCACTATAGCGGAAAGAATCACCGGGCGAGTTGACATAGAAACTGCGCTTGCCTTCCGGCGCCACCAGCAGAAAGTCGTTGATCTTATTCTGTCGGCGGAGATCTTCGATTACGCTCCATCCGCCCGTGCTGAACAGCGTCTGCTCGTTTTGGCCAAGACCGTGGAGAAAGTAGAGCGTGGGATAACGTCGGGGCGGCGATTCCTTGGCGTCATAGCCGGGGGGCAGCTGCACGCAGTAGTGAATCGCCTGCTTAAGGATTCGACTGTTGACGATGTTGCAGTCAGTACGGCTTTGCGCGTGGGCCACGCCAGGAAGGAGGATGAGAAGTAGAAAGGACAGAGTGCGGCAGCGGAAAGGTTGTAGGTTCATTTGTGGACAAAAGTTCTTGCTGGCGTTCAAAAGCTTGAATCGCAAAGGTCGCAAAGAGTTCGCACACTGCGCAAAGGATTCGGTTGCTCCGTTCCGCCGTTGCCAGGAATACGATCCAGTTTACTCGTAGCGGAGCGCCTGGACGGGATCGAGACGGGCCGCGCGCGCAGCCGGGTACAAACCTGAAACCAGGCTGACGATGAAGGCAAAAACGATGGCTGCACCCACCAGCCACCACGGCACCGACCAAAAACTTTCGGGCGGGAGTGCCTGGCGCTTCAGATAGATATTTGTTCCCAGGTTGATGATGTGGCCGATGGTCCAGCCCAGCGCCACCCCCACGACTCCGCCCAGCAAGCCCATGGCTCCGGCCTCGGCAAAAAAAAGCTTCTTGACGTCGCTGTCGCTGGCGCCGATGGCTTTCATGATTCCAATTTCGCGGCGCCGCTCCAGGATAGCCATCACCAGCGTGTTTACGATGCCGATCGAAGCCACGGCCAGCGCCAAGCTGCCAAAAATTCCGAGAAAGAGATCAAGCACGGCAAAGAACTGTCGCAGGCTGCGCGTGGCGTCAAGGATGGAAAACGTATTGAATCCTAACTTCTTGATGGCCTGCTCGACCGCTTCAACCTGCTTAGGACTCCTTACGCGCACGCTAATCGTGGAATAACTGGGCTGTTTGTTGAAGCCGCGCATGCTGTCGCGCACGTCGGAGGGCTGCATGACGCGCAGATCCTGGGCGAGTTTCAGGGGCAGAAACACCCGTGCCCGGGCCGCACCGCGCATGCTGTCAGGATCCAGATCGGAAATGCCGACAATTTTTAGTTTCTGCTCGCGCGAGATAACGGAGTACCCCTCGTCAGAGGACGATTGCGCCGGGACTGTCGCTGCGCTCGATTTTCCGGCGGGGTCTTCTGCCGCGGATGGCGCCGAAACCCGCTGCGCATAGCGCATGGTAAGCTCCTGCCCCAACAGCGGCTTGGCCAATTCGTTGACCGGGGCATCGTCTTCCTGGCCGGGTGGTGGCGTCTTGCCCAGCAACTCCAGGGCGAATGATTTCTGCAGAATGACCTCCGCCGCGGTTTCTGAAGAAAAAAAGCTGCCGGGGATTCCCGCGAACGCGTCATTCGACCGGGCCGAGTCCGGAATGCCGGATACCATGGTCAAGTGCGGCTTGTCCTGATAGCTGAGCTCGGTAATAAAACGAATATCGGGATAAGCTTCCAGCACGTCGGGCAGACCTTCGATCTCGTGGCGGGCGGGTTCATCGAGGGTGCGGCTTTCGGCGGCGGAAGCGGTATTTCGTTGTTCATCGTCGCGACTAAAACCGCGCAGGTCGCGGCGTGAGGTCACGACTACGGTATCGAACAGACCCGATTTGGCCAAGTGTCGCGTGGCTAACTTTTGCAGGCCGATACCGAGCGACAACATGGCAACCAGCGAGGCCACTCCCACCGAAATGCCAATCGTAGTCAGTGAATTGCGCAGCGACGACTCGCGTAGGTTCCGCAAAGCGAGTTCGGAAAGATCGTAAGTTTTCATCGGTGTTCTCGCTATTGCTTTTCACCATTCGGACGATCGTCAACCAGCTTCCCGTCGGCCAGAAAAATCATCCGCCTAGCGTAGCGCTCGGCCAGTGCCCGCTCGTGAGTGACCATCACAATCGTCATGCCCAGAGACTGGTTAAACTCGCGGATGAAATTCATGATCTCGGTGCCGGTGCGGCTGTCGAGATTACCGGTGGGTTCGTCTGCCAGCAGAAGCTTCGGCCGATTGATCAAAGCGCGCGCCAATGCCGCCCGCTGCTGCTCGCCCCCCGAAAGTTCACTGGGACGATGCGTTAGGCGGGTGGCCAGACCAACCCGTTCCAACGCTTGCCGCGTAAGGGCCTGGCGCTGGCCGCGGTCGACTTCGGCAAAACGAAGCGGTAGGTCAACATTTTCGGCCAAGGTCATTCGTGAAACCAGGTTGAACGATTGAAAGACCATTCCTACCGTGCGCAGGCGATGCTTGGCCAATTCTTCACGGGACAATTGGGCCAGGTCTCGGTCCTCGACGATTACTGCTCCCGAAGTTGGCCGGTCGAGGCCGGCGATGAGGTTCAGTAGGGATGACTTGCCGGATCCCGAGCTGCCGAGCAGGGCGACGAATTCTCCGGGCTGAATTTGAAGGGAGACGCCGTCCACCGCCCGGATTCGGGCTTCTCCCATTTGGTAGTGGCGGCAGAGATCAACGATGCGGATCGCAGGTGCGCCGTTTTGCTTATTTGGCTGGTTGGGGTCGACGGTCATTTATGGAGTGGCTTATCTCTGCGTACTCTGTGATTCAAGCCTTGAATGTTAGAACCCGAAACACAAGGTCCCTCCACTGCGCTCGCAGCGCTGCTCGGTCGGGATGACAGGGTGTTAGCGCACCTCTCCTCTTATTAGACGCAAAGCATCGGCGGAACTAACGTCGCGATCGCCATTTTTTGTGGGCAGGCTAGCTTCCGCCGGTGCGGCGGCGTCGCCCTCGCCCGGTGCCAGGAACAGGTTGTTCTGCAGACCTTGTTGTTTGGTGTAGAGATCGAAATACCGGCCCTGCAGGGCGTAGAGTTCGTCATGCGTTCCGCGTTCAACGATCTGGCCCTGCTCGACCACCAGAATTTGGTCGGCGCGGCGGATGGTGGACAGCCGGTGCGCGATCACGAACGTCGTTCGTCCTTGCATCAGGTATGAAAGTCCCTGCTGGATCATCTCCTCGGATTCGGAATCGAGGCTGGAAGTAGCCTCATCGAGTATCAGAATGCGCGGCCCGGCCAGGATGGCGCGGGCAATCGAGATTCTCTGCCGCTGTCCCCCGGAGAGTTTCACACCGCGCTCACCCACGATGGTGTCATATTTCTCGGGGAAGCTTTCGGCAAACTCGTCCACCCGCGCGATGTGGCATGCCCGCATAATTTCCTGCTCGCTGGATTCGGGTCGGGAAAAGGCCACATTCTCGCGAATAGTGCCGTCAAACAGGAATGATTCCTGCAGCACCACTCCCAGGCGCGTGCGATACGAGTCGAGGCGGACAGTGCTGAGGTCAACCCCGTCGACCAATACCCGCCCTCTTGTAGGGACGTAAAACGCCGAAATCAGGCCGATGATAGTCGACTTGCCCGATCCTGAAGAACCCACAAGGGCGGTGACGGTTCCCAGTTCAGCCTGAAAACTGACATCGTGGAGAACCGTGCGGCTGCTGTCGTAGCTGAAGTTGACGTGTTCGAATTCCACTTTGCCGTAGATGTCGTCGAGCGTGACGGTACGCTTGGGATCCTGATCTTCGGGCCGCTCATGCAGAATTTCCTGGGTGCGTTCCAGGCCGGCGAGAGCTTCGGTAATTTGTGTTCCGATGTTGACGATCTGAACGATGGGAGCGACCAGGAATCCCAGAAAAAGGGTGTAAGTAAAGAAACTGCCGATGGTTAGCGTGCCCGCCATGATCTGGTGCGCACCCATGTACATGATGATTGCGCCCACCACTCCCATGAGCAGGCTTGCGGAAAGGCTCATGACCGATGTGGCGGTCAGGGTTTTCATCACATTGTCCAGCAGGCGACGCACGCCGCCGGCAAAGACCGCTTCCTCGCGTTCTTCCGCGTGGTATCCCTTGATCACGCGGACGCCGCCCAGCGACTCGGCAAGTCGTCCTGTGACTTCGGCGTTGATTTTTCCTCGCTGGCGGAAAATGGGGCGAATCGTGGTGAATGCCTTGTTCAGCGCTATCGCAAAACAAAGAAGAAAACTGAACGCCAGCAGCGTCATCACCGGGCTGATGCGGAAGAGCACGACCATCGCAATGCCCGAGGTCAGTAGTCCGCCGACCAAGTCAACCAGGCCCGTCCCGAGCAGGTTTCTTACACCTTCCACGTCCGTCATGATGCGCGAAACCAGCGTGCCGGTTTTATTGGAATCGTAGAACGCGACCGGAAGATGAGAGATGTGCGCCTGCACTTTTTGACGAAGTTCCGCAATCAGGCGTTGGGCGGCTTTCGACAACAACTGGGTCAACGCAAAGGACGTGATCCCCTGAATGATGGTGGCCGACAGAACGATCAGCACCAGGCGCCGCAACAATTCGACATGATGTTTGGCGATGACGCTGTCGATCAGGAATTTGGTGGAGTAGGGAAGGACCAGTCCTGACACTCGGTTGATTACCATCAGCACGAAGCCCAGGGCCAGCAGGCCCCGGCGGGGACGCATCAGTTCCCATACCGCGGGAAGGACAGTCCGCAGCCGCTGGGCAGTCATCGCGGGCTTGGGCTGGGCTGGAGAAGACGGGCTCACTGGTGTATTTAGACTTCGGTGACCGCCGGAAGGGTTCATTTTCCTAGGCGCGCCGAAGCTCCCGGACAGTGAAAAAGCGCGGCTCAAAGCCGCGCTTCCCATGTCATCGAATCGAAGATTGTCCGGCTACTCTTCCAGGTGTGAATTCGGTAGCGCCATTTGGGCGGCCGCGGCTGCGAAATCTTCTTCCGAGAGTTCAAAAGAATCGGATCCGGTTGCCGGTTTCTCCAGCTTTCGCTGGACCTTGCGCTCAGCCTTTTCCTTTTGCTTTTCCTGCCGTGAGCGCTCTTTCTGACGCTTGGTGAAGCTGGAACGGCCTCGACCAGACATAGACACCTCCAAGGGACATTTTTTTGGCAGATCGGTGTTCGTAAAACTCTGCAATGCACTACTGAGTGTTGCTCCCTACCAGCGCGGCTCTCGAGGCTGACGCGCATGGCCCTGATAATCGTCACGCCCACCACCCCCGCCCCCAGAACGTCCACCACCACCGGGGCGTCCACCACCGCCGCCCGGACGTCCGCCACCACCTCCGCGGGGAGGGCCGCCGCGATCGGTCTTGGGACGGGCTTCATTGATGTTCAACGCGCGCCCACCCAGTTCTTTGCCATTGAGCGCGGCAATTGCTTTCTCCGCTTCGGCGGAATCGGTCATTTCGACGAACGCAAAGCCGCGCGAACGGCCGGTGTCGCGATCGGTCACGATGCTGACTTGCTCGATGGCCCCGTGGGGTTCGAACAGCGCCCGCAATTCTGCTTCCGTGGTGCTGTGGGGGATGTTGCCAACAAACAGCTTCTTCATATAGTTCCTCTTGCTGCAGGCTAAAGTGTAACTCAAATTCAGGATGCGGGTTTTTCGGCAACGGCGCGGGGCTTCTTGCTGGCTTCCGGCTGGCTGACCCTGAGTCCGGCCGCCCGGAGCAGTTCGCGGGTGCGCAGCCGGCGGCGTTCATTCTGCTTTCGTTCGCGGTGATACCTGGCCTTGTCTCCGTTGAATTGCGACATCGCTGCGCTCCTCCATGAGCGAAGAGTCCCGAGGGTTCCCCCAGTGGACTGGTCAAGCACAAGTGTTCTGGTAAACGCCCTCGCTTACGGTAAAGGACTGGACTTTCGATATAGCGTAAACATGCGCCTACAGGGAAGCAGTTCTCTCAATCGCGAAGGCGCAGGGTGGTTTTTGCGATGTGTCTTCGTGGTCAAGTAACTTCTTAGCCTAGAGATTATACCTGCCCGGCGCGGAAGTGGAAGAAAATACTGAGTTGTGTTGGCGCCCGCGCCACACAACTGCGGGATTACCTAAGTCTTGACGGCTCTGGTCTCGACGAGCAATTTATCCCCCTAAATCGGGACTTTTCTGCTAAACTGATAGTGCGTTTGATTAGAATCGGTTGTTGAGCAGCTTCTTGCATACCAGCTTGAACCGCCCTTAGTACCTCCGATCTCACAGCGTAAATCGATTGAAAAGGAAACAGTAACAAAATGGCAGAACAAGGAACAGTAAAGTGGTTTAACGACGCCAAAGGCTACGGCTTTATCAGCCGTCAGAGTG
>Ga0134128_10007678_pt1 | contig 13018 bp, 10 predicted proteins | sample KB31754_FD_96462 | JGI IMG/M metagenome (GOLD analysis project Ga0134128, IMG submission 96462) | Terrestrial soil microbial communities with excess Nitrogen fertilizer from Kellogg Biological Station, Michigan, USA - KB3-175-4 | ecosystem: Environmental > Terrestrial > Soil > Unclassified ... | reverse complement strand
TGACGCCGGTCGCGGCGAACATCACGTCGCCCTTGGCGAGATCGAGGCGGCCGTATTTGCGGCTGAGATCTTTGACGCCCCATTTCGCCGCGCGCCCCCGCTCGTCGTCGTTGCGGAAGAGCAGCCGCCCTTGCATGTGGCCGCCGATGCAGCGCAGCGCCGCCGCGGCCAGCACGCCTTCGGGGGCGCCGCCCGAGCCCAAATAGATATCGACGCCGCTATCCGGCCGCGATGTCGCGATGACGCCGCTGACATCGCCATCGCCGATCAGCATGATGCGGGCGCCGGCTTCGCGCACTTTTGCAATCAACTCGGCATGGCGCGGCCGGTCGAGAATGCAGACCACGAGATCCGATACTTCGGCTTTCTTCGCCTTTGCGAGACTCTTGAGGTTGCTCGCCGGTGTCTCGTCGATGTCAACGACTTCGCCGAAGCCGGCACCGATTGCGATCTTGTCCATATACACGTCAGGCGCGTTGAGGAAGCCGCCGGCTTCGGCCATGGCGATGACGGCGAGCGCGTTCTGTCCGCCCTTCGCGGTGATCGTCGTCCCTTCGAGCGGATCGAGCGCGATGTCGATCTTGGGCCCGTGTCCGGTGCCGACCTTCTCGCCGATGTAGAGCATCGGCGCCTCGTCGCGCTCGCCTTCGCCGATCACGACCGTACCCTCGATGGTGAGACCATTGAGCGCCTTGCGCATCGCATCGACGGCGGCCTGATCGGCTGCCTTCTCGTCGCCGCGGCCCATCAGTCGGGAGGCGGCCAGCGCGGCGGCTTCGGTCACACGGACGGCCTCGAGCGCGAGGTTCCGGTCCATGGTCGCGTTGTCGGTCATCGATTTTCTCCCAAGAACTCCGCGGCGCGTGATGAGGTACGTGGGTATCAGCTTTTCGCGAACGCCGCCTGCAAGAGTTTATCGCGGCGCGGGCATGATTTGAACCCACGCCGGCGCGCGACTCGGGACACCCAGATGACGTTGGTGTGACGAGGATGCGATCGAGCCGCGGCTAGTCGGCGCGACTGCCGGGGTTGAGCCGTGACGCCATTTTATCGGCGCGGCGCCGCAACTGACCGCGCAGTTATGGGTGCGGCGTCTGTCGGCTACGCGCTTCCTTCACGTCGGGGAGCACCGCCCGGAAATGGCGCTCGATGGCGGCGTAGCATTCGCACGCCGCTTCCTCGAGCCCGGCGCGATCGGAGATCGTGATCTGACCGCGGCGGTAATGGATGAGGCCTTTCCGCGCCAGTGTCTGGGCGGCGGCGGAGATGGTCGTACGCTGCACGCCGAGCAACTCGGCGAGGAATTCCTGGGTCAGCGGGAGATCGCGCGTCGGCACGCGATCTTGCGTCGCCAAAAGCCAGCGGCTGCAGCGCTCCTCGATCGTGTGCAGCGCGTTGCATGCCACCGATTGCAGCGTCTGCGCGAGCAGCACGTCGGCATAGCGGCTGAAGAGATCGCGCAAAGCATGGGATTTCTTCTTCGCTTCCTCGAGATGCATTGTGTCGAGCTGCAGCGCCTGGCCGCCGATCTCGACGACCATGCGGGCATAGGCCGGCTTGTGCCCCGCGCTGACGATGCCGCCCACTGCGCCTTCCTGGCCGATGGCGGCGACTTCGATCGCGCGATCGTCCTGCATCAGGAGCACGAGCGAGATCATGGTTCCGGCCATGGGGAAGTAGGTGATACCCACGTCCTCGCCCGGCTCGAACAGCACGTCACCGCGGTCAAGCTCGACGGCCTCGAGGTAGGGCTCGAGGAGCATCCGATCCTGCGGCTTCATCGATGCCAGTAAGGCATTGCCGGTCCAGAGATTCGCGACCGTGAGGGGTTCGCTACCTGGACGTTTCTTCTTTGCCATGGTGTGTCGCCCGTTTTGTTTTGCCAAAAAACTTCTGCTCTCGACCGGAAGGGCGGCAGATTAGATAACGAATTCCGTTACTTAGTCTGTCCAATAGTCGACATAACCCGGCGCCTTCTGAGGGAAAGCGCAGCACCGCCGGTCCAGTGCGTACTTTTCGACATTGGATCGGAGGTTGACGATTCAACGAAGGGATTGGGGCAAACTGAAAATGAATAGCGGCAAAAGCGATGGCTTTGGGCAGGCCCGCCATACTCCTTGTCACGGGGCGCGAATGCATCGCAATGTCGGGCGGCCGACTTAACCTGCGCCGTTGCAAAGATTGCTTGTCATGCACGGCATCCGCTCACCATATTGAGAGGCTGGCGATAAGGGAAAAACCCCACGGGGGCTGTTGCGTGCACACCATTGTCCTCGTCGACGACGACCGAAACCTGTTGAACACGATCGGTGATGCGCTCGAGAGCGAAGGTTTCGCCGTGCGCCGCTATGACAGCAGCACGGCCGCCCTCGAAGCCCTCAAGGATATTCCCGCCGACGTAGCCGTCCTCGACATCAAGATGCCGGGCATCGACGGGTTCGAGCTGCTCACCCGGCTGCGCAAGGACAGCAATCTGCCGGTCATCTTCCTTACTTCGAAGGACGACGAGCTCGACGAGCTGTTGGGCCTGCGCATGGGTGCGGATGATTACATCACCAAGCCGGTCTCGACCCGGCTGCTGATCGAGCGAATTCGCTCGCTGATCCGGCGCCGCGAGCTGACCGACGGCCGTGGCGAGAGCGAGCCGCTCATCGAGCGCGGCGATTTGCGGCTCGATCCGTCACGCCACGAATGCAGCTGGAAGGATCAGAAGCTGAAGCTGACGGTGACTGAATTCCTGCTGCTGAAATCCCTCGCGATGCGGCCGGGTCACATCAAGAGCAGGCGCCAGCTCATGGATGCAGCTTACGGCGAGAACATCCATGTCGACGATCGCACGATCGACAGCCATGTGAAGCGGTTGCGCGCGAAATTCAAAGCCGTCGATGCGGATTTCGCGTTGATCGAGACGCTCTACGGCGTCGGCTATCGCTACCGCAGCACGTCGGGCTGAGCGTCAGGGCTCGTTGCTGACCTGCGCCGGCGTCACCATGTAGGGCGGCCCGCAATCGGCTGCCGCATTATTGTAGAAATAACTGTCGCCGCTGCCTTCTTTCGAATTCGAGAACGGCACGATCCAGGAAGCGATCGTGCCCGGGATCAGCAGCGGCGTCCGCGCCACGCAGACCGGAACCTTGAAGGCGGCATACAAGGGCGTTTCGATGCCCGCCGCGACTACGGCGCCGGTTCCCGTCGGTGTCGCCCATGTGCCTCCGGGACCGCTCGCACACGCGCAAAGGGGAGCCATGAGCAGCGCGGCGACAAGGTGCAGTCTCATCGTTAATCTTCCTTCACTTTGCTCGCTGGCGTGCGAGTGGCACCAGCTTGGCATATTTTCTCGACCCGCGCCAAGAGGCTGGTCCGGGTGGGTCTGGGTCAGAGGTTCTCGACCCGAATCATGCAAGGCGGCTCGACGACCGTATCGAGCCCGGCGATACGGCCCAAGGCGCGCAACATCGACGCCTCGACCGTGTCGTGCGTCGTAAGCACGACGGGTACGGCCTCGCCCGGCGAGCGGCCGCGCTGCAGGAATTGTTCCATCGAGACGGCCTCGTCGCGGAAAGCGGCGGTGATATCGGCGATCACGCCCGGGCGGTCGACCACCATCAGCCGTACGTAATAGGCGCCCGAGCGTCGCGCCATCGGCGCGCTGGGGCGGCGCTGCAGCAATGAGGCCGGGACGCCGAAGCCCGGGGCGCCACGCCCCGCGGCGATATCGAGGAGATCCGCGACCACGGCCGAGGCCGTCGGATCGGCTCCGGCGCCGCGGCCTTCGAGAGTCAAGCGGCCGACGAAGTCGCCTTCGACCATCACCGCGTTGAACACATTTTCGACATGGGCCAGCGGGGCCGCGAGCGGCACCATGCAGGGATGGACGCGCTGCTCCAGCCCCGCCTCCGTCGGTCGCGCGAGGCCGAGCAGCTTGATGCGATAGCCAAGGTCATGAGCGAAAGCGATATCGAGCGCCGTGATGTGACGGATGCCCTCGACATGAACGCCGGCGAAATCGACCTGGGTGCCGAAAGCGACCGCAGCCAGCAGCGCGAGCTTATGCGCCGCGTCGATCCCGTCGATGTCGAAGCTCGGGTCGGCCTCGGCATAGCCCAGCGCCTGCGCTTCCTTGAGCACGGCCGCGAAATCCCTACCGGTTTCGCGCATCTGCGACAGAATATAGTTACAGGTGCCGTTGAGGATCCCGCAGACGCGCAGCACATGGTTGGCGGCGAGCCCCTCGCGCAGCGCTTTGAGAATCGGGATACCGCCCGCCACCGCCGCCTCAAATCCGAGAGAAATTCTTTTAGATTCAGCTAAATGAGCGATCTCGTTGCCATGATGCGCGAGCAACGCCTTGTTCGCGGTCACGACGTGCCGGCCGTGTTCCAGCGCAGTCGTCACGACCCGCTTGGCGACCCCGTCGCTGCCCCCGATCAATTCGACCACGACATCGATACCGGGCGCGCCAGCCATGGCGACCGCATCGTCATGCCAGGGCACGCCGTTGATATCGATCGTGCGGCTGCGCGCGCGGTCGCGCGCCGAAACTGCGACTACCTCGATCTTGCGGCCGGTATGGTGCTCGATCTGCCCCGCGTTGCGCCGGAGTAGCGCAACCGTCCCCGCCCCGACCGTCCCCAATCCGGCAATCGCGACTTTAAGCGGCTCGCTCATCCGGGCTAATGCTCGAGATAGACTTCGGCGCGCGGCGCATCGGCTCCGCCCTTCGCCGGGACCGGGGCGGCTTCGACGGCGATATCCTTCGCCGCCACGCCCGCATCGGTCAGCGCCGCGGCAACCGCCTGTGCCCGGTCGAGCGCGAGCGTAAACCCAGCGACGGCCGCATCCTTGCCGGTCGCTTCGCCGAAACCGACGATCCGGATGGTTCCGCCCTCAATATCGTGCTGCTTGACGATTTCGCCGATGGTGTCACGCAACCCGCTCGCGAGATAGGCCGAGCCCGGCGCGAAGCTGACATTCGCGACCCGATTGGGAGCGCCGGGACGTCGCGCCGCAGCCGTCGCCGGCGCGTTCCCCGGAGCGGCCGCCTGCTGCTCGGGCGTGCGTGTTGCCGCGGGCGGGGCGGCACTCGCGACCCGGTTCGCATTGGGCGGCGGTATTTGCGGCGGCGGCGGTGCCGGCGTCGGGTTCTCGCCCTGCGGCAGATTGGGAATCGTCGGGCTTTGCAGGGAAGATTCGGCGGGCGGCGCCTCGCTGCCGCGCGGCGGCTGTTTCTGCCGCGTATTGCTGCCGAGAAGATTTGAGCCCGCAGATGAGGACGGCGGCGGTGATGGCGGTGCCGATGCCGCTGCCGACGCCGTTGCCGAGGGGTTCGAGGGTGCGGCTGGAGTCGCGGCGACCGGCGGGTTCGATGGTGCTGCCGGAATCGCGGGGGCCGATGGTTCCGCCGGCGGCGGGACGGCGCTTGCGGTCACGGTTGGCAGCGGCGGCGCAGGCGATGCTGACTCTGACTCTGGCGCCGAGGCACCCGCCCGCGAATTTGCCGGAGCGTTCGATGCCTCGGGCGCGTTCCGCGCTGCCGGCGCGGGCGGCGGCACCGTGCTGGCAACATCGCCCGCACGAAGATTGTCGGCGCTGTATTGCGCATTGCTGCGATCCGCAACCAGGCTCTTCTCGAGCTTGTCGCGTTCGACGCCGCTGAGCTGCGTATCGGGCGCCGATGGAACGGAAGCGAGATTGGGATAAGGCTGGTTGCCTCCCTCGGCGAGATTCTCCTCGTTCTCGCCTTTGCCGAGATTGTCGTTCTTGGAGAGGCCAGTGGCGTCGCGATACCACGAAATCGGATTGACGGCATCGGGCACGTGGGAGCAGCCCGACACGCCGATAAGCGTCACGCCCAAGATCACGAGGCCAAACTTGTTCCGCACTCCGAACTACTCCATATAGACTGCTCAGAATATAGACCACTCGGACCGATTGGCCGGAAGTCTGCTTGGTTGCCGCTCTGCGCGGTCGCGGGCGGATGCTGGCGCAGGCAGTATCGGGGTGCAAGGACGAAAAGATGAACGACTCGGATACCGGCGCGCCGAGATTTCCCGATCCGACGCAATGGGCTCAGCATATGGCGGAAATCGCTCGATTGAGCGAGAAGCTGGTGCGCGAATTCCTCGCCAATCAGCCGCAGCCGGGCATCGGCATGGCCGACCCGCTCAATATCGGCAGCGCCTTCCTCGAGATGACGCAGCGTTTGATGAGCGATCCCGGTCGTCTCGTTCAGGCGCAGATATCGCTGTGGCAGGACTATCTGAAGCTCTGGTCGAACACGACCCAGCGCTTCCTGGGCGGCAAGGCCGAGCCGCCGGTCGCCGAGCCGGCGCCCGGCGACCGGCGCTTCAAGGATGCCGCCTGGCAGGAGAGCACCCTCTTCGACTACATCAAGCAGAGCTACCTCCTGACCGCGCGCTGGCTGCAATCGACGGTCCGCCAGGTCGACGGGCTCGACGACAAGACCGCGCGCAAGATCGATTTCTATACGCGGCAATTCGTCGACGCGATGGCGCCGTCGAATTTCGTGCTCACAAATCCCGAGGTGCTGCGCGCGACCATCGATAGCGGCGGCGAGAATCTGGTCAACGGCCTGAAGCACGTGCTCGAGGACCTCGATCGCGGCAAAGGCCGGCTGATGATCAAGATGACCGATCTCGAAGCCTTTCACGTCGGCGGCAATATCGCCGTCACGCCGGGCAAGGTCGTTTATCAAAACGACCTGATACAGCTCATCCAATATGTGCCGACGACCGAGAAAGTGCAGCGCCGGCCGCTGCTCATCATCCCGCCCTGGATCAACAAATATTACATCCTCGATCTGCGGCCCGATAATTCCTTCGTCAAATGGGCGGTGAGCCAGGGCCACACCGTCTTCGTCATTTCCTGGGTCAATCCCGACGAGACGCTCGCGCAGAAGGCGTTCGAGGATTACATGCTCGAAGGACCTTTGGCGGCGCTCGACGCCATGGCCGATGCGACGGGCGAGCGCGAGGCGAATGTCATTGGCTATTGCCTTGGCGGCACGCTTCTCGCCTCGACCCTTGCCTATATGGCGGTCAAAGGGGACGACCGGTTCAAGAGCGCGACCTACTTCGTCACCATGACCGATTTCGCCGAGGCCGGCGAGCTCTCGGTCTTCATCGATGAGGAGCAGCTCGCTTCGCTCGAAGAGCGGATGAGGGAGCACGGTTTTCTCGAAGGCTCGGACATGGCGACGACCTTCAATATGCTGCGCGCCAACGATCTGATCTGGTCCTTCGTCGTCAACAATTATCTCTTGGGCAAGGAGCCCTTCCCGTTCGATCTCCTTTATTGGAACAGCGATTCGACGCGCATGCCGGCGGCGATGCACGCTTATTACCTGCGCAACATGTATCAGGACAACAAGCTGGTCGAGCCGAACGCGCTCTCGCTTGCCGGCGTGCCGATCGATCTCGGGAAAATCAAGACCCCGGCCTTCCTCCTCTCGACAAAGGAGGATCACATCGCGCCCTGGAAATCGACCTACGCGGCGACGCAGATCTATAAGGGGCCGGTGAAATTCGTGCTCTCGGCGTCGGGTCACATCGCCGGCGTCATCAATCCGCCGGGCAAGTCGAAATACGGCCATTGGGAGAACGCGAAACTGCCGAAGAGCGCCGATGATTGGCTCGCGGGCGCGAAATATAACGAGGGCTCATGGTGGCCGACCTGGGAGAAATGGATCGGCAAATACGCCGGCGGCGAAGTCGATGCGCGCCAGCCTGGCGACGGCAAGCTCAAAGTCCTCGAGGACGCGCCCGGCTCCTACGTGCTAACCAAGGCAAGCTGATGCTCGTCCGTCGCGTTTGACGCCGGCGCCGCTTCGCGCGACACTCTCCTTCATAATCGGCCTCACGAGAAACATGGCCGAGCCATGGGGTAAGGAGATCGGCGATGCGTCGCATTCTCGGGCTTGCCTTTGCCATTCTCGGAATAACCACAATGGTGGGCGCCGCGCCGGCGCGCGCGGCAGCGAACGATGTTGCGCTCTCGGGGCGCGTGACGTCGGCTGCCGAAGGCGCGATGGAAGGCGTGGTCGTCAGCGCCAAGCAAGCGAACGGCATCGTTACGGTGAGCGTCGTCACCGATCACGACGGGCGCTACAGCTTCCCGGCAAAGCGGCTCGCACCCGGCCATTACTTTGTTTCCATCCGTGCCGAGGGTTACGAGCTCGATGGCAGCGGCGTCACCGATGTCGCGGCGGGCAAGAGCACGACCGACGATCTTTCCTTGCGCAAGGCCGGCAATCTTGCGGCGCAGCTCAACGATGCCGAATGGCTCTTGAGCATCCCCGGCACCGAGCAGCAGAAGAAATCGCTGCTCAACTGCAATGGCTGCCACACGCTGCAACGCATCGTGCAGTCGACGCACACGCCCGAAGAGTGGATGCCGCTCTTCGACCGCATGGCGAAATACTGTCCCTGCTCAACCCCGTCGCGGCCGCAAGCAATGGTGCGTCCGCCGCATGGCGAGCTGCCGCTGCCGGTTCGCGAGGCGATGTCGAAATTTCTCGCCAGCATCAATCTCAGCACCAAATCGACCTGGGACTACCCGTTGAAGACGATGCCGCGCGCGACCGGCAAGTCCACGCATGTCATCGTCACGGAATACGCCCTGCCACGATCGACGATCGAGCCGCATGACGTCGTCGTCGACAAGGACGGCATCGTCTGGTTCTCGGAATTCGCCGACAACGCGCTCGGCCGCCTCGATCCCAAGACCGGCAAGGTCGCGGAATTCAAGCTGCCGCGCATGAAAGAAGAGGACCCGCCGGGCACGCTCAATCTCGAGATGGGCCCCGATGGCCATCTCTGGCTGTCGCTGCAATTCCAAGCCGCTTTCGCCGAGTTCGACCGCAAAGCGCTGAAATTCGTCAAGGTCTGGCAAATCCCGAAGGATCAGCAGGACGAGGTCAGCCAGGTCGGCTTCACCTCGCCCGCCGCCTCGATGGTCGATCACAAGGTCTGGACGCGCGTCGATACGCCGAACAGCTTCTATCGTGTCGATCTCGTCAGCATGAAGCTGGATCGTGTCGGCCCGGTGCTCGATCCGCAGACGCACCAGCCGTTGAATGCCTACGGCATCCCGGTCGATCGCGAGAACAATCTTTATCTCCTGGATTTCGGCTCCGACAAGGTGAGCCGGATCGACGCCAAGACCTTGCAGCCGACGGTCTATCACACGCCGACGCCGGGCTCGCGTCCGCGCCGCGGCCGCTTCGACGCGCAGGATCATCTCTGGTTCGCGGAATACGGCGCCAATCGGATCGCGATGTTCGATCCGAAGGCGGCGCAATTCCACGAATATGAGATTCCGACGCCCTGGACCAATCCCTACGATGTCGTCGCCGACAAGAGCGGCGATGTCTGGACCGCGTCGATGTTCACCGACCGGGTGGTGCGGCTGACGCCCGAGACCGGCGAATTCGTTCAATATCCGCTGCCCGAGCAGGCAACGAATATCCGCCGCGTCTTTGTCGACAATTCCGGACCGCGGCCGGTCTTCTGGGCGGGCAGCAACCACAATGCCGGTATCTTGAAGGTGGAGCCGCTCGATTAAAAAAGGTTGGTAACCGACGCGGCGCCGATGAGCGCCGTGCCGATACAGGGAGGAGTGTGATGGTCGATATTCCGCTGACGTCGGGCGCTGCGGCGGCCGTGGACGAAGCCGCCGCTGCGGCACGCGCGCAGCGCGACATTGCCGCGCGGATTGAACGGCTGCCCATCACGCGAACGCAGACCAAGGCGCGGATCGTCGTCGGCACCGCCACCTTCTTCGACGGCTATGATTCGCTTGTGCTCGGCCTGGTGATGCCGGTCCTCGCCGGCGCGTGGCATCTCTCGACCGCCGAGATCGGCTATCTGCTCTCCGGTACTTTCTTCGGCCAGCTTCTCGGCGCGCTGCTGTTTCCCTATCTCGCCGAGCGCTACGGCCGGCTGCGCGCGGCTAGTTACAGCGTCTGGGTTGTCGGCCTTTTGGGCCTCGCCTGCGCGGCATGCTGGAGCTTCACATCGCTCATCGTCGCGCGCGTGCTGCAAGGCATCGGCATCGGCGGCGAGATCCCGGTCGCCGCGACCTATATCAACGAGATCGCGCATTCGAAGACGCGCGGCCGCTTCTTCCTGATGTACGAGGCGGCTTTCGCCGTCGGCTATATCATCTGCACGCTGCTCGCCGTGCTGCTGGTGACGAGCGTCGGCTGGCAGGTCATGTTCCTCATCGGCGCGCTGCCGGCGTTGGTTGCGGCCGTCATGCGGCGCATGCTGCCGGAATCGCCGCGCTGGCTCGCGAGCAAAGGCCGCGCGAAAGAAGCCGACGCGATCGTCGGCCAGATGGAGCGCGAAGCCGAGGCCAAGCTCGGCACGAGCCTGCCCGCGCCGGATTTTTCAGTCGCGCCGCCGCCGGTCGGCCAACGCACCGATCTGCGCGAGCTGTTCACGCCGTTCTATCGCATGCGCACGCTGGTCGTGTGGTCGATCTGGGGCTTCAACTTCTTCGTGACGCAGGCGCTCAATTCCTGGCTGCCGACGATCTATCGCCAGGAGCTGCATCTCTCGGTGCAGCAGGCGCTGCTCTTCACGCTCGCGACCCACACCATCTCGATCTGCAGCGCGATCGCCGTCGCTCTCTGCATCGATCACACCGGGCGGCGCGTCTGGATCGGCTCGGCAACGCTTGTCGCCAGCCTCGCGCTCTTGACCTTGGCGCTGCAGGGGGGCCAGAACCCGATCTTTCTGCTGGTCTGCGCCACCATCGCCAATTTCAGCCTCGCCTCGGTTTCGGTGTCGATCTACGTCTTCACCTGCGAGCTCTATCCGACGCGGATGCGTGCGCTTGGCACCGGCATGGGATCGACGGTGCGCAACATCTTCACAACGACGAGCCCGACGCTCGTCGCGGTCATGCTAAGCAATTTCGGGCTCCCGGGCGTCTTCGGCATGCTCGGCCTCGCGCCGCTCATTCCGTGCCTGATGGTCTTCCTCTTCGGCACGGAGACGCGGGCGCGCGTGCTGGAGGAAGTCTCGCCGTAACCACGACGTTCAAGCCGTGAGGCGGGTCAGAATGCCGCACTGCGTTCTGTGACACTTTTGTGGCAGGTTGGCCCCAACAAAATGGGAGCGCCGCGCGGGAAGCGTATGGCCGGAAACGGTCGGGCGATTGATTCCGCTCTTGGGTCAGGAGGAGTCATGGAATCACGCGCGCAGAAATCGACATCGAAACCGGCGGCCTCGCCTTTCAGCGTCAAAAAGCTCAAATACGGCGGCTACGAGCTGGTTCTCCATCGCGATGGCCGCAACCAGCATATCTGCGATTTCCGCTCCGAGGACGAAGCGAAGATCTGGATCCGCGAGCACGGCGCGACATATAGCGGCGCGGGCAGCTCGATCTAGAACCTGCTTTGCCCATCGGCGAATGAAAAAGCGCGGCTCTTGCGGAGCCGCGCTTTTCTTCGAGGCGAGGTTTCGATCAGGCGTGCGCCGGCTCAGCCTGCTTAGCGTTGACGCGGAACGCCTGCATCTTGCCCTGCGCGATATCGGCGAGCATCGGCAACTCGATAACGAAGAACAGCGCGCCGTCCGGCCCGGCTGTGATGTCGCCGACATCGGCGCCGGCCTGGACGAACATGTAGGTGCCTTCGTCCTTCGTCTTGCCGCCCTTCCAGCTCTTGCCGCCATAGGTGATCGAGCCCTCGATCACATAGCGGATCTCGGCATCTTCCTCGCGGCGCGCCGGAATCTTTGCGCCGGGCGCGAGCCTCGTCAGGCGAATGCCCGAGCCGCCGAAGAAGCCGAGCTTCTTATGGTCGACGCCGGTGACCTTGCGATCGGCGATCCAGGGATGGCCCTCGGGCTTCATCACCACCGGCTTCTCGAAGCGGCCGACCGGGAAATCGATTTTCTGTCCCGTCAGATATTCGACGCAGGCGCCGTGCGAATCCTTGTTGATCTTGTGCCCGTCGGGCCCGACCTTGCTCGCGATGCCGTCCTTGAAGGTCCAGCCTTCGGCCTTCAGCGACTTCACCGCGTTGCGCAGATCGACATGCGTTAGATACGGCAGGCCGGAAATGCCCTGGAATTGCAGGCCAAGGCCGACCGTCGGCGCCGTCTGCATCTGCGGTCCGTAATAGACGCCCTCGGGATAGAAGGCGCATTCGCCCGGCTTCACATAGCCGTCCTCGATCATGCGGTCGCCGCTCAGCCCATAGCGATATTGATCGAAGGTATGGCGATGCCGCGGCGTGCCGTAGCCGGTGTCGTAGGAGTTCCAGGAAAATTCGAGCTGGATGCCGGGCACGCCGGTATCGAGCGGGAATTGCTTCACGGCCATGCTGCCTTCGCGGCCGATGCCTGCCTGGACGAGCTCGACTTCCGTGATGCTCATGATGGTGACGGACGGCATGCGTATCTCCCTTGCGATTTCAACAACGATTGGAGCCATGTTGCGCCCGGTGCGCGGCTCTGGCAAGACCTCGGCCGCCCACGCGGCGATGGGCAGGATCGCCGCTCAGGGAAAGAGCGGCTCCGTCTGCAGCCCGGTCGCTTCGGGCAGGCCGAGCATGACGTTCATGTCCTGCACCGCTTGGCCCGAGGCGCCTTTGACGAGGTTGTCGATCGCCGAGATGATGATCGCGCGCCCCGAAAGCCGGTCGGCGCCGAGGCCAATGAGGCAGAGATTGGAGCCGCGGACGTGATGCGTCGCCGGGTAGTGACCTTGCGGCAGCACGCGCACGAAGGTCTCGTCCCGGTAAGTATCTTCAAGGATGCGCCGCAGATCCTCGATCGTGGCGCCGCCGGTCAGGCGGACATAGATCGAGGACAGGATGCCGCGATTCATCGGCATCAAATGCGGCGTGAAGCTGATCGTCACCGGCCGGCCCGCGGCGCGCGAAAGGCCCTGCTCGATCTCCGGCATATGGCGGTGATGCGCGACGCCGTAAGCGGTGATGCCTTCCGACACTTCGGCAAAGAGGCTCGACTCTTTCGCCGCGCGGCCG